>Ga0302322_100004040_pt1 | contig 12694 bp, 9 predicted proteins | sample Fen_T0_2_FD_203757 | JGI IMG/M metagenome (GOLD analysis project Ga0302322, IMG submission 203757) | Peat permafrost microbial communities from Stordalen Mire near Abisko, Sweden - Fen_T0_2 | ecosystem: Environmental > Terrestrial > Soil > Wetlands > Permafrost | place: Sweden: Abisko...
GATGGCCCCCTCGCCGAGGCGGGTGCGCAGCTCGGCCTCGAACGCGGCGACCTGGGGTCCGGCGAACTCGTCGCGCAGGCGGACGAGGTTGGGGAAGCCGGCGTCGCGCTCGGCGTCCCACTCGTCGGCGAATGCGCCCGACGCGATGTCGTCGACCAGTCGGCGCATGGTCTCGCCGAACTCGACGTCGTCGTACGCGCCCCGACGCGACACCTGCCCGTACTGGCTCGTGGGCGAGTGGAACTCGAACTGGTGGGCGTAGCCCGACCTCCGGATGATCCCCATCGTGCGCTCGGTCTCCCCCGACAGCGACAGCTCGACGATGATCGCCTCGAGCGGGATCCCGTGCTCGAGCATCACCTTGGAGAACATCCCGTTGACCATGGTGAGCGCGGGCGAGAGCGCCTGCTCCACCGCGAGGTCGAGCACGGCCTCCTGCATCGCGGTCATCTCGATCGCGCCCTGGCGCAGACCACCGATCGCCTTGGCCAGCGCGAGCGTCCGCTCCTGCGCGCGACCGGTGGCGTCCTGGTGCACCCCGACGGCGGTGATGAACCCGATTCCCTCCTCGTAGCACTTGCGCACCTCCGGCCCGAGCATGCGGGGCGCGACCATGCCGACGTCGCCTGCGGGCGTGAAGCGGTCGAACGCGAGCGTGTAGCCGCTGGCCACGATCGTGAGCCCGTCGGCCGGTCGCTCCAGCGGGAGCGACGGGATCGCGTCGTCGGGGACGAGCACGCACACGACGTCGGCCGTGCTCGCATCGGCGAGGTCGCCCGGCTCGAAGCCGTCGGCCACAGCCTGCTCGCGCGAGGCGTCGGCCCGCACGCACACCTGCACCCGCAGGCCCGAGTCCCGCAGGTTGAGCGCCCACGAGCGGCCCTGGTTCCCGTAGCCCACGACGGCCACCCGAGCGCCGTCGAGTGCCGAGAGGTCCGCGTCCTGGTCATGGAAGATCGTCGTCATCGCGGAACTGTATGTCAGCGTCCTAGTCTCCGCGCATGGGCCTGCTGATCGGCGATCTCGTGCGCAGTGCGGCGGAGGCCGCTCCGTCGACCCTCGTTGCCACACTCGGCGACGACGCCGTCACCTACGCCGAGCTCGATGCCCGCTCCAACCAGGTCGCGCATGCGCTGCGCGGCCTTGGCATCCGCCACGGCGACCGCGTCGTGTGGTGGGGCGAGACCTCGCTCGACGCGCTCCCGGTCTTCTCGGCGTTGGCCAAGCTCGGCGCGGTGTTCGCGCCGCTCAACGCGCGCTACGGCGCCGTCGAGGCCGAACGGGTCGCCGGGTACGCGCGCCCCGCGCTCCTGATCACCGACGCCGCGCACGCCGAGCTGGCGTCCGGGTGGGACCTGCTCAAGGTGGACCACGCCCAGCTCTTCGCGCTGGCCGACGCGGCAAGCGCGGACCGTGTCAGCGAACCGCAACTCGACGAGCGCGACCCGCACGTCATCTTCTTCACCAGCGGGAGCACCGGCCGGCCCAAGGGCGTGATCCTCTCCCACCGGGCGAACGCGCTCCGGGCGATGGGGGGAGGCGCGGGCGACGCCGAAGGCAGCACCGTCTGCATGTTCCCGCTCTTCCACATGGCCGGGTGGACCATGGCGATGGGCGCGTTCCACGCACGACGCCCGCTCCACTTCGTCACCACCGCCGACCCCGACGACCTGCTGCGCACGGTGGCGCGTCACCGCGCGTCCCGCCTCTACCTCATCCCCGCAGTGTGGAACCGCGTGCTGGAGGCCGACCCGTCGCGTTACGACCTGTCGTGCCTGCGCGATGCCGACACCGGCACCTCGGCCACCCCGCCCGAGCTCGTCCACGCGATCCGCGCGGCCCTCCCCCACACAACGACCCGGATCGTCTACGGCTCCACCGAGGCCGGCCCCGGCACACTGCTCCTCCCCGGTGACGTCCTCCGCAAGCCCGGCTCGGTCGGTCGCGCGGCCCCGGGCGTGACGATGCGCCTGAGCGACACCGGTGAGGTGTGCGTCACCAGCGAGTACCTCATGGACGGGTACTTCGAGCAGCCCGACGAGTCGGCCGAGGCGATCCGTGACGGCTGGTACCACACCGGTGACCTCGGCTCGCTCGACGACGAGGGCTACCTCTCGATCGTCGGACGGGCGCGCGACGTGCTGCGCACCGGCGGCGAGACCGTCGCTCCACTCGAGGTGGAGGACGTACTCCGCGACCACCCCGCGATCGCCGAGGTCGCTGTCGTGGGCATCCCCGATGCCGACTGGGGCGAGGTCGTGTGTGCGGTGGTCGTCGTGGTGCCGGGCCGCGAGTCGGAGGTCGAGGTCGACGCGCTGCGGGAGCACTGCCGCAACCGCCTCGCGGCGTACAAGCACCCGCGCCGCGTCGAATTGGTCCCCGCGCTCCCACGCACCCCGGCGACCGGCCAGATCCAGCGCACGCTGATCGTCGAACGGATCGTCGGCGGGAACTAGAACGCGTTGCACCGAGGCGCGCGGACAAAGCGCGCACATCGGGTTACGTTGACGCTTGCGTCAGGTACAGCGGTGGGCTACAAATCGCCCGCCGATCCATCGGTGCGTTCGTCCCGACACTCGTCGGGGCACTCCAAGGGGGGAACATGAAGGCACGTCGTCGCATCCGCGTTGCCGCGGCCACTTGCGTGGTGGCCATCGCGGCAGTGGGGCTGGGGGCAGGGGTCGCATCGGCCCAGCAGATCGACCCAGCGGTCAAGAACGTCAAGAAGGTCAAGGCACCGAAGAACTGCCCGAGCATCCCGGGCGTCACGGACACCGAGATCAAGGTCGGGACCATCGCCCCGATGACCGGACCGAGCTCCGGCTCCGGCTTCTTCCCGGCCATCATCGATGGCGTCAAGGCCCGCTTCGCCGCCGCGAACGCCTCCAACGAGGTCGGCAAGAAGCTGACCCTCGTGTCCGAGGACGACAAGGGTGACACCGCCCAGAACACCGCCGCCGCGCAGAAGCTCGTCGAGCAGGACAAGGTCTACGGCATCATCACCGAGAGCGCCGCGGGCCCGGCGAGCGCTCCCTACCTGAACCAGAAGAAGATCCCGGTCGTGGGCTGGCAGCTCGGCCTCGACATCTACGGGAAGTACCCGAACTTCTTCGGCTTCCAGAACGCCAATGCGGCCGACCTCGTGCACAACTACACGAGCCGCAACGCGGCGTCGCAGGCGAAGGCGGGGGCCAAGAAGGTCGCGCTCATCGGCTCGAACCAGGGCAACAGCGCCGTGTTCATCGAGCAGGTGGCCGACTCGTACAAGCAGTTCCCGAAGCTCGGCGTCTCGCTGGCCTACAAGACCACCGACGTCCCCACCGGCAACACCGAATGGGGCTCTTACGCCCAGCAGATCAAGGACTCGGGTGCCGACACGCTCTACACGGCGCTCGACACCACCAGCAACATCCAGCTGGTCAACGCACTGAAGCAGGCCGGCGCCAACATCCAGCACATCCTCCTGTCGGCCGGCTACGACCCGCGCGTCGCCGCGATCCCGGCCTTCGACGGTGCGATCCTGGGCATCGAGTTCAAGCCGCTCGAGACCACGCCGGAGCCCAAGGGCATCAGCGACTACAAGGCCGCGATGGCCAAGTACTCGCCGGACACGCCGGTGAACCAGTCGTCCGCCATCGGCTGGCTGTCGGCCAACACCTTCATCGAGGGCATCAAGCAGGCCGGCGTGACCTGCCCCACGCAACCGGGCTTCATCAGCAACCTGCGGCTGCTCAAGGGGTACACGGCCGACGGGTTCTTCGACCCGATCAACTTCCAGGAAGTGTTCAACAAGCCGTTCCCCTGCGCGTACTACGTGCAGGTCGTCGGCGGGAAGTTCCAGCCGACGTTCGACGGGAAGCCCGTCTGCGGTGAGGTCGTGAAGAACAACAAGATCCAGCCGCCCACGACCACAGTGGCTGGCGCCACAACGGCGACCACCGCCGCGAAGTAACGCACCAGGAGCAAGTCGGACAGCTCGACTTCGACACGTCGGGGCCGGTCGCGCAAGCGGCCGGCCCTGACGCTCAACGGGGGGGAACTGGTGACGCCGTACATCATCGCCGGGCTCGTGACGGGGTGCATCTACGCCATCTCGGCACTGGGCCTCGTGCTCACCTACACCTCGTCACGGGTGTTCAACTTCGCGGCCGGCGTGATCGCCTGGGCGATCGCGGTCTTCTACTTCTGGCTGCACGAGTACAAGCACGGGCCGAGGTGGCCGATCGTGGCCGCGGCGCCGTTCGCGATCCTCGTGGTCGCGCCACTGCTCGGACTCTTCCTCTACTGGCTGCTGTTCCGGAAGCTCACGAATGCCTCACCCACGGTGCGCCTCGTCTCGACCGTCGGCCTGTGGGTCGCGCTCCCGGCGATCGTGAAGATCATCTTCACCTTCGTCAACGAAGGTGAGATCTTCCAGCCCGACGGACTCGTGAAGAACCCGCCCAACCCCGAGTTCATCAAGGTGTTCGGCAGCTGGGTCAACGGCACCCAGTTCGTCGTCGTCGTCAGCGCAGCGACGATCGCGATCGTGGCCACGCTCTTCCTCCGCTTCACCCCGCTCGGGCTCGCCACCCGGGCCGCCGTCGACCACCCTCGCAACGCGGCGATCCACGGCATCAACACCGAGGGCGTGACCGCGCTGTCGTGGATGATCGGCATCGGCCTCGCCGGATTGGCCGGCGTGCTGTTCGCGCCGGTGGTCAGCCTCAGCGAGTTCAACTACACGCTGCTGCTCGTCGGATCATTCGTCGCCGTCGTCATCGGTCGGATGACCAGCCTGCCGCTCGCCTTCGTGGGCGCGATCGGGGTGGGGATCATCCAGCAGGTGTGGGTGAAGTACCAGCCCGACCACGGCTTCTTCTCCCAGGGCGTCTCCGCCAGCATCCCCTTCATCGTGATGCTCATCTTCCTGATCGCGTACAGCTTCAGCTCGAGCGGGCTGCGCCGCGAGGCGTTCTCCATGGACGTACGCGCGATGGGGGGCGCCCACGGCGACGCGCCACCGCTCCCGCCGAGCCACGGCTGGCGGCGGGCCGCCGGTCCGATCGTGATGATCGCGGCGCTCTGCGTGGTGCCGCTCGTCTTCGACTCCTACTGGGTCAACATCTTCACGGTGGGCGTTGCGCTCGGCATCATCTTCCTCTCTTTCACGCTGGTCACCGGCGAGGGCGGGATCATCTCCCTCGCGCAGATCACCTTTGCGGGCATCGGCGCGTTCGCCGCGGCCCGCCTCGCCGACTCGGCCGACGTCCTCCACATCGGCATGCCGGTGTGGCTCGCCATCCTCGTGGGCGCATTGATCGCGGTCCCGTTCGGGCTGCTCCTGGCCCTCCCCACCCTGCGGATCGGCGACCTCTACCTCGCGCTGTTCACCGTCGGCTTCGCGCTGCTGATCCAGGAGTTCGTCTGGAAGCGGGTGGAGTTCGAGAACTTCGGCGCCGGGCGGGTGCTCGGCCATCCCTTCGGCATCGGCCTGGACGACCGAACGTCGATGTACTTCGTGGTGGTCGCCGTCTTCCTCGTGTGCGCGTGGCTGATCGTCAACGTGAAACGCGCGACCGCCGGACTCGTGTTCGCGTCGATCCGGTCCAGCGAGCCGGCCGCGATGACCACCGGAATCAGCATCGTGCGGGCGAAGCTCATCCTGTTCGCCGTGAGCGCCTTCGTCGCCGGCCTCGGCGGAGCGCTGTGGGGATCCACGGTCGGCTCCGTGAACCCCCGCTCCTTTGACGTGCTCGTGGGCATCGTGTGGCTCGCGGTGATCGTCACCTGGGGTGTCCGCACCGTGGTGGGCGCGCTGCTCGCCGGCCTGCTGTTCGCGATCGCCCCGGTGAAGCTCGCGGTGATCCTGATCCTCTCGCTGACCTTCCTGGTGGGCGGCATCTTCACCCGGCTGCTGCTGTCGAAGGCCTACAAGAAGCCGGTGGGCGCCATCGCCATGGTCGTCATCGCCGTGGGCGGAGCCGCGCTCGCGTTCCGGATGTGGAACAAGACCTCCGACGACACCGCGGTGCACGTCGTGCTGGTGCTGCTCGCCCTCGTGGTCGGCCTCATCTTCGCGATGCGGGTCCGGCGGATCACCGCGGCGGCGCCGGCCGTGCGGATCACGCTCGCCGTGGTGATCGGCCTCGCCGCCGTCGCCGTGGCCCTGTGGACCACGGGACTCAGCCTGTCGGAGGCGACCGTCAAGGAGGTGCCGACGATGCTGTTCGGCCTCGGGGCCATCGGCCTCGCCCGCGAGCCGCGCGGCGTCCTCTACGACATGGTGAACCGTCAACGCCTCCGCCAGCTCGAGGAGACCGAGCGACGCGAGGAAGAGGCAGCGGTCGCGGCCGACCTCGCGGGGGTGGCGTCGTGAGCACGCCGATCGGGACCTCACCCGCCCCCGACGCCACCACCGCGGCGCCGGTCCTGGCCGCCGAGGGCGTGACGGTCCGCTTCGGCGGCGTCGTCGCCCTCGACGACGTCCGGATCACCATGCCCCACGGGGCGACGGTCGGCCTCGTCGGGCCGAACGGCGCGGGCAAGACGACGCTCTTCGGGGTGCTCTCCGGGCTGATCCGCCCCAAGGCCGGCCGGGTGACCATGAACGGGGCCGACGTCACGCGCCGCACCCCGCAGGCCCGAGCCCGTCTGGGGCTCGCCCGGACGTTCCAACGCATGGAGCTCTTCACCGAGCTGACCGTCCGTGAGCACCTCGTCGTGGCTCAGCGGGTTCACGCGGACCGCCAGAACCTGCGCGGCTTCGCCCGTGACCTCAGCGGGTTCGGTGAGCGTCCCGGCAAGGACGAGGTCGCAACGGTCGACGGCATCCTCGACCTCCTCGGCCTGCAGCCGGTGGCAGACCGGCCCGCGGTGTCGGTCCCGCTCGGCACCGGTCGCCTCATCGAGGTCGGCCGCGCCCTGGCGTGCGAGCCGACGATCATGCTGCTCGACGAGCCATCGTCCGGCCTGGACGTCCACGAGACCGAGCAGCTCGGCGAGGCGCTGCGCCGAGTCCGCGAGGACCGGGGCACCGCGTTCGTGCTCGTCGAGCACAACGTCGAGTTCGTGCTCGACCTGTCCGACCGCGTGACCGTCCTCGACTTCGGCAAGGTCCTCGTGGAGGGCAGCCCCGACGAGATCCGTCGCAGTCCCGAGGTCCAGGCCGCCTACTTCGGCGCCCCGGTCGACGGCGCCGACGACCCCACCGAGGAGTGGTCATGACCACGGCAGCCGAACCGACCACGCCTCCCGGCGACGCGGCCCGGCCCGCACTCCTCGAGGTGCGCGACCTCGAGGTTGCGTACGGAGCGGCGCGGGCCCTGTTCGGCATCTCGCTCGACGTCCCGGCCGGCTCGGTCACCGCGGTGCTCGGAGCCAACGGCGCGGGCAAGTCGTCGCTCGCCGGCGCGATCGCCGGCGTGGTGAAGCCGCGGGCCGGCACGATCACCTTCGACGGCGCCGACATCACCGGCATCGCCGCACACCGCGCGTGCAAGCGAGGCATCGCCTACGTGCCCGAGAACCGGAACATCTTCCCGCACCTCACGGTGCGCGACAACCTCTGGACCCAGCTGCGGTTCTCGGTCCCGCGCTCGGAGCGCAAGGCGGCGCTCGAGCGAGCCCTCGAGATGTTCCCGGTGCTCGCGGAGCGTCGTCGTCAAGAGGCCGGAACGCTCTCGGGCGGCGAGCAGCAGATGCTCGCGCTGGCCCGGGTGCTCGCCGCGCCCCCGAAGCTGCTCATCGCCGACGAGATGTCGCTCGGCCTCGCGCCGAAGATGGTGGATCTCGTGTTCGAGTCGCTCGTCAGGATCCGCAACGAGGGCGTCACCGTGCTCCTCATCGAGCAGTTCGTGGAGCGGGCGCTGGGCTTCGCCGACGAAGCGGTCATCCTGCGCCACGGGCTCGTCGGCTGGCACGGCCACGCGCGCGAAGCCGGGAGCGAGCTGCTCGCCGAGTACCTCGGCGGCGAGAGCGCCTCGACGCTCTAGCCCCCGTCTTCGACCCGCCGTCTTCGACCCACCGTTTTGGCGTGGTTCATGGGGCTTCAGCCCCCATGAACCACGCCAGAACGAACGTGGTCAGGCCGCGCGGCGCCGAATGCGGCGGATCTGGTCGCACACGTGGTGACCACCCGTACGGAGGTCTTCGACGGTGACCGCCACGGGCAGCCATCCCGCGGCCACGACGGCGTTGCGGCGGGCGCTGTCGCGGATGAGCGCAGCCTTGCCGGTGTGCCACTCGATGCTCTCGTACTCGAGCGCGACGCGGAGATCGGGATACGCCGCGTCGACGCGGGCGACGAACCGGCCGTGATCGAAGATGGTGTGCTGGGGGACCGGTTCCGGGAGGCCGTGCGCACGGATCGCCTGCATGAGAAGCATCTCCATCGAGCTCTCGGTGAGCCGCCGGTCGGGATCGCGTTCGTCGATGATCCGGCGCAGCACGCCGACGCCGTTGCGCCCCCGTCGACCGAGCCGGCATACGGTGGCACGCAGGTCCGGGAGCGACGTCATCTCCCGGCGGAGTGCGGTCTCCACGGCACGCTCGACGATGTGGGGGTGCACCACGGCGCCGAGGTCGAGCAAGGTCCGTTCGATCGTCGTCACGGGAATCGCATCGACGACCGTGACGTCGCGCGGATCGAGCACCTTGGTCTCGTGGACGATCAATCCGGGTTCGAACGTGCGCCGCCAACGCGGTCCGAGGATCTCTCGGATCTCCTTCCGACCGCCATCGACGCCCCAGACCGCCGCGGCCGATCGATGCGAGCCCACGGTGCTCGATCCTCCGGCGAGGCACGCGGCGAGGACGTTGCCCCGCCACGTCACCGGCGCCCCGCCCATCTGGTACACCCCGTCGTGGACGCGGACCCATCGGCCGCTGCGCACGCGTTGCTTGCGTTGATCGGGACTGAACCCGATGCGCTCGAGAGTGTGGAGGTCGAAGATGCCGTGCTGACCGGCGGCCAACCGGGCCAGCACCAGGTCGAGTGTCGTGTCCATGCGCGCCATCACACTGCAGCGGTGTGACACCCTCGTCTTGGCGTGGTTCATGGGGGTCCAGACCCCATGAACCACGCAAGAACGAGTCTCTAGACCTTCTGCGTCCCCACCAGGAGCTCGCGGAACGGCGTGTTCTTGTCGGGGCCCGGCTCCTTGGGCAGCCCGAGCACCCGCTCCCCCACGATGTTCTTCTGGATCTCGTCGGACCCGCCGTAGATCGACGGGCCGGGTGCCCAGACCGTGGCCTCCTGGAAGTTGCCCTCGCCGGGAGTGTCCTCCCCGAGGATCGTGCCCCAGGGCCCGAGGATCGCGGGGCCGAGGTCGCGGCCGTGGCGCAGCACGCGGCTCATCTGGAGCTTGGCCAGGTTGCCCTCGCCCGGGAGGCTGGCGCCCGCGGCCCGGAGCTGCTTGGCCCGCAGCGAGGTCATCCGGCCGACCTCCTCGAGGATGTACGCCTCCGCGAGCTTCTGGCGCATCACCGGGTCGTCGGCCTTGCCCAGCTCGCGGGCGACCCGGCGCATCAGCGCACCGCCCCGCTCGGAACGTGACGACTGCGCGGCCTGGGCGCGGGAGCCGTCCATCAGCTCGCCGATGGTGATGCCGAGCATCCCCGACTTCTTGCCCGGGAACCCACCACCCGACGCGCCGCTGCCGCCCACGCCGAGGCCGGCGCGCTCGTTGGCCAACGTGGTGTTGGCCGCGAGCCAGCCGGCGCCGTGGCCGCCGATGCACTCGGAGTCGAGAACGCGCGCGTCGGTGAAGAACACCTCGCAGAACAGCGACCTGCCGGTCATCTCCCGCAGCGGACGCACCTCCACCCCGGGCTGGTCCATCGGGAACGCGAAGTACGAGATGCCCTTGTGCTTGGGCGCGTCGGGGTCGGTCCGGGCCAGGAGCATGCCGAGGTCGGCGGTCTGCGCGCCGGACGTCCACACCTTCTGCCCGTTGACGATCCACTCGTCGCCGTCGCGCACGGCGCGGGTCTGGAGCGACGCGAGGTCGGAGCCGGCGCCGGGCTCGGAGAACAGCTGGCACCACGCCTCCTGGCCGGAGACGATCGGGCGCAGGTAGCGCTCCTTCTGCGCGTCGGTGCCGTGGGTGAGGATCGTCGGGCCCGCGAGCAGCAGGCCGAGGCCGGCGGGCGGGCCGACGACGCCGGCGTCGCGCAGCTCGTCGGCCACGACGCGTGCGGCCGCACCGGGGAGGCCCTTGCCCAGCCACTCGACCGGCCACGTCGGAACGGCCCAACCGGAGTCGGCAAGGCGTCCCCACCACTCACCGAGGGTGATCGCCGGATCCCAGGCGTCGGCGACGAACCGTCGCACCTCGTCGTGGATCTCCTGGTCGGTCATCGTGCTGGCCATGCGGTGACCTCTTCTGTGCTGTGGTGCGGACGTTCGCCTAGGCGAGGAAGGCGAGGACCTTGTCGGACGGCCGGCAGATCAACGCCTCGTCGCCCTTGAACACGATCGGGCGCTGCATCAGCACCGGGTGCTCGAGGAGGATGTCGATCACGGCCGCCTTGGTCGTGTAGTCGTCGGCGTTCAGGCCGAGCTCGCCGAACTTCTTGTCCTTGCGGACCAGGTCGGCCGGCGGGTCGGGGATCGCATCGAGGATGCGCTCGAGGTCGGCACGGTCGAGCGGGGTCTTCAGGTATTCGACGACGTCGAACTCGACGCCGCGGTCGTGCAGGATCTCCAGCACGCCTCGGGCCTGACCTCAGCCGGGGTTGTGGTACACGAGCAGCTTCGCCATGGGCCGAGGCTACCCTCGGGTAACCCCCGGCCACATCTCCGGGGCAACCGTCCCCGCGCCTTCCTCCGCACCCCGGGAGCACCGTGATGAGCGAGCACCGCGACACCTTCCTCGGCCGCGACGACGTCAACGACATCGAGTCGATCCTGGCCGACGACGCCATCGACTTCGGTGACCTCGTCCACACCCAGAAGGTCGGTGGCGACGCCATCTTCACCTGGGACTACGACCGCACCCGGCCGGCCCTCGAGAAGCTCTACGAGAAGGCCAAGGTCCGCCAGTGGAACTCCAACGACCTCCCGTGGGACACCACGGTCGACGTCGAGGCGGTCGCCCGGGAGATGTCCGGGGCGGTGGCGCACCTGCGCGAGCAGCTGTCGTCCGTACCGGGCTCGCCGATGAAGTCGTGGGGCGAGCGCGAGTGGACCCAGTTCGCGATGGAGGCGTTCAACTTCCGCATGAGCCAGTTCCTCCACGGCGAGCAGGGCGCGCTCATCTGCACCGCCAAGATCGTGGAGACCGTCCCCTGGATCGACGCCAAGTACTACGCGGCCACCCAGGTGATGGACGAGGCCCGCCACGTCGAGGTGTTCGCCAAGTACCTCGACACCAAGCTCGACGGCCACTACACCGTCAACCCCGCGCTGCAGCTCCTGATCGACGACGTGATCGCCGACTCGCGCTGGGACATGACCTACATGGGCATGCAGATCATGATCGAGGGGCTCGCGCTCGCCGCGTTCGGCTTCATGCACATGGTCACCAACGAGCCGCTGCTCAAGCAGCTCCTCCGCTACGTGATGGCCGACGAAGCGCGCCACGTCGCGTTCGGCGTGATCTCGCTGAAGGAGTACTACGAGCAGCTCACCGCGGCCGAGATCCTCGAGCGCCAGGAGTTCGCGTTCGAGGCGGCGATCCGCATGCGCGACCGGATCATCATGCACGCGGTGTGGGAGAAGATGGGGATCGAGCGCGAGACGATCACCCGCATGCTCTTCGAGATCCGCCAGCCCGGCGTCAACCCGTTCCAGGCCGCGCTGTTCTCCAAGATCGTGCCGAACTGCAAGAAGCTCGGGCTGCTCGACGCCGGCGACGGATGGCTGCGCGACCGGTTCACCGAGATCGGGGTGATCGACTTCGAGTACGCCGTCGACACCGAGATGGAGTACGAGCTCCTCGACGCGGAGTCCGCCGCCGTCGCCTGATACACCTTCCGTTCACACCGATCGCACATCCCGAGGGGGAAACCGAAGTGGCGTTCAAGGAGTACCCGGTCCGGGTCGGGTCGATGCTGTACACGCAGGTCGACCCGGAGCGCGGCTACGAGGTCGACTACAACCGCTGGTACGAGCGGGACCACTTCTACGCCGGATGCATGATCGGGCCGTGGCTGTTCGCAGGCCGCCGTTGGGTCGCGACGCGGGACCTCAAGGATCTCCGCTTCCCCGACGACACGCCGTTCGTCCCCAACGTCCGCGACGGCTCGTACGTCGCGATCTACTGGCTGCTCGACGAGCACTACGAGGACCACCTCGAGTGGGCCACCGAGCAGGTCAACTGGCTGTACGCGAACGACCGTGGCTACGCGAACCGCGTGCACGCGCACACGGGCATGTACTTCCACGTCGCCCGCTGGTACCGCGACGACGACCCCGTGCCGCTCGAGCTCGCCCTCGACAAGCCCGAGTACACCGGCATGGTGTCGCTGACCGTGCAGCCCGAGCCCGGGGTCGACACCGACGCCCTGATCGCGTGGTTCGACGCCAACCTGCCCGCGTTCCTCGAAGGCAGCCCGGTCGCCAACGTGTCGGCCTGGAAGTCGGCGCCGCTGCTCGACAGCGCGCCGGCCTTCGTGCCGCGCGACCCAGAAGCCGACCGCCGTGTGCTGCAGCTCTACCACCTGGAGGCCGACCCCCGCGAGAGCTGGGACGGGTTCCGCGAGTGGGCCGCGA
>Ga0302322_100004041_pt1 | contig 12688 bp, 9 predicted proteins | sample Fen_T0_2_FD_203757 | JGI IMG/M metagenome (GOLD analysis project Ga0302322, IMG submission 203757) | Peat permafrost microbial communities from Stordalen Mire near Abisko, Sweden - Fen_T0_2 | ecosystem: Environmental > Terrestrial > Soil > Wetlands > Permafrost | place: Sweden: Abisko...
TGCAATATTCTATAGAAGCGGAAACAAAATGAATTCTTATGCGTTTATCAGGAAACTGAAACGACGGTGATCGACGATTTTTCACTTATTAAAGCGGTTCAGGCAGGTGATCATAAAGCATTTGAATCGCTTGTCCGTCGCTATCAGCGCCAGGTCGCAAACCTCATTTATGTGACGATGGGCAGCAGTGATGATGTTGATGATATTGCACAGGAAGTGTTTATTCGTGTGTATAAGTCATTGCCGCGGTTTAAATTCGATGCTTCGTTCTTTTCCTGGATTTATCGGATTACCATGAATCTTTGCATCGATGAAATTCGGAAACGTAAAATTAGGAAAGTGTTATCGTTAGATTTTTTGACAGAAGATGCATTGGAAAAAAGCAGGAAGAACAAAGATCATTCTATGCCATCAGATTCGATTTTGGCAGATGAACGGCGTGAGATTGTTCAGTCGGCACTTCAGAGTTTGAAACCGGAGCATAGAGATATTCTTGTCTTGCGAGAATATAATGATTTAGGGTACAACGAGATCGCTGAAGCGCTTGATATTAGCGTCGAAGCTGTGAAATCACGGATCTTCCGTGCACGTTCGGAACTCAAAATTCTTTTGAGTAAATATTTTGAGGAATAACCATGAACCATAAAAAGTACCAAGTACTCGTATCATCCTTTGTTGATGATGAAGTCAATGAGAGCGAACTGACTGCGGTACATTCGCATCTTGAGCGATGTCCCGAATGCCGTCAATTTATTGATCATGCCAAACACATGCGGAAAGAAATATGCGCACTGGGCGATGGTGTACTCGAACATTCTTTTACAGCCCGGGTGGTCTCTGCTGTAGAAAAACGGGATGAACAAACTGTGGAGTGGCTTGGAATAGAACCATCAGCACGAAATACATTTATCCTTCTTTCGAGCATTGTCATTGTCCTGTTCTTCCTGACGGGATTCAACCAGACCACTGCCTCACCATTGAATGACCAGTTGCTCAGCCGAATCACTTCGGATTCCACTTCGCATGTTTTGCTTCAACAAGAATATATCTCGAAGAGTGATGTATTATATGCAGTGATGACGAAATAATGCATGAAAGAAACGGATCATGAAACCAAAGACAAAGACAATCCTGTTCATTCTTCTCAGTTTTATCCTTGGCATCGTCTGCGGATGGTTTATCCAGGATCGTCTGTTCAGGTGGGGAGGCCCGGGAGCTCCACCGGACTTCCAAAAGTTTTTAACAGAACGGTTGCATCTTGATGAGCACCAAATTGCACAAGTTGATTCACTTCTTGAAGTGCGCAGGCAGCAAATGGATATGCATCGAAAGCAAGTCTTTGCCATGCGTGACACTATGCGAATGGAAATTCGCAGAGTGTTAAACGCAGATCAAGCCAAACTGTTTGATGAAATTCTTCAGGAAAAAGATGCACGTGATGCAAAAATATACGGGCGCGATTCGCAAAAAAAATAACCATAGGAGTGAACTGCCCAACGGTTTATTACTCCTCTCTTAGGAATGACCCAGTGAAGAAAATTTGGAAATATAGTATTCCCCCTCTGTTGATCGTACTGGCTGGTGCCGTTGTCACATATCGAATTACCACGGATGCGAAAACTGCAGAATCACGTCGATCGACGTCACCCCTAGTCAAAGAAGAAAAACCAACGCGTGAACTCATTAAGATACAGCTTCAATTTAACGGTGATGTACTTCCGATTCGGCAGGCGGGAATATTCTCCAAGGTAAGCGGTAATCTCGAGCACCTTTATACAGATATGGGAGTCGTCGTGAGGGCGAACCAGTTGCTGGCGACGATTGATTCAGCAGAGTTATATCAACAGGTTCTGCAGACGAAAGCGACCTATCAAAACACACGATTGACATTCGACCGCATCAAGCAATTGATAGAAAAAAGTCTGGCGTCAAAACAGGATTTAGATAATGCAGATGCTGCGATGAAAGTGGCACAGGCGAACTTTGAAGCGGCTTCGACCCGGCTCAGCTATGCACGGATCGGAGCGCCATTCAGTGGTATTATTGTCAGACGTTTTCTTGACCAAGGTGCCTTGGTCACAGCAAACAGCTCTACCCTTTTTACATTAATGAATCTTGATAACGTGATAATTATTGTCAATATACCGGAAAAAGATGTTCCCTCGGTCTATCAGATCCATACTGCCCAAGTACACTTTGACGCTCTCCCAGAGAAGGAATTTACCGGCAGGGTAACACGGTTCAGCAATGCAATCGATTTATCAACGCGCACAATGGCAATTCAGATCGAAATTGCAAATCCCTCTCATATCATCAAGCCCGGTATGTTTGCCATCGTTCAGATGACGTTCGAAGAGCATAGGAATTCTATTACGGTTCCGACCGATGCTCTTCTCAAAGATGAACTAGGTCAATATCTCTTTGCACTGACCGAGAAAAAGGTAAAACGCATCAGAGTGAAGACAGGAGTTGAGCAGGCAGAACGCACAGAAATCATTTCTGGATTGACGGGGGATGAAACCATTATCACCGTGGGCCAACAATCCGTGAAAGACGGCGGGCAGGCCACCGTGCAATGATGATGGGTCGGTGCACATACAGTTGATTTTCTTATACTGGATACGTATGTCTTCATTCTCCTTCTTGTTATTACTTGAACTTTACTAGGATCATCCTATGTGGCTTACGCGGCTTGCACTTCGCTATCCAATCTCGACTTTCCTTTTTGCATGCACCATTGTTATTTTAGGTTTTGTATCCTTCACACAGCTTCCCATTGATCTGCTGCCGAATATATCGATCCCTGTTGTCACTTCGATAACGTATTATCCCGGTGCGGGTCCATTAGATATGGAACAATCTGTCACGCGCATTATTGAACGCAGCGTCAGTTCCGTGAACGATGTCAGTTATGTGCAATCAAGTACTCGAGAAGGCGTTTCACGGGTCAGAGTAAATTTTAATTGGGATGCCAACGTGGATGTCGGCATGATCGATGTCATGCAACGGGTGAATCGTGTTCTCAGTCAACTTCCGGAAGGTATTCAGCAGCCATCCGTACTGCGTTTTGATATTAACAGTCAGCCGGTCTGTAATGTCGTTGTGTTTGGCGATATGGATGAACGGGATCTGTACGATCTCGCCTATAACATCATAGAACCGCAAATAGAACATTTGTCCGGTGTAGCCTCTGCACCTGTTTCCGGAGGCCGAATTCGAGAAATCCATGTCACGCTAGATCGAAATCGTCTTGAAGCAATGCAGCTTCCTGTTGCAACCGTATTGGATGCCGTTGCAAATTCCAATCTTATCATTCCATCCGGTGATCTCCGAACAGGTCAATTTGACTATTCGTTGAAGACAGAAAGTCGTTTTAACGTCGTCAAGCCGATGGAAAATGTCATTGTGAATACAGTCAATGGAGTGCCTATCCGCATCAAAGATATTGGTGCAGTGGAGGATAGTTACCAGGAACAAAAAGAAATCATTCGCATCAACGGCAAACCAGGGTTGACTTTGCGTGTTCAGAAACTTGCCGGTGCAAATACTGTTGATGTCGTTGATAATGTTATGCGCAACCTGCCGAAACTCACCGGCATTCCTGAATCGGTCCGGTTGTCTATTTCGTTCGACCAATCCCTCTATATCCGTAACACCATTTCGGGTCTTCAGCGTGAAGCAACGCTCGGCGGTGTACTGGCAATGATCATTATTCTACTGTTTCTTCGGAATGTACGCGGTACGCTTATCATTCTTGTTGCCATTCCTATGTCTATTCTCATCACGTTTATTTTATTCCGCTTTGGGAACATCACCCTGAATATCATGACATTTGGAGGATTAGCTCTCGCTGTCGGAAGATTAGTAGATGATTCGATCGTAGAACTGGAGGCAATCTCACGGCACTACAATAGACGTACATCCGGGCAATCAAAGATTGAAGCAACACTTGAAGCTGCCAAGGAAGTGGCAGCACCTATTTTCGTTTCGACCTTAACGACTGTTATTGTATTCCTTCCTATTGTGTTTCTCACGGGCATTGCGAAACTTCTCTTTATTCCTCTGACGATTACTATCGCTGTTGCGTTATTCGGTTCGTTTTTTGTTTCGAGAACTATAACGCCATTAATGTGCCTCAACTATTTGCCGCCGGAAAAAGAACTTGATCGGACTTCACTCAAGCTGCCGGACCGCATACGAGTGATAGCGCATGATACACTTGAGCGCTTGGATACTTGGTACGAACAACGTTTGATAGATGCGTTGAACCATAGACGATCTGTTGTCTTCGGGATTCTTGGTTTTTCGATATTGTCATTCGGTTTATTTGCGTTCATCGGAACAGAATTTTTCCCGGATCAGGACGAAAGCCAGTTTAGTGTTTCGATCAAACTTCCGGTTGGCTCAAGAGTCGAAAATACAGACAAAGTGACAAGGAAGATTGAAGAGATCATTCAAAAGAACGTCCCGGAAATTCAAGCGATGATTGTGGATGTTGGTATACCCACATCCGCAAGAGGCGGCGGCGGAGGCGGTGGCGGTGGAAATGCAGGAACTCACGCTGCAAGAATTCAGGTTGCGCTGGTTCCATCCGACAAACGTGATCGTTCAGTCTTCGATATAACGAAACAACTGCGCCCGCAGCTTCAAAAAATCCCTGGTGCAGCAGTGTTTCTCGATCAGGGAGGATTTTTAAGGTTCTTAATGAATTTTGGATCATCGGCACCGATTGACGTTGAAATCCGAGGATATAATTTAGAAACAGGAACAGCACTCGCAAAAGATATTTTGGGTATTGTTCGTTCAACACCGGGTGCCGTTGATGTGCAGGTTTCGCGAGATGATAATCTCCCGGAATTACGCGTACAAATTGACCGGGATAAGGCAGGAGTACTGGGCATCAATGTCGCCAACATTTCAAATACCATCAATACGTGCATGAATGGAACGGTCGCTTCCGTCTTTACTGATCCAACGACTGGTAATCAGTACGACATTCTCGTACGGTTGGATCAGGACTACCGTTCGAAGATTGACGATTTGAAGAAGATTATCATCACCACCAATAGCGGAAAACAAGTACTCCTTGGAAATATCGCGACGATCGAAAAGGCAAATGCACCCGTTCAGATTGATCGGAAATATCAGCAGCGATTGGTAGAAGTGACAGCGAATGTCGCAGGACGCGATTTGGGAAGTGTGGCAAAGGATATTCAGAATAAAGTTGACCTGCTCAATATTCCTCCAGGGTTTGAAGTAAAACAGACTGGCAACGTGGAGCAGCAGCAGAAAACGAACCGTGAACTCCTGCTGGCGTTTGCACTTGCCATTCTGCTCGTCTATGTCGTGATGGCGTCGCAATTCCAATCATTTATCGATCCATTCATCATTATGTTTACTATTCCACTTGGGATCGCTGGAGTTTTTTGGACCCTCTTTCTCACCAATACCACTCTCTCGGTGACATCAGCACAGGGCATTATCGTCATGGTTGGAATTGTCGTGAGCAATGGAATATTACTTGTAGATTATATTAATAAACTGCGTGCATCCGGAATTGAATTGCTTGAATCCGTTGTCCGCGGTGGTAGAACGAGATTGAAACCCATCCTCATGACCTCACTGGCGACAGTATTGGGATTGATACCAATGGCGATTGGCATTGGCGGCGAATCCACCCAAGCTCCGCTGGCAATTGCCGTCATTGGAGGATTAACATTTTCTACGACACTCACATTGTTCTTTATTCCAATTCTTTACACAATATTTGAAGAACGATTCAAACGTAAGATGCAAATTGATGATGAACATGACTCAGGAGGTGACGGTCACGTCACGGAGCCGGCCGCTCTGAAAACACCGGTAGTACGTAAACGGAGAAAAGCCTCTGACTCGTCTTCATTAAAAAAGTAGATACCTGCGCAGTGCATTTCGATAGGATGTTATTTCCGCGGATATTGAGCGGGAATGTGCTTTAAGATGCCCGACAAAAACATTCGGGCATGAGAGACTTATTTTCTTAGGTGCTTTTACAGCAGCACATACTATCAGTTAGTAAATCCCTCTCCCATTTTTTCTATCTTCCTTCTTTTTAAAATGTGATTGACGTCGCATGATCAACATTCTGTTTGGTTTTCTCCATATAAAAGAATAATTTGACGTCAAGTTCTTAAATCATTACGAACCGTGTTCATCTCGAGGATTTGTCATGCTCAATCACATCTGGCTTTTTCTGATAGCCATCGCGCTTGCTGTTGGAGTTGGCAAAGACCTCAATGATGAATTACAGAACACGTACCAAAATGGTGTTCCATTGGACCTCACCTTCCTTTCGTCACAGACACCGTCCGGAACTGCCATGAGATGGGAAGGACAATTCTATCTCACAGCTAAGCAGCTCAACGATTTCTACCGAATAACTTCACAGATGGAAGAGGTAAAACAGCCGGTTGTTCTATCGCTTTCATCAACCGGAACAGGGAGTTTTCTGTTTTCATGCACTGAAGGAACACCGTTGCGATGGAAAGAAATGAGCAAATTTGCTGCATCGAAAGAGAAACTCACAGGGCAGGTGGAGAAGATAGAATTTTCTGACGATAAATCCTGGGCAAAGGCAACAATAGTATTGGAACCGATTCGCTTTGTAAAATTGAAAGCCATCACTCAAGCTGCCATTGATTTCGCAAATACTGCTGTCGAGATCGCCATCGGACTCATCGGTGTCATGGCACTTTGGCTTGGCCTCATCAAAGTTGCTGAGGAAGCCGGGTTAGTGAAAGTATTGACGCGGTTGCTTGCTCCTCTTACCAAACGTCTCTTTCCGGATATTCCTTCCGATCACCCCGCGATCGGTGCAATTATTATGAACACGGCGGCGAACATGCTCGGTCTCAGCAACGCTGCGACCCCGATGGGGTTGAAGGCAATGGAAGAACTGAATAAACTGAATCCCAAAGCCGGCACAGCAACAAATGCGATGGTCACATTCCTTGCCATTAACACAGGCGGATTAATTCTGATTCCGGCAACCGCAATTGCAGTGCGGGCCGCCTCCGGTTCTGCCAATCCGGGTATCATCATCGGCACGGCAATATTCGGCGCTGGGTGTGCGACAATAACCGGAGTACTTGCGTCAAAAATTCTTCAACGGCTTCCAAGGTATAAAAAGGAATTGCAGAAAAAAGAACCATCAGCGAAAGAGGAAGGACATGGCTAATCTCTTTCGCTCCATCATCAATTTGATCTCCATCTTTGCTATTCCGTTCATGATTGCCATGTTTCTCGGATGGGGATTTGTGAAGAAAGTCCGAGTGTATGAAGTCTTTGTCGAGGGCGCGAAGGATGGATTCACAACGGCAATTCGCATCATTCCATATTTAGTAGGAATGTTATTTGCGATTGGTATCTTCCGTGCCAGCGGTGCGATGGATTTGCTCGTGCTTATTATTTCGCCTATCACCAATATCATCGGTATGCCTGCAGACACCTTACCTATGGCGCTCATGCGCCCGTTGTCGGGCAGCGGTTCTCTGGGAATCATGACAGAATTGATGAAGGCGCATGGACCCGATTCGTTTGTCGGGGTCCTTGCATCAACAATGTACGGGAGTTCGGAAACGACGTTCTATGTCCTTGCCGTGTATTTTGGATCAGTGAATATCAATAATTCCCGCCATGCCGTACCGGTCGGGTTATTGGCAGATCTTGCCGGGATGCTTGGGGCTGTTTTTATTTGTCGGATCCTGTTCGGAATTTAAAACGCATAGTGAACGAGAGGAGGAGTCATGAAATCAACGAAATTATTTATCATGGTCATCAGTCTGATGATGGTCTTTTCTGTCATCGTACATGCACAGCTCCCAACCGCTGCCGCAGCAATGATGGGAAAGAACGGTGGTTCCGTCCCTATGGGGTTGGGTGCAACTATTATTGATGGTGAAACATTTTACCTCATCAACGTTGCTCCGGAAGTTGCATTCGGACAAATCGGAATCGGCCTTGATCTTAATTTACGCTTTAATACACAAGGGAATTTACGCATGGGTGATTTTTCAAAATTTGAAGATTACCTTCGCATTGTTCGCTATGTTCGCTGGGCACAAAAAGGTGATCCATTCTATATCCGTGTTGGGCAGCTCGATTACTCATTGCTCGGTCACGGATCGATTATCTATAATTACCGCAATAGTGCAAGCTACGATATGCGGAGGACAGGAATGGAGTTAGATCTGAATTTTGAGAAGTTCGGATTCGAGGCAGTGTACAGCGATCTTACGGGAAGAGGATTATTGGGGATGCGCGGATATGCAAAACCTTTAAAGTTCACAACCCTTGCAAAGATTCCGGTCATAAGCAATTTTGAGGTGGGTGTCACCTATGCACGAGATCTCAATCAATATGCAGATTTCACACACGATGGGACATTTGCACATATTGATTCGAGCAGGTCGGGACTTGCAATCTACGGTTTCGATTTTGGATTACCCATTTTCTCCTCTTCAATTTTTAAATCAACCTTATACTATGATTTTGCTCAGATCGCCAATTATGGACACGGTTCTACGGCAGGGATTAATGTAAGCTTTTCAGGGATGGGGCTTCTCAGTATAAGAGGTAAATATGAGTATCGCATGAATGGTGCAAATTATATTCCTGCATTTTTCAATGCACTCTATGAACATGACCGGTTTAATTTCCTCACAAGAATAAGCAAATCTGACACCCTTTGGTCAATTGCAGCAAACAACGGGTATTATGGTGAACTCATTATTAGCGTTCTCAACACGTTTAACATTGTCGCAGGGTATCAGGCACCGGTCAACATCAATAACCAAGGCATCCTTCATGCAGAATTACAATTACCGCAAGTTGCCGGTATTGTTCTGCGAGGGATGTATGATAAAACAAGAATAGGCCGTGTCTTTATTTTGGATGACAATTCCATCCTGAGCGGAGAAATTGGATACAAACCTGTGAAATATATGTTGGTGTCCATGCTGTATCAGCGCACGTTCTCAAACAGGAATGCAGACGGTTCTCTACGCACTGATGGTTCCTATGCAAAACAAGATCGCGTGGAACCAAAGGTAAGTTTTATTTATGACTTTTAGATGTTGGTGCCAATAAGACCGTACAAAGAAGTCTTAACCATGGTGGACAGAAGGCGTTTCATTTTTCTTTAAGAACAGGTGAAACGTTTCAACAATAAACATCATGGAATGAGACCTGCAGAGTTTTTTTAATAGGAATTTTTTCAATCGATAGAAAGGCGAGTCTGGAAACAGGGTCGCCTTTTTTTGCATTTCACCTGTCTTCTTTCTATTTTCAAACACCAATCAAACTCTCATGGAAAGCGAAAACTCATGAACATACAATTTATCGGAGCCGCACGAACGGTCACCGGTTCTATGCATCTCGTGTCTGTGAACGGTACAAAAATTCTTCTTGACTGCGGCATGTTTCAAGGAAGGCGGGCCGAGGCTTACGAAAAGAATCGGCATTTTCCTTTCGATCCATCCACGATTGATGCTGTCATTCTCTCACATGCTCATATCGATCATGCCGGGAACCTGCCCAATCTTGTCAAGAGCGGTTTCCGCGGTCCTATCTACACCACATCGGCAACACGCGATCTGTGCAACATAATGCTCTACGATAGTGCCTACATCCAGGAACATGATATCGTCTATGTCAACAAGAAGCACCAGAAAAAACACGAACCGCTGGTGCAACCATTGTACGATGTAGTTGATGTCACTACGGCCATGTCACAAATCATCAGCATCAATTATGAACAACTCGTGCAGGTTACCGATGGCGTGACGGTGAAATTCTTCGATGCCGGGCACATCCTCGGTTCAGCAGTAACCGTGCTAGAAGTGGATGAGCATGGAAAGAAAAAGAAGATCGGATTTACCGGTGATTTGGGAAGAAAGAATGCACCGATCATCAGAGATCCGCAGCCGCTTGGCAGTGTGGATGTTCTTATTTCTGAAAGTACCTACGGCGGAAAAAACCATGATCCGGTCAGCGGGATGAAGGATTCGCTCTGCCAGGTGATCCAGAGAACATCTGATCGCGGCGGCAAGGTGATCATTCCCTCCTTCAGTGTCGGGAGAACGCAGGAGCTCGCTTATCTATTATCCGAACTCTTTGACGAAGGCAGATTGCCTGTTGTACCGATTTATGTCGATAGCCCGCTCGCGGTCAATGCAAGCGACATATTTCGTTCACATACCGAGTGTTTTGATCAAGAAACACTCAATTACCTTCATGCGGATAAGGATCCGTTTGGATTCAATCGATTAACGTATGTGCGGTCGGTCGATGAATCAAAAAAACTCAATGACCTGCATTCTCCATGCGTTATCATTTCAGCATCCGGAATGTGCGAAGGCGGGAGAATTGTGCACCATCTTGCCAACAATATCGAAAATCCTAAAAATACTATACTCATTGTCGGATACCAGGCAGAGCATACACTCGGGAGACGGATTGTGGAAAAACAATCGGAAGTGAGCATCTTTGGGGAGATCCATAAACTCAATGCCGAAGTAGAAGTGTTAAACTCGTTTTCTGCCCATGCCGGTCAGGATGAATTAGTGGAATATATTACAGCGGTGGACCAGTCCCAATTAAAAAAACTATTTCTGGTGCATGGTGAATTGGGTCAGATTGAAAAACTATCTGCCAAACTCAAAGAAACTCATGTGAAAGAGGAGATATACATCCCGACGACAGGCGAGAAGTTTGAAATGTGAAGTTAAAAATACCTGGTCTCCCTTGCCTGTATCGAGTGAAAGACAGCACGGATGGTGAACGATTTCTGCAGATGTTCAGTGAACGATAATGGAATGAGTCAGTGATGTCCGTATTAAGAAGTTCATGCACTTTTCTCTATTCCTTTCTTGTTGGATGGTTGTTCTTCCAACATGCAGCGATGGGTCAGGAATTGTTCCGTCCTTTTACAGCTTCTGAAGCAGACAGTCTGAAGCTTTCTTCTCTTGGGTTCGATCACATTCTCAATACCTATGTCTGGAGTGGGGATTTTAAAAAAGAAATCACCGGACAACGTTGGGATCTTGATCTCCACCAGAAAATCCGATCCCGGCTTATCAAAACGAACCAGAAGGCAATTCAAGATGAGTATCAAGGATTGATCGCGTTACGTGCCCGGCTGTTTGAAAGCTGGAATGTTCAAATTAAAAATTCATCCAATGTCCTTGCTGATAATCGTGCAATTGATCTCGGCCGGATGGCACAACATCAGGTCCTTGCAGGATTCGAGTATGTCCCGACAGGAACCATCGCCGGTGAAGCATTAGGAGGATATGAACTGAATACACAAGAAGAGGAGAACGATCAGGGTTTTGCGTACGCGGTTGGCTTGAACGCCCGGCAGGTGAGCCTGGAAGAATTTACTGCTTCTCTTCGGTCGTCATGGAACCAATCCCTTCTTGGCCGCCGATCTCCCCGCACAGGAGATATGAATCTTACTCTTCTCCGAGATTTCGGCAGCGGGATTGACGATTCCCTGGTGGTCAACTACAGCACCCAACGCAGACAATTTTATACGTCTCTCGATTCTTCCACCCAGGTGACTCTTGGTGTACCGCATAATATTTTTCAGCGTGATGCAAGTGTATTGGATATATCTAATCAGACGAAGTATGCATTGGATCGAAGTCTCTCGTTAGTTGTTTCCATCGGAATCTCCAACCAGTTGATCGATCGAGGATATCGCTTCAAAGATTACCTTCATCCTGGAACGTTGGTTCTCGATTCGCGCATCCAAGAAATGGCTTTCTATGGTGTTCTCTCATTGCAATGGATACCGCTCTCGTGGCTCCGTACGGACGTGAGACTTGCCTATACCGAAAAAGAAGAACGACATTCCATTATGGATGATATTCATGCGTCGTATGCCCTTATTGATACGCAGCGAGCTTCTGTAAGCCGCCTGGAGAATACGGCACAGCGCACAACGGTGACCACAGCACTCTACGCTGATATCACGCAGGATAATCAAGTCCGTCTTGTCACCTCGGCTTCCATCTTGAGGTATGATACACCCAGTATCTTGAATTCTGATGATCGCGATGAATTACTTTTTACGACCGGTACAGAATATATCCACCGCTTTTCATCCCGTCTGTTGTTGACACTGAACGCAGATCTGACATTATTTCATCTTGTGTATTTGAATCGAGATCAGAGTGCAAATAACAATTGGAACCGCGTCATTCGGTTTTCACCCGGAGTCGAGTATGAGCCAAATTCGTGGTTTCGTACGGCGTTGCGTACCGAAGTGTTGGCAAATTATACAGTGAGTGATTATGAGCAGCAGGTCGCTTCGATCCGAAGTTTTTCATTCAGGCAGGTGTTATGGTCAGATTCCACCAGGGTACGGCTCAACGAAAGAATCCATTGTAACTTTTCAGGAAGCTTACGTATCTTTGAACGTGGGACATTGCGCTGGCAGGAGTTTAAAGAAAAGCCGGAAGAATATGTCGTTGAAAAAACTTTGTGGCCGGAAATCATTTGGTCTTTGATGAGTGGAGTGAACGTAGGTGTTGGATTCCGTTATTTTGGTCAGGATCGTTACGCCTATGGCAATAATCAGCGAATGTTTTCTCAAGGGATAGAGGCGATGGGACCTACGGCATCGTTAGAATGGAGAGGAATGTCA
>Ga0302322_100004042_pt1 | contig 12685 bp, 16 predicted proteins | sample Fen_T0_2_FD_203757 | JGI IMG/M metagenome (GOLD analysis project Ga0302322, IMG submission 203757) | Peat permafrost microbial communities from Stordalen Mire near Abisko, Sweden - Fen_T0_2 | ecosystem: Environmental > Terrestrial > Soil > Wetlands > Permafrost | place: Sweden: Abisko...
GCTGAGTCCCTGTTGCTGCTTGCCGTTTCCACCGGCCCCGTGGAGATCGATGACCACGGCGAGCGGTGCCCCAGCCGCGAGACCAGACGGGACGTGTTGGATATAGCTGCGAGATCGGCCGCCGCTTTGCAGGGTGACCGTCGCGTTGCCCGGTTTCAACGCGGGCTGCGAGCCGGCACAGGCATGCGGCGCGGCGTCCGGCGCCGACGCGTCTTTGGCATCTGCACCGCCGTCCCCGCGGGCCCCGCCTCCGCCATCCGCGTTCGGTCCGGCCCCGTTGGGGTTCCCGCCGGTCCCGCCGCCTCCGCCCACCTGACCGATGGCCGAACTGCCGCTCGCGCCGCTGGTTCCGCCCATCCCGCCTGGACCTGAGGGTTCCTGAGTGGCGGACCCGCCCGTCGCGCCCGCGGCGCCGGTTCCACTCGTCCCTGGGGCAATGGGCGGATTCCCGGCGCTGGCGCCTCCAGTGCCCTGCCCGTTGCGGGCGGAAGTGCTGCAGCCCGCAACGGCTAAAACCAGCGTGGCTGAAAGTAGAACCCCTCTCCTTGGTGGTTTCGTGCTCATGGCTTGGCTTCCGAACAGCAGTCGTCGAGCACGTCCCGATCGGTCCAACGATCTTGGCCTCGAAATGGGAGCAGCAGTCGCGCTCACCAGGCGTGTCGACCGACCGTGACTTCCGTGCCGTCGTTGAAGAAGCCGGCAGTCGGGCCCATCGGCCCGAGGGTCGCGAGGTGCACGGCGATGGCCGCTCCTTGCTCGACGCTGCGATACCCCTGATGGTTGTTCAGGTCAGTGGCGACGTAGCCGGGGTTCGCGGCGTTCACCTTGATGCCGTACGCCGCCAGCTCCTTGGCGAAGGAGACGGTGATCATATTGAGTGCACTCTTCGACGAGTTGTAGCCGAGGAGGTTCACGCCGTAGGTCCCGCTCGTGAGGTCCAGCTGCTCGCCGATCGAGCCGAGGCTGCTGCTCATCATGACGATGCGCCCTTGGCCAGCCTTGCGCAGAAATGGCACGAAGGCCTGGGTCACGCGGACCGGGCCGAAGACGTTCACCTCGTACACGGCGTGCATGTCGTCCAGGCTCGCCTCGGTCGGCGCAACGTAGCCACCGGTGGCGATACCAGCGTTGTTCACCAACACGTCGAGGGTGTCGCTCGTTTTGCCGTAGGTCGTCACCGCCGCTTTCACGCTCGCGTCGTTGGTCACATCGAGCTCGAGCACGCGCGCGTCGAGCCCCTGCTGACGCAGGTCGGCGGCGGCCTGCACGCCGCGCTCGGCGTCGCGACATCCGAGCCAGACCGAGTATCCCCGTCGCCCGAGCTGGCGAGCGATCTCGCGGCCAATTCCCTTGTTCGCGCCGGTGATCAGCGCTGTCTTTCGAGTGCTCATTGGTCCATTTCCTTTGTTGCAATCTCGATAGTCGCGGCGCGCCAGGCACGCGCGCCGAATGCTGCTGGAGTCTTGCCTAATCCTCTCAAACCGTTTTGCCACGCGGCTTGCGCGTCCGGCGTTCTGCTGGGATGATCATTCGCATGCACGACCCGACGCCCGAGCTCCGCGCGCTGGTCCAACGGCACGCGGCGCCCGTGTGCCGCGAGCTCCTTCCGAATCTCACATTGTGGTCGAGCTACGGCCCCACGCCGCCAGCGCCAGTGATCTACGAGCCGATGCTCTACTTCACCTTGCAGGGCATCAAGCGAATGACGGTGGGGGAACGCCAGCTGGATCACCGCCCGGGCACCTTCCTGCTCGCGTCGATCGACGTGCCGGTGGTCTGCGTCGTGGTCGACTGCAGCCTGGAGCGCCCGTATCTCGGCCTCGCCGTCAAGCTCGATCCTGCCGCGGTCACCGCTCTGGTCCTCGACCTGCCGCCAGGACCCGAGCGCACGCTCGATGCTACGCAGGAAGAGCTCGAGCCGATGACCATCAGTCCCACGACGCCGGCCATGGCCGATGCGCTCCTTCGATTCGTGAGTCTAGTGGACGCACCGGACGACGTGCCGCTCCTCGCCCCGATGATCGAGCGCGAGTTGCTCTATCGCGTGCTGCAAAGCGAGCACGGGACCGTGCTCCGACAGGCAGCGCGCGCCGATAGCCGGCGGTCGCAGATTCATCGCGCCGTGAAGTGGATCCGGGCCCACCTGGCGGAGCCGCTTCCGGTGGAGACATTGGCGGGCGTCGCGGCGATGAGCGTCTCGTCGTTCCACCGCCATTTCAAGGCGGTGACCGGCCTCAGCCCGCTGGCTTATCACAAGCAGATGCGCTTGCAGGAAGCGCGTCGGCGCCTACTCGCCGAGCCGGGAGCGGTCGCCAGCGTAGCTTTCTCGGTCGGTTACGAGAGCGTGTCGCAGTTCAGTCGCGAATACACCCGCGAGTTCGGGATGCCACCTGCGCGCGACGTGGCTCGCTTGCGCGCCGGATGAGCGCGCGAGGCTAACCTCCGCCCGTCTCGCAGCTCGTACACCGAAGCTGCGTTGCTGCCACAAAACGGGGCACACCCGCGCCACAGACGATGGCGCGCGATTCTTGCCATCGCGGGTATTTCGCGAATTTCGACCGACCCACGCGCGGCACGCATCGTGCGTCCGCGCGGCTATGACCATCCCGCGGCAGCTATTGGAGCGCGATAGCGAACGGCAACTTCGTGCCGGTCCCGAAGTGCACGCCCTTCCGATCCTGGACCAGGCCGAGGTCGTCGTCGGAGCAGTCTCCAAGGCGGCGGCGGCAAATGCGAAGGCGGCTGCGTATCCGGTGACGCTCGAGCAAGTGGATGGCGCAGCCGTCGCGGTATGGCGCAATGAAGGTGACCCCAGTGGACGCGGTTCATCGCTCAGAACGATCGACTCCCTGTCGTCTTTCTGCCCGATTACGACATGCTGATGGCCGAACGCCTGGTGCAAGGAGTCGACGTGTGGATTAGCACGCCGCGAAGGCCCTGGGAGGCCAGCGGAACGAGCGGCATGAAAGTGCTCGTCAATGGTGGTTTGAACCTCGCCGAGCTAGACGGCTGGTGGGCAGAAGCCTACTCGCCGGAAGTTGGCTGGGCGATTGGGGACGGACAAGAGCACGGCGATGATCCCGCCCGCGACGCGGCGGACGCGGATGCCTTGTACACTGTACTCGAACAAAAGATCATTCCAGAGTTCTACACGCGTGACGAGCGGAATATCCCCGTTGCCTGGGTGCAACGGATGCGCGAGAGCATGGCGCAGCTGACGCCACGCTTTGCCGCGAGTCGTGCGGTGTCCGAATACACCGAGCAGTACTACCTCCCTGCGGCAGCGGCGTTCCGGGCACGTGCGGCTGATAAGGGGGCTCTTGCCAAGCAGTGGATCGACCGTCGAAATGAGCTCGCGCCGAAGTGGGAGGCGGTGCGCTTTGGCGGTATGACCGTGAAAACAATTGGGGAACTGCACATCATCGATGTGCCGATCTTCCTAGGTGATGCCAAGGCGGAGGCGGTGCTCGTCGAACTCTGTGCTGAGGGCATAGGCGGCGCGAGGGCGGTGCGCCAAGAGATGGAGCGCCTGGAGTCTACAGCTGAGACGGGCGCCACGCTCTATCGCGGCATGGTGTCGTCTCGTCGTCCGGCCACTGACTACACGCCGCGGATCACGCCGCGCTGTGGGGGGCTGGCCGTGCCATTCGAGCTCGACTGGATTCGCTGGCAGAAATGAGGGCAGGGAGGGCCAGGGAAGGCCCGAGGCGCGCTCGACAGGCGCGAGCATCAACAGCAGCCGGTTTTGACGAGTGTGTCTGAGCCAAAGAGCCTGCGCAGCACCTTTGGCAGCAGATCCGGCAAATCTTCTGCCAGGAGACCGGGGCCGAACTCGCTGGCCGCGGCGCCACGGAGCCAAGCCCCGGCGGCAGCGGCAAGGAACGGGTCCATGCGTTGCGCGAGGAGTCCAAGTACGATTCCGCCCAAGACGTCACCGGAGCCGCCGGTGGCCAACGTTGGGGGGGCGTTGCTGTTGATCACCGCGCGACCATCTGGAGCCGCAATCACCGTGTCGCTCCCCTTCAGAATGATGAGCACTCGTGCCTCGTTCGGTGCCCCGCCCGGGTTGCACTCGATTCACAATCTTCGATTGCCGCCGAGCACTTTGACTGGTCCATTCCAGTACCTCTCCGTCGAGACGCGGTTTTCCACCTCCGCCACCTGTGCGAGACGCCGGCGATGGTGGTCAGCACCGACAAAGCGCGCGGCCAGAAACGTGTGAACCAGCTCCCACGCGAGCGCGTTTCCGACGACCAGCCCACCCAGGCAGATCACGTTGAGATCATCGTCCTCAACGCCTTGGTGGGCCGAAAACGTGTCGTGCAGTAGGCACGCGCGCACGCCCCCCACCTTGTTTGCGGCGACACACACGCCCACTCCGCTTCCGCAAATGGCCACGCCGCGGAAAACCTCCCTGCGCGCGACGGCGCGCGCCAACGGCACGACGAATTGGGGATAGTCGTCATTTGGTGCCAGGTCGCGGTTGCCGAAATCGACTACCTGGCAACTCGCCTGGCGCAACCTATCGGTGAGGTACTGCTTCAGCGCAAACCCTCCGTGATCTGCCGCTATTCCGATCAGCTTCGGCGATTCATTCGTGGTCTTGCCGTTGGCGATGACTTCGTCCCTGCGGGCCAGCGCTTGGAAGCTACCGGTATCGTCGCTATCGCGGCTTTTCATGGGTCCTGTCTTCCCTCTTCGACCACGGAAATGGGCCCGCGCTGTTCAGGGCCGTCGCGTGACGCGCAAAGGGCAAACCATAGCGGATTTTGCGCTTCGGGCGCGATGCTACTTCGCGGCGATCGCTGAACGTTCGTCGATCGCTATGCGGCGGTCGAGTTGCCAGCCTGCCGCTTCGTCCCCCGTCGCGTCGAGTTTGCCCCTCGATGTCACCGTGATATCGACGCTCGAAACGCCTTTGCTCACCAGATAGTCGCGCGCGGTATTGGCTCGACGTAGGCCTAGATCCTCATTGTAGGAGTCGCTACCGCGGGGATCGGTGTGGCCGGTGACGATTAAGCCTTCGCCCCTCATCGAACCCGTCAGCACACAAGCCGCAATGGCGTCCAGGATGCCCATCCCGCGTGGGCGTAGATCGGTTTGATCGAAGTCGAATTGCGGCGAATCGGTCGGGGTGTCGGGGAGACTGCACTTCACTCGAACCGCCTCGCTCACCTGGAAGGAGGTGTCCGGCGGTGGGGCCACGGCAACCGGCGCAGGGATCGGCGCTGCGACCGTGGCCACGGTGGGTACCGCCGCTTTTGGCTGGTCGTGAGTGCAGGCAATCAGCAACAGAACGGGCGCCACAGCCAACGCGACGCCGAAACGCCGAATGCTCACGGGACGAATAGTGGGTGACATCGATGCGAGTCCTCTCGTCAACGGCTCGGGAAGTGAGTCGCAACGCCGAGCATTCATGCACGACTCATGCCTTCGTCGCCGTGAGCTTGCTGCGCTCATGCGATATACCAATGTGCGGAGATCGCCAGCACGGCCTTGAGGCGCCGAAGAGATGCGCCGATGCGTTTCCACGCGCTTGCGAACTCCGTATCCTCAATCGCGTTCATCGGGTTGCCATGCCCGATGAACGAGGCGGGCATGCGGTCGAATGATTTCATAGCTCTCTCGACGCAAGCTCAAGCGTCGCCTGCCGTGCATGGTGTCAGCGTACTGCGATCGCGCACCGCCCCACGAGCGCGAAGCCCGGGCGACGCTGGCAAGGGTTGATGGCAGAGAGGGCGCACGAGGAGGATGAGATGCAAACGGCACCGTCGCCCCTTGAAAGCGACATTGCTGCCGGGATGGCCAGCAGTAGAACGCCTGCTCCAACGCACATGAGCAGTGGCGTTCGCTTTCGCGCGTCGAAGGAACTGGTCATGGACAAACTCCAAGCACGATCAGTGCCGGCGCGCTGAGCGTCGCTCTTGATCATGCTTGGCTGCACGCACGATGCGTGCCGCACCGGTCGAATGCGAATCCGGCGACTTGGGGCAGTGGAACGCGCGGTAACGGGCGGCGAGCTACCGGCGCTTGCCGAACACGCGGAGGAGCATCAGGAACATGTTGATGATGTCGAGATAGGGGGTGAGCGCTCCACACAGCGCAAGATTGCTGGACTCGCCCTGGATCGCAGCCATTTGCCGCAGCTTATAGGTCGCGCTTGGTCAGGGTGCAGTACCGCGAAATGGCCGCAAAGGCGCCGGCGCACACGAAGAAGACCTGCGCCACCGAGGTCGCGGTGTACATCAGGAAGATCACCGACATGGTGACGCCTGTTCAGCACTGCTCAGTCGTTCGGGTTCAAGTCGGATCGGACAACCTCGCCACTCGTGCGCCCGCGAGGTGCGCGACGAGATGGGTGCTTCTCCTGCCATGCCACGGCATGAGAGAGAGGTCTTCCGAGGCTCGCTTGCGTCACGCACAGAGGCGTTTCCGTGCAACCCAGCCGCTTTTTTCCGACATCATGTGTGCCCGGAACACCGAAAGGTGGCCGGCGGTTCGAGGTTTGGACACGCGGCGTCGTAGCGGGTCTGCGACGGCACGATCTCTGCTCTGCCTTGCGCGTGGCGAGAGTTGATTGGTTACCATTTGGCGAATTCGAGCGCGTGATTGATGATCCGCCGTGTGATTTTGTCGTTCACCTTGCGCAGCGATTGGGAGTGGATCGTGAGGCGGCTCAGGCCACGCTTCGCGACTGGGTCCTCCAATATGAACCTCGGACTGCTTCCCCCGTGTCGGTTCGCCGCGTGACCGGAACGTAGTCGGACAGTCAGCTCATTGCGCGTCGCGAACGCTGCTGTTACGCACGCGAACAGCGACGGGGAGGGGCGCAGCGCGGCACGTTCTCTCGTCGATTTTCGTGGAATTCGCGGCGGTCCGTCGCGCTCGTGAGCAAGTCCTTGCGTGCCGATGCTCGTCCTCAGTCCTTGATCGGCCTCGACTCCTTCGCGCTGAAGATTTCAGCCGAGGGAGGTTCCCAGAATACGCCCAATCACGGCGGTGACCGCCATGGCAAATGCCCCCCCAAGGGTGACGCGCAGTGCTCCGCGGGCGGGAGCCGCGCCGCCCAGCTGACCACCGAAGGCTCCGAGGGCCACGAGGCTCACGAGTGACACTGCTGCGATCGAGGGGATCCGAAAAGCCTCCGGCGCGACCAAGAGCCCAGCAATCGGGACCAACGCGAAGGACGCGAAGCTCGCTGCTGAGATCCACGCTGCTTGGAATGGACGGGCGAGCGCGGACAGGTCGATGCCCAGCTCGTCGCGCAGGTGCGCACCAAGACGGTCCTTGGCGCTCAGTTGCTCTGCGACCTTCAGAGCCAATTCGTGGTCCAGGCCGCGTTTTTCGTAGATCAGGGTCAGCTCGGCCAATTCCAAGTCGGGTTGTCCCGCGAGCTCGCGCTTTTCGCGTTCGACGTCGGCTCGCTCCGCGTCGCGTTGCGAGCTCACGGATACGTATTCCCCCACGGCCATGGACATAGCGCCTGCCACTAGGCCTGCGACTCCGGCGATCAGGATGGAGCCTTTCGATGCGGCCGAAGCCGCTACTCCGACCATGAGGCTTGCCGTCGAGACGATGGCGTCGTCCGAACCGAGTACTGCTGCGCGCAACCAACCGGCGCGACCGCTTTTGTGCGTTTCGGGGTGCGCGAGATTACCTCGGCTGGTTCGCGCGTCGGGCGCGTGAGTTCTTACTGTGGTCATGTACGCCACGACCGAACTGCACGAAGTGGGCCGGGCACGTCTTCGGTGCATGGCCTGGCGCGCGGGGTCGCGAGCAACTGACGGTGTGAGCCCGGTAAGTCCTGCGCGCGCACTTCAAAGCGATCAACTGACCGGCAGTTCGCCGCCCCAGCTTGCGACGCACCTGTGCCACACTTTGAGGCGTTCCTGCGTAGGCGTGAGTCGGGTAACCGCCCCTCGCCGGCGCGATCGGTAGGACGCTGCGCGTCGACATCCTCGGGGAGCACCTGCTAGATGACCCAATACCCCGCGCGCCCGTGATAATCGTGTAGGCGAGCTTCGTATTCACGATTGATTGCGGTCGTGTTCCACTCCGGGCTGTTCTTCACGAAATCGCGGGATACGTCGACGTAGACCCTGCGCTCGTTCCAGCTGACGCTGCTTGCCCATTGCGGCGCGACGAGGACCTTCTTGCCGAACCACCAGTTGCGGGTGTCGACGACCAGATAGCGCAGCGCCCAGTTCTCGTCATCGACGATGAAGTCATCGATATGACCAATCGCTTCGTCGCTTCCCTGAACGTCGTAGCCGCGCACCTCTTTGGCGCTACGCAGATGCGAGTCCGCGGGCGCGTCGTCACGACGCTCTAGCGCCGCCTCATTGTCGGGGCCGGCTACATGCATGTTCGGGGAGGCGCCGATCCCCCAGAGCCCCAAGTTGCCCCAATAGGACGGGTATCCGTAGTATCGGTAGAAGTCCCGCTCGTGCTGGCGGGACACCGGCTTATCCGTGTCGATGCTCGGGCTGTGCTGGACCTTTTCGACCGTCAACGAAAGGTGGACTCGACGACTCAGGCCGTCGATCGTTCCGAACGAGATCGGGGAAACCAACACCCGGCGCCCATCAAGGAAGCGGCCGGCTTCTACGACCATATAGCGAATGGCCCAGCGCTCGTCGTCCAAGAGGAAATCGACGACTCGCCCGACATTCCCATCCGTCGCGCCAATGGCATAGTCCTCGAGATCTTTGAGACTTCGCAGCATTTTCTTGCTCCGGCTCGCTAACTCAAGACTCAGGCGCGAGGTTCATGCCGTCGCATTGCGCGATTGACGCCAGCCGCCGAGAAGTCGCATCACACGTGATCATCCGCGCCTGGGGCGTTCGAAGATGTCGGCCCCGGCCGTCATCGACACCTCCCGGCGCGGGGGCGGACTACGGACCAACCTGCTCTGAGCGCCCACGCTGACCTTGGCAGCGCGCAACAAGCGACCGCCAAACCGGTAACCTGGAGCTGACTGGCTCACCACGGTCCCCACGAGCGCTGGGTCCCGCACCGGCACGGTGGCGACGGCCTCGTGCCGCGTGGGGTCGAAACGCTGCCCCGAGGCGTCGACGCGCTCGACACCATACCGGGTCAACACGCCTTCGAGCTGTGCGCGTACGATGCGCACGCCCTCCACGAGCGCGGCGTCGCTGGTCGGCTTCGTGGCCTCCAAGGTTCGGTCGAGATCGTCGAGAACCGGCAGGAGCTCGAGCACGAGGCCGCGCCGCTTTTCGTCGTAGACGCGCTCAGCATGCTGCTCGATGCGCGCTTGGGCAGCGTCGAATTCCCGCACGGCCCTGGCTAGCGCTGCGCGCTCGTCCTCCGCCTTCGTGGCGACGTCAGCCGTATCCCGCTCGTTCAAAATTGCGTGTTCCGTCATGGTCGCTTCGAACTCCTGCATGAAGCGCGCCGCGCTTGTTCACCGCGTACCCGTGTGCGCATTTCGTCCTGAGTCGCATTCCGCGCCGGGACTCGGAATTTCACTCCAAGAGTGCTACGAGGGCTGGAGGAGCTAGAGGCGCGTGCGGGCACGCCCGCGGTTGCAGCGCAGGCGGGTGACATCGTCGTCGTCACGGTGCCGCTCGAGAACAATCGCAGCATTCTGGTCGAGCCTTGGACTTACGAGTACTCGCCGCGACCAGAAACACCGACGAACCTTCGAGCTTGGTTTCGGTTCCCGGCTACGCTGCGTTGAGCGCCGTTAATGCACGAGCAGTAGAAACGTAACCACGATGCCCGCGATGAGCGCCCATACCACCAACACCGTGTCGCGCCCGCCAATCTGATAGCGCTCCTGATCCATCAAGTGATCGTCGGGGTTGGTCACATTCTCCGTGTTCGCCATGGAAACTACCCTTTCGCAGGTGAGCCGCGCTGCCGTGGCTCACGAAAGCGAGCCGGCGCTGAAACGTGCGAGAACGAATCGCCATCACTATACCCTCGATCACTCGATCTGCCAGGAGCGGCGAAAACTGTTCTTTGCGAGGACGAGGGGCGAACGCGAAGCAGGTCCATCGTGCAACAGATGAGTCGGAACCGGTTGGATCTCCGTAGGAATTGCCCGAGCGCGTGGTCGGGATCTCCTTGGATGACAGGGGGCTTTGCCTAGCAGGCGAACCTCCTGCTCCGCCACCCCTCGGGCCGCGCGAATTTCTCGGCGCGTCATTGGTCCCACGCGTCCGCGCGATGCAAAGCGCGGCTGCATGTCTGCCCCTGGGCCAGGGCCGCCTTTCGAGCTACGCGCCGCTCGTGGTCGCCCGCGCCCGCTTGCCAAAACCCCAAATCGACCTCGGTCTTCACCCGAAGGCTGCGCGCATCGGTACGGGTGCTTTCGAGAACGCTTTTTCTCTGACGTGGAGGCGACCCATGGACGAACAGAATGGATTTCGAGCGCCGAATTTGCGGCAGATCGCGACGTGCTTGGTCTTGTCACTCGCGTCGATGTCGATTGCGGGCTGCGGCAGCGGAGACGAATCCCTCGCTGCGAGGGCTGGCGATTCGAAGCCGGGTCAGCCGGAGTTGATCGGTGGCGAGCCCGCGCGCCAAGGCCAGTTTCCAGCTACCGTGGGCCTCAACGACGATTGCAGCGCTGCCAAGATCGGCCCTCGACTGTTTCTAACTGCCGCGCACTGCGTTGCCCTGGGGCGTCCAACTCATGGGATGCCGCCGCCCGATGATTTTCCGCAGAACGACGGCCTGCGTGATGACTATCTGCCGGGCAAGGAGCTGCTGATCTACTGGGGACTCGACGCCAACGACGAGCAGAAGGGAAAGTTCGTGATCGCGCGAACGACGATTCACCCCTCGTGGTGGACGTGCCCCCTATGTGTCGATCCGATTCTAGATAGCGGCGCGGCCGACATTGCCGTCATCGAACTCGGCGTAGATACGCCGCAGATCCCCGAGGCGCGCGTCGAGTTGTCGACTATCGAGAGCGGCACTCAGGTCGTGAAAGTGGGCTGGGGTTGCGAGGAGCGAACCAACGTCGACGCGAGCGAGTTGCACTTGGGGCGGTTCAAGCTGGCGAAAGCGTCGACCATTCCGGTGTCGGAAATCCGTCCCTACGAGGGCCGGATGAGCGATGAGCAAGAGGCTGCGGTGGGCGCGTCGTACTTGATCACCGCCGGGCACGCCAAAGACGAGAACAGCGCGAGTCTTTGTTTGGGAGACTCTGGCGGACCGCTCTACCTGGCGGATGAGAGCGATCCGCGCGTCGTGGGCGTCAACTCCAACTATTCGTTCAAGACCCCGGAAAACGACTCGGACCCGGGCGGCGTGTCCTGGGCCGACTGGCATACGCGCACTTCGCTCGGGTCGGGAACGAGCATTGGGGAGTGGTTGAAGACGCTGAAAGTGAACACGGTCGATGGCTGAGCGCGTGATGGGGAGTCGTACGCGCGCGATGGGCCAGCAGAGAAGGAGAAAATCGATGTTTTGCCAAACAACCAGAGCGGGTGTCACTTGGGTCGAATGCGCGGCGCTCTTGCTGCTCGGGGCAGCGAGCGTTGCGTGTTCGGGGGGCGAGCGTGACGGTCGCGCCTCGAACGGCGTCGCGGAGTCCGTGGCAGAGAACGGCGAAGCGCCCGGTTCGGTTGAGCCAAACACGCCAAAGGCGCCGAGCGTCGAAGATCGGCTGGACGCCTGTGCACGAGACCCTCGGGTGATCGCGGGGCTCGTCGCTCAGAATGTTTGCGCCGGCGCGGACATCTTCTTTCGTGAGACGTTCGGCGGCAACGGTCGCACGTGTGGCAGCTGTCATCCCGTCGCCAACAATACGACCTTGGATGTGCCGTTCATCACGGCGCTGCACGAAACGAACCCGAAAGATCCGCTGTTCGTCTTCGAGACCAACCCCGCGCTGCGCGAGCTCGAGACCTCGGACTTACTCCAATTCGCGTCCATTCTGGAGAACGTCGACGGCTTTCAGGATCCGACTCACCGCTTCGCTTCGCGCTCTGTCTCGCACGTGTTGTCGTTGGCAACCAGCACCACGCCCGACCCCGCCGACGGCACCGCCAATCCACCCATCGAGCGCGTGGGTTGGTCGGGGGACGGCGCTCCCGGGGACGGCTCTTTGCGGGCGTTCTTGGAAGGCGCCATCAAACAACACTTCACGAAGGACCTCGCTCGCCGTCCCGGCGTTGATTTTCGGCTTCCGACGGCGCAAGAGGCCGAGCTCACGCGCACGTTTCAGCTCAGCTTGGGGCGACTCAACGAACTCGATCTGGAACAAGTTCGCATCGCCGATGAACAAGGCGAGCAAGGTCGGCGTGCGTTCTTGGACCCCCAGCGCGGTCGCTGCAACGTGTGTCACCACAACGCCGGCGCGAATTTCATCGATTCCGGCAAGAATCGCAACTTCGACAGCGGTATTCGCGCTGGCAGCAGCGTCGCTTTCCTGACGCGGGGGGTCGTGGATGGCGTTGTCGTGGAAGACGGCGGCTTTGGTGGCGCGGAGCTCGAGCATCCGAATCTGGAGAATTTCGGAATCGTGAACGGCTTTGGCGACGGCACGTTCAACCCGCCTCCGCTGATCGAGGCCGCAGACACGGCGCCGTTCTTTCACAACGCATTCAGGGCGTCTGACAAGCAAGGCGGAGGCGGTGACATCGACGGCGCCGTGACCTTTTACGCGACGCCCGCGTTTCGCGACTCTCCCGGCGCGAAGCTGCTCGATCAG
>Ga0302322_100004044_pt1 | contig 12682 bp, 9 predicted proteins | sample Fen_T0_2_FD_203757 | JGI IMG/M metagenome (GOLD analysis project Ga0302322, IMG submission 203757) | Peat permafrost microbial communities from Stordalen Mire near Abisko, Sweden - Fen_T0_2 | ecosystem: Environmental > Terrestrial > Soil > Wetlands > Permafrost | place: Sweden: Abisko...
GCGAGGATGGCCACGGCCTCGAGGAATTCGGGAAACCCCTTGCTCGCGTACAGGCTGCCAAGGTGCAGCAGACGCAAGGGCCGGACGCTCGCCACCCGGGCCGGCCACTTGAGGTCCAATTGGGTGGCGCTAAGTGGTGGCAGGGTACATGAGTTGATGACCACGGCGACACGTTCCGACGGCAGGCCGAGGGTGACGAGCCGGCGGCGGTGGCCTTCGCCGAGTACCGTGACCAGACCGCCCTGCCGCAGCAGGAAGCAAAACACTCTTGTCCGGAGCGCACCGGGTTCCCACGTCATGAAGAGGCTCCCGTGCAAGGAGAGGACGATGCGCTCACGACCGAGCCCCAGCCGACCCAGCAGCAGCGGCACCCCATCGCGCATGAATGCCACCGGGGTGAGGCCGAGGTTCACGGCCAGGCCCGCGTCGCCGGCGAAGAGCAAGCGCAACGCTTTCAACCAGGCCAGCGCCAGACCGAGCCCGAATCGCACGGCCGCCAGCCCGCCGCCGCGCTCCCGGTCAAACACCGGCTGGGGCAGCGCCCGGCAGTCCCAACCCCGCGCCCCCAGGCCGCGCCGGATCATTTCCGTGGCCTCCTTCTGGCCGGAAAACCCCGTGGGACAGGGGTAGCAAAAGTAGACGCGGTGCCGCGCAGCAGGGCTGGACTCGATCATGGCTGCAAGGAGTGGCGCCAGCCCATCAATCCGACGACGACCCGCGAAAGGCGCGAGCTTCTGCGCGATGCCGGCGCGCCCGCCGCGCCGGCCGCTTGCTCCAGCGCCAGGGCAAAGGCCTCCGGCGAATAGGCGGCGATGATTTCCCGCGAGCACTGCCCCATCGCCCGCCATTGTTCGCCATCGAGTGCCGCCACGCGGTGCAGGAGTTCCTGCAGCGCGGCCGGATCCTCGGGGTCGAAGATCCAGCCGTTTCCGCCCTCCCGCACCAGGTCGGGCGCGCAGCCGCAGCACCGCGACACCAACACCGGCAGGCCGGCCGCCATGGCCTCGTTGACCACGAGGCCCCACTGGTCGGACAGGCTGGGCAGCACGAGCGCCCCTGCGCGGGCGTAGAGGCCGGGCAGGTCGGGATACTGGCAGAATCCGGGAAATTCCACATGCGCACCGAGGCCGAGGTCCGCAACCTGGCGGCGCAGGTCGGGCTCCAACTCGCCCGAGCCCGAGAGCACGAGCCCCCACGCCACCGCCCCGACCTGCGCGCGGTAACCCGCATAGGCGTCCAGCAGGCGGGGAAGATTCTTTTTCGGCACGAAACGGGCCACGCAGAGGAAGCGCGGCGGCACCGGCGCAGCCGCGGCCCGGACGCGCGCCAGGCCGGCCCCGGCGGCAAAATGGTCGTTGTCCACCACGTCCAACGGCGCGAACAGCGTCGGTGCGGGAAAGCCAAATCCGGCAAGATAGTCCCGGCTGCGCGCGCCAGCGACCACCGCGGCCCCGAAATTCCGCACCAGCGAGCGCTTCACCAGCTCCCGCCACCGGTGGCGCGGTTCATCCTCGCGGGTGGAATCGCACATCACAATCGCCGGAATCCCGCGCGCATGGCAGGCGCGCAACACCGCATGGTATTCCGGGTCGGCCCAGCCCGAGCAGGCCACGACCGCCGGCTGGTGGGCGGCCAGCACGCGGGCCACCTCGCGCGCCAGCCCGGGCTCCGGCAATGCCGCTTCCGGCGAGGGCGCGGCCGGGAAAACATCGCGCCCATAGTGGCTCCCCACGGGGGCGGTCGTCCACGGATACTCGGCCGAGGCGGGACGCGTTTCCACGACCGTCAGCTCCGTACGCCGGCCCGCGGCCTCGAAGCGGGCATCGTGATAGGGGCCGATGCGCCGGACCAGAAAAAGGATACGTCGTGCGCTCATGTCAGGTGGCCGCCGGGGCGGTCACGGACGCCACGGTCGAGGGCCTGGTCCGGGCCGGGGTGGCCAGCATCGCCTTGCGACTGAAGAGAAACAGCGCCACCAGCGGCAGCAGATCGAAGAAAAACTCCATCAGGGTCTGGGCGAGGTACCCGCGATTCACGATGGGGAAAATCAGCGCCCAAGCCACGGCGTAGATCACCACGACAAAGGGGTTGCTTGGATTGGCCCGGTAAAACTCCCAAAACCGCCGGTAGATCAGGCCCAGGGCGAGCCCACCGAGGATGACCCCAATCCAGCCCGCCATCATGTAGTGCTCGCCGGTCACCGGCACCGCCTGGCCGCGCGTGCCAGTGATGTATTCGAAGTAATCGAGAAAGGCCGCATAGGGCTTGTCCGGCCAGAGGCTGCGCGGAATCGGGATCGTCAGGGCAATCCAGAAAGGATCGAGCCCGACGAATGGCACGACGTCGGGGAACGATTCGATCACCAGGCCCATGGTGAAAAATGTGCCCGCATCGCCAAAGCCGCCAAGGAACACCTCCAGCAGGCTCAGTTCGCCGAGTTGGGTCAGGTCGAGCCCACGACCGTAGGTGCGGGTGAGCACAATGAAACCAGAAAGCAGCACCAAACCGGCCGCCCCGCCCAACAGCGTCGCGGGCGTCGGGCGTTGCCGCCGGAGCAGGTAGGCCGTTGCCGCGCACGCGAGGACAAGCGTGATGATGCGGTGGCGGAAGGCCACCGAGAGGTAGAACAGCAACACGACCATCACCGGCAGCCCGACCAGCCAGAAACGGCGCCGGAGCGGCTGGCGATCGGTCAGCGCGACCAGCAGGCAGGCGCCGGGAATGAAGCAGTTGATGAGCAGAAAGAGATAGTTGCCGGCCGCCAGGCCCACCTGCTCCACCGAATCTTCTTCACCACCGCCTTGGTGGAAGGGCAGCAGCAACTGCCCCAGCGACTGCCCCGACACCCAGGCGCAGTACAGAAAGCCGGTGAGCCCCAACCCCGCCAGCACGCCCAGATTGAGCCAAAGGCGCTTCCGCAAGGGGGCATCGAGCACCGCCACCAGCCGGGTGCGGACGGGACGGGTCTTGATGGCAAACCCGACATAGATCGACCCGAGCCCCAGGATACCGGCGAGCCATGCTTTGCCCATAAGCCCCCTCAGGTCCAGGCCATATCCGTAGGTGTTGCCCAGCATGAGCGAGACGAGCGGACCCACGACGAAGTAGTAGGCAAAGACCGCGGCAAAAAGCACCAGCGGGTTCCAGAACCAGGTCCGATCGGGACTCCGATAGGCGCTCCAGTAGGGCGCGGCGACCAGCAGCGTCATCAGGCAGACCAGGCAGATCTCGAGGAAATTCATGGTGCTGGCCGGTGGTTCAGTCGAAGCGGCGCAGGATCCCTTCGACCCCGGCCCGGAATCGCTCCCACGTATAGTCTCCCACACTGGCCGCCACCGCCGCGCGTTCGGTCGCGCCCGCCGCCGGCCGGAGCAGCGCCCGACGGATCGCCGCGGCCAGCGCCTCGATCTCACCAGGTTGAACGTAGTCAACCCAGGCCTGGGCCGCAGCCAGGTCGGGCAGCACGGAATGGCGTGTGCCAATGACCCGGCAACCATGTGCCAGCGCTTCAAGGTAGACCTGGCCGAAACCTTCGGACAACGACGGCAGCACGAAGGCCAGGGCATGATCGTAGTACCAGTTCAATTCCCCGCGCGGCAGCCCCCGGATCCACCGGATGCCCGGCGCGGCCAGCAGCGGTTCCATCCCGGGCTCGACGTGCCGGGCCACGACAATCAGGTTCGCCGCGCGGCCGGACCCGGAAATCTCCCAGGCGCGGCAGAGGTGGTGCAGTCCCTTGCGGAACAGACCCGATCCGACCCACAACAGGAACGGTCGTTCCTCCCGCGGCATCACGGCCGGCGGTTCCGCCGTCTCGACGGTTTCCCGTCCATACGGCACGAGCGAAATGCGGTCGTCCGGGCAGCCGTCATGCCGCAGCGAGTCCCGCGTGCAGCTGCTCGCCACCAGCACATGGTCGGCCGCACGCCAGGCAGCCCGGGTGTGGCGGGCGTAACGCGCGGGCATCCCGCTGCGCGTGGCGGAGAGCAATCCGGGCAGGAATTCCGGATAGGCCCGGGCGTCAGCCAGCAGGAGCGGGTGCTCCCAGGACGGATGCGGATGAAAGTGAAACAGAATGCGCCGCTGGTGCCGGGAGCGCAGCGACCGGAATCCAAGCTCCCCTTGGAACTCGTAGAGCAACAGCGAAGCGTCGAGCCGGTTGGCAATCGCCGCCGCCCGTGCCGCGAGCCAATCGTCAGCCATGACCGCGCCACGGCTGGGCTCCATCATGCGGGCCAGCACCCGTCCGCCGAGTTCCAGGCCGAAGCCCGGCCGCACCCGGGCGGTAGGCAACTCTGGGCACCGCCGGCGGTCCAGGCTGCGCCCCCCGCAAATCCGGATCGCCCGCGCCACCCAGCCCGCATCGTAGGCATCCGTGGCGAAACAGGCCAGCCGCCCATGTTCGTGCAGCGCCAGCGGCACCTGGTAGCTGTCCCGGCGGCCGGGAAAGGCGGTGACGTACTGCTGCTTCATGCGGAGAGAAGTTTCGGCCGGAGCCGGCACGGTGACCGGATCGCACCCGTTGCCAGCAGTTCGCCCCATTCGGCGAGACAGCGCTCCCACGTGACCTGGGCCGACCAGGCCCGCGCGCAGGCGCGGCGCGCGGCCACCGCCCCGGCGTCGGCAAATCCAGCGCGCAGCTCTTCCGCCACCTCGGTCGCCGTTGTGCCCGGGGCAAAGCTGAACCCGGCGTCGGCTGGCAGCGTGTCGCGGAGTCCTTCCACGGCGAATCCGGCCACCGGCACGCCGGCGCGCAGGAACTCAAGCGTGGAAAGACCCAGCGGCTCGCGTCGCGAAAACAGGCAGCCGACATCGCAACCGGTGAGAAAATCCAGGAAGGCCTGCGGTTGCCGGACCTTGTCGATGAAACCGGCGGAGGCGACGCCCCGCGTCCTCCCGAGTTCCCCGGGGGCGAAGCCCGCCCCGCGCACCTCCGCCCGTACACCCTGTCGCTCCAGTTCCGCGCGCACCGCGAGGAGGAAGGGCAGGCCTTTCCGCCGCCAGTCCTTGCCGACAAACCCCAGTACCAGCGGTCGATCCCGGCCCGGCCAGCCGGGGACGACGGGAAACGCGTGGCCCGGCGGCAGCACGAGATTTGCGCCGGGCATGATCGTGGTCACCCGGTCCCGCGGCACGCCACACTCCGCCGCCACGGCATCGGCCGCCCAGTGCGCCATGGTCACGACCTGCGCACTCGCCTGCAGGTTGTCACGCTCGATGCGCCTCGCCTCGGCCTGCACGCCTCGCGGCAGGCGGGCGGCGAAGCCGTCGGACGCACAGAAGCTCGCAAAGGTCGCATCGAGGTAGTGCACCGGCACGCCGCCGCGCCGCCACACGCGGGCCGTGCGGGGGAAATGCTGGTTGAAGGTCAGTACCCGCCCATGCCAGAGCGGCGGGGGAATCGCCGCTTCCGCCCGGTCGAGAAAAGCCCCGCTGTACTGGTAGCCACCGGCGCCACGTCCGCACAACACCTGTCCGAGGTTCCACCAGCGGCGGCCCCAGCGGTGCGCCGGCCATTCGAGCCGCCAAGGCCGGGTCGCCCAGCCGGCGGTGGCCGCCGCCGCGAGAAAATGATAAGGGATCCCGCTCCAGGTCGCTGGATCCGCCGCATCCCCCACCGCGGCCACCGCATGGATCGGAGTCGCATTCATGCCGCGACCCCCAGCAGCTTCAGGTAACGCTCCACCACCGGCCTCGGCCGGAACACCTGTTCCGCCCGGGCATGCGCCCGGGCCGAGAGCAGCGCGCGGCCTTCGACGTCGACCAGCACCGAGCGGATGACCGTCGCGGCGGCTTCCGGATCGGCGGGCGCATAGCGCACGGCCGCAGCGGCGCCGTCGCCGCTGACCTCGCGCATGACCGGCAGGTCGGAGACGACGCACGGCAGGCCTGCGGCCATCGCCTCCGCCAGCGCGATGCCCATGCCTTCCTGCGCAGTGGTGAAATAGGCGAAGAGGTCGAGCGTACGAAGGAATCCCGGCACATCGGCCACGGACCCGTGGAAACACACGGCGCCGGCCAGGCCCGATTCCCGGGCTTGCGCCTCCAGGGCGGGGCGCCGGGGTCCCTCGCCCGCCAGGTGCAACTCCGCCTTCGGCCAGTCACGGCGCAGGCAGGCGAAGGCCGCCAGGAGCGCCGCCTGATCCTTGATGGCGTCGAGACGTGCGACCATGCCGATGCGCACGCGCTCCGCCGGCGCGAGGACCCGCGCCTGGTGGGGATTCACCGCCGGCACGTCGATCGGGTTCAAACACGACTCGACGCGCAACCGCCCGTAGTACGGCGCCCGGCGGAACGTGCGGGCCACGTGTTCCGAGCAGGCCATCACCGCCGCGTACGACGGCGGTTGCAGCAGCTGGCCGGCATGCAGCAGCAGGCGGACTCGCATCTCGCCGGCGAAGGGATTGCCCGCATGCAGCACCACGGGGCGTCGGAATGGCCGCAGTGCGGCAAAGACAATCGGCACACGGATACCCGCCCAGACGATGACCGCGCCGAAGGATCGCTGGCGCAGGCCCGCCTGCAGCCCCGCCTGAAACCCAAACCACCCCTCGCGCAGCAGATCGAGGTGAGTCACCTCCGCCCCGGACGAACCCCAGACTTCCGACATCGGGCCCGGTTCCCCCAGCACGACCACGCGGTGGGCGAACTCCGGGCTGTACCGGATGAAAACCTCGCAACAACGCTCGCAGCCGCCGTGCGCGGCATACCCGACGATGTGCAGCAGGGAACGTTTTTTCGGTAAGACCATGGGACGGTGCGCCGCGGAAACAGTTCAGTTTGCCGGAGACGCCGGGACGGCATTGATCTCGGCGAGCCCCCAGGGTGTCGCCGGCCGGTCCGGCCGCAGCCCGGCGGCCGCAAGCATGGCTTCGATTTCGCGTTGCGCCGGTCCCGGATCGGCGAAGGCAAAGGGGTGGAAGGCCACGCGCAGAGCCGGCTGCGCCTGGGTCAGCACCTGAGAGGCGCCGCGCAGGACCTCGACCTCGGCACCTTCCACATCGATCTTGATCACCGCGGGGATCCAGCCGTGTTGGCGGCAGATTTCGTCGAGGCTGATCAGCGAAACCCTCGTGGTCAGGCGTTCCTGCGCAAACGGCCGGTCCGGGCGCAGGTCCAGGCCCGCCAGTTGAAAGCCGTTGCCCACCTCCTCGATGGATTCACCGGCGATTTGGATGTCCGCCTCGGCCCCGTGGGTGGCACAGCACGCGGCCGCGATGATCGTAACCCGGTCCATAAAGCCGTTCTCCGCCACGTGCCGCCGGAGGAGCGCGAGGTTGCCCGGACCCGGCTCGATCGCGATGACCCGGCCGCGGGGCCCCACGAGCTCGGCCATCTCGAGAGTCATTTGCCCCACGTTGGCGCCGATATCAACCACCGTCATGCCGGGTTGCACCACCGAGCGGAGCCAGTGGATCGTCTCCACCTCCACCTCGAGGCCGCGCAGTGCCACCGCGGAGTCCAGCCGCCATTTCCGGCCATTCTGCGGCGCAGTGATGAGCCCCGGCTCCCGGCGGTTCCACAGGGCCGCCCAGACAGGGCGGGCCAGGTCGTTTAGGCGCAGGCGGTCCACCACGGGGCGGAGCGTCCAGTAGATTGGCAGCAGGACTTGATTGCGATTCATGGGATCGGGAGAAACAGTTTTTCCTTGAGCCGCAGCGCCCACCCGCGGGCGTCGGCGGCGGCGAAGAGGCGAAGGCCGAGACCGATCCCGGCGAACGCCACCAGGCCGGCGGTGCCCGCCGCGGCGAGATCGAGCGCGACCCGCCAGCCGGCGGCCGGCGGCCAAGCCGCCGAGGTGAGCACGGCAGCCACGGTGCACGCGGCGGCCGCGGCCGCGGCCTTGAGAAAAAAGAAACCTGCCGGAAGGCAACCATCCCCGAGCCGGCCGCGGACTTCGCGCTGCAGGACCCACACCGACGTCAGCAGCGCAGCGGCGACGAGGCCCGGCCCCACGCCCGGGAGGCCCCACCAGCGCACGCCCAGCCAGGCCAAGAACAAGGCAAGCAGCCCGTTCGCCACCTCGGCCGCCGCGGCCTGGCGGTGGTGATTCAGTCCGGTCAGCAGGAACTGGCCCGCCGCCAGCCACGCGCCCAACAACGCGATGGCGGCGATTGAAAGGGCCGTGGCCGGCTCCAGCCAGATACGATCATGCGTCCACCACCGGATGAACCGGTCCCCCAGCGCGAGGAAGAGCCCCACGCCGAGACTGCCAGCCAGCTGCGCCCGCTCCACCGTAAGCCGGTAGGTTTGCCGCACCCAGTCCCGGGCTCCCGACTCCCAGGCCTCGCCGTAGGCGCTCTGCATGCTCGCACTCCAAGAAGTGATGGGCGCAAAGAAGAGCGAAAGCAGGGACAGCGGGACCGTATAGAACGGCACCCAGGCCGGCCCGAGCACTGAGCTGATGATCAGGGTCGGCGCCGTGCCGGCCAGAGTGCGCCCGATCTGGAGCAGCAGGTTCTTCGCGCCCACCCGCAATTGCGCGTCGTACTGGCTTCGATCCCGCCACGGTCCACGCTGGAACGCCCAAGGGTGACGGCGCCAGGCGTGGGCGAGGGCAACCAGGCCAACCACGCAATTCACGGCTACCTGGACCAGCAACATGGCGTCAACCCGGCCCAAAGACCACGCCGCCAGCATCGCGCCCGCGAGACCGAGCAGCCTCGCCCCACCCTGGTAGGCACCGGCAATGTAGCCTTCCTGCAGGCCGTGGAGCAGGTTGTAAACGATGCCGAACTGGAGATTGAGCACGAGTCCGCTCCCAGCGATCAGCAACAGGCCGCTGGCCTCGGGATGAGTGGAGAACATCGGCAGGGGCCGCCCCAGGCGGGCGGCAAGGAGGATCGCACCGAGAACCAGCGCGGCCACCGCGCCCGAGCCCAAGGCCAGCCAGGCGCTGTGCCGGACAATGTGTGCGATGCCGGCGCGGTCGCCACGCCCCTTGGCCTGGGCGACCAGGATCAGCGAGCCCCAGCTCAGGCCCGCGTCCGCAAAGGTCAGATAGCCCATGAAAGCCATGACCGTGACCATGAGGCCGTAGCCCTCCGCGCCGACGGTCTTCAGGAAAAGCGGGATGGCGACCAGCGACAGCGCCTGCGCGGCATAGCCGAGCACGGACACGACGACCGTCGAGCTGAAGGCGCGATGGGTGCGGCTCATGCTATCACGGGTTGAAGGATTGGACCGGATTCCCGGACACACACCCACTCGGGATTGCCTGGAGCATCGAGGCCCTCGACTCGGAACCCTGCCGCCGCCAGCTGGCGTCGCGCCCAGGCCGGATCGACATTGTCGTGGATCTCGATGATGAGGCTGCGCACCCGGGGCGCCCAATTCGGCAGGTCGGCAATCAGCCCCACCTCGGCCCCCTCGATGTCAACCTTCATCAGGTCCACCGCGGCGAGGCCGAGCCGGTCCATGATCGCGGCCAGCGGCAGACCCGGCACGCGGACTGTCTCCGGGCGCAGCCGGTCACGCACGGCCGACGTCTCAACGACGGACTCAAGCCGGTTGCGGGAGTTGGCCTCGCTCAGGCGGACTTCCACGGTCTCCGCGGTGGCGGTGGCGGCCACCGGCATCACGTCGAAGTTCCACCCGTTCAAGGCCTCCTGTCGCCGGATGCGCGCGACGTTGTCGGGCATCATCTCTACCGCCGCGATGCGCGCGGAGGGGAAGCGTAATTTCCAATAGGCCAGCGTCTGCCCGATGTTGGCGCCCACATCGAGCACCGTGCGGATTTCGTGGCCCGGCTGCCAATGGTTCCAGGCATTCTCAGCGCTGAATATACTGAGGGCCTGAAGCAGCTCGCCCGCGTGTTGCCACTCGAGCCGCGCGCTTTCGCGGCCAACCCTGACCCGGCCGGTGAGCGCGGCCGGCCGCGCAAATCCCAGCGTGCGCCACGCCCACCAGAGGGTCACGGGCAGCCCGGGTTCCAGCTGAGCCTCGTGCAATTTTTTCAGAAAGCGTCGCATGGGTTGTCTCTGGGTTCAGATGCGAGCTTCGCGCAAGTAGTCGCTCACCATTCGCTCGGGGTTAAAAGCGGTGGCGAAGTCCCGCCGCGCTTGGGCCAGTTCATCGCCGGCCCGGCCCCGAGCCACCGCCACCTCCAGCGCGGCGGCCAACGCGCCAGGATCCGCCGGCGGGACGAGCGTGCCCCAGCGACCCTCCTCCAGCACTTCGCGAATGGAGGTCACAGCCGAGGCTACGACCGGTAGCCCGGCCGCCAGCGCCTCAAAAAGCACGATGCCGAAGCCTTCTTGGGGCGTCGTGGCAAACACGAAGAGGTCGCTCTGGCCAAGCAGTTCGGGGATGTCCCTCCTCGCGCCAAGAAATTTCACGGTGTCAGCCACACCCAGCTCGCCCGCCTGCGCCTTCAGCTCGCCCTCGAGCGTGCCGGCGCCCACCACGAGCAACTCCCACTCCACACCGCGATCCTGCAACAAGCGGGCGGCATGCAGCAGCGTGACGTGGTCCTTGTGCGCCTCGAGCGTCGCCACCATGATCGCCCGGAAGCGACCGCCGGGCCCGCGGCCGCGCCGCGCCGTCTCGGCCCGCCGGGCGATAGCCTCCGCCCGCAACGAATTGTAGGCGAAACCGACCACCGAACGCGGTACAAACCGAATGCCCTGAAACTGCCGCTGCACGTAGCGCGAACAGGACACCAGCCGGCCCCCGCACGCCGCCGTCGTCCAGAGGCATACCCAGGTCATGACGTAGCGTTTGAACCAGTGGGCCGCGGGCGGATTGCCGCCATGGGACAGGAGTGCCGCCCGGCTGCCCGCCGCGCGCGCGCCCAGGAAGATCCAGTGGGAAAAGCCCGTCGGCCAGACGATGACGACGTCAGGCTGGAACTCGCGGGTCCAGCGCGCGGCCGCCCAAGCCATGCGCCAGAACTTGCGCGGCCCCCGGACCAATTCCTCCCCAACGCGGAGCCAGGGCGCCGCCGACCGGAATTCGGCCAGCAGGTCCGCCGGCTCGCCCGTCAGAAAGGCCACGCCCTGCTCGTGGCCCGCCACGGTCAGCCAATCGAGCACGAGGCGGGGCGTCCCCTCCGCCCGGGCAGATGTCAGCACGTGGAGAATGCGGGTCATGATTGTTCGGCCGGGGGCTGAGCTTCGCCCCGTCGCTTCCGCATGGCGGAGGCGACCGGGAGGACAACGGCGAGGGTGGACATGAGAGGAAGACCGCTCAGGCCCCGGCGAAGCGGGGCCCGGTCGGCCGGTGGCCCGAACAGGGCCAGAGACGGCAACACAGGAAAACCAAAGGCGGTGGCGCGAGGAAACGGACCGTGGTCGCGGACCCAACCGGCGGTTTTTCCGCGAGAGGCGCTCCCGGAAGCCGGCGGCCAGACGATGAAGCAGCGTGAATCACAAAAATATTTTCTGGCGGGGATATTGGCGGGCAAGGCGAGAACCGTCTCCAGGGTTACGCCCGTGTTAAATCGGGAAGGCCGGGGTCGGCGCGGCGCAGCCGGCGCTTTAGCCCGCGACGTTCGGCATCGCGTCGCCCTTCGTGTTGTAATACTCACCGATCGTCTTGCCGGCCCCTTCGCCATAATATTCCACCGCATGGGTCGCATTCATGTCGTTCAATACCGCCCCGAAAAGCGGCACATTGGCTTCGAGGAGGCGCCCGAGGCAGCGGCGCGCGACCATGCGCTTTACCCGGTTGTACTGGATCGTGTAGATCACCCCGTCCATCAGCGGCACGATATTGAGCACGTCGCTCACGGCGCCGAGCGGCGGGGAGTCCAGCACCACATGGTCGTAACGCCGACCGAGTTCCGCGAGCATGCTCGCGAAAGCCTCGCTGTTCAGCAGTTGCACCGGGTTTTTCGCCCGCTCCCCGACTGTGATGACATCCAGGTTTGGCTGCACCTGCTTGACAATCACCTCGTCGAGCGGCCGGCCGTGCACGCAATGGCTCACCAAGCCGCGGTTCGTCCGGAGGCGGAATGAACGCTGGATGTTCGGCTTGCGCAGGTCGCAGTCCAGGATCACGGTGCGCTGCCCCTGGCCGGCGAACGTCAGGGCGAGGTTTGTGGCGACAAAGGATTTGCCCTCGCCCGGCAAGGTGCTCGTGACGAGGATGAATTTGGCGGCGCGCCCCTCGTCCCGGAGCCGGAGGGTCGAATAGAGCGACAAAAACGCCTCCACCACCGCCTGGTCCGCCCCGTTGGACACGACCTGGGCCTTGTCGGGCTGGTCCAACCGCTCGACCCGCGGCACGATCCCAAGCAGGGGAATGCCGACCAGCCGCTCCACGTCGAAGACCGTCTTGACGCGATCGTCGACCAGCGCGACCAGGTAGGCCACGCCAAGGCCGAGGACGATCCCGCCCACGAACCCCAGCACGAGGTTGGTTAAAACCCGGGGCGACATCGGCAGCGTCGGCTCAATGGCCTTGTCCACGATGCGCGCATTGTCGGTCTCGATGCTGCTGCTGACCGAAGCTTCGCGAATCCGCGTGATCATGGACTCGAGCAGCTGGTTGTTGACGCGGAAATCCCGGTCCAGGTTTTCATATTCAACGGCCGACTTGTCGAGGTCGAGGGAGCGGGTCTCCTGGTCCGCGAGGGCGCTGCGTGCCGCGGCGTCGCTGCGCCTGGCATCCTCGTATTCCGCCTTGATCGACTGGGCGGCGGTCGCCAGCGCCGACCGCATTTCCACCCCGGCCTGGGCAA
>Ga0302322_100004045_pt1 | contig 12681 bp, 10 predicted proteins | sample Fen_T0_2_FD_203757 | JGI IMG/M metagenome (GOLD analysis project Ga0302322, IMG submission 203757) | Peat permafrost microbial communities from Stordalen Mire near Abisko, Sweden - Fen_T0_2 | ecosystem: Environmental > Terrestrial > Soil > Wetlands > Permafrost | place: Sweden: Abisko...
GTTTGTCGACGGCCGGCCGACCGGCCTGGCCGCGAGCTCGTTCACGTCCGTCTCGCTCGATCCGCCGCTGGTCTCGGTGTGCATCGCGAAGATCTCGACCACCTGGCCGGTGCTCCGGCGCGCGGGACGCCTGGGTGTGAGCGTGCTCGGCGCACACCAGGAGCACCTGGGCCGCCAGCTCAGCGCCCGCAGGGGCGACCGCTTCGGGGGCGCGAGCGGGCGCGCCAGCAACAACGGCGAGATCGTGCTGGACGGCGCGAGCGCCTGGCTGGACTGCAGCATCGACCGCGAGATCCCGGCCGGCGACCACGACATCGTCCTGCTGCGCGTCCACGACCTCGACGCCGACCGCAACATCGCCCCCCTGGTCTTCCACCAGAGCAACTTCAGCCGCCTGCACCGCGCCGCCTGACCCCGCGCCACAGCAGCCGGCGACGGCGCCGCAGCCACTCGACGCGCCCGCTGGCGCAGCCGACAGAAGCGCCGCGCTCGCGACCGGGTGCTGCGCCGTCACTCGTTGGTCCAGCCGCTTTCTGGAGAAACGGAGTGGCGCAGCCCCCACCTTCACGCAGCGAAGCGCCGCCGCTCGCGGCGGAAGTGGCTAGAAGCGGCCACCTCCTCGTGCAGCGGGGCGGGCAGGCCGTCGCGCTCCAGCACCCGCAGCGCCAGGTCCAGCACCGCCGGCGCGGCCTGGGCGATGGGGGTGTCGGTGAGGCCGTAGCGGGCGGCCTCGATCCACCGGCCGGCAGTGGGCGCGCACAGGTCGCGGGCGGCGTCGATCGTTGGGCCGTCGGCGAGCAGCGCGGCCAGCACCGCGACCGGCGCGAACCAGTCGCCGCCGGGCTGGGTGTCGAGGTATCGCACCTGCAGGTGGCCGCGGGGCCGCACGAGCGGGAAGAGCGTGTCGAGGTGGTAGTCGAGATCGTCGTACGTCGGCGGCCCGGGCAGCGCGCCACCGATCCAGTCGGCGAACGTGACGCCGCGGCGCACGGCCCAGTTGCCGGATGGGCGGCGGACACAGAGCAGCGGCGCCCGCAGCGCGTAACGGGCCCAGGCCGCGGCGGGGTCGGCGCCCACCGGCACGGTGCCGGCGCGGCCGGGGTCGATGCCGTACCAGGTGCGCATGCGGGTGGATGCCCAGCCGGTGTCGCGGCCGGCGTGCACCGGGGAGTTGGCGAACATGGCCAGCAGCGTGGGGCCGAGCTCGTGCACGGCGGCCCACCGGTCCGCGAGGCCGGCGGCCGGTCCGGCATCCAGGCTGGGCCGCAGTCCGGCGGTGCTGTACATCATGGTGCGGCCGTCACCGCTGCGCCGTGCGAAGGACGCCGCCATCGCCCGGTGACGGCGGGAGGACAGCGCCCGCCGGGGCGCGCGGTGCGGGTCGATACCGGCATCGGCGAGGCCGAGGCCGCCGCGGGCGAGCAGCTCGGCGAGCTGGCCCAACTCGGCGTTGACCGTGCCGTGCAGGCGGGCAAGGGTGCTCTGCCGCCGGGCGGTGAGGCCGAGCTGACCGCCGGGCTCGACGCGCAGCAGGCCGCCGTGCCCCAGTGGCTGGTGCGGGGTGGCCGGGTCGAGCGCCGGTGGGGCGTGGCCGCCGAGGGCGGCGGCGAGCGCCGCGGTGTCCAGCGGCCGGGTCGGGTGGTCGGGGGTGTGGACGACGTGTTCGAGCTCGACGCCGATCGAGGTGGGTGGGCCGGTCTTGAAGCAGATCGAGGCGATGTAGCCTTCGGCGTCCTCGATCTGCCGGATCCGGTCCCCCGCATCGATCACCTGCGGTGCGGTCCTCATACCGACGGATGCTACGCCCGACCCCCTGCCGGAATCACCATCTGTACACCTCACTAAACCGTGAGTAAGATGACCGATCTCCCGGCCGCGTTGCGACCGCCGACCATGACACGGTCCCATGCCTGTCACCCGGCCGCGGTGTGGTGGCACGCGGCCCGGTGGTCGCCGCCGGGCGGAGCGATCGGCGGCTCGGTGTGCTCGCAGACCGGCCGCAGCGCCGGGTCCAGGGTGGCGTAGAGCGGGCAGCGGGGCCGGAACCGGCAGCCGGTGTGCCGCACGTCCGCCGCGGGCGGGTCGCCCGGCAGCAGGATGCGTTCCCGGCGCCGCTCGGCCAGCGGGTCGGGCACCGGCACCGCGGACAGCAGGGCCCGGGTGTAGGGATGCAGCGGCCGGCCCAGCACGTCGGCGACCGGGCCGGTCTCGACGGTCCGGCCGAGGTACATGACGCTGACCACGTCCGCGATCCGGGCCACGACGGCCAGGTCGTGGGTGACGAACAGGTACGCGATGCCGAGCTCGGCCTGCAGCCGGGCGAGCAGGTCCAGCACGCCGGCCTGGACTGTCACGTCGAGCGAGGAGACCGGCTCGTCGAGCACGAGCAGCTCCGGCTCGACGCCGATCGCCCGGGCGATGGCGATGCGCTGCCGCTGCCCGCCGGAGAACTCGTGGGGAAACCGCCGGGCGACCGCCGGGTCGAGCCCGACGAGCCGCAGGACCTGTGTGATCCGGTCGCGGATCCGCGCAGGAGCAAACCCCTGGACCCGCATCGGCTCGGCGATCACGTCCCCGACCGGCAGCCGTGGGTCGAGGCTGGCAAACGGATCCTGGAACACCAGCTGCATCCGGGCCCGCAGCGCCGCCCGGTCCCGGCCGGTGAGGCCGGGGCCGACCGTGCGGCCGAACAGCTCGACCGTGCCGCCCTCCGGCGGCTGCAGGCCCAGCACCTCCAGCAGCGTGGTGGACTTGCCGCTGCCGGACTCCCCCACGAGCGCGTGCGTCTGTCCGGCGTGGACGGTGAGATCGACGCCGTCGACGGCGTGGATGCTGCCGGCCCGGCGCGGGAGGACCCGGCCGCGGTACACGCCGAACGTGCGCCGCAGCCCCTCGATGCGCAGCACCGGCGGCCCGGACGGCGGGCGCCGCGGGGCGAACGCGGCGTCGAGCCGGGGTTGGGCGTCAAGCAGTGCGCGGGTGTAGGGGTCGCGCGGGCTGCCGTACACCTCCTGCACCGAGGCGTTTTCGACGATACGGCCGGCGCGCATGACGGCGACCGTGTCGGCGATCCCGGCGACCACGCCGAGATCGTGGCTCACCAGCACGAGGGCGGCGCCGGTGGCCTCCCGCACGTCGCGCAGCACCTGCAGGATCTGCGCCTGCACGGTCACGTCGAGCGCGGTGGTCGGCTCGTCGGCGAGGATGAGATCGGGGTCGTTCGCCATCGCCATCGCGATCATCACGCGCTGCCGCATGCCGCCGGACAGCTCGTCCGGGAACGCACGCGCACGCAGCAGCGGCGAGGGGATGCCGACGAGGCGCAGCAGCTCGACGGCGCGGCGGCGGGCGTCGGCGCGGGAAACGTCGCGGTGCGCGCGGACGGCCTCGGCGATCTGGTCGCCGACGCGATGGACCGGGGTGAGTGCGGACAGCGAGTCCTGAAAGACGACGGCGGCGACGTTGCCGCGCACCGACTGCAGCGCCCGCGGGCCGGCGCCGACGATCTGGGTGCCGCCGAGCAGCACGCTGCCGGAGATGTCGGTACCGCCGGGCAGCAGGCCGAGCGCGGCCAGCACGGTGACGGACTTGCCCGAGCCGGACTCCCCGACGATGCCGAGGACCTGTCCACGGTGGACGGTGAGGTCGATGCCGTCGACGGCGGGCGGCCCGTCGCCGAAGCTCACCCGCAGGCCCCGGATCTCCAGCAGGGCGCCGGTGCCCGGCACGTCCAATGCATGCGGTGCGGACGCCTGCTGCCGCAACGGGCGGGAGCGCGGGTCGACGGCGTCGCGCAGGCCGTCGCCGACGAGGTTGACCGCGAGGACGAACACGACGAGCAGCCCGGCCGGGTAGAAGAACATCCACGGGTAGGTGACCGCCGAGGAGGTGCCCGCGGCGATCAGCGTGCCGAGGGACACGTCGGGCGGCTGGACGCCGAACCCGAAGTACGACAGCGACGTCTCGGTCATGACGGCCGCGCCGACCGCCAGGGTCGCGTCGATGATGAGGAACGACGCGGTGCTCGGCAGCACGTGGCGCAGAATGATGCGGGGCGTGGACACACCCATGAACCGGGCGGCCCGCACAAACGGCAGGTCCTTGAGCGAGATCGTCAGCGACCGGACGACCCGGGCCGACACCATCCAGCCGAAGACGGCGAGCAGGCCGACGAACGCGATCCAGCCGCCACTGCGCAGCCGCGGCGACACGATGGCGATGATGAGGAACGCGGGGAAGACCAGCAGCAGGTCGACGACGAGGACGAGAGCGCGTTCGGTCCAGCCGCCGACGTAGCCGGCCACCGCGCCGACCGCCGCGGCGAGGGCGGTCGCGACGACCGCGACGGCGAGCCCGATGAGCAGCGACTTCTGCAGCCCCCGGACGGTCTGGGCGAACATGTCCTGGCCGATGCCGTTCGTGCCCCACCAGTGCGCCGCCGTCGGCCCGGCCCGCAGCGCGCTGTAGTCGATCTCGCTGTAGGACCAGTGGGTGAGCGACGGCCCGGCGAAGGCCAGCACGAACAGCAGCAGGACGGTCGCGGCGCCGGCCAGCGCGGTCCGGTCGCGACGGAACCGCCCGGCGACCACCGCAAGCCGTGTCGGGGCGGCCTGACCGGCCTCGTCGGCCAATTCCGCGGCCAGCGCGTCAGCCACGGCGGCCGCCCAGCCGGACGCGCGGGTCGAGCACGGCGTGCAGCACGTCGGCGAGCAGCCCGGCGAGCAGGACGGTGACGGCGGCGAACAGGTTGACCGCGACGACCGCGTTGACGTCGTTATTGTTCACCGAGTCGATGAACCACTCCCCCATCCCGTGCCAGCCGAAGATCTTCTCGGTGAAGGTGGCGCCGGTGAGGACACCGAGAAACCCGAACGAGAAGAACGTCGACATCGGGATGAGCGCGGTGCGCAGCCCGTGCTTGATCAGGACCGCCCGGCGGGACAGGCCCTTGGCCGCGGCGGTACGCAGATAATCCGCGCCGAGCACGTCGAGCATGGCGCTGCGCTGGTAGCGGCTGTACGTCGCGATCGCGACGAGCCCGATCGACAGCGTCGGCAGTAGCAGGTGCCCGGCCCGGTCGGCGAGCAGGCCGAGCGTGGAGCCGGTCAGGCCGGGCGTCGACTCGCCGGTGAACGCCACGAGCTGCCGCCCGCTGGCCTGGTTCACGGCGATCGCGGCGATCTTGAGCAGCAGCGCGACGAGGAACGTCGGGATGGACAGCAGCAGGAACGCCACGACGGTGAACGCCCGGTCCGGCAGCCGGTACTGCCTGACCGCGGTCCACGCCCCGGCGGCGACCCCGGCACCGATGCCGAGCACGGTGCCCAGCACCAGCAGCCGCAGGCTGACCCCGATCCGGCGGCCGAACTCGGCGTTTACGGAGGTGCCGGTGATGCTCACGCCCAGGTCGCCGCGCGCCGCGTGGCCGGCCCAGGCGGCGAACCGCGCGGTGACCGGCCGCCGGTCGTCGAGGCCGACGGCCCGTAGCTGCCGGTCGACCTGCTCGGCCGGCGGCGGGGGCAGCCGGGCCTGGAAGTAGGCCCGCGGCGACAGCGCGGCCGCTGCCAGCACGTAGGACAGGAACGCCGCCGAAACGAGCAGCACGACGTAGTAGGCCAGCCGCTTGACCAGGAAGACAAGCATCACACCTCCAATTGATGAGTATCGTATCGACATCAGTGACCGAAGATGTATATCTAACTGATCGGCAAAATAGGAGAGGCGGGTCCGATGAGGAAATTCACGGCGCTGACCGCGACCGCGCTGCTGCTGGCCACCGCCGCCCTGACGGCGGGCTGCGGCGGGGACAGCACACCGGCGAAGCAGGGCACGCAGCCGAAGACCGGCAGCGCCGACATCAACCCGCAGCCGCGCGACAGCCTGCGCAAGGGCGGCACGCTGCGGCTGTCGATCCAGCAGTGGATCACCCAGTACAACGTGGGCCAGGTCGACGGCACCCAGGGCGACGGGCAGACGATCCTGGAGCTCACCCAGCCGCACCTGTGGTTTCGCGACGACAACGGCGTGCCGTCGCCGAACCCCGATGTGCTCACCACGACACAGGTCAGCACGGCCGGCGGCGGGCAGATCGTGACGTACCGGCTGAACCCCAAGGCCACCTGGTCCGACGGCACGCCTGTCACCTGGCAGGACTTCGCCACCCAGTGGCGGACACGCAACGGCACCGACGAGCGGTTCCAGGTCTCCGACACCACCGGCTACGACACCATCACCAACGTCGAGCGCGGTGCCGACGAGCGGACCGTGAAGGTGACGTTCAAGGCGCCGTACGCGGACTGGCGGGCGCTGTTCAACCCGCTACTGCCCGGCACCGCACTGGACACGCCGGAGGAGTTCAACACCGGCTGGATCGAGCGGATCCCGGTCTGGGGCGGGCCGTGGAAGATCGGCTCGGCCGACAAGACCAGCCAGACGATCACCGTCGTGCCGAACGAGACCTACTGGGGCACCCGGCCGGTGCTGGACTCGATCGTGTTCCGCGCGCTGGACGCCACCGCCATCACCGAGGCGTACCTCAACAACGAGATCGACCAGGCGCCCGGCCGGCAGCCCGACGCATACCGGCGCCTCGCCGGGGCCGCGAACACCACCATCCGCTCCGGCGGCCGCTGGGACGAGACGCAGCTGACGCTGGGCCGCAACGGACCGCTCGCCGATGTGCGGGTGCGCCAGGCCGTCGCCAACGCCATCGACCGGAGCGCGCTGGCCACGGCCCAGTCGGCCGGCCTGCCGTTCAAGGTGAACACCATCGGCAATCACTTCTTCATGCCCAGCCAGGACGGGTACAAGGACAACAGCGCCGACTACGGCCGGTTCGACGTCGACCGGGCCAGGCAGCTGCTCGACCAGGCCGGCTGGGCGCTCGGCCCCGACGGCAAGACCCGGACCAAGGACGGCGCGAAGCTGAGCCTCGTGTACGTCGTCAACGCCAGCGGCAGCACCGACCTGGCCCAGCTCATCCAGAACATGCTGGCCCAGGCCGGCATCACCGTGGAACTGCGCAAGGTGCCCGGCAACGACTTCTTCGCCAAGTACGTCAACGTCGGCGCCTTCGACCTGGTGTCGTTCCGCAATGTCGACAACATCTTCCCGTCGCTGCTGTTCCCGGTGTACCGCAGCGACGGCGAGCAGAACTACGGCAAGATCGGCACGCCGGAGATCGACGCGCTGCTCGACCAGGCCGGCGCCGAGGTCGACCGGGCCAAGGCCACCGACCTGCTCAACCGGGCCGATGCGCTGCTGTGGCAGGCCGGCCATTCGGTACCGCTGTTCCAGACCCCGCAGATCAACGCCGTCCGGCCGAGCCTGGCCAACTTCGGCGCCTTCGGGCTGCGCAGCGACCGGCAGTACGTTGACGTCGGCTTCACCAAATGACGTTCGCATGAAACCTTCCCGCGTACTACACGACGCGTACTACGCAGCGTGTAGTACGCGGGACGCAGCACTTCAACTTCAGCGATCTCGGCGCTGAGCCAGGGGCCCGGTCGCCCTGCAGCAGGCCATCAGTCGGGTGCCAGGGGAAGCCGGATGCGCAGCACTGCGCCGCCGCCCGGCGCGGTGTGGATGGTGAGGGTGCCGCTGTGGGCGACGACGACGTCGCGGGCGATCGGCAGGCCCAGGCCGGTGCCGCCGCCCTGACGGGAACGGTCGTCGTCGAGGCGCACGAACCGGGCGAAGACACGTTCCCGCTCGGCGCCGGGAATACCGGGCCCGTCGTCGGTGACGGTGAGTTCGGCGGCGCCGTCATCGGTGGTGAGGCTGATGGTGACGTGGCCGCGGGAGTGCCGGGCGGCGTTGTCGAGGAGGTTGCGCAGGACGCGCTGCAGGTGGTGCGGGTCGCCGTGGACGCGGGCGGGGGCGACCCGGGCCTCCACCTTCAGGTCCGGGTGGCCGGCGCTGAGACGGTCGCGTTCGGTGTAGACGATGTCGTCGAGGTCGACGTCCTCGCGGCGCAGCTGCGGGCCCGACTCGTCCATCTTGGCCAGGAGCAGCAGGTCGGCGATGAGCCGGGCCATCCGGGAGCTCTCGTGGCGCATGCGGGTCACATGCGTGCCCGCGGAGGGCGGCAGGTCGGTCGCGGCGAGCAGGTCCAGGCCGGCGTGAATGGTCGACAGCGGGCTGCGCAGCTCGTGGCTGGCGTCCGCGACGAACCGGCGCTGCGCGTCGCTGGCCGCCTCGATCCGGTCGAGCATGGTGTTCATGGTCGCGGCGAGGGCCGCGATCTCATCGGTGGAGGCGGGGACGGGCAGCCGGGTGTGCAGGTTGCTGGCGGTGATGGTGTCGGCCTGGCGGCGCATCGCGTCGACCGGGCGCAGCGTCCGCCCGACGAACAGGAACGTGGCCGCGCCGACCAACAGGGTCAGCAGCGGCATCCCGACGATGAGCGCGCCGATGATCGCCTCCGTGCCGTCGTTGACCTCGTCGATGGACTGCCCGACCAGGACGGTGCGCGGGCCGTCGGCGGTGCCGACGCCGACGGCGACGATGCGGAAGTGTTCGTCGTGGGCGATGTCGAGGCGGCGCTGCTCGCGGAGGGTCTGCCCGGCCGGGGGCCGCAGCGGGGAGATCGGCGCGACCCCGGCGACGGCGGCGGACGCGGCCACGACCCGGCCGGTGCCGTCGATGACCTGGACGACGGTGCGGTCCCCGGGTGACGGGCGCAGGGTGGCGGTGAGACCGGCGCCGCCGGCCTCACCGAGCGCGGCGGCGACCTGCGCGGCCCGCTGCCCGGTCGACTGGTCGATGTTGTCGGTGAGGATGAGCCGTGCCGCGACCACCAGGGTCGCGCCGCTGACCAGGGCGGCGATCGCGACCACGACCGCGGCGGCCAGCGCGGAGCGCATCCGCACCCCGAGCCGTCCCGACATGCGGGCCGTGCGGCGGCGCAACCACCCTGTCATGGGTCGAAACTAGCGGCCCGGACCTGAAACAGCGCTGAAGACCCGCAAGCCCGCCGGAGGTCCTGGCGCGCGCTGATCATGCCGGCGCCGAGCGGGCTTCCGGCGGCCGGCCGGCGGACCGGGAGTACCGGAATTCCGGCTAAAATACACCATGTCGGCGTAATATGCCACAGAAGACGGCGAAGCCGATCTTCAGCGAGGTTCAGGCGCCACGAGCGCATGGCGGCGGTGGCGCTGACCGGCTGGACCTGCCGGGGCATCGTTTTTCAGCGACTGTTCAGGTCCGGAATGCGAGGCTGCAGCAATGAGGATCGTCCACCACCCGGCAAACAAGGTGCCCGAAGTCACCGGCTACTTCTGGATCATCAAGGTGCTCGCCACCACGGCCGACGTGTCCGAGGACCGGTAGGAGGACCGGATGCGGCTGCTGCTGGTCGAGGACGAGGTCGGGCTGGCCGAGACCATCCGCGACGGACTGCGCATCGAGGGCTTCACCACCGACCTGATGTTCAACGGGGTGGACGGGCTGTGGGCGGCGACCGAATCACCAAACGGCGCCTACGACGCGATCGTGCTGGACATCATGCTGCCCGGGCTCAGCGGCTACGAGGTGTGCCGGCAACTGCGCCAGCGCGACGTGTGGACACCGGTGCTGATGCTCACCGCGAAGGACGGCGACTACGACGAGGCCGACGGGCTCGACCTCGGCGCCGACGACTACCTCACCAAGCCGTTCTCGTTCGTGGTGCTGGTCGCCCACCTGCGGGCGCTGATCCGCCGCGGCGCCCCACAGCGACCGGTCGTGCTGCGCGCCGGCGACCTGACCCTCGACCCGGCCCGGCGGCGCGTCACCCGCGGCGAGGACGAGATCCCGGTGACGCCGCGGGAGTTCGCGTTGCTGGAGTTCCTCATGCGCAACGCCGGCGACGTGGTCACCAAGACCGCCATCATCGAAAACGTCTGGGACGCCAGTTTCGACGGCGACCCGAACATCGTCGAGGTCTACGTGGGCTACATCCGCAAGAAGATCGACCATCCGTACGGGCGGTCCGCGATCCGCACCGTCCGCGGCGCCGGCTACCGCATGGACCCGGACGGCGGCTGATGCGACGGATCCCCGTCCTCTGCGCCGCCGCGCTGGGTCTCCTCACCGCGCTCGTCGTCCTGCGCTGGGGACCGCTGATCGGCCTCGACAGCGCGATCAGCACCGCAGCCCGCCGCTTCACGCCGCACCACGACGGCTGGCGCTCGGCGATGTCGGTGGTGACCCACAGCGCCGACACCCCGGTGCTGCTCCCGGTCACGCTGGCGCTGGGCGGGCTGGTGCTGGTGCTGCGGTGGCGCGCCGGCCTCGGCTTCCTGCTCGGTACCGCGGTCACCGCCACCGTCATCCGGCTCACGATCCTGACCCTGGTCCACCGCCCCCGGCCCGTCGACCGGCTCACCGCGGCCACCGGCTGGGCCTTCCCCTCCGGGCACACCACGTCGTCCGCGTTCACCGCGGGCATCGTCATCGTCCTGGGCTGGGCCGTGCTGACCGGCCGGTGGTCCCGGCTCGCCCTCGTCGCCGTCGCCGGCGGCTGGGCCGTGCTTGTCGGGATCAGCCGGGTCGCCCTGCTCGCGCACTGGCCCACCGACGTGCTCAGTGGCTGGCTCCTCGCCACCGGCGTCACGGTGGCCTTCGCCCCCCTGCTGCGGGTTCAGCGAACTTGGCCAGCACCTCCTGGGTAGGATCCTCGACGTCACCGCCCGGGCCGCGGCCGGCCGGGAGTCCCGCCCAGTTCGGGGACCCGGCCGTGGTTGTCCGCGGTCGCTACCGTGACTGGATGGGTGAGGCACGGCAGGAAGCGCGGGCGGTGCTCGCCACGATGCTCAACTGGGTCGCGCTCACCTACGGGCTGTTCGCGACCGCCGTCGAGCCGGTGCTGGAGCACTCCGACGTGCAGATCGCCGTCGGGGCCGAGGTCGTCAGCGCGGACGAGGCGTCCGCCGGGTTGATTCCGGCCTTCATCGTGGCCGCGATCGGGGCGCTGATGGCGGCGCTGCCGGGTTCGTCGCCGCGGCTGCCGACGCATCCTCGCGACGACCGCGAGATCGACGAGCGGGTCGAGGAGATCGCGCCGGACGGCCTGCCCGGCTTCTGAGCATCGATACGGTCCTATCATGTCCGACATGATGGATACGGCGACAGATGTCGAGACGGCACCGAGGTTCCTGCGGCGGGGCGCGGTGGTCATTGTCGTGCTGCTGGCGTTGACCGGCCTGGCCGTCTTCCTGACCTCACGGAACGACACCGACACCGCGCGTGATCTCTGCACGGCCGCGGCCGGCACGCAGTTCGCGGCACCGGTCGAGATCACGTCGGCCGACCGCACGCAGGACGACGCCTTCCTGGTGCACGGCGTCACCGGCACCCGCACGTTCACCTGCCTCGTGACGCGCGACCCGGTCTCCGAGCACTGGGAGCTGGCGAGCGTCTCGTAGCCGACCCGGCCGGCAGGATCGGCGGGCAGCATCCGCCGATCCCGTCATCGGCGGGCCGGCCACGAGACCGTCACGATATCGCGCTGCTGCACATTTCCCGCACAATTGATGTACATAAATCAAAGCTTGAACCTGCCGCTTGCCGACCGTACAGTCGGATCGGTCGATCACGGGGTCGACCCGGTGTCCTTTGTGGACGCCACAACGGGAGGATGGCATTGTCAGTGTTGAAGCCACAAGTCATGAGGCCGGGACGGGGCCGAGTCGCAGTTGCCGTGGCCGCATCGTTGCTGGCGGTAACGGCGGTTTCCGTGGTTCATCCGGCACCGGCGGCCGCCGCGGCCGCGAATCATTTCGAGACGCTGCTCTTCGACGGCGGTGGCAGCGAGGAACTCAACGGACTCACCTATCATTCGTTCCGTATTCCGTCATTGGTGCAGACCAAGAATCACACGCTGCTCGCATTCGCCGAGGGGCGCGCGGTCAACAATGCCGACTACGGCAACATCAACCTGGTCTACAAGCGCTCGACGGATGACGGTGAGCACTGGTCGGCGCTGAAGCAGGTGGTCGGGGCCGGCCAGGGCACCTGGGGCAACCCGACCGCGGTGGTGGATCAGAGCAACGGCACGATCTGGGTGTTCATGTCGTGGAATCCCGCGGACTACAGCCAGCACGGCTCGGGTGACACGACCGAGATCACCCAATGGGACCAGCGCAAGGTCTACGTTTCGTCAAGTGTGGACGACGGGCTGAGCTTCTCCACGCCCAAGGACGTGACCGAGGCGGTCAAGCCCAAGACCCGCGGGGTCGGCACGGTCTGGGCCTGGGACGCGGTCGGTCCCGGGGTGGGCATCCAGATCACCACCGGCGAGCACGCGGGCCGGCTGGTGATTCCCGCGATCAGCCGCAACATCTACAGCGACGATCACGGCGCGACGTGGCAGGTCCAGCTCATCACGAACAAGGACAACGGCAACACGATGCAGGGCACCAGCGAGGCGACGGTGCTGGAGCTGACCGACGGCCGGCTCTACCGCAACGACCGGGCCAGTGCCTACTGGGACAAGGACGTAGCCGCGACGAAGCGCCGCTGGGTCACCCGGGGCACGATCGAGGACGGCTTCGACACGTACGCGCCCGACGCCCGGTTGCTGGACCCCCAGTCCGAGGGTTCCACCATGCGTTACAACCTCGACTCACCCGCCCGCATCGTCTTCCTCAACTCGGCGAGCACCAGCACCCGGACGAAGATGGAGGTGAAGATCAGCAACGA
>Ga0302322_100004046_pt1 | contig 12679 bp, 10 predicted proteins | sample Fen_T0_2_FD_203757 | JGI IMG/M metagenome (GOLD analysis project Ga0302322, IMG submission 203757) | Peat permafrost microbial communities from Stordalen Mire near Abisko, Sweden - Fen_T0_2 | ecosystem: Environmental > Terrestrial > Soil > Wetlands > Permafrost | place: Sweden: Abisko...
CGCGGCGTCCAGCAGGACGACGCGCGGGGGGTCCGGGAGGGTCGCCAGCCGCCAGGCGGCGGTCAGGCCGGAGATCCCGCCGCCGACGACGGCGACCGTGCTCCGCGGCAGACGGTCGGGCTCGCGGACGTCAGGCACGCGCTCCAGCCTGCCACCGCCGTGCCGCCGTCCCGAATCGGGATCGATTCGTGACCTCACGGGCACAACATCATCGCCGTCGGCGGCGTCCTCAGCGTGCCCGGACCGATCACCGACCCGGCCACCGGTCCACCCGCCCGAAGGAGCTCGCCATGCCCCCGACCCGACGGACCGCCACGGTCCCCCTCGTCGTGACCGTGCTCGGCGCCGCGCTCGCCGCGACGCTCGGCCTGTCCGCGTGCTCGGGCAGCTCGAGCGGCTCCACGGCCACCGTCGGGAACGCCGCCGGCGTCGCCGGCGCCCAGCAGGACAGCGGCGGGGCGCAGGACGGGTCGGGGATGTCGGCGGCTGCGGGCTCGTCCGCGGCGGCGGGGGTCCCCGAGGCGGCCCCACCGGCGGCCGTGGCCCGGGCGGCGTCCGCGGGCGGGGGCAAGGCGGTGGCCCCGGCCGCCGGGGCGGGACTGCCGGCACCGGCGCTCAAGCTCGTCAAGACCGCGGACCTGGTCGTCGAGGTGCCCGTGCTGCGGACGGCGGCGGCCCAGGTGCGGTCCATGGCCGAGGGTGTGGGCGGCGCGGTGGCCTCGGAGACGACGTCCTACTCGAGCCCCGTGCCGGCCGCGGTCGGCGCGGGCACCGCCACGCCGGACGGCGCGACCCCGGCCCCGGTACGGGCGCCGGTGCAGCCCGGCGAGTCGGTGCTCGTCCTGCGCGTGCCGGTCGCGGCGATGGAACAGACCGTCGACCGGGTGGCGTCGGTCGGCAAGGAGCTGTCCCGGACGTCGTCCTCCCTCGACGTGACCGCCGACCTCGCCGACCTCGGGAGCCGGGTGAAGACGCAGACGAGCAGCGTGACGCGGGTGCGCGAGCTGCTGGCCAAGGCGTCGTCGCTGCAGGACGTCGTCCTGCTGGAGTCGGAGCTGTCCCGGCGCGAGGCGGACCTGGAGGCGCTGCAGGCTCGCCAGGCCGCGCTCGCCGGCCGTGCCGACCTGTCGACGCTCACCGTCACGCTGCGCACGCCCGACGCCGCGCCGCCCGCGACCACGCCGCGCACGGAGGACAACAGCTTCGTCGGCGGCCTGAAGAAGGGCTGGCACGCGGTCATCGTGAGCACCGGCGTCGTCCTGACCGTGCTCGGGGCGCTGCTGCCGCTGCTGGTGATCCTTGCCCTCGTCGGCCTGCCGGTCTGGTGGTTCTGGCGCCGCCGGACCGCCGGGCGCCGCGCCCCGGCCGGCGTCGCACCGTCCGGGCCCTCAGGGCCGTCGTCGTCCGGCCCGGCGTCAGGGACCTCCTCCGCGCCGTCCGCGCCGCCGGCCCCGTAGGCGGCGGAAGGTCAGGTGGGCAAGGCCGGCCGCTCAGGGGATCGGCCAGGCGTGGACCTGGTCGACGACGCGTGCGAGCACGGCCGGGTCGGCGTCCGGGGGGACGCCGTGCCCGAGGTTGAAGACGTGGCCCGGCGCGGCCCGGCCGGACTCGAGGGTGGCGACGACCCGCTCCGAGACCACCTCCGGCGGCGCGAAGAGCACCGCCGGGTCGAGGTTGCCCTGCAGGGCGTAGGCGCCGCCGGTGCGGCGGGCGGCCTCGGCCAGCGGGATCCGGAAGTCGACGCCGAGGACGGTCGCGCCGGCGGCGCCCAGGTCGGCGAGGAGCTCGCCGGTGCCGACCCCGAAGTGGATGCGGGGCACGTGCGGCGCGGCCTGCGCGACGGTGGCGAGCGCCGCCGCGGAGGCGGGCTGCACGTAGGTCCGGTAGTCGGCGGCGGGCAGGGCTCCCACCCAGGAGTCGAACAGCTGGACGGCGGACGCCCCCGCCGCGACCTGCACCCGCAGGAACTCCCCCGCGATCTGCGCCAGCCGCGCCGCCAGGTCGTGCCACAGCCGGGGGTCGCCGTACATGAGCGCCTTGGTCCGGGCCAGGTCCCGGCTCGGGCCACCCTCGACCAGGTAGCTGGCCAGCGTGAACGGCGCCCCGGCGAACCCGATCAGCGGGACCGGCCCCAGCCGGCGGACCAGCTCGGCCACCGCCTCGGTGACGTACGGCACCTGCCCGGCGTCCAGCGGCGGCAGCCGGTCCAGGTCGGCGCGGGTGCGGAACGGCTCGGCCACCACCGGCCCGACGCCCGGCACGATGTCGAGGTCGACGCCGACCGCCTTCAGCGGGACGACGATGTCGCTGTAGAAAATCGCCGCGTCGACGCCGTAGCGCCGGACCGGCTGCAGGGTGATCTCCGTCACCAGTTCCGGCCGGCGGCAGGACTCCAGCATCGGCACGCCCTCGCGGACCTTGCGGTACTCGGGCAGCGAGCGGCCGGCCTGCCGCATGAACCAGACGGGGGTGTGCTGCGGCCTCGCGCCCGCACAGGCACGCAGGAAGGGCCCGTCGGCAGGTGCGGAGCCGGGCGCCGAGCCGGGTGCGGAGGCAGCGTTCGCCGGAGGGCTCGCGCCCGGGGACGTCGTCACGAGGCCCGATCCTCGCACGCCACCACCGCGCTCACGCGGCGGCCAGCAGCACCACGCCGCCGAGCGCCCCGGCGACCCCCCACCGCTGGACCGGCTGCAGCCGCTCGCCGAGCACGAACCGGGCCAGCAGCACGGTGGCCACCGGGTACAGCGCCCCGAGCACCGCGACGACGCTGAGGAGCTCGCTGCGGACGGCGATCCCGTAGAGCAGGTTCGCACCGACGTCCGCGAGCCCGACGGCGGCCAGGCCCGGCAGGTCCCGCGGGACGACGCCGCCCGCCGTCCGCGCGGCCAGCCCCACCAGCGCGAAGCAGGTCACGCTCGTCGCCCGCATCCCGGCCATGGTCATCGCGGGGTTCGCGAGCGCTCCCCGGGCCATGAACAGCAGGGCGACGCCGAAGCCGAGGCCCGCCAGGGCGGCGAGCGCGACGCTGCGACGCCCGACCGCCCCGCGCAGCTCCGGACCGCTCGCCGCGAACGCGCCGCCGACCGCCAGCACCATCCCGGCCGACTGCGCACCCGACGGCCGGTCGCCCGTCACGAGCCCGGCCAGCACCGGCACGAGCACGCCGAGCGACGCGATCGGCGAGACCACGCTCATCCGGCCCGACGCCAGCGCGAGGTAGAACGCGAGCAGCGCCGCCCCGCCGGCGGCACCGGCAGCCGGTGCCCACGGCAACCAGCCCGCGGGTCCCCGCCAGGCGCCCGTCGCCACGACGACGCAGGTCGCGCCGACCAGGCCGGCGGACTGGCTCCACGCGACGACGGCGGCGGCGGGCAGTCGACGGCTGGCGAGGCCGCCGCCGAAGTCGGCCGAACCCCACAGGAGGCTGGAGAGGACGGCGAGGATGGCGGGCACGGCGTGAAGAGTACGCAGCGACGCTGCGTGAACTTCGCCGCGCGTCGTGCTCCCGCGCGACCGGGTGCGCACCCTACGCTGCCGAGGTGGCCGTGCGACGAATGCCCGACGAGGCACCCGAGGAGTTCACCCTCGCGGTAGAACGCCTGCGTGCGGTCCGGTTACGCCCCGAGGTCGTCGTCGAGGAGGTACCGGCACCCCAGCGGATCGCCCCGCACGCCCTGGCGATGAGCGCCGAGGTCGTCGTGGACGACGAGGAGCTGGCCGGCGGCCGCTTCGTCCTCCTGTACGACCCCGCCGGGCAGGACGCCTGGGAGGGCACCTTCCGCGCCGTGACGTTCGTCCGGGCCGCGCTCGAGTCCGACCTCGGTTCCGACCCGCTCGTGGGCCAGATCGGCTGGACCTGGCTGCAGGAGTCCCTGGACGCCGCCGACGTCGAGTACGTGGCCGCGGGATGCACGGTGACCCGGGTGGTGTCCGAGAGCTTCGGCAGCCTGGCCGACCGGGCGCCGTCCGTGGAGCTGGAGATCCGGGCCTCCTGGACGCCGACGGACGACGTCGCCGGCCACCTGCAGGCCTGGACCACGCTCCTGTGCACGGTCGGCGGCCTCCCCCCGCTGCCCGCCGGCGTGGCATCCCTGCCCCGCCGCCGCTGACGCGCGCCGCACCGCCCGCTGCACCGCCCGCCCCACCCCGCGTGATCATGCACGGTTGAGTTGATCATGCACGGTTGAGCCCGGCGGAGCAGCGTTCAACCGCGCATGATCAACTCAACCAAGCATGATCACCGCGACCTCTGGGGCCGGCGGCCGCATCCCGACCGCGTCTCAAGTGACTCTCCCCCCGTGCCGATCCTCCCTGGGACTGCACTGACGGCCCGTGCGAACGGGCCCCCTAGGGGAGGTCTGCGTGACGACCTTGGTCGAACGAACTGGTGTACCGGTGCCGCGCCCCGGCCGGTTCGCGGCCATGGTGGTCGTGGCCAACCCGGCGCTGCGCGAGGCGGTCACCCACACGCTGAGGGCGCTCGGGGCGCGCCATGTTCTCGAGGTGAGCAGCGTCGCCGAGGCGCGGCAGCGGGCCGGGGCCGGCATCGCCGACATCGTCGTCGCCGAGGCCGGGCTGCCGGACGGGTCGGGCATCGCCCTGATCCGCGAGCTGCGCGCGGCCGGCTGGGTGCGCGGCCTGGTGCTCACCACCAACGACGACCCGTACAGCGTGCGCGCGGCCATCGGGGCCGGCGTCCGCTCGTATCTGGTGTCGGCGGCGGCCACCACGACGGCGCGCGCCCCCGGCGAGCGGGGGGACGGCGTCGACTCGCTGTCGGCCCGCGAGATCCAGGTGCTGCAGCTCGTCGCCGAGGGCAAGTCCAACAAGGACATCGGCGAGGAGCTCGGCCTGTCGGCGCTGACGGTCAAGAGCCACCTGGCCCGGATCGCCCGCAAGGTCGGCACCGGGGACCGGGCCGAGATGGTCGCCACCGCGCTGCGCTCGGGCGCGATCACCTGACGTCGGGCGAACGTCCACCGTCCGTCCAGGTCACGTCGAGCCGGCACCCAGCTAGGGTTCAGGATCGGCTCCTCGACGTCCGGCGTCCTCCCGGCGTCGGGACGGACCTCCCGAGCCCGGCATACCGGACCGGATCGGGGGTCCCACCTGCGCGGCGGCGGGACGACCTGGGTGGATCTGGCCTACGGTGGACGGCGTGCCGTTGACCGACGATGACGAGGAGCCGTCCCCCACCACCGAGGCCGGCGGTGCCCCGCTGCCCGACGTCCCGGGGCCACCGGCCGAGCCGGGCGACGAGCCCGAGGCGGTCGAGGAACGGCTCATCGTCCGGCTCGACGCCCCGCGGGACGGCGTCCCGCCCGTCGTCGCCGATCCGGCGGCCCTCGCCGCGACCGTCAGCGCGCTGCTGGCCGGGCACGGGCCGGTCGCCGTCGACGCCGAGCGCGCCTCGGGCCACCGCTACGGCCAGCGGGCCTTCCTGGTTCAGCTGCGCCGAGCCGGTACCGGCACCGTCCTCATCGACCCGGCCGCCCTCCCCGACCTGTCGGCCGTCGGCGCCGCCCTCGCGGACGCCGAGTGGGTGCTGCACGCCGCCAGCCAGGACCTGCCCTGCCTCGCCGAGGTCGGGATGCGCCCGGTCACCGTCTTCGACACCGAGCTGGGCTCCCGGCTGGCCGGCTTCTCCCGCGTCGGCCTCGCGGCCGTCGTCGAGCAGCTGCTCGGCTTCACGCTGGCCAAGGAGCACTCGGCGGTCGACTGGTCCGTGCGCCCGCTGCCCGAGCCGTGGCTGCGCTACGCCGCCCTCGACGTCGAGGTGCTGGTCGACCTGCGCGACGCCCTCGCCGAGGAGCTCGACCGGCAGGGCAAGCTCGGCTGGGCCCGCGAGGAGTTTGCCGCCGTCGTCGCCGCGCCGCCGCCCGCACCCCGCCAGGACCCGTGGCGCCGCACCTCGGGCCTGCACCGGGTCCGGACGCGCCGGCAGCTGGCCATCGTCCGCGAGCTCTGGACGTCGCGCGAGGCGCTCGCCCGCGAGCTGGACGTCTCGCCGGGCCGGATCGTGCCGGACGCCTCGCTGGTGGAGGCCGCCCTCGCGCAGCCGACGTCGCAGCGCGCGCTGTCGGGGGTCACCGCGTTCACCGGCCGCGGCTCGCGCCGTCACCTCAACCGCTGGTACGAGGCCGTCGCCCGGGCCGCGACCCTCCCCGAGAGCGAGCTGCCGCCCCTGCACCTGCCCGCCGACGGCCCGCCGCCCGCCCGGATCTGGGCCGAGCGCGACCCGGCCGCCGCCGCCCGGCTCTCGCGCAGCCGGGCCGCCCTGACGGCGCGGGCCGACGGGCTGGCGCTCCCGGTCGAGAACCTGATCTCCCCCGACATCGTCCGGCGCCTCGCCTGGACCCCGCCGGAGCCCGCGGACGAGGCCTCGGTCGAGGCCTTCCTGCGCGCCCACGGCGTGCGCGACTGGCAGGTGCACCTCACGCTGCCGTTGCTCACCGCCGCGATGGCGGTCCCCGCGGCGGGCTGACCCGCGTCGCTTGGCAGACTTCCGGTCGCCCAACTAAGGTGAGCCTAACCTTAGTCGTCGATCATCCGGAGTCGTCGTGCTCGCCAACTTCCTCATCGGACTGCGCGAAGGGCTCGAGGCCTCGCTGGTCGTCGGCATCCTCGTGGCCTACCTCGTGCAGACCGGCCGGCGCGACCGGCTCGGCACCGTCTGGCTCGGGATCGCCTCGGCGGTCACCCTGAGCCTGGCGATCGGCGCCGTGCTGACCTTCACCTCCGCGCAGCTGTCCACCGCGGCCCAGGAGGGCTTCGGCGGCGTCATGTCGCTGCTCGCGGTCGCCCTGGTCACCTGGATGATCTTCTGGATGCGCCGCACCGCGCGCTCGATGAAGCGCGAGCTGCACGGGCGGCTCGACCGCGCCCTGGCGATGGGCACCGGCGCCCTCGTCGCCACGGCGTTCATCGCCGTCGCCCGGGAGGGCATCGAGACCGCGCTGTTCGTCTGGTCGGCCGTGCAGTCCGCCGGGGACGGCGCGCAGCCGCTCATCGGCGTCGCGCTCGGGCTGACGCTGGCCGGCGTCCTCGGTTGGCTGCTGTACCGGCGCGCGGTCACCGTGAACCTGGGCCGCTTCTTCACCTGGACCGGGGCCGCCCTCGTCGTCGTGGCGGCGGGCGTCCTGGCGTACGGCGTCCACGACCTGCAGGAGGCCGGCCTGCTCCCCGGCGAGGACGACCTCGCGTTCGACCTCACCGGCACGATCAGCCCGACGTCGATCGGCGCCACGCTCGTGCGCGGCGTCCTCAACCTCAGCCCGGCCATGAGCTGGCTGTCGGTGCTGGCGTGGGTCGCCTACCTGGTCCCGGTCATGGTGCTGTTCTTCCGCCCCCAGTCCCGCCCGGCCGCGACCCCGGCGACCACCACCGGAACTCCCGCCGACAGCAGGTCCGTCACCACGTCCGTCCCCACCGCACGCTGATCCGCCTGTCGCCCCGGGCCCCCGCGTCGGGGTCCGGGGCGCGCGTGGGGTTCCCGGGTTTGTTACCGTCGAGTAGCATCGGGACATCCCACCCTGCGACAGGAGGATCACCGTGCCCGGCTCCCTCCGCGACGTCGTCTTCGTCGACGGCGTCCGCACCCCGTTCGGCAAGGCCGGCGAGAAGGGTCTGTACGCCCAGACCCGCGCCGACGACCTGGTCGTCAAGTGCATCCGCGAGCTTCTGCGCCGCCACCCGCAGCTCCCGCCGGACCGGGTGGACGAGGTCGCCGTGGCCGCCACCACCCAGATCGGCGACCAGGGCCTGACGATCGGGCGGATGGCCGCCCTGCTCTCCGGCCTGCCGGCGAGCGTCCCCGGCTTCGCGATCGACCGGATGTGCGCGGGCGCCATGACCGCGGTCACCACGACCGCCTCCGGCATCGCGTCGGGCGCGTACGACGTCGTCATCGCCGGCGGTGTGGAGCACATGGGCCACCACCCGATGGGCGAGGGCGTCGACCCCAACCCGCGGATCGTCGCCGAGCGGCTCGTCGACACGTCCGCCCTGGTCATGGGCGCAACGGCGGAGAACGTGCACGACCGCTTCCCCGAGATCACCAAGGAACGCTGCGACGCCTACGCCGTCACCAGCCAGGCCCGGCTCGCCGCCGCGTACGCGGAGGGCCGGATCCAGCGCGACCTCGTCCCGGTGGCCACCCGCCACCAGGAGAAGGGCTGGGGCCTGGCCGTCGCCGACGAGCCGCCCCGCCCGGGCACGACCCTGGGCGACCTCGCGACCCTCAAGACGCCGTTCCGCCCGCACGGCCGGGTGACGGCGGGCAACGCCGCCGGTCTCAACGACGGCGCCACCGCCTGCCTGCTCGCCTCCGGCGAGGCCGCGGCGGAGCTGGGCCTGCCCGTCCGGATGCGGCTGGTCGGGTACGCCTTCGCCGGCGTCGACCCCGCGGTCATGGGCATCGGGCCGGTCCCCGCCACCGAGAAGGCGCTGGCCCGGGCCGGGCTCACCATCGACGACATCGGCCTGTTCGAGGTGAACGAGGCGTTCGCCGTCCAGGTCCTGGCCTTCCTCGACCACTTCGGCATCAAGGACGACGACGAGCGCGTCAACCCCGACGGCGGCGCGATCGCGATCGGGCACCCGCTGGCATCCAGCGGCGTCCGCCTCATGACGCAGCTGGCCCGCCACTTCGAGACGCATCCCGAGGTCCGGTACGGGCTCACCACGATGTGCATCGGCATCGGCATGGGCGGCACCGTCATCTGGGAGAACCCGCACCACCCCGACTACGGCAAGGAGCGTCCGGCGGCATGAGCACCACCATCGAGACCCCCACCGGCACGCCGGCCGCCGCCCCCGGCGTCCCTGGCGAGGTCGTGACCCAGGCGCTGGTGCGCGACGTCGTCCTGCCCGGCGGCGCCGGCGTGCTGGCCCTGATCACCCTCGACAACGGCCGCGACCACACCCGGCCCACCACCTTCGGGCCGACCGGCCTGCGCAACCTGGACGCCGCGCTGACGGCGGTGACCGAGCGCGCTCGCGCCGGCGGGATCGCGGCGATCGGCGTCACCGGCAAGCCGTTCTTCCTCAGCGCGGGCTTCGACCTCACCGTCCCCGCGGCCATCACCACCCGCGAGGCGGCGCTGGAGGGCGGCCGGGCCGGGCACGCGATCTTCCGCAAGCTCGCGGACGCCGGCATCCCCTCGTTCGTGTTCGTCAACGGTGCCGCCCTCGGCGGCGGCCTGGAGATCGCGCTGCACGCGACCTACCGGACGGTGTCGTCCGGCGTCCCGGCGATCGCGCTGCCCGAGGTCATGCTGGGCCTGATCCCCGGCTGGGGCGGCACGTTCCTGCTGCCGAACCTCATCGGCCCGGCGAAGGCGCTGGAGATCATCGTCGCCAACCCGCTGGCCAACGGGCGCGTCATCACCGGGCCGCAGGCCTTCGCCGCGGGCATCGCCGACGCGATCTTCGAGCCCGCCGACTACCTGGAGCAGTCGCTCCTCTGGGCCGCCGACGTCCTCACCGGCCGGACCACCGTGACCCGGCCCGTGATCGACCGCAGCGAGGAGACCTGGGAGGCCGCCCTCGCCGGGGCGAAGAAGGCCGTCGACGCCAAGCTGGGCGGCGCCGCGCCCGCCCCCTACCGGGCTCTGGACCTCGTGCGGGCCGCGCGGACGGCCGACCGTGACGCCGGGTTCGCCGCCGAGGACGACGCCCTGGCCGACCTCATCCTGAGCCCGGAGTTCCGGTCCGGTCTGTACTCGTTCAACCTCGTCAACAAGCGGGCCAAGCGCCCGGCGGGCGCGCCCGACAAGAGCCTGGCGCGGCCCGTCACCACCGTGGGCGTCGTCGGCGCCGGCCTGATGGCGAGCCAGCTGGCACTGCTCTTCGCGCGCCGGCTGCAGGTCCCCGTCGTCCTCACCGACCTGGACGCCGAGCGCGTGGCCAAGGGCGTCGGCTACGTGCACGCGGAGGTCGACAAGCTGCTCGGCAAGGGCCGGGTCTCCCCCGACACCGCCAGCCGGCTCAAGGCCCTGGTCACCGGCTCGACCGACAAGACGGCGTTCGCCGGCGCCGACCTCGTCATCGAGGCGGTCTTCGAGCGGATGGACGTCAAGAAGCAGGTCCTCGCCGAGGTCGAGGCGGTTGTCGGCGACGAGTGCATCCTCATGACGAACACCTCCTCGCTGTCCGTCACCGAGATGGCCGCCGAGCTGAAGCATCCCGAGCGGGTCGTCGGCTTCCACTTCTTCAACCCGGTGGCGGTCATGCCGCTCGTGGAGGTCATCCGCGGTCACCAGACGTCGGACGTCGCGCTGGCCACGGCCTTCGCCACCGGCCGCACCCTGAAGAAGACCTGCGTACTCGTCCGGGACGCCCCGGCCTTCGTGGTGAACCGGCTCCTCACCCGGTTCATGGGCGAGATCCTGCGCGCCGTCGACGAGGGCACCCGCCCCGACATCGCGGACACCGCGCTGACGTCGCTGGGCTTCCCGATGACGCCGTTCACGCTCCTGCACCTGGTCGGCCCGGCGGTGGCGCTGCACACCGGCGAGACGCTCCACGCGGCCTTCCCGGAGCGCTTCGGCGCGTCGGCGTTCCTCGCCCGGCTGGTCGAGGCGCGCCTGCCCGGTGTCTGGTCGCTGACGCCGGAGGGCCGGCCGTACCTCTCGGACGAGGTCAAGGCCCTCCTCCCGCGTGACGGTACGCCGCTGACCGGCGAGAAGGTCCGCCAGCGCGCGCTGGCAGCGGTCGCCGAGGAGGTCGGCATCATGCTGGCCGAGGGGCTGGTCGCCGGCCCCGAGGACATCGACCTGTGCATGATCATGGGTGCCGGCTGGCCGTTCCACCTGGGCGGGATCACTCCCTACCTGGACCGCGCCGGCATCTCCGAGCAGGTGGTCGGCCACCGCTTCCTGCCCGCCTGAGCCGACCCTACCCCGGTCGTGATCATGCACGGTTGATCATCAGAAGTACCGATGGTCAACCGTGCATGATCATGACCAGGGGTCCCTCAGGGTCACGAGGTGCCGGTGGCCCGTCGGTACAGGGACGTCCCGTAGACGCGGACCGCGGCCACGAACCCCGCGTGGTCCGTGCCGAGCACGGCGCGCAGGGCCGCCACCTCCACGACGTCCGAGCTGGCCTCGGCCGGCTGGGCCGACGCCACGTCGTAGAAGCGGCGCAGGACGGCGTCCCCGTACCGGTCCGCGATGTACAGCGAGGCGAGCCAGCCGTCGAGGTACCCGGCCGCCACCTCGTCGGCGCTGCCGCGGTAGAAGCTCTCCCGGTCGGTGCGCAGCTGGGGCGTCCAGGTGCCCCGGCGCAGCTGCTCGGCGGCCTGACCGGTGAGGCCGTGCTGGGTGAAGGTGCGCAGCGCGTCGACCCGGCTCCCGCCCAGGCGGAACCCGGTGTACTCCGCCGCGCCCTCCGCCAGCCAGCCCGGCACGGGCCGCCCGACCCGCGCGGTGGCGACGTGCGTCACCTCGTGCCGCAGGGTGGAGACCACACGGGCGTCGCTGCGCCCGAGCACGTACGGCGTGACGACGAGCCGCGGCGGGCCGGTGGCGGCGTCCGCCTCGGCGGCCGAGCGCGCCAGGTTGCCCACGCGCGCCTCCCACGTCGGCTGCGCCGCGGGCCGGTCCCGGGGCGGCCCGGTGGCGGCCTGCGCGTCGAACCAGGCCTGCACGAACCGTGGATCGGTCGCCGCGTAGGCCACGACGCGGCCGTTCCAGCTCGGTTCGGACCAACGGGCCCGGACGTCGGCCGTCACGTCCTCCAGCCGGTCGGCCAGCCGGCGCACGTCGGAGCGGTGCGCGGCGTCGCCCACCGCCAGCACGTGCGGCCGGCGCTCGACGACGAGCGCCGAACCCGTCGACCAGGGCTCCAGGTAGCGCCGGTTCGAATCCCCAGCCGCCTCGCCGTCCCCGACGACGAGCCAGTGCGACCCGGACGGTGCCATCGTCAGGACGAGCGCGTCGTCCACCGGCTCGTCGTCCCAGCCGTCGATGAGGTAGCGCAACTCGGCGATGACGACGACGGTGCCCGCGGGGTAGCCCGCCGGCCGGGCCGGGGCCCGCAGCCGCTCGCCGTCCCAGCTGACCTGCACGTCCTTCAACGGCAGCGCGGCCAGACCCCGGTAGAACGCCCGCTGCCGCGTCCGCAGCGCGGCGTCCCGGGGGCCGACCGCCGACAGGAAGGTGGCCTCGTCGTGCGCCCGCAGGCCGCGCGCCATGAGCGCGAGGGCGGCGTTGACGCCGGTCGCCCGCGGATCACCGGCCGCCGCGGCGGCGGCCGCCGGGACGGTCCCGTCGGGATCCGCACCACCCAGGGTCCGCAGGGCGACGGCGCCGGTGGCAGCGAGCAGGACGGCGGCCCCCAGCAGGGCGACGACCCAGGCCGCGCGCCCGGGCCCGCGGGGCGGCCGGGGGGCGCCGGGGACGCCCGGCACGCCGCGGCCCGCCGCTGTCGGCGCAGCCGTCGGCCACCGGACCGGCCACGCCGGCGGGCCCGGCCGGTCCGACGGCGAGATCGGGGCCGGGGACGGTCGATCCCACCCCATCGCCGCACAGTAGCGGTCAGGAATCGATCCGTGGAGATCGAGCACGCTAGGTGACGCCTAAAAGTGCCACCAGGGAACGATCCGCGCGGCACCGACGCCTCTGGGCAAGGGGCACTTACCGTGAGCAGATGGCTGAACACTCGGTGCTGTTGGAGG
>Ga0302322_100004047_pt1 | contig 12677 bp, 10 predicted proteins | sample Fen_T0_2_FD_203757 | JGI IMG/M metagenome (GOLD analysis project Ga0302322, IMG submission 203757) | Peat permafrost microbial communities from Stordalen Mire near Abisko, Sweden - Fen_T0_2 | ecosystem: Environmental > Terrestrial > Soil > Wetlands > Permafrost | place: Sweden: Abisko...
TCGACCGGTGAGACACGCCGTGCATTGCACGGTCGTCTCACCGCTCGAGGCCGCTCCGGTGTCGAGGGCGGCCGGTGTCAGGTTCCCTCCGTGCCGGTCGAAGCCTGATCGTGCGATCCTTCGCCGCCGGACGATGAGGGCGGTTGCCCAAGCGTCCGGCTGGTCGCTGGCGTGGCGCCTTCGCGACTGTGGTGCGGGGGCGTCGTGACGCGTGAGGTGCCAGAGGCTGCGGCAGGCGCGCGGGCACGGGCGGCCGTAGCGCAGCTCCGCCCGGCGGGAGGACACGAGCGCAATCGCGGTTACAGTCTCTTCATGACGCAGGTCACACCCGCGCCCGTGGTGACGTTCTCCACGGCCGGGCTGCCTGGACGTCGGCGCGTCGACCTCTGGGAGAGCCACAACGCCCGGGCGCTCATCGGCCTGCGCTGTCGCACGCTCACCGAGGCACTGCTCGAGGCGACCGAGATCAACGTTCAGCTGGAACGTCTGCATCTGGCCCGGGTGCAGGGCAACCCCCATGTCGTGGAGCGGGGCCAGAAGATGGTCCGGCGTCGGCCCGCCCATTGCATCGCCCTGTTCTTCAACCTCGAGGGGGAGGCCTTCTTCTACCACGACGACGGAGTGCGCACCGTCCGGCCAGGTCAGCTGCTGATGTGCGACGCCGATCGACCGTTCATGCGCGGGTTCTCCCAGGGGTTGGAGGAGCTGGTGGTGAAGGTGCCCCGAGACGTCTTCGCCGACCTGACCGGCATCGATCAGCTCAGGCACCCGGTCGCCGTCGACTTCGCCGCCGGCGGGAACGCCTTCGCCCATGCGCTCGCCCGCGAGGTGGGCGCCGTCGTGAGGGCCGACGGTCGTCCTGCCGACGAGCGCGTGCTCCTCGCGCTGGTCTCGGCCCTCCTGGGTCCCGACAGCGATGACGTCCCCGCCGCGTACCTGGCGGCCGCGCAGACCTACATCGCCTGCCATCTCGCCGACCCGGCGCTGTCGGCCTCCAGGGTGGCGGCGGCGGTCGGGATCAGCACCCGGCACCTGTCCCGCGTGTTCGCGCACGCCGGGACCAGCGTCCCGCGCTCCGTCCTCGCGCAGCGCCTGGAACGTGCCCGCACCCTGCTGGAGCGGGCGGACCGCAGTTCGCCGACCGTCGCACAGGTCGCGCGCCAATGCGGCTTCTCCTCGGCCGCCCACTTCTCCAGTGCCTTCGGCACCCGGTTCGGCGAGCGCGCCACCGACGTCCGGCGTCGCGCCCTGGCCTCCCGCAACGTCCCCCTGGCTTGACCACCCTGGGCTGACGTGGCTGGGCCGGCGTCCCGGGCGGTCCCTGTCGCGGATCGGCCATGGTGTCGCCTTCCCGCCCAGATGGGCATCACCCGTCGACGGCGCGCACGGGGTCGGGCGGACACTGCCTCCCAAGCGATGGTGCGCGACCGTTGGAAGGGGTGCTCGCGATGCCGGCTTTCGACGACGGGCAGCAGGAGACCGAGGTGCCGACCTCCGCCGTGGTGGAGACGGAGGTCCTCGTCATCGGGTCAGGGCCGGCCGGATCGGCGGCAGCCCTGCTGCTGTCCACGCTGGGCGTGCCGAACATCATGATCACGAAGTACCGGTGGACGGCGAACACGCCGCGGGCGCACATCACCAACCAGCGGGCGATGGAGGTCTTCCGCGATCTCGGGATCGACGACCAGGTGCTGGCGGACGCCACGGGCCACCATCTGGTGGGCGACACGGTCTTCTGCACCTCGCTGGCCGGGGAGGAGATCGGCCGGATCCGCACCTGGGGCACCGGTCCCGCGCGGGAGTCGGACTACCGGCTCGCCTCGCCCTGCGAGATCGTCGACATCCCGCAGACCTACCTCGAGCCGATCCTGGTCCGCAACGCCACCGCGCGCGGCACCCAGACCCGCTTCTCCACCGAGTACCTGTCCCACCGCCAGGACGAGGACGGCGTCGCCGTCCGGGTCCTGGACCGGTTGACCGGCGGCGAATTCACGATCCGGGCCCGGTACGTGATCGGTGCGGACGGCGCCCGGTCCTCGGTCGCAGCCGACGCGGGGTTGCCGTTCGAGGGGGCGATGGACGTGGCCGGGTCCATGAACATCACTTTCAAGGCCGACCTCACCGCCTACTGCGAGCACCGGCCCTCGGTGCTGTACTGGGTCGTCCAGCCGGGCTCGAACGTCGGCGGGATCGGCGCGGGACTGGTCCGCATGGTCCGGCCCTGGAAGGAGTGGCTGGTCGTGTGGGGCTACGACATCGCCGACGAGCCTCCCGTGGTCGACGAGGCGGCCGCCACCGACATCGTGCGCAGCCTGCTCGGCCTGCCGGACCTCGAGGTGGAGATCACGGGCACGTCGCTGTGGGGCAACAACGAGATGTACGCCACCCAGCTGCAGTCCGGACGTGTCTTCTGCGTCGGCGACGCCGTCCACCGGCACCCCCCGAGCAACGGGTTGGGTTCCAACACCTCGATCCAGGACTCCTACAACCTGGCGTGGAAGCTCGCCGCGGTCCTGAAGGGGCAGGCGGCGCCCTCCCTGCTGGACACCTACTCCGTGGAGCGGGCCCCGGTCGCCGAGCGCATCGTCAAGCGGGCGAACCGGTCCAGCCGCGAGTTCGTCGACCTCTTCGTCGCTCTCGGCATCACCGAGGCCAGAACCGCCGAAGAGATGGTCCGCAGGATCGAGGAGCGCAAGGCCAACACGCCCGAGGGGGCGGCCAAACGCGCCGCGCTCGTCGCGGCCATGGAGCTGAAGCACTACGAGTTCAACGCCCACGGTGTGGATCTCGGCCAGTTCTACGAATCCGCGGCGGTGATCCCCGACGGCACGTCACGCCCGGCACCCACCCGCGACCCCGATCTCTACTACGAGGCCTCCACGGTGCCCGGCTCCCATCTGCCGCACGCCTGGGTCGGTGACCACCGGCGGAAGCTGGCCCTGATGGACGTCGCCCCGTACACGCAGTTCACGCTCATCACCGGCATCGCCGGCGAGGCCTGGGCGAGCGCGGCCGCGAAGGTGGCGGACGACCTCGGCATCGACCTCCGCACGGTGGTCATCGGACCCGGCAGGGAGGTCACCGACCTCTACGACGACTGGTCCCGCCTGCGCGGGACCTCCGAGAGCGGGGCACTCCTCGTGCGCCCGGACAAGCACATCGGCTGGCGTGCGGCCGCCCTGCCCGCGGACCCGGGGACCGCCCTCCACGACGCGCTGACCCGGCTGCTCGGCCTGGACGGTCGAAGGCGTCGGGCATGAGCCTGCGCTTCGAGCACGAGACCCTCGGCCAGCGCGTCCGCTTCGCACCCGGCGGGGCGGCCGCCGCCGTCCGGGAGGAGGTGGAGCGCCTCGGTGCCACGCGGGTCATGACGATCGCCGCACCGGGCCGGGCCACGCTCGCCGAGCGGCTCACCGCCGGGCTGCCCGTCGTGCTGGTCCACGACGAGGTCGTCATGCACGTCCCCGTGGCGGTCGCCGAACGTGCTCGCGCGGCCGCCGAGGAGCACGGCGCCGACGCCGTCGTCTGCGTGGGCGGGGGGTCCACGACCGGGCTCGCGAAGGCGGTTGCGCTCGCGCTGGCCCTGCCGGTCGTGGCGGTGCCGACGACCTACGCCGGGTCCGAGGCCACCGACGTCTGGGGGCTGACAGAGCGCGCCCGCAAGACCACGGGGACCGACCCGCGCGTGCTGCCGCGCGCGGTCGTGTACGACGCCACCCTCACCGTGTCGCTGCCGGTCGACCTCAGCGTGACGTCGGGGCTCAATGCCGTCGCCCACTGCGTCGACTCCCTGTGGGCGCCGCGCGCCGACCCGATCAACACCGCCCTCGCCGTCGAGGGCCTCCGCGCGCTCGTGTCCGGCCTGCCGCGGGTGGTGGACGACCCGCAGGGCCTGCTCGGCCGCGAGGAGGTGCTCTACGGGGCGTACGTGGCGGCCGTCGCGTTCGCCTCCGCCGGATCGGGCCTCCACCACAAGATCTGCCACGTCCTCGGGGGGCGGTACGACCTGCCGCACGCGCCCACCCACGCCGTCGTGCTGCCCCACGTCCTCGCCCTCAACGCCCCCGCCGCGCCGCAGGCGCAGGCGCTCCTCGCCACCGCGTTCGGCAGCAGCACCGCGACCGAGGGCCTGCGCTCCCTGCGCCGGCGGGTGGAGGCACCCCGGGCCCTGCGCGACCTCGGGTTCCGGGAGGAGGACATCCCGGCCGCTGCCGAGGCGATCCTCCCGGTCGTGCCCGCCGACAACCCCGCCGCCGTCACGGCCGGCGTCCTGCAGCAGTTGCTGCACGACGCCTGGGAAGGAGCCGACCCGGCATGAACGCGGAACCCACCCCCGTCGGCGCCCCGGAGGACCGGCGCGAGCGCGAGGAACGCCTCGTCGAGCGCGTCCTGGCGTCGTTCGAGGCCACACCCGATCCTCGGTTGCGCCAGATCATGCAGTCCCTGGTGCGCCTCCTCCACGCGTTCCTCCGGGAGGTGCGGCCCACGCAGACCGAGTGGCAGCAGGGGATCGACTTCCTCACGGCCGTCGGGCACCTCAGCGACGACCGGCGCCAGGAGTTCATCCTCCTGTCCGACACCCTCGGTGCCTCCATGCAGACGATCGTCATCAACGACGAGGCGTCCGCGGGCGCCACCGAGTCGACGGTCCTCGGGCCGTTCTTCGTGGAGCACGCCCCGCACGTCGAGCTGGGTGGCGACATCGCCGCGGGCGCCGCGGGGGAGCCGTGCTGGGTCGAGGGGAGCGTCCGGGACACCGACGGCCGTCCTGTGCCGCACGCCCGCATCGAGGTGTGGGAGGCCGACCAGGACGGGCGCTACGACGTCCAGTACGGCGACGATCGCACCGCCGGTCGAGGGCACCTGATCGCCGCCGAGGACGGCGGCTACCGGTTCTGGGCGGTGACGCCCACCCCGTACCCCGTCCCGGACGACGGTCCGGTCGGGGCGATGCTCGCCGCCACCGCGCGCTCGCCGATGCGGGCCTCGCACCTGCATTTCCTGGTGACCGCGCGCGGCCTGCGGACCCTGGTGACGCACATCTTCGTGCGCGGTGACGCGCTGCTCGAGCGTGACAGCGTGTTCGGGGTGCAGGACTCCCTGATACTGGAGTTCGTCCGCCACGAGGCTGGGACGCCGACCCCGGACGGCCGCGACGTCGGGGACCGCAGCTGGTCCGGCGTCCGCTTCGACATCACGCTGGCCCCGGACGTCACGCCCGCCCTCGATCGCCCCCGCGAGGGTATGGGGTGACCGGCGGTCGCTGACGGCGCCGGCGCGAGGCGGGTCTCACGGCCGGGTGCGGGCCTCCTCGGGCCGGACGGCTGGGCCCGGGCTGTGATCCCGAGGATGCTGCCCGGTCGCTGCCGGGTGGTGGACAGCTGGTGCGGTCGGCTCCAGGATCGGTTGCGCCGGTGGGTCGACGCGGAGAGCGGAGACGACCAGCGCGACGAGGCGTTGGACGGCGGCGGGGGAGGGAAGATCGCGGGCGGCGCCCGTGGCGTGCAGGCAGTAGGCGGCCAGTTCGGCGGCCGGGACGTCGTCGCGGACGACGCCGGCGTCCACGCAGTCGGTGACGAGGTCGGTCAGGAAGACCTGGAGCTCCTCGTTCGCCCGACGGGCGTGATCGCCCCGGTGCAGCGACGCCGCGATCTCGCTGTGGTCGTGGCGCGAGAGCTGGGCATACGCCGCCAGAACCGCGGTCAACTGCTCGAGCGGGCCCGACGTGGCGTCCCGCACCTGCGCCAGTCGCGTCAGGTGCGCCTCGACCTGCCGCTCGTGCCAGGCGACGAGGATGGAGTCCACGTCGGGGAAGTACTTGTACAGGGTGGCCCGCCCGATGCCGCTGTCCTCGGCGATCTGCGACATCTTCACCCCGGCAGGCCCGTGCTGCGCCACCAGCCGTGAGGTGGCGTCGAGGATCGCGTCGACGACCGCGCGCCGGTGCGCGTCGATCGTGGCGGTCCAGAGTCTGGGCACCTGGTAACGGTACACCTCGACCACGGCGCGACGCTACGTATTGACAGAGACAGAGTGTCTCCCAAAACTGGGGGCATGAGCGATACGGAGCAGGGACACCCCAGGGCCGAGGAGCCGTCAGACGGCTCGGAGCGGGCAGAACGGGACCGGCGTGGAGCCGGTGAGGCAGGCATGCCACGGTGGGTCAAGGCGGCCGGGATGATCATGACGGCCGGGGTGGTCCTGCTGATCGTGATGCTGGCGCTGGGCCACGGGCCGGGCCGACACGGTCACGCCGGCGCTGCCTCCTGGGTGCCGTTCGCCCCTGTCGGGGTAGCCGGCGCCGGAACGACCGGAGTCGTCGGTGCCCACGCGTAGCCCCGCCGCCGCCCGCAAGGCCGTCCTGACCGTCCACGTCGTCAGCTCGGTGGGCTGGCTCGGCGCGGTCGCGACGTACCTGGTGCTCGCCGTCCTGGTCGTCACCGCGCCCGGCGTCGTGCGGGTCGCTGCACTGCTGGAGCCGATGCGGACCCTGGTGTGGGTCGTCCTCCTCCCGGCGGCGGTGGCGTCGTTCCTGAGCGGCCTGCTGTCGTCGTGGCTGAGCCCGTGGGGGTTGTTCCGGCACTACTGGGTGACGGTGAAGTTCGGCTTGAGCCTGCTGTGCGTCGCCGTGCTGGCGATGTACACCCAGGACATCCAGGCTGCCGTGGACGGCGCGTCCCGGCCGCGCGCCGACGGAGCGGATCCGGCACTACTGAGCGACCCCTCGCACGCGGTGCACTCCGCCGCGGCGCTCGTCGTCCTGATGACGACCACGGCGCTGGCCGTGTACAAGCCCAAGGGACAGTTGCCCGCCCGGGAAGCTCGTCGGGCGGCGGTGGCGCGATGAGCGTCCTCGACGTGCCGGGCGGACAGCTGTTCTTCGAGGTCGACGGCCACGGGCCGCTGCTGGTACTGATCCCCGGCGCGGCGGGGACCGGTGAGGTGTTCGGGCCCCTGGCGCATCACCTCAGTCCCGAGTGGACGGTCCTGCGGTACGACCGGCGTGGGTTCTCCCGCAGCACATGGGTGCAGGCGCCTGTCGACGGGAGCCGGCTACGGACGGAGGCGGACGACGTCCGCCGGCTGATCGGCCAGGTGGCGGCCGCCGGGCCGGCCGTGGTGCTCGGGGTGAGCTCGGGGGCCCTGGTCGCGCTGGCGGCGGCGACGACCGCGCCCGAGGTGGTCGAGGTGACGGTCGCGTTCGAACCGCCGGCCTTCCGGCTGTTGCCCGACGGCGGGGACTGGGTGCGCTTCCTTACCGACGTCCACGCCCTGTACCGGGACCGGGGTGCGGAACCTGCGTTGGAGGTCTTCCGCGAGCGGGCGTTCCCGGCGGGCGACCGGCAGCTGATGGCTCACGCCCCACGACAGCCGGCGAACACCGCCTTCTGGTTCGAGCACGAACTGCGCCAGTACCCGGCCCTCGAGCTGGACCTGCCGGCCCTGACGGCGGTTCGGGACCGGATCGTGCCCGCCGTCGGTGCGGACGGCGCCGGGTACCCCTGCCGCGAGGCCACCCTGGAACTGGGACGTCGGCTGCGTCGGGAGGTCGCCGTCCTGCCGGGGGGACACCTCGGCTTCATCGCCCGACCTCGGGAGTTCGCCCTCGCTCTGACCGCGGCACTGCACCCGGTGCTGGACCCGGCGGCCGGCGAACCCGGACGGCGGGTCGGGGTCGCGGCCGAGGCGAGCGTCGAGGTGGTGGATCCCGTGCGGTACCTCGATCAGCTCTGCCGGCACGCCGAGCACCTGCGTGGCCGTTCCGGCAGCCTTCCCGCCCACACCCACCCCGACGCCCGCGCCGACGGTCCGGTGGTGCGGGCGGTGGAACGCTCCGGGACGTCCGCGACCCTCGTCCTGGATCGAGGCCGCTGTGTGCTCCGGGCCGACGACGGCGTGCTCTCGGTACGCGTCGAGGCCGCCGATGACGCCGGCCTACGGCGCATCCAGGCGGTCATCGGCGCCGACCTGGCCCGGTTCGGAGCCCGGGAGGCGGTCGAGGTCAACTGGCGCCGTCCGGGACAGCGCTCGGCGGGGTGACCCCCGGAGGCCACGCCCGTGCCAGTGCCGCCACCGGGCGCGGCCGGTGACGGCGTCGCGCGAGTGGCTCAGTGGTGCAGGTGGGCCGCGACGGCGGTGGGGAACCCGTCGACGATCTCCGGGTCCGCGCTGGGCGCTCGGCTGCTGAAGGGTGGAGGTCAACCGCGGAACGGGGCGAGCTTGACGGCCAGGTCGAAGGCGCCGTACCGGCGCAGGAACGCGGCGCGACCGGCTGGCACCTGGGCGGCCTCGGCCCGGAACGCGGCGGTGAACTCGTGCTTGAACCCGAGCCGCGGATACGTCGACGTGACCGCGGTGAGGACGGCGGGGGGCAGTTGCCAGGACCGCAGCCCGACGACGTCCAGCCCTGCACCGGCCGACAGCAGGTACGCGACCGGGCCGTGGGCGAGCGCCACGCCGGGGCTGTGGTGCAGGGTGATGGCGGTCCGGATCGTGTCCGTGGCGGCGGTGGAGAGGCCGACCTCCTCGGCCACCTCTCCGGCGGCCCGGGCACTGGCCCTGGTGAAGTCGACCCGCGGCACCGGCGTGGCGAGGCCGACGTCGTGCAGCAGTGCTGCCGCGTACAGCAGTTCCCGGTCCACGTCCACGTTCTCCAGCGCGCCCAGGGCCGCCCCGAACGCGTAGGTCCGGTAGGAGTGGTTCAGCAGCGCCGGGCTCAGCCGGCGCCGGGCCAGGGTCTCGGCGGCGCGGGTCAGGGCCGAGTCGGGGACCGGTCGCCGGTCTCGCGTGACCGGTGCTCCACGCCCTGAGTTGACCCGCAGGAGCATCGAGATCCGACCTGCGGCGTTGAACGCCAGGGTGCTCGCCAGCGGCCGAACCAGGCTGCGCCGTTCGGCGGCGGTGAGCAGCCCGCCGGTGCGTTCCACCCATGGGTGGGTGCCGAGGTCGGTCGGCGGGTCGGTGGGCGGGTCGGTCGGTGTGACGCGCATGAGGGTCTCCAGCGGGTGCGGCGACGGGGTCGCTCCGGGACGGCGCTGCTGCGCCCCCCAGCTCACGGTGGTGGCACCACGCGACGTTCGCCCCGGTGAAAGCGCCGGGGTTCGCCCAAGGGGAGCTCTGGTGAGCGGGCCGGGCGTATCGTCACGCGCGTGCTGCACGGGAGGGACGCCGAACGGGCGCGTCTGGTCGGCCTGCTCGACGGCGCACGGGCTGGCCGGGCCGGGACTCTGCTGCTGCACGGGGAGCCCGGGGTGGGCAAGTCGGCCCTGCTCGAGGACCTCGTCGCGCAGGCCGGCAGTCACGTGCGGGTCCTGCGCACGCAGGGCGTCGAGTCCGAGGCGCCGCTGGCGTTCGCCGCGCTGCACCGGCTGCTGCGTCCGGTCCTCGGCCTGCTCGAGCGGCTGCCGGCACCGCAGGCTCGCTCGCTGCGGGCCGCGTTCGGCCAGGAGGACGCTGACAGTGTGCAGCCGTTCCTGGTGGCGTTGGCGACGTTGTCGATGCTCACCGAGGCGGCCGAGGACGCGCCCGTGCTGTGCGTTGTCGACGATGCGCAGTGGCTCGACCAGGCCACCGCCGACGCGGTGCTCGTCGCCTCGCGGCGGCTGGGCGCCGACCGGGTCGCCGTCGTGTTCGCCGCCCGGGACGGCGAGGGCCGCACCTTCTCACCCGACGGCGTCCCGGCGGTGGCGCTCGGTCCGCTGACCGGCGCTGCGGCCCGGGAGCTGCTCACCGCGAGAGTCGGGGGCACCATGCCCGACGAGGTCGCGGACCGGCTGATCGCCCAGGCCGTCGGTAACCCGCTCGCCCTCGTCGAGCTGCCCACCACGCTCAGCGGTGAGCAGCTCGCGGGCGCCGCACCGCTGCCCGCCCGGATGCCCGTGACCTCCGGCATGGAGCGGGTCTTCCTGGACCGGTGCCGACGGTTGCCGGTTCCGGTGCAGACCCTCCTGCTGGTCGCGGCCGCCGACGACTCCGGGCGGGTCGCGACGGTGCGTCGGGCTGCCGCGCTCCTGGACGCCGACACCGACGCCCTGGAGGCGGCGGAGCGCTCCGGGCTGCTCCTGGTGGACGGCGACACCGTGCGGGTGCGGCATCCGCTCGTGCGGTCCGCGGTCTACCAGGCCGCCACGAGGAGGGAACGCCGTCAGGCGCACCGGGCGCTGGCTGATGCCACCGACGCCCAGGACGACCCGGACCGGTATGCCTGGCACCGGGCGGCGTCCGTCGACACCCCCGACGAGACCGTCGTCGCCGGCCTCGACGCGGCCGGGGCGCGGGCCGAACGGCGCGGCGGGTACGCCGCCGCGGCCGCGGCGTACGAGCGCGCCGCCGAGCTGACGGCCGCCGACGCACCGCGCGCAGTACGTCTGTTCGGTGCCGCTCGCAACGCCTGGACCGCCGGCGGGACCGCACCGGCCCGTCGCCTCGTCGCGGCGGCGCGGGAGCACGCCGACGACCGGATCCTGCGCGCCGACATCGACCGCCTCCGCGGTCGGATCGAGGTCAACGTGGGGTCCGCCGTCGACGCGCACCGCATCTTCACCTCGGCCGCCCGGGCCGCCGCGGCCGACGACCCGACCCGCGCCCTCGAGCTGGCCGTCGCCGCAGCACTGATCGGCACCTACGGCGCCGACAGCGGCACCACCGTCGACGTCACCTCGCTCGCAGGTGCCGCCCTCAGCAGTGATGCTCGACAGACCCGATGCCTCGGGCACCTGTTGCTCAGCTTGACCCAGGCGTCCGACGGGGACTGGTCGGCGAGCCTGGTGTCCCTGCATGCCGCACTGGACGCCGGCGAGGCCGTCTGCGACCCCGACGTCCTGGCCCACCTCGGCAACACCGCCCTGCACCTGGGTGACGTCGAGGCCCACCGGCGGTGCTTCACGCAGATGCTCACCGGCGCCAGGGACGCCGGTGCCCACATGCTCGTGCTCTACGCGCTGCCCCGGCTCGGCTTCACCCAACTCGCCACCGGCCAGTGGACCGCCCTGCGCGGTTCAGCCGAGGAAGCGCTCTCGCTCAGCATCAGCGCCGCGCAACGCCCGCTCGGCGCCGTCCCGCTGGGGCTGCTCACGCTGCTCGCCGCCCGCCAGGGCCGGCCGGTCGACGAGTACGACCGGTTGCTGTCCGACCTCGACGCGGCGGCCCGACACCCGCTCGGCGTGCTCGCCGACCCTGTCCACGACCTGCGGCGCTGGGCGCAAGGCACCCGCGCCCTTCACGACGGCGACACCCGGGGCGCGCTGCACCATCTCGGCAGTATCCGGCTGCCCACGCTGAGCCGGATGGCCGCCCTCGACCGGATCGAGGCCGCCGTCCGAGGCGGCGATCAGGAGCAGGCCCTGCAGTGGGTGGACCAGCTCGCCGCCTTTGCCGAAGGCACCCGCTGGTCGTGGGTACTGGCCGTCGTCGACCACGGCCGCGCCCTGCTCGCCGAACCTGAGTACGCGCCCGGGCTCTTCGAGAGCGCCCTGGCTCACCACGCCCCAGCCGGCACCCACCCCTACGACCGGGCGCGGACCCACCTCGCGTACGGCGAGTTCCTGCGCCGATCGCAGCGCCGGGTCGACGCCCGCACCCACCTACGGGCCGCGCTCGAGACCTTCGAGGACCTGGGCGCGCAGCCCTTGGCCGCCCGCGCGGCCCAGGAGTTGCGCGCCTCCGGGGAGACCGCCCGCAAGCGCGACCCCTCGACCCTGCTCCGGCTCACCCCGATGGAACGGCAGATCGCCCAGCTGGTCGGCCAGGGCCTGTCCAACAAGGACATCGCCGCCCAGTGCTGGGTATCGCACCGCACCGTGGCCTTCCACCTGCGGAACATCTTCGCCAAGGCCGGCGTCACCTCCCGCGGTGAGCTGGCCCGGCTCGACCTCGGCTGACCCGGCTCCGCGGCTGATCTGCGCCGACCTCGCGCAGAGGCCCCCCGGTGGCGGCAGGTCCATCCCTGATGCCGGCAACCCTGGTCATTTCACCGGGGCGACGCCGCGGCGTGACGGCGACGGTGGAGGTATCAGCCGCACCACCCGGCAGACGACCAGGGAGCCCAGGACATCATGATCAGTCAGCCTCACTCACCAGGGACGGCGCCACGACCCACAGCACCCCCGGCCACCGCACCGTCGACCGGCTCGAGCGGACCGCTGACCGGTCCTGATCCCCGGCCGAGGGGACCCGTCGGGCGGATCGTGGCCGGGTCGCTGGCCACCGGGCTCGTCGCTGCGCTGCTGCTCGTCGCCGCCCCGTTCGTCCCGGCGCGGGAGAGCGCCCTCACCGGTGCGGTGCTGTGCGGGTTCGCGCTGGGTTGGGCGATGCTGGCCGTGCTCTCGGTGCGGTTCACCGATCAGCCCCAGCGCTGGGCCGTTGCTCCGGCCGTGTTCATGGGACTGGGCGGCGTCCTCCTGGTCGGGTTCGGCTCCTCGGTGCACGGGGTGCTCGACTGGGTGTGGCCGCCCGCCCTGCTCACGCTGGTGATCTGGATGATCGTCCGCGTCCGTCGGCAGTTGCACAGCCGCGGCGGACGCTGGCTGCTCCACCCGGTGATCACGATGCTGGCCCTGGCCGCGATCGGCGGCGGCTACCAGACCGTGGGCGCAGCGGCGGACGCCGCGGCGCACCCGATGCCCGGCCAACTGATCGACGTCGGTGGGCACCGCCTGCACCTGAACTGCATCGGCTCC
>Ga0302322_100004050_pt1 | contig 12674 bp, 12 predicted proteins | sample Fen_T0_2_FD_203757 | JGI IMG/M metagenome (GOLD analysis project Ga0302322, IMG submission 203757) | Peat permafrost microbial communities from Stordalen Mire near Abisko, Sweden - Fen_T0_2 | ecosystem: Environmental > Terrestrial > Soil > Wetlands > Permafrost | place: Sweden: Abisko...
GGACTGCCGCCAGGCCAGCGCGGTGCCGTAGATCTCCCGGGGCTTTCCATCCGGACCGGGCTGGCTCCAGGCATACACCAGGGGCCGCAACATTGTTGTCTTGCCGCTGCCAGCCGCGCCGGCAGCGGCCGCGAAGCGCCCGGCGGTGCCCAGCGCGTTGATGACCCGGCGCTGCGCCAGCCCATGTCCCTGGGTGAAATCCAGATCATCCCGCTCCGAGACATGCCGGATGGCCTCTTCGATCTGCCCTGGTGTCAGCGCGCCGCGCCTGTCGGCGGCGGCGGCCCGGGCCATCGCCATCGCCTCCTCCTCCTGGGCGGCGTGCAATGCCGTGGTGATCTTCACCTGTGGACGGCGGTCCTCCAGCGCGGCGGCCCCGGCATCACCGTCAACCTTCGCCCAGATCAGCGGCACCTGCTGCCCATCGTGACGCACCCCATGCGCACGCATCGCCGCCGTGAGCTTGTCGATATCGGCCGCGCATTCGACGCCAGCGGCGATCAGACCGCGCGCGGCGGCCACACGGGCCACACCGGCCCGCATCGTGGCCCGCCGTTCCCACTGGCGTTCCAGCACCGGCAGAGCCGCGAGATACGCCCGCCGGAGCCGGTCGTTCTCCGGCGCGGCCAGCCGGTTCCGGGTGGCGCGATCGACCACGCTCTGGTGCACATACCCGGCGGCGGCGGCCTGAGCCTTCCACGCCGCCAAATCGGACAGATCGTCGCCTCGCTGACCGGTCTCCTTCTGCCGCCGGGCCGCGCGGGTTCCGCCCTTCAACATCGCGGCCAGCTCCATCGGATGCATCGCATCCCAGTCCAGCCCCCTGGCGGCGGCATACTCCCGCGCCGCCGCCTCGCCGTCGCGCGTGCGCTTGCTGAACATTTCACATACCGAGTCAGGCACGGCTGGAATGCGGGCACTATCCGTCCGCCCATCCAGCACTGTCTCGATGCCAAGCGCGCGCAAGTTCGTTGCGAGATGCGCCTGATAATAGGCACCAATCTCATGCACCCGGTCGTGCAAGGCCAGCATGTCCATGCTGCCCACCGAGCCGTCCTCGCACACCACGGCGTTGGGCGTCGTGACATGGGTATGCAGTTGCATGTCGCCCGCGACTTTGACCGTCTGGATCAGGGTGGTCTTGGTGCCATCCGCCTCGGTATGCGGGATCTCGACCGTGGGCCGCGCGGTGTAATGGTCGAAGCTTACCCAGCCAAGGTAACCGCGCACACGCCCCTTGGACCCGCCCTTACCCTTGCGGGCATGGGCGGCGATGGTTTCCAGATGCGCCATCGCGGCCATCCAGGCGTCCTGGTGAGCGCCAACAATCATGTACCGCTCGGCATCCGTGGGAGCGAGCGCCATCGCCACCGAGATGCTTTTTGGCGCGCTGAAGGTGAAATCCACGTAGGTGACGCGGTCCTTGCCGGCGGCAACCTTGTACCGCGGCTTGCCCGGGATTTCGCCGCCATCGGCCCGCCGGCCCTGGAGAAGGTTCACCACCTCTTCGTGGGTGGCGGCACGGTTCATGGCGAGGCCAAGCGCGGCGGCGGCGGCCAGGGGCATGTCCTGGCGCGGTATGGCCGCCGTCCCGGTGATTTCCATCTCCCTCACGCCGCGGAGGTAATATGCGGCCACGGCCGCGATTTCGGCGGGCAGCGTCTGTTCGCGCAGATGTTCCGCCATCGCCGCCGCCGCGGTTGGCGCGCCACTCGTTCCCTTGCGGAACGTCAGCATGTCTCGCCGCCCCGCCCCGGTCCGCCGCCCGCGCGGGCCGGCGGATTGGCGGAAATGTCAGGATGATCAGCGCCGGCATCACGCTGGAACTCGCCGCGAATTGTCGTGGCGATGGCACCGGGCAGTTCCAGCAGAAGGGTTTCCTGCTCACGGAGCGACGAGAGAATGGCCGCGAGCGCGTCCGCCACCGGGCTTGGACCGGGCTGCTGGGAAGCCGCTTCCAGGATGGCGTCCAGCTTTTCGTTGTGGACCTCCAGCATGCCGATCACGCGGTGCGCGGCCAGCTCGTACGCGGTCTGACGTTCTTCGATCCGCGCAAGGGCGGCCAGCAACGCTCCGTTATTTCCTGGATCGCTCATGACTGGCGGTCCCTGGGCCCGAGGCGGCCACGCGGTTGTCCGGTGCGGTCCCGCATCGTGATAAACTCCAGGCTAAAGCGGCCTACTGGCGCGTACACTGGGGCGGGTTGGTCATACCCATCGCCATGATCGAACCTCCGTTGATGACACAGTTGTAACGGCCATGGGGCGTCCTGGCCGTGTAGTACGTGTTGGTCATCCCGTCGTACCGCCTGTCACCGATCACCGCTGAGGCGGCTGGCACATTGAGGACGAGTGCCGTCCTGTCCCGGATATCATCATCCGTCAGCAGCCTGTCCGCGCAGCCGGCGAGGGCGGGCAGGGCGGCGGAGATCAAGAGAATGGGCCATGTCATCGTCTTGCTCCTTCGTGCGCATGAGAAAATGGCAGCCTATCCGGCGGCGGCGCGGTACCGGTCGCCGCCGGCGCGGCCCGCCAATTCGGGACGGCGGAAGTAGATGGCCCGGCCACAGCGGAGCGGCGCCGCGCCACGGCGGAAGATAATGGCTTCGTCGGCGCGCATCCGCGTCCGCACTTCATCGGGCCGGATCAGTTCACGCGCCTGTTCGGACAGGCCTTCGTTGGTTCCCCAGTTGCGTGATCCATCCGACAGACCGCTCCGAGTGCTGCTGGACGCGCCCTCGGTGCGCGCGAGGACCGTGTAGCGGCCCGCCGTCCGGGAGATTTCTTCCGCCGTGGCCGCGTCGTCCACCACGGCGAATTGCCGCCACGAGCAGGCGTTGAACCAGGATGTCTTGCCGTCACGGCCCCAGGTCTCCGTGAGCTGACCCAGGCTTTGCCACATCGCCACGAGGGTGATGCCATACTTCCGGCCGGCGTCGCGGGCATCCTCGAGCGCCTTCAGCCGGCCAAGAAAATTCACTTCGTCCAGCAGGAACAGCACCCGCCCGTGCAGACGTCCCTCGGCCCGGTACACGGCACTCAGCAGCGCGCCCATCACAACCCGGCCGGCCTCCGGCGTTGCCCGCAGCGCGTCCATGGGGATCTGCACGAAGACGGTCAGCCTGCCGCCGGCCAACTCTCCAGTCCGGAAGGAATTTCCCGACAGCATATCGGCATAGGCCTTGACTGAGAGCCATTGCGTGGCGGCCGCCGCGTTCGAATAAATGCCGCTGAAGGTTTCAGGCACGACGTCCATCAGCGATCCCGCGAGATCACGGGCGAGCTCGCTCCCCGACCCGGCGTGGATATCGGCGAGCAGTCCCCGCATCTTCCTCTCCGGTGTGCGGACGCGCTCACGGAATGCTCGGAGCGTCTTCTGGCCGCTGGGGATCGTGCTGTCCCACAAGAGATCAGCGAGCAGACAGGTCAACAGTTCCATGCCGCGCACCCTGAACATGGCGTTCTCGCCATCCCGGTCCGCACGTGTCTCGCCCGCCACTTGCTCGATCACCGCCCGCACATGGGTTTCCGCCAGTGGATCGCGCGGGTCGATCCAGTCCAGGACATTGAACCCGTCCAGGCCGGGGCCAATCATGACCACCTTGTGGCCCATCGCCTCGCGCATCGCCGCCGTCATTGGCCCGGCCTGGCAAGAAGGATCAAGCACCGCGGCCGACCCGGTCCAAAAAGCCAGCGTGGGTATCGTGGTGGCGGTGGTCTTAAATCCGCCGCTGCCCGCGAAGACGGCGCCGTGCGTTGCGTCGGTGACACAGGGATCGATCAGCAGCGGCGCCGTGCCGCCCTGGCCCCACGTGCTCCGGACGCCGGGGTCGAAACGTATGTCCGCTACCCTATCCTGATCCACGCGGTAGGCTTCCCCCACCACCACGCCACCGTGGACCGGATGCGGGCCAGGGAACAAGCGGAGCGCGTCCTTCATGCTCATCCAATCCGCGCTGCCATGCACATCGGAGAGCGCCCGGCGTGGCGCGGACGGTTTCTGTCCCGCGCGCGCCGCGCGCAGCCGCTGGCCGCCAGGCCAGAACAGGGCGCAACAGGCTGGTGCCAGTCCGAGAAGCCCGGCGCCGCCCGCGCAGACAGGCAGCCAGCGCGCCACACCGGGCGAGCCCGCATGGTCGCGCCAGTAGTAGAATGCCACGATTGGCAGCACGGATGGCTCCGTACGGTCCAGCGTGTGCAGGGCGGCGCATAGAGCCACGGACGTCAGCGGCAGCCACAGCAAGGCACCGAATGCGAGCCAGGACGCGCTCCATGCCAGCCGCCGCTTCACCGCCGCCTTCCCCAGCGCCGGATGTCACCCATGAATAGCCACGCGCCCCGGATCATCAGCACGATTGGCACCAGGATCAGCAGTCCGCCAGCCAGACCGGATGGCTGCTGACCGCTGATCCCGGCGAGCCACGCCACGAGCGCCAGCAGAGCGATGACGATGCCGGTACGCATGGCGCTACGCCGCCGCGATGGGGCGGGAGAAGCCGGAACCGGCCGCGCGGTCCTTCAATTCCGGATCGTAAAGAACCTGCTCGATGTAGCGGCGATCGCCATCGCGCACACAATGCACGACCACATCGATCGAGCGGTACAGCGCCATCATCACATCCCCGCTGTCGAGATGCTGGCCCGCCGGATGTTTCTTTATCAGACCGAGAATGCGGTCCCGCGCCTGACCCGCGCTGTCCGCGTGGGTTGTTGTCATTCCCCAATGACCACTCTCCAGCGCGTTCAGATAGGCATAGGCGGCCTCGTCGCGCAGTTCCTGGTTCAGCAGGCCGTCCATGCCCATCCGCAAGGCGGCTTCGACCAGGTCTTCCGCCCGCACACCCGCCGCGCTTTGGCCGCCCTTGGAATAGAAAAGATTGACGACGTTCTCTTGCGGCAGCCCAATCAGCTCCGGCATGTCCTCGATCGTTACCAGCCGCCAGCTGGATGGGATCGCGTGGGTGAAGGCCCGTAAATTATGCGTCTTTCCCGACCCCACGGTTCCCGAGAACACGATGTTGAGCCGGCTGGAAACCGCGAGTTCAAGGAAAGCCCGCCAGTCTCCTGTTTGGTACAGGGACAGCAACCGCGCCCGCTCGGGCCGCGGCCGTCCACTGCGCCCGGCGGCATTGGCGAACACGCCGCCCCGTGCCAGTTCGCCGGGGGTCCATGACTGCTGTTTGGGCTGGCGGATAGAGAAGGCGATCCGCCCATCGCCAACCGCGGGAGGACGCACGATCTGCACGCGATGGCCATCCGGAAAGCGGGTGGAAACCAGGGGAACGTCCCCGGCGATATCCTGGTGCGTTAGCGCCGCCGCGTTGATGGCGATGTCTTCCAGGTCGTCGAACGTGTAGGGCAGTGACAGGTGCTCCATGCCCCGCCCGCGGTCGGCGTAGGCGGCGCCCGGCCCGTTGATGTGCAGGTCGGTCATCGCTGGGTCAGCCAGCAAGGCTTCCATCGGGCGCAGCAGCCAGCGCAAGTTCGTCTCCGCGGCGGCGGCGATGTTCATGGAACTGTCCTCACCCGGTTCCGGTAGAAGCGATGGAGGTCGATGTAGTGATTGACATAGACCGTCAGCGGCTGACCCGGTCCACGATACAGCGTGGGCGGAATATTAAGGTCGCGGCCGAACGCCATTTGTCCGAGCGAACGGGTGGTGCCGCCCAGTCCGTTGAAGTTCAAATAAGTGTTGTTCCTTCCTTCGGTCAGCGCCGCCGTGGCGGTGGAACTGACGAAGTCGACCGTGCTCAGAAGCAGCGCCGTCTTGATCCGCTTCCACAAGTGATCGTCAATATCGCCCGGCACGCCGGTCTGACCCAGCTCGTCCGATGCCGGGCTGTCCAGCGGGATGGCGAGGAGGCCAGGCCTCGGCGTGAGCGCGTCCGTCCACACGAGGAACAATCGATCCTCGCCCGCGGTCAGGCCGTGCTCGATGGTGCCGTTCACCTGCGTGCCACGCGGTAACAGGATTGTCGTCCCGTCCATGCTCCATACGTCCTGGTCCACGGTGCACCGGACCGGACCAGGAAGAGTGCTGCTGACCGGCTGCGCGGGCGTGCACGGAAAGATGGTTCCTTTCTTGATCGTGTACTGGACATGGAACCGCGGCGGCACGGGTGCGGAGTCCGCGAAACGCGTGGTCTGCATGCGCCGGGCGTACTCCGCGTTCGGACCTGAGACCCCCGCATCCGGATCCAGCCGGGCGGGCGGTCCGGCGGACGGCGCCAGGGTCCGGGACGCGGCCTGTTGCGCGGCCTGCTGGGCCGCCGCCGTGTCTTCCCAAAAACCCATCAGGTGAACCCGGGCGGGCGGAACAGCGGGGGATACAGCCGGTCCGGCCGGGGGCGCCTGGATGACGGGAGCGGCCACCGGCTCAGGGACAGGCGGCGCCACCCGGAACGGACGCTCTGGCAGGTTCTGACCCATGGTCCAGGGGGCGTTCGCGGCGGCCGGGGCAACGGGCTCCCGGCCCTGGCGCGGCCAGACCACCCAGAGCGTGACGAGAAGCACCAGCGCGCAGCATCCCGCCGCGCCCGCCGCGCGCAAGCGTCCCGGGAGATAGGTGCGTCCCCTCGCGACGGGCGAAGGTCCGCGGGGATCGGTCACCGCCCCGGTCATGGCTGGCGGACCTGGCGTTCGACCTCCGGCGAGACGGTGCCACTGCCGCCGCCCGGCGTGACGCCGATCGGATCGAAGGCGTTGTTGCGAAGTGCGCAGACCTGGCCGCCCCGGCGCAGCCGCAGGCCGCGATAGACGCCTGGCAGTACCACCTGTAAGCCGGTTGGCGTGGTGTCATTGACCGCCGTGGATACCGTTTCCTTACCGTCTTGATTGATAAGGTACACTTCCGGCAGCACGGCGTGGGGCGGAAACACGAGCGTGGTCCGGATGCCATTGTCGAATACATACAACGGAGCGAGCAGGGGACAGCCCGCCGCGCCGCGCTTGTCGTAGCGGTAATTCCTTGGACCAGCCGCCTCGGCCCGGGCCAGCCGGACCAGCGCGGCGCGATCCTCCGCGGCGTCACGCCGGGCACGCGCATCGGCTTGCGTTTCCATGCTGGGTGCCGCGCGGTAGGTGAACCGGACCGTCATATAGGCATCGCGATCGGCGGTGTCGGCGACGCTCCCCTCCCGCGTCCGCAACTCAAAGGCATAGTGCCGTTCCTGACCGTCCGCGGCGGACGCGCGGACGAACAGCACGGAAGGCTCCAGGGTGCGGAGCGGCTGCAAGATCAGCACGTTCCCGGACGATCGCGCGAACCAGTCCCTGGCATCCTTTTCGTTCGTGAACACCAAGGGGCCAGCGATTGTCACCGGCCGTTCGCCCGCCTCGAAAATCACCTGCAGAGGTGACAAGCCGGTGCTGGTGAGGCGGACGACCTGCTGCGGGTCATAGGGCGTGCTACGAATCCGTGAATCCTTCGCGCCTGGCACCGGATCGGTGATGGCCACGGCTGGAATGGTGAGAACTTGCGCGGCCGCGAGAAGCGCCGCGGCGAGGACGCCGGGGCGTCGCTGGTTCATCGTACAGCCTCCGGGTCGGGGGTGGCGGTGTAGTGCGTGAAGGCGATCCCCAGCGGGTCATGGACCTGCTGGATTTCGGGAGGGATGCGGTCCGCGGCGGGCATCCAGGTCATACGCGCGGTCTTCCGGATTGTCCGTGGCGGCTGGTTCGGGGCAGTGATCCTGACCAGGAACACGGCATCCACGGCATTGGGCGAGGCGGGGTCCGCCTTTACCTGGATCGCCATGACATCGGCGGTGGCGGCGTTCAGTCCCTCGCCATAGACCACGGCGGGGTTTTCCGGATGCCGCCGGTCCAGCATGACGGATTGGTAGCGGTCGCGCTCGGCCGGCGCGCTCATCGCCGACGCCCGCCGGTAATTCGCGTTCACCCCCTCCCAGGAATAGTTTTCCCGGGCGAAGACGTACTGAATGACCGTATGACGGAAAAGCATATCGCGCTGGCTCCGGGGTAGATCCTCCCGCGCCGCAGGCGCGTCGTAGGTGCCATCATCGTGCAGCACCGCGATGTAGAGGCGGTCCTGGGGTACGGGACGGACCCACATCACGCCGAGACAGGCGGCGGCGGTGAGGCTCATCATCCCCGCCACCGCCCAGCCGCCGCCGATGGTCACGAGCCGCCGTATGCGGCGCTCGCGCTCCAGGCCGCGCACCGCCGCGATTGCGCGCGTGGTCCCGGTCAGTCCCTCGCCCTTGAGCGCGAAGTCCGGCGGCGCCGCGGCACCGCTCACCGCCATGGCCTCCGCTGTCCTGGGTCAAGTGGCAATGGCGCGGCATCGCTGGCGAGACCCGGGCTGGTGACGCTTGGGGGATTCGCGGGCATCCACTCTCCCGACGGCTCCGGCACATTGGAATACTCCGTGGACGCGCAGCCCGTGATGCAGGAGGCCGCGGCCAGCAACAGGAGGAAGCGCATGGCGTTATCTCCGGGTCGAGCTGGTGATGGGCGGTGGAACCGCCGGAGGGGGGAGAGCGATGCCCCCCGCGGGGGAGGAGGTGCCGGGGGGCGCCAGGGACAAGGCCAGGGACGCCCCGTTGCCACCCGCGGCCGGGCTGGCGCCATCTCCGCCGCCAAATGACCGTGCGAGGAATGCCATCGCCAGCATCGACGGCCCGGAGAGGGAGACGCCCGATCCAATCGAGTAGGCGACCTTTGGAAGCGAGTACATCGCGAACGCGCCGGCGACGAACCACACCACCAGGGCGCAAAGAATTTCGAGTTCATCGGCTAGCGCGGCCGTGCCGGCCGCCGCGTGAATGCCTGCCGTGACGGCTTGCGCGATGAACCACTGATTGCCCATCAGCACCATTTGCAGAACGATAAATCCAGCGGTTTGCAGCAGGATCAGCGCGACAACTTTGCCCACGGCGCGCTCGAAGACCGGGCGGGTGGCATCGAACATCGCGCACCCGATAATCACTGGACCCAGGCAGACGATGATCGCCAGCACCATGCGCGCGCCGAGATAGATCAATGCCAGAATGATAAGGCCAAGCCCGCCCGTGATGACGGTCAGGATTCCCGCGAACGCCGCCACGGCACCCATGGCGCTCCAGCCCGCCTGCATCCAAACTGTGCCAACGATGACCCACATCTGGTTCCAGATGGTGTCGAAGATCGCGGCCGTCCCGGTGACACTGTTGGCGGTGCCGCCCGTGGAATTCGTGATCACGGCGCCCAGTGTATTCGGCAGGCCGGTGAAGAAGATGTCCCGGACCCAGAGGTTGAAGGCACTGAGGTTCGAGGACAGCCAGATCACCGTCCCAACGCGGATGAGCTGCGGCACGAAGCCGTGCAACGGCGTGCCATCGCCATTGGCGAGCTTGAGGCCCTGCACCGCGTAATAGATCACCGCGGCTAGCGCGATGGGCGCCGCCATGGCCGACGTCATTGAGGCGATGATCCCGTCCATCGACCCGGTCAGCGCCATATCCATCCGGGTCAGGAACGTGCCGATTGGCGAGATCATGGTCCTTACCCCGCGCCGATCCGTCCGTTGGACAGGAGGGACGGCGTGCAGCGTGCGAATGGGTTACTGGCGCTGCGGTACGGCACGATCATGCTGGACTCGATCCAGCCCGGTTTGCCGGTGAGTTGTAAGACCTCGGTATAACCGTTGACGGCATGCGCCGGGTTTCTCGCGATCACGATCGATGCCGCCAGCGTACCCACGGGCGCGCCCGGGCGCGGTTCCGTTAGGATTGGCACGCGGGGCGCGGCGGGGTCGCGCATGCGTTCGTCGGATAGATTGAGATTCATGCAGGCATAACCCTCGATTGGGCGCACGGCACGAACCTCTTGAGCCTGGGCCGGCAGCGCCAGCGTGCCTGCCATGGCCAGGGCAAAAGTGGTTCTCATGCGCGGGTGCTCCCCATAAGCACGGGTTGCGCGGCGGCGGCACCGATCTTGTTCGTGACGCCCGCGCGCCACTGTCCGACGGTCATCATGTCACCGATCCCGTTCGCGCGCAGAGCGGCGGCGGACATGCCGTTAAGCGCATCGCTCATCAGCTGATTCCCGGGCGCGCTCGCGAGCTGGGCACCGTAGGCCGGCCCGAAATTATAGTAGCCGCGCGTGTCGAGCACGGTGGGATTGGCGATGCCAGACGCCTGCAAACTTATTGCCCCGCTCTTGAGGTATTGCGCCGCGGCGATGGCCTGACTGGCCGGATCGGCCTTCCCGTTGATCTGTCCCGCGAGACCTGGGCTGGAGGCCGCCACGTCGCGTACCGTTTGCGCGTAGGTCCCATCGGTCATTTGGAACGGCCCGCTGATTGTTCCGGTACCGCCCGCGCCCGCGTTGCAATTGCTCTCGAGAACACAGGCCGCCGCGAGGGCCGTGGGATTGACGCCCAGCGCCGCGGCCCTATTGGCGGCCGTCTGGCCCCAGGACCGGCTCAGCATCTTGCTCAGCGCCGAGCCATCATCCACGCCGGAACCCGCCACGGAGGAACCGCCGGAAAATATCCCGGCGCTTCGCGGGGTGATGGATGCCATGGCGGCGGTGGAATTGGTTGCGCAGGTCACCGCCGCGTCATTATTGATCAGTGTCACCGTTCCGGTATTGGCGGACCCGGCCGCTGCTTTCGCTCGCGCCACCAACGCCTCGGCTGTGCAGCGCCAGGCCTGTTGCTCACGTGCCATCGCAGTCGCCGCCTGCGCGGTCTGCATGATTTGCAGCGCGAGCAGCTGATTGCCCTGCGCCTGGGCCGTGGCCTGCTCGCCCGCGAGGCGCGCGGCGGCGTCGGCGGCGTCCTTCACGTCGGCGGACGCGCCAAGGCGGCTGCGCAGCGCGGCCAGATGCGTCAGACGTTCGCCATTACTGCTGAGGGCGAGTGCCGCGAGCGCCTTCTGCGAGGCCAGGGCCGAGGCGGTCTGGTTCATCAGGACCGCCCGGAAGTCCGCGCCGCTGGGTGCATGGAACTGATCGGTGCGAAGGAGATCCTGGGTTAACGAGCCCGTGGCCCCCAGGGCCAATGCCGCGCCGCTGGCGGCGCGGAACACATCGGCCATATCCTCGCCAAGCGGACTGATCAGCCCGGGAGTACCCAGCTCGGGAACGAGATCGCCCAAGGCTGATATATTGCCATGACTGACAGCGGCGAACGTGTTCCGGAGCTGGACGAGTTGCTCGATCTGGTTGTTGATCATTTCAACTTGCTTGGCGATTTGGAGCGCGTCCTTGACCAGGCCCTCCAGGCCGAGCGCGTGACTGACCGGATCCGCGACGACCAATTGCGCGCTCGCCGGAGCCGTTCCCAAAAGCAATGCCGCCAAGGCGGGACCAGAGTATTTCATGCCGCCGTCTCCAATCGGAATGCCGCGGGGGCATCCGCGGCGTCCGGCGCCAGCCGCTCAAAATGCGGCACCCAGTCCCGCGGGTCTGGGCCATGGCGCGCGATCAGCGCGTTCATCAATTCATAGGTGGCGCGCCGGGCGGAGATCACGGCGATCTTGCCGCGCGCGCCGCTCATATCGAACCGGCATAGAACTGAACCCCCTGGGCGCTTGATCAAGAAGGTGTGCCGCAGGTTGGGCAATTGCCGCGTGACCGCGAGAAACTCCGCCTCCGTCAACCCCATCCCCTCCACGAGGTCCTCCCGGCTGGCGCTCTCGTCGCCAAAGAATATCTTGGTGGGAATTTGCTGTTTGAACGTGTGGGCGTTCGGACTGTTCAGCGCGTCGCGCGCGCTCTGCGTGGCGAGCAGCACCACACCGTCGTTCTTGCGGATCGTCTTGAGATGATCGTTGTTCTCGTCCCGGAACGCCGCCACCCGGTCCGTCTGCCAGAATTCATCCACTGCCAGAACGATTGGCTTTCCATCGATCAGTTTGCGCGTACGGTAGAACAGGTACGCGAGTGTGGGCGAACAGACCGCATCATCGCGGAGCAGCGCCGTCGTGTCGAAACCGGTCATGCGCGCGTCCATGCGCAATTCGTCGGTTTCGCCATCGAACGCCCAGCCGAGCCGTTCACCCCGGCACCACCGGCGCAGCCGCGCGGCGGCGCCGTCCTTGGCACGCTGGCCGAGCATGACGGCGATACCAGAGAGGCCGCGCATGGGCGGCGGCATCTGCATCTGCCGTGCCACGGCGCGTCTGAGCCTCTGGTCCTCCTCGGCGGATAGATCGCCGCGGGCGTCCGCGAGGATCAACCCGCGGACGAACCGTTCGAGGAAAGCGAGATCGTCAGCGGTATCCGAGAGTCCCTGGAGCGGGGCCAGCCCCGACGGGCTGCCAGAGGGAAGAACCAGGTAGGACCCGCCAGCCGCCCGGACCATCACGGACAGTCCGTAGTCCTTGTCCACGACCACCACACGGGTGGATGGGTTACGGAGCGCCAGCAGGCAGGTACTGCCCAGCAGACTGGTCTTACCCGACCCCGCGGGACCCAGGATCAGACAATTACCGAGGTCCTCGGCCGGTATCTGAGCTGACCCTTGAACCTGGAAGTGAAAGGCGTACTCGGTGTCCGCCGTGGTGCGGAGCATGATGACCGGCGCACCCCAGCGGCTATGAAACGTGCCCCTTGGGACGTTGTGCTTAGCTGCCATGCCAACGGCGTTGATGCTCTTTGTCAGGCCCGGGCGGGGCCGCCAGCGCAGGTTTCCCGGCAGCTGAGCGTGGAAGGCGGCCTTGATCGCAT
>Ga0302322_100004052_pt1 | contig 12670 bp, 12 predicted proteins | sample Fen_T0_2_FD_203757 | JGI IMG/M metagenome (GOLD analysis project Ga0302322, IMG submission 203757) | Peat permafrost microbial communities from Stordalen Mire near Abisko, Sweden - Fen_T0_2 | ecosystem: Environmental > Terrestrial > Soil > Wetlands > Permafrost | place: Sweden: Abisko...
TGACACCCCGACAAGATCTGCGACCAGATCAGTGACGGCATCCTCGACGCCCTTCTCGCCAGTGACCCGCGCAGCCGGGTCGCTGTGGAGACCCTGGTCACGACGGGCCTGGTCCACGTCGCCGGCGAGGTGACCACCGACGCGTACGTCGAGATCCCGTCGATCGTCCGCAGGACGATCCTCGACATCGGCTACGACTCCTCCACCAAGGGTTTCGACGGCGCCTCGTGCGGCGTCGAGGTGTCCATCGGGTCGCAGTCCCCCGACATCGCCCAGGGCGTCGACAAGGCCTACGAGGCCCGCGTCGAGGCCGGCGCCGACCCGCTCGACCTGCAGGGCGCGGGCGACCAGGGCCTGATGTTCGGCTACGCGAACGACGACACCGCCGAGCTGCTGCCGCTGCCGATCTGGCTCGCGCACCGGCTCGCCGAGCGCCTGACCGAGGTCCGCAAGAACGGCGAGCTGCCCTACCTGCGGCCCGACGGCAAGACCCAGGTCACCATCGAGTACGACGGCACCCGCCCGGTCCGCCTCGACACCGTCGTCGTGTCCAGCCAGCACGCCGGGGACATCTCCCTGGAGAACCTGCTGCAGCCCGACGTCGCCGACCACGTGGTCAAGCCCGTCCTCGACCAGGTGGACATCGACACCTCGAACTTCCGCCTCCTGGTGAACCCGACCGGTCGGTTCGAGGTCGGCGGCCCGATGGGCGACGCGGGCCTGACCGGCCGCAAGATCATCGTCGACACCTACGGCGGTTACGCCCGCCACGGCGGCGGCGCGTTCTCCGGCAAGGACCCGTCGAAGGTCGACCGGTCGGCCGCCTACGCGATGCGCTGGGTCGCCAAGAACATCGTCGCGGCGGGGCTCGCCAAGCAGGCCGAGGTGCAGGTCGCCTACGCGATCGGCAAGGCGCACCCGGTGGGCCTCTACGTCGAGACGTTCGGCACCGAGACCGTCGACGTCGAGAAGCTGCGCAACGCCATCACCGAGGTCTTCGACCTGCGCCCGGCCGCGATCATCCGCGACCTGAACCTGCTGCGCCCGATCTACCAGCAGACCGCGGCGTACGGCCACTTCGGCCGGGAGCTGCCCGACCTGACGTGGGAGCGCACCGACCGGGTCGAGGCCCTGCAGGCCGCCGTCAAGTGACGGTGCGGCACTGACCGCGCCCGGCGCACCCGGCGGACCGGAGCAGCTCGAGCTGCTCCGGTCCGCCGTGCGTCGGCGGCGTCCCCGCCCGCCCGCCGCCGCCGCGGCGGACCTGCCCGTGGCCCGGGTCGCCGTCGACGTCCCGGTGCCGCACCTGGACCGGCCCTTCGACTACGCCGTCCCGCAGCCCCTCGCCGACGCCGCCCGGCCGGGCGTGCGCGTGCGGGTGCGGTTCGCCGGCCAGGACGTCGACGGCTGGATCCTGGAACGGGCGGCGGCCAGCGACCATCCCGGTCCCCTCGTCCCGCTACGGCGCGTCGTCTCGCCCGAGCCCGTGCTGACGCCGCCGGTGCTCGCCCTGGCCCGCGCCGTCGCGGAGCGGTACGCGGGCACGCTCGGCGACGTGCTGCGCCTCGCCGTCCCGCCGCGCCACGCCCGCGCCGAGCAGGCCGCATCCGGCCCCGCGCCTGACGCGCCGCCCGCGGTCCCCGAGGGCCCCGGTCCGTGGGCCGACTACGCGGCCGGCGCCGCCTTCGTCGCCCGGCTCGCCGCCGGTGACGCCCCCCGCGCCGTCTGGACGGCGCTGCCCGGCCCCCGCTGGACGGGCGACCTCGCCCACGCGGTCGCCGCGACCCTCGGCTCGGGCCGGGGCGCGCTCGTCGTCGTCCCCGACCGGCGCGACGTCGACCGGGTCGAGGCGGCGCTGACGGCGGCCGTCGGGGCGTCGCTCGTCGCCCGGCTGGAGGCGGACCTCGGGCCGGCGGCGCGGTACGCGGCGTTCCTGCGCCTGCTGCGCGGGACGGCCCGGGTCGCGGTGGGCACCCGGGCGTGCGCGTTCGCGCCGGTCCGTGACCTGGGGCTGGTCGCGATCTGGGACGAGGGCGACGCCCAGCACGCCGAGCCGCGCTCGCCGTACCCGCACGTCCGCGAGGTGCTCCGGCTGCGCGCCGACCTCGAAGGGGCCGCGGCCCTGGTGGGTGGATGGAGCTGCAGCACCGAGGCCGCCGCCCTGCAGGAGGAGGGCTGGGCCCGGCCCGTCGCCGCCGACCGGGGGGTCGTGCGGGCGCGCTGGCCGCGCGTCGCCGTGGCCACCGACGCGGACGGCGACCCCGCGGCCCGCGCCCTGCGGATGCCGCACGTCGCCTGGCGGGCGGTCCACGACGGGCTGGCCCGCGGTCCGGTGCTCGTCCAGGTCGTGCGGACCGGGTACCTGCCCGGGACGGCGTGCCAGACCTGCCGCCGTCCCGCCCGGTGCCCGCACTGCCGCGGACCGGTCAGCCTGCCCGGGGGCGGTCCGCCGGGGGAGCCGCGCTCGCCGGAGTGCGGCTGGTGCGGCCGGTCCCTGCCGACGTGGACGTGCCCCACCTGCGGCGGTCGGCGGCTGCGGGCACGCGCCGTCGGCGTCGAGCGGACGGCGGAGGAGCTGGGCCGCGCCTTCCCCGGCACGCCCGTCGTCGTCAGCCGAGCGGAACGGACGCTGCCCCGGGTGCCTCCCGGCCGGGCGCTGGTGCTCGCGACCGCGGGGATCGAGCCGGTCGCGGACGGCGGGTACGCCGCGGCGGTGCTCCTCGACGGCGACGCCCTGCTGGAGCGGCCCGACCTGCGTGCGGGGGAGGAGGCGCTGCGGCGGTGGCGGGCGGCGGCGGCCCTGGTGCGCCCGGCCGCCGAGGGCGGCCTCGTCGTCGTCAGCGCCGACCCGTCGGCGGTGGCGGTGCAGGCGCTGGTGCGGGGCGACCCGGCCGGGTTCGCCGCGCGGGAGCTGGCCGAGCGGGCCGAGCTGGGCCTGCCCCCGGCGGCGGCCCTCGCGACCCTCACGGGCCCGGCGGACGCCGTCCGCGGGGTTCTCGCCGCGGCCGTCCTGCCCGGGGGGACCGCCGTCCTGGGCCCGGTGCCGCTCGACGCGCCCGACCCGGCCCGCGCCCCCGACGCCGAGGCCCCCCCGGTCGACGCCCTGCCGCTGGGGGAGGAGGGCACGGTCCGCATGGTGCTGCGCGCCCCCGCCCTCCACCGGACGGCGCTGGCGAGGTCGCTCCGCGACGCGGTGGCGGTCCGCAGCCTCCGCCGCGACCCCCCGGTGCGCGTCCAGCTCGACCCCCGCGACCTCGGCTGACCGCCCTCACGCTGATCATGGAGATGGAGCGGTTCCCGCCCTCCAGGAGCAGCGACACCTCCATGATCGTGGGAGTCACCGGGGACCCCGGCCTGAGGCTGGTCCGGGGCGTCGTCAGTGTCCGGTGAGGCGGCGGGCGGTCAGGCGGGCCACCGCGTGCAGGAACGGGCGCTTCGGGAGGGTCGCCACCAGGCGCACCATCTCCGCGGGCCGGGCGCGCTCGTCGAGGAAGCGCAGCACCGCGTCGGGCGGGTTGCGCAGGAACATCGCCGCGAAGGCCGGCGGGATCGCCTCGGGCCGGTGCTGCCACACCTCCAGCAGGACGGCGTCCAGCAGCCGGTGGAACAGCCGGTGGCCCGGGCCCCCCGGCGGTGGGACCAGCGGCGAGCGCCCGCGTTCCAGGGCCGCCACGATCCGCCGGGAGTCCTCCACGATGCGGGTCACCGCGTAGCCGGTCGACGGCTTGAGCCGGCCCGCCGCGATCCCGATCCGCCGCACCCGGTCGCCGTCGTGCCAACCGAACGGCTGCTCGGTCATCGGGCTGACGCCCGACTCCCGGTCGAGCAGGTCGGCGTCCCCGGCGTCCAGGTCCAGCCCGGTCGCCCGGCGCAGGTAGGTGCGCAGCAGCGGCTCGGCGTCGACCGGGTGGAGGGTCACCAGCTCGACGAGCGCCTCCCGCGGGGAGAACGGCAGCACGTAGGCGAAACCGGTCCCGGCGGGGACGTCGACGCGGAAATCGAGCAGGGTCGCCGTCCCCGGCGCGAAGGCGTCCCGGTGGGCGCGCAGCAGCCGGCCGTGGAAGAACTGGCGCAGGTCGTGCCGGTGCCGGGTGTCCACGACCAGGTCGCGCGGGTGGAAGCGGGAGTCGAAGACCCAGCGGGCCCGGAAGGTCCGCGCGCCCACGACGAGCCGCACGCCGTCGCCGTCCGGCCGCAGGTCGTGCAGGCGCCCGTCGACCACGAGGTCGCCCGGGCGCGCCGCCATCCGCGCCTTGACCTCCCGCTGCAGGTCGGCGAGGAACACCGACCGGTAGGTGTGGTCGACGAGGGGGACGTCGTGGGGGGTGTCGTCGTCGCGGTCCGGGTACAGCCGCAGGGTGTCCCACCGGTGGACGACGAGCGGGTCCAGCGGGCTCGGGCCCGCCGCCCAGAACGAGAGGGTGCGCAGCTCGTCGTCGTCGCGGGCGCCGTCGACGAGCAGGATGCTCGACCCGGCCGCCCCGCTCGCCATGAGGAGCCAGGCCAGCGTCAGGCCAGAGACCCCGGCGCCGACGATCGCGACGTCGTGCGGGGGATCCTCCAGGGCACCGGGATCCTCCATGGCCCGGAACGTACCGCCGCGGGTGCCGCCGCCGTCGGCCGGGAAGGGGATCGAGACCCGGGACACGCCGTAGACTGGACGCCGGTTCCCCTGCGCCCCGCGCCGATCGCGCAGCGCCCCCGTCCCGAGGAGTCCCGTGGCCATCCAGAGCATCCGTCTGTTCGGCGACCCCGTGCTGCGGACGCCCGCCGAGACCGTCACGACGTTCGACAAGGAGCTCCGCCAGCTCGTCAAGGACCTGGAGGAGACGATGATGGAGGCCCCGGGCGCCGGCCTGGCGGCCCCGCAGATCGGGGTGAGCCTGCGGGTGTTCACGTACTACGTGGACGGCACGCTGGGTCACCTGGTCAACCCCGACCTGGACCTGTCGGAGGAGCTGCAGGACGGCGAGGAGGGCTGCCTGTCGTTCCCCGGCATCTACTACGACACCCCGCGCGCCCTGCACGTGGTCGCCAAGGGCTTCGACATGCACGGCGAGCCGGTCCGCGTGGAGGGCACGCAGCTGCTCGCCCGGGCCGTCCAGCACGAGACCGACCACCTCGACGGCATCCTCTTCATCGACCGGATGGACCGCGACCAGCGCAAGCTGGCGCTCAAGGCGATCCGCGAGGCCGAGTGGTCCGGGCAGCCGGCGCCGGTCGTCAAGGAGAGCCCGCACGCCACGTTCGGCCGCGGGTTCTGACGCCGGATGCGACTGGTCTTCGCGGGGACCCCGCAGGTCGCCGTCCCCGCCCTGGAGGCGCTGGCGGCGTCCCGGCACGAGGTCGTCGCCGTCGTGACCCGGCCGGACGCGCCGGCGGGCCGGGGGCGCACGCTGTCGCGGTCGCCGGTGGGGCGGTGGGCCGACGCCGCGGGCGTCGAGGTGCTGGCACCGCGCCGCCCGTCCGAACCGGACTTCCTGGCCCGCCTCGCGGACCTGGCCCCGGACTGCTGCCCGGTCGTCGCGTACGGGGCGCTGATCCCGCGTGCCGCCCTCGACGTCCCCAAGCACGGCTGGGTGAACCTGCACTTCTCGGTGCTGCCCGCCTGGCGCGGCGCGGCACCCGTGCAGCGCGCGGTGATGGCCGGTGACGAGGTGACCGGCGCGACGACGTTCCTGATCGAGCCGTCGCTCGACTCGGGGCCGGTGTACGGCGTCCTGACCGAGCGGATCGGTGCCCACGACACCGCGGGTGACCTGCTCGGACGGCTGGCGGCGAGCGGTTCCCGGTTGCTCGTCGACACCCTCGACGGGATCGAGGACGGCCGCCTGGTCGCCGTCCCGCAGCCGGGCGAGGGTGTCAGCCCGGCCCCGAAGGTGAGCGTCGAGGAGGCGCAGGTGGACTGGACGAGACCCGCGTTCGCGATCGACCGGCAGGTGCGGGGCTGCACGCCCGAGCCGGGTGCATGGACGACGCTGCGTGGCGAGCGGGTGCGGCTCGGCCCGGTCCGGCTGGTCGCCGAGGGCCCCGACGGCGTCGGTGCGCGCCTCGCGCCCGGCGTCCTGGCCGTGGGCCGCCGCGAGGTGCTCGTCGGCACGGGGACCGGCCCGGTGCGGCTCGGCACGGTGCAGGCGCAGGGCAAGCGGGAGATGCCCGCCGCCGACTGGGCGCGGGGCCTGCGCCCGGCGGACGGCGAGGCGTTCGCGTGAAGCCGCCGCCCCAGCCCGCCCGCCCCGAGCCGACCACCGAGCGCCGGCCCGCGCCGCGCACGCGGAACGTCGCTCGGCGCGAGGTCGACCCGGCCCGCGTCGTGGCGTGGCGCACCGTGCGCGCCGTCGACGAGCGGGACGCCTACGCCAACCTGGAACTGCAGCAGCAGCTGCGCACCGCCCGGATGTCGGGCCGGGACGCCGCCTTCGCGACCGAGCTGGCCTACGGCGCCCTGCGCGGGCGCGGCCTGTACGACGCGGTGCTCGGGGCCTGCGTCGACCGCCCGCTGGCCGAGGTCGACCCGGCGGTGCTCGACGCGCTGCGCCTCGGCGTCCACCAGCTGCTCGCGATGCGGGTGCCGTCGCACGCCGCGGTCGCCGCCACCGTCGACCTGGTGCGGGCCGAGATCGGCCAGGGCGCGGCCGGGTTCGCCAACGCGGTGCTGCGCCGCGCGTCCGAGCGCGACCTCGCGGCCTGGCAGGAGCAGGTCGCGCCGGACGCCGCCACCGACCCCGACGGCCACCTCGCCGTCGTCCACTCCCACCCGCTGTGGATCGTGCGCGCCCTGCGGGACGCGCTGGTGCTCGCGGGGCGCCCGGCGGGGGAGCTGCCCGACCTGCTCGCCGCGGACAACGACCGCCCGGCCGTCACGCTCACCGCCCTGCCCGGCCTGACGACCGCCGCCGAGCTGGTGGCCGCGGGCGCCTCGCCCGGTCGCCTGAGCCCGCTCGCCGTCACGGTGACCGGCGCGCCCGACGACCTCGCCGCCGTGCGCGGCCGGCGGGCCCGCGCCCAGGACGAGGGCTCCCAGCTGGTGACGCTCGCCCTGCTCGGCGCGCCCGTCGCGGGCCCGGACGCCGGTCGCTGGCTCGACCTGTGCGCCGGGCCGGGGGGCAAGACGGCGCTGCTGGGTGCCGAGCTGGTCCGCCGCCGCGCCGCCGGGGACCTGCCGGGTGACGCCGTCCTGGTGGCCGGCGAGGTGGCCGAGCACCGGGTGCGGCTGGTCGAGGGGTCGGTCCGGGGGGTGCTGGAGGCCGCGCCGGGCGCGGTCCTGGTCCGCCGGGCCGACGGGACGCTCGCCGGTACCGACGAGCCCGACCGCTACGACCGGGTGCTCGTCGACGCGCCGTGCACCGGGCTCGGCGCGCTGCGTCGCCGTCCGGAGGCCCGCTGGCGCCGCACGCCGTCCGACCTCACGGCCCTCGCCCCGCTGCAGCGCGCGCTGCTCGCGTCGGCGCTGGACGCCGTCCGGCCCGGCGGCGTGGTCGCCTACGCGACGTGCTCGCCGCACCAGGCGGAGACCCGGTTCGTCGTCGCTGACGTGCGGCGCCGCCGCGACGACGTCGAGCGGCTCGACGCGCGGGCCGCGCTCGTCGAGGCGAGCGGCGGGCGGATCGACCCGGCGACGCTCGGCGCCGGGCCGGACGCGCAGCTGTGGCCCCACCTGCACGGCTGCGACGCGATGTACCTGTCGCTGCTGCGCCGCCGCTGACGGGTTCGACCTCCCGGCCCGGCGCCTCAGTCCAGCGGCACCGGCCGTCCCGTGCGGGCGGACTCGTACATGCCGGTGATGACGGCGACGGCCCGCCGGTTGGCCTCCAGCCCGACCCGCAGCTCCTCGGTGCCGTCCAGGGCGGCGAGCACGTTGAGGTACTGCAACCGGTGGGCGTCGGACAGGGCTCCCGGGTCGCGCGCCGTCGACCCCTCCGTCGACCCCTCCGTCGACCCCTCCGGCGGCGGGCCGGTCGCCGCGCTGATCGCCGGCTCGGTCGCCGGGCCGGTCGGCGTGCGGTGGAGGGCGACCAGGCGGTCGTCGTCGATGACGGCGGAGCCCCGGTCGCCGTGCACCTGCAGCCGGGCGCTCAGGCCCGGGTGGGCGGCCGTCGTGGCGTGCAGCACGCCCAGGGCGCCGCTCTCGAACCGCACCACGCCCACCGCGACGTCCTCGACCTCGATCCGCTCGTGGGCCAGCGTGCCGGTGTAGGCGAAGACCTCGACCGGGCGGCCCATCACCGCGACCAGCAGGTCGACCGTGTGCACGCCCTGGTTCATCAGCGCCCCGCCGCCGTCCAGCGCCCACGTGCCGCGCCAGCCGCCCGCATCGTAGTAGTCCTGGCCCCGCCACCAGGCGATCGACGCGACGGCGGAGGTCAGCCGCCCCAGCGAGCCGTCGCGGACGGCGGCGAGCACGGCCTGGGTCGACGGGTCGAACCGGTGCTGGGAGACCACGCTGACGAGCCTGCCGGCCCGGTCCCGCGCCGCGATGAGCGCGTCGATGCGGGCCGGCGTGGTCTCGGCGGGCTTCTCGACGACGACGTGCTTCCCGGCGTCCAGCGCCTCGAGGACCGCCTCCCCGTGCCGGCCGGTGGGCGTGCAGACGGCGACGAGGTCGACGTCCGCCGACGCCAGCGCCGCCGTCAGCGACGGGAACGCCCGCCCGCCCCGCGCGGCGGCCAGACGCTCGGCGCGGTCCAGGCGCCCGTCCACCACCGCGGCCAGCTCGAGCCGCCCCGCCAGCTGGTGGACGACGAGCGCGTGGTGGGTGCCGATGACGCCGGCCCCGACGACGGCGATCCTGCGGACGGTGCTCATGCGTGCTCGATCCCCTCGTCGGCCAGCAGCCCGGTGAAGTCCCGCCACGCCGTCTCGAACGCCGCACCCCCCGAGAAGCCGCCCGTCGCCGTCGCGACGCCGAGGTGCGGTTCCAGCGAGAAGAACCCGTCGAAGCCGTCCCGGTGCAGGGCCCGGACGGTCTCCACCACCTCGCCGTCACCGCGCCCGGCGGTGACGACCCTGCCGTCCGCGAGCAGGGCGTCCTTGACCTGCACGTACTCCACGTGGGGTCGCAGCGTGGCGTACGCCTCGGTGAAGGGGCGCACCCCCACCTGGACGAAGTTCGCCGCGTCCCAGGCCAGGCGCAGGTGGGGCGAGCCGACGGACCGGACGACGTCCAGGCAGCGGCTCGGGACGTCGCCGTAGATGCCCTTCTCGTTCTCGTGCAGGGCGACGACGCCGGCGTCCCGCGCGATCCGGGTGAGGGCCCGCATCCGGGCGAGGACCGACTCGCGGTGGACGGCGGGATCGGCGCCGGGCGGCACGTAGAAGGAGAAGATCCGGATGTAGGGCGCATCGAAGTGGTGCGCCACGTCGGCGGCGTGGCGCATCCGCTCCAGGTGCGGCGGGAGGTCGTCCCCGATCCCGATCTTCCCGATCGGCGAGCCGATGCTGGAGACCCGCAGGTCGTGGGTCGCAAGCGTGTCCCGCATCCGGTCGAGCCGGTCGGGGGTCAGGTCGAGGATGTTGATCCCCCAGGCGCTGCGCAGCTCCACGTGGCGCAGGCCCAGGCGGCTCGCCAGGCGGCACTGCTCGGTGAAGTCGGGGGAGATCTCGTCGATGAACCCGGACAGGGTCCACATGGTGACCTCCCGTCGTCCCGTCCCGCTCCGCCGCGTCCTGCTCCGGCGCCGCCGCGCTGCGGCGCCTCAGGCCTCGGCCCGGCGCACGCCCGTCCAGGCGAGGACGGCGAGCACCAGGGCCAGCACGGTCGGCCACAGGGCCTGCAGTTCCAGCGCCGGCCGGCCGGCGACCCAGTCAAGCAGGTCCCGCGCGCCGTGGAGGCGGACCGTCCACCAGGCGAACGCGGCGACGGCCGCGGGCAGGAGCGTCGCCAGCAGCAGCAGCCCCGGCGTCCCCCAGCGGCGCTGCGCCGTCCCCACGGCGAACCCGCCCGCGCAGGCGAGCAGCAGCGGTCCGGAGTAGGCGACCGCCGCGGTGACCGGCCCGCCGCTCGCGAGGAACCCGAGGTCCGCCAGGCGCAGGCCGATGCCCCAGTGGCCGGTCCCGCGCTCCACCGCGCGCAGCACCGCCAGCCCGGCACCCCCCGCGACGGCCTGCGCGACCGCCAGCAGGCCGGTACCCAGCAGGTAGCCGCGGCGGGTGACCCCCAGGGAGACGGCGTACGGCAGGGTACGGACGGCGGCGCTGACCCCCCAGGCGAACAGCGCCGTGTGCAGGGCGAACACCCCGCCGGTGGCGACCACCTCGGGATGCCCGAGGGTGATCGTCGCGAACAGCAGGAGGTTCGCCCCGACCGACAGCGCGAGCACCGCCCAGGGCGCGAGGACCGAGCGCACCGGTGTCACGAGGTGCAGCCGGACGGCGGTGAGCACCTGGCCGTTCATCGCGGGCCTCCGTTCGTGGCGGCGGGCTCGACCTGCCGGGCCCCGGCGTCGGCCCCGGCGTCGGCGCCCGTGCCCGACGTCGTCAGGTGGATGATGAGCTGCTGCAGCGGCACCGGCTCGACCACCAGCCCGTCGGCCGCGGGTCGGTCGTCGCCGCCGACGCGCACGGTCACCCGCACCGTGCCGCCGAGGCGCTCGCGGGCGAGTTCGGGCAGGCCGTGCACGGCCCGCTCCACACGCTCCGCGGCACCCGTGACCTGCACCGCCTCGCCGCGCAGGGTGTCGGCGTCCGCGTCGAGCAGGACCCGGCCCCGGTCGAGCACGACGACGTGGTCGAGCAGGTCGCCGACCTCGGCGATGAGGTGGGTCGAGAGCACGACCGTCCGCGGGTGGCGGGCCAGGTCGGCGAGCAACTCGTCGTAGAAGCGCTGCCGGGCCACGGCGTCCAGGCCCAGGTAGGGCTCGTCGAACAGGGTCAGGGGGGCGCGGGAGGCGAGCCCGACGACGACGCCGACGGCCGAGAGCATGCCGCGGGACAGCTTGGTGACGGCCCGGTCGGGGGGCAGGTCGAACGCGGCGGCGAGCCGCCCGGCGTAGGCGGCGTCCCAGCCGGGCCGGGTGAGGGCCGCGGCCGCCAGCACGTGCCGCACCCGGTAGCCGTCCGGGTAACGCTGCCCCTCGCGGACCAGGCAGAGGCGGGCCAGGGTGCGGGGGGCGTCGAAGGGGTCCTCGCCGAACACCTCGACCCGGCCGCTCGTGGGCACCTGCTGCCCGGCCACGAGCTGCAGGAACGTCGTCTTGCCGGCGCCGTTGCGCCCGAGCAGCCCGTGGACGGCGCCCGCCTCCAGGCGCACGTCGACGCCGTCGAGTGCGCGGACGGCGCCGAACCGGCGGACGAGCCCCTCGGTCGTGACGGCGGCAGGGGCGGGGGCGGCGGCGGTCACCGGGACTCCTTCCAGACCCGGTCGAGCAGGTCGTGGAGGTCCTCGGCGGACAGGCCGAGCATGCGCGCCTCGGCGACGAGGGGGTCGAGGAACTGGTCGGCGAACCCGGTGCGGCGGCGCTCCCGCAGCCGCTCCCGGGCCCCGGCGGTGACGAACATGCCGATACCCCGTCTCTTGTGGAGGATCCCGTCGGCCACGAGCTGGGCCATGCCCTTCGCGGCGGTCGCCGGGTTGATGCGGTGGAAGGCGGCCAGCTCGTTGGTCGAGGGCACCTGGGCGCCCTCGGCGAGGCTGCCGTCGAGGATCGAGCTCTCGAGCTGCTCGGCGATCTGCAGGAAGAGCGGCCGGCCGTCGTCGATCAGCACCGGTCTCCTCTCGGGTGGTCCGCCGGTTCATTACTCACGTAATGAACCATGGAACCAGCGTGGGGCCGTGTCAAGCGCCGGGGTCCGGTGGGCCCCGCGGGCGATCCGCGGGGCAGGCCGTACGCTCGCTGGCGTGGCCGTGCAGATCTCGCCCTCCATCCTCACCGCGGACTTCAGCCGCCTCGCCGACGAGCTGATGCGGATCAAGGACGCCGACTGGGCGCACGTCGACGTCATGGACAACCACTTCGTGCCCAACCTGACGCTGGGCCTGCACGCGGTGGAGTCCATCGTGCGTGCCTCGCCGATCCCGGTGGACTGCCACCTGATGATCGACGATCCGGACCGCTGGGCCCCCGGCTACGCCGAGGCCGGGGCGCGGAGCGTGACCTTCCACGCCGAGGCCGCGCACGCGCCCGTCCGGCTGGCGCGGGAGCTGCGCGCCGTCGGGGTGCGGGCCGGCCTCGCCCTGAAGCCCGCCACCCCCGTGGAGCCCTACCTCGACCTGCTGGCCGAGTTCGACATGATCCTGGTGATGACCGTCGAGCCGGGGTTCGGCGGCCAGAAGTTCCTCGACCTGTGCCTGCCCAAGATCCGCCGCACCCGGGACGCCGTGCGCGCCGCCGGTCTCGACGTATGGGTCCAGGTGGACGGCGGCGTCTCCGCCGAGACCGTCGAGCGGTGCGCGGACGCCGGGGCCGACGTCTTCGTCGCGGGCTCGGCGGTGTACGACGCCCAGGACGCCGCCGGGCGGATCGCGCAGCTGCGCCGGCTGGCCGAGGACGCCTGCCGGCACTGAGCACGCGAAGGTGCGGATCGGCCCGAACCGTGGTAATCGGGATTTCTGGACCCGACATGGTGTCTACGGAGAGTTCAGGCTTCCGGTGGGCGGGACGGGTGCCCTGTTGCGCCCGGGTGCATACTGTGCGCAGGATCTACACACAACAACAGTGCGTGCTCCGGGGTC
>Ga0302322_100004053_pt1 | contig 12669 bp, 14 predicted proteins | sample Fen_T0_2_FD_203757 | JGI IMG/M metagenome (GOLD analysis project Ga0302322, IMG submission 203757) | Peat permafrost microbial communities from Stordalen Mire near Abisko, Sweden - Fen_T0_2 | ecosystem: Environmental > Terrestrial > Soil > Wetlands > Permafrost | place: Sweden: Abisko...
GAGGCCGTCGCATGTGGTGCACTGCACGTCGAGACCTTCAGCGGCGAGCTGCGCCTGCGCGTCGAGCAGCTTCTGTTCGGTCCGCCCGACGATCGTGACGATCGCGCCGTCGCGCGCGAGCGCGCGGGCGGAGCCCAGGCCGATCCCGCTGCCGCCGCCGACGACGATCGCGCGCTTGCCGATCAATGCGTTGTCCATCAGTCCTTCTTCCCCCAGCTCGTGCCCCACGCGCCGCGCAGGTCCTGTTGACGGGTCGCGGCGTCCGACAGCTCGGCGATACGGAGCGGCAGGTCGTCGGTGTCGTAGCCCTCGAGCACCGCGGTGCCGTCGAGCGTGCGCACCGCAACGCCGAGGTGATCGAGCAGGTCGAGATCGCGCATCACCATGCCGCGCGCAAACGTGGGTGCCGTCGCCAGCGCAAGGATCGCCTCGGCCATGGCTTCCAACGGCTCGGTGATCTCCGGTTGCATCGCGCCCTGGTCGACGAGCTGGTTGACGAACTCGGTGCGCGCCGCCGCCTGGGGCGACACGGTGTTGACCGTCACGTCGGTGCCGTCGAGCTCGAGGGCGAGGCAACGCGTCATCTGGTCGAACATCGCCTTGGTGCCGCCGTAGGCCGCTCCGCCCGCGCGGGCGCTGTCGGGCTCGCCCACCCCCGACGAGATGTTCACGATCCACCCGCGGTTGCGCTCGACCATGCCGGGCACCACCGCGGTGACCAGCTCCCACGGCGCCATCACGTTGATCTCCCACATGCTGCGGAGCTTCGCCGGCGTCCACTCGATCACGTTGCGGAACACCGACATCGCCGCGTTGTTCACGAGGATGTCCACGGGGCCGAGCGCGGCTTGCGCCTGCTCGATCACCTGGCTCCGGGCGAAGGCGGGATCCGCGAGATTGGCGGCGATCGCCACCGCGCGTACCCCGACGGCCTGCACCTCGGCGACCGTCTCCGCCAGGCTGCGGCCCAGTCGGTTGCCGTCGACGTCGCGTGCCACGAGCGCGAGGTCGGCTCCCTCGTGGGCGAGTCGCAACGCGGCGGCGCGGCCGATGCCCCGACTCCCGCCGGTGACGACCGCGGTCATCCCCTCACACGCGCCCACGTCAGCGCCCCTCGGGGTTTGCGGCCCGTTGGTCGGTCCAGTCGACGTTGACGCGGCGCGTCGCGATGCGCCACTCGCCGCCTTCGCGCCGGTAGGTGTCGGCGTAGCGGATGTACATCACGTAGTTCGTTCCACCGTGGCGGTCGGGAGTGAGGTGGTGCGCGACGCAGTAGGTCTCGCCGGTTGCGGCATCCCCGTCGATCTCGTAGGTCGACTGGCCGAGCACGTGATACGTCTTCGGGTACACCTGGATGAACTCGGGGACCCGGCCGATCTGCTCGTGCCCCTGCATCACGTTCACGCCCTCCTCCATCTCGGAGGGGTGGTGCACCGCGAGCGTGGCGTCGGGGTGGAAGGCGCTGAGGAAGGTGTCGCGGTCGCGGCGGTCGACGCCCTGGGCGTATCGCTCGGCGAGGTTGCGCAGCGCGGCCCGGGTGACGATCCCCGCGAGGGCCGCGTGCAGCTCATCACCCAGTTCGGCCATGTGTCCCCCCGAGGATCAGTGCTGGTGCCGGTGCGAGGGCCGTACAGTACGCGGCCTCGCACGAACCGCACCAGGGACCGGGGGACGACGAATGACGGCGATGCTCGAAGGCAAGACGGCGATCGTGACCGGCGCCGGCCAGGGGATCGGACGCGGCGTCGCCCGGATGTTCGGGGCCGAGGGCGCGCGGGTCGCGGTGGTCGACATCGACGCCGCCCGGGCCGACGCGGTCGCCGCGGAGATCGTTGCCGACGGGAACGAGGGCATCTCGGTGCACTGCGACGTCGGCAAGCGGGAGCAGGTGCAGCGAGCGGTCCGCGAGACGGTGGCGGCGTTCGGCACCGTCGACGTGTTGGTGAACACCGCGATCGCGGGCGCGCCAAGAGTGCCGCTGCTCGAGACGTCGGAGGAACTGATGGACGTGATGTTCCGCACCGGCACGCTCGCGACGTTGATGTTCACGCAGGAGTGTCACGCGCACATGAAGGGCAAGGACAGTGCGATCGTGAACTTCGCGTCGGGCGGCGCGATCAGCGGAGACATCGGTTACGCCGCGTACGCGCCGGCGAAGGAGGGCGTGCGCGTGCTCACCAAGGTCGCGGCGCGCGAACTCGGGCCCGACGGCATTCGCGTGAACGCCGTGTGCCCGGCCGCGAAGACGCGACTCATGCAGGACTGGATCGACGAGAACCCCGACGCGGCCGAGGCGACACGCCTCACCATGCCGTTGCGCCGGTTCGGTGATCCCGATCTCGACATCCCGCTCGCGGTGGTGTTCCTCGCCAGCGACTACGCCCGCTTCGTCACCGGCCACACGTTGATGGTCGATGGCGGAAGTTGTAGGTGGTGAAGGTCCGCGTCTCCGGCGTTGCCGTCGTCCTCGCCGTCGCCCTCGTGGGTGCGGGGGCGCTGGCGCTCCGGCCGGCACACGCATCGGGAGCGCCGGTGGAGCTCGTGCCCGGCCGGGTGACGGTGCTCCCCGACGACGGCCGCGGCCTCTACTTCGACGCGCTGGACTCCGCCCGCCACGACATCCGCATCGAGATCTGCGTGCTCGAGGACCCGGAAATCCTCCAGCACGTCGAGACCGCGATCCGCCGGGGCGTCAGGGTCCGGGCGATCGTCGACCGGGGAAAGTACGACGCGCTCGCCGCTGAGCAGGCCAATCTCGCCCGGTACCTCACTGGCGCCGGCGGCGAGCTGCACCTGAGCAATCCGGTCTTCCCCCGAAGCTTCCCGAAGGTGATCCTCGTCGACGACCGTCCCTACCTCTACGGCTCCGCCTGCCTCGACACGACGACCTTCACGCAGTACCGCGACTTCGCGACCTCGGGCGACGACGCCCGCGTCGCGCGATCGCTGCACCGTCTGTTCGACCAGGACTGGGCGTCGTCGGCTCCCCCGGGGGCGGCCACACCGGCGTTTGCGCCGACCCCGCCGATCGCCGCGCCCGGACTCATCGTCGCGCCGGTGAACGCGTCGGCCGAGCTGACGACGCTGTACCAGTCCGCCCGCCGGACACTCGACGTGTACTCCGAGGAGCTCGGCAACGCCGCGCTCGAGGGTGAATTGGTCGCTGCGGTCAGACGCGGGGTGAAGGTCCGGCTGATCGCGCCGGGCCAGGTCAATGGCGCGACCGCGGAGATGGATGCGCTGCAGACGTCGTCGCTCGGCGCGCTGGCGTCCGCGGGCGTCGACGTGCGCGAGAGTGGGGGGGTTCAGGATGCGAGCAGGCCCTACATGCACGCGCGCGCGGCGGTGGTCGACGGGGCGATCGTGTACCTCGGCTCGATCAGTCTGGCCCCTGACTCGGCGACGGTGAACCGCGAGGTCGGGCTCGTCTCGCGTTCGCCCAAGCTGGCGCGCGCCGTCGCGGAACAGTTCGCGGCTGACTTCGGGTCGCGCACGAATCCCTTCACTGCGACGGGAGGTTGACCGGTGAACGATCCGGAGCTGGTGGGCGTGGAGCGGGTGCGGGAGGTGTTCCGTCGGGTCGCCGCGGGCGACAACCGCGTTGCCGATCTGTACGCGCCCGACGGCGTGATCCAGTACGGCGCGCACGATCTTGTCGAGGGACGCGAGGCGATCCGCGCGTTCTATCAGGCACAGATCGACACCATTCGTCCGCAACCGGTGGTCGGGTCCGTGTTCGAGCAACCACCCCGTTTCGTCGCACACGTGCAGGTCCCCACGAGCGAAGGTCACCGGCGCGCGCTGGATCTCTTCACGTTGGGCGACGACGGCATCGCGCGCCTCGAGATCTTCGCCTGGTGAACGAGTGACCCAGTGACGGGGCGCGCCGAATCGGCGTAGTGTCGAGCCCGAGAACGGTCGAGGGTTCACCCCGGCAGTCTCGCAACCGGCGCCGCACGGCGCGGAGGGCAGATCCATGGGTCGACGCCTGATCCCGTTCCTGGTCGCGGCTGCGGTCGCCGCGGGGGCGATGCTCGCGGTGACCTCGGCGTACGGCGCCGCGGGCGCCGCCGCGAAGACCCCCGATCCGTGCACGCTCATCACCGACGCGATCGCCGCCTCGGCCCCGACGCCCTACACCATCGAAGAGACCTCACCGAACCAGCTGCTCAAGGGCAACTGCAGCTACTCGCTCACCTCGGACACGAAGAGCGGCGAGCCGCTGATCCTCTTCGTCGAGTCGACGAAGCTGTACGACATCAACAAGGCGATCACCCACAAGATCAAGGCGACCAAGGGTCTCGGTGTCGCCGGCTTCACCGGCGTCGACGGCGCGGGTGGCTCGGTCCTCGATTTCAAGACCAAGACCGCGTCGGTCCGCCTCACGGGGGACTTCGACACCGCGACGATGCTCGCCTTCGCCAAGGGCATCAACAAGCAGCTGAAGTAGCCGCGGCTGCGTCCGCCGCGTAGACGGCGAGGAAGAGCGCCACGCCGGCGCGGCAGTTCGCGACGATCTCCTTGCGCGGGATGCGCTTGCCAGGACGGAACAGCGCCTGGTCGAGGAGCGGCCCGACCACCAGGTACGCGAATTGCGTGGCCGCGGTGTCGGGACTCGAAACGGCGAGCAGGCCGCGCTCGTCGAGTCGGGTGAAGCCGCTGGCCAGCGCATCGAGCGCGCGACGCGGTGCGCCGTCGAAATACGCGCCGGCGAGTTCGGGAAAGCGCTCGGCCTCCGCCACGACGAGACGACGCAGGCGCACGACGGGGGCCGAGGCCACTCCCGACGCGTACGCGACTGCAAGTTCGACCAGGTCCGGTTCGAGCGCCTCCGCCGTGTCGATGCGGCCGAGGTTCGACTCGATGCCTGCTGCGATCGTCTCGGCTCGTTCGGTGACGGCGAGCACGACGGTTTCGAACAGGCTCCGCTTGTCGCCGAACTGCTTGTAGAGCGTCACCTTGGAGACGCCCGCCGCAGCCGCGACGTCGTCCATGCTCGTTGCGCCGAAGCCGCGTTCGAGGAACAGGCGGGTGGCGGCCTCGCTGATGGCGCTCCGCTTGACGAGGGTGCGACGGGGGAGGTGGCTGACCGCGTCCATGAACTGTACTGTACCGTTCAGTTCAGACAAGGAGGGGCCATGGCTGCTGCGACCGCCACGTTCGAGACGACGCTCACGGCAACGGGCAACAACACCGGCATCGTGGTGCCGCCGGAAGTGCTCGAGCAGTTGGGTGCCGGCAAGCGACCGGCGGTCGTCGCGAGCGTCAACGGGTATGCGTTCGACTGCACCATCGGCTCGATGGGCGGCAAAGCGATGATTGCGTTCAGTGCGGCGCGCCGGAAGGAGTCGGGACTCGCCGGTGGTGACCCCATCACCGTCACGCTCACCCTGGCCGAGGGGCCGCGCGCGCTCGAGGTGCCGGCCGACTTCGGGAAGGCGATGCGCGCGGCCAAGGGCGCCGAGGCGTTCTTCGCGGGGCTGGCGCCGTCACTGCAGCGCTACCACGTCGACAACATCGAGGGAGCCAAGACCGCAGAGACCCGCCAGCGACGCATCGACAAGGCGATCGATCTCTTCCTCGCCGGCAAGTCGCGCTGAGCGACGTCAGGTGCGGCCGAGCCTCGCTCGGATCTTCTCCAGGTTCTCCTTGAACACCGGCTGTTCCATCGACCACTGCTGAGCCTCGAGCTCGTACTGCAACGCCTCGTCGGCGGTGTTCAGGGACTGCGAGTCGACGTGCGTCTGCTTGGCGCGGCGCGTGAGCTCGCGCGGGCGGTCGGCGGCGCGGCGCGCCATCGCGATCGCCGCGGGCAGCAACTCGTCGGCGGGGAGGCACTTCCACGCGAGGCCGACGCGCACGGCTTCCTCACCCTGCGGGGCTTCGCCGAACAGCACCATCGCCGCGGTGGCCTGCGGCCCGACGAGACGCTGCAACTTGAAGAACGTGCCGCCGCCCGGATGGATACCGACGTCGAGGAAGCGCGGGTCGAAGCGCGCCTCGGGCGAGCACAGCACGACGTCGCACGCAAGCGCGACGCTCACGCCCGCGCCAACGGCCGGGCCGTTCACCGCGGCGACGGTCGGCAGCGGGCAGTTGGCGATCGACTCGAACCCCCCGTACATGTGACGGAGCGGCGCGCGCGGGTTGAGCAGATCGTCGACCGAACCGCCCGAGCAGAACACCGGGGGCGTCGCGGTCACGACGAGCGCGCCGATCGCGGTGTCGTTCGCCACTTCAGCGATCGCGGCCTTGATCTGCTCGATGACTTCGAGCGGTAGCGCGTTGCGCCGGGCGGGGTCGTCGATCGTGAGGATCGCGACGTTGCCGTCGCGCTCCAACTTCACGTACTGCTCGTCGGTCACGATGATTCTCCAAAGGTCGTGGATTCGATGGCCGCGAGGGCGCGGGCGATGGGTGGGAGGTCGGTGTCGGCCGCGGCCACCGCTTCGTGCATGGCGTCGAGGGAGTCTTGGTCGCGCCCGTCGCGCACGGCGAATCGCCAACGTGCGGCCCGCGCTGCGATCGCGTCCTGCCCGCGCCCGGTGGGGGTCACGCCGGTCGCGGCGAACACTCGGCAGTCGTAGGTGCGACACGTGCGCGGGCGGTGCGCGTAGATCGAGCAACCGTCGTCGCGCAGCATCGGGCAACGGCCGCGCTCGTCGTAGCCCATCACCCGGTAACCGGCGGGCGCGCCCGGCGCGGGGAACAGCAGCGGGCTCGGGATGTGGGCGAGCGTGTCGGTCTCGTCGGGTGCGACGTGGATGAACTGGAAGGCCTCGCAACACGCGGTGCAGTCCCCGCAGGGCACGTCGGTATCGCCCTCGCCGCGCAAAGCGACCGCGAGTTCGTCGAGCCAGTGGTGTAGTTCGCCCGCGTCCAGTGGCCTGGCGTCGTCCATCAACCGATGCCGAGGAGGGCCCGGGTCTCGGCGACGGTGGCCGGGCGGCGTCCGAAGGTGGCGAGCACGGCGACGAGTTGCTCTACCAGTTGCGCGTTGGTGGGAGTGCCGAGTTCGAGATACGGGTAGTCGCCGAGCCCGATCGACGGGTGGCCGCCGAGCTCGATGGCGGCGCCGACGAGCGGCAGCAGGTTGCCGCCGTTCGCGTCGACCGACCAGATGCCCGCGTGGTCGGGGAGGAAGTCGACCAGCGCGCGGAGCCCGGCGACACTTACCGGGTGCGCGGACAACACGTTCTCGGAGAGCGTGACCTGCGAGTAGACGGGCTCGGTGATCGCCTCACAGTCGAGCAGCGCGCCGAGGAGCCGGGCCGAGCCGACGTTCCAGAGCGCGGCCATCGGCTTGACGCCCGCGTCGGTGATGGTGTCCCACAAGTAGCGGACGGTGCGCGCGGTGTTGAGGTACAGCAGGTCGTCGGCGCGGAACGTGCGGGTCGCGGTGTCGTACACGTCGAGGCTGAACGAGCCGAGATCGACCGGGGCGAGATCGGGTCGCGTCGCCTGGTCGCGCGCGAGTTCCACGATGTGAGCGACTCGGTCGGCCGGGTCGGGCAGTGTGTTGGCCCCGAGGGTGGGCATGAGCACGACGTCGGTGAGGTCGCGGGTGCGGGCGATGGTCTCGCCGTAGAGCTCCGTCGCGGTGGCGGGCCGACCGGTCTCAGGGTCGCGCGCGTGGAAGTGGAAGATCGACGCGCCGGCCGCCGCACACGCGGCCGCGTTGGCCGCGATCTCCGCCGGGCTCCACGGCACGTGCGGGTTGCGGTCGCGCATCGTGTACTCGTTGCATCGCACTTCGATCACGACCGGGGCGAGGATGTCGACTGAACGGGAGCTGGCCATGGTGGAACGCTACCGGTAGCGTGCGCGCTGCTGTCCAGCTTCGGGGAGGACCCATGCCGCACGTGCAGACCGTCACCGGACCGATCGAGGCCGCGCAGCTCGGTCGCACGTTGGTGCACGAGCACCTGCGCATCTCCTACTGGGGCGAGGAGTGGGACCGGAACTACACGTGGAAGCGGGCCGACACCGTCGCGCTCGCGATCGACAAGATGGCCGAACTCATCGACGCCGGCTTCCGCACGTTCGTCGACCCGTGCCCGATCGAACTGGGCCGCGACCCACTGCTCTACGCCGAGGTCGCGCAGCGTTCGGGGATGCAGATCGTGTGCACGACGGGCTTCTACACGGAGCACGAAGGCTGGGGGCTACCGCTGTACTGGCGGGCGCGTGACCCCGAGGAGATCGCCGAGCACTACGTGGCCGAGTTGCAGGAGGGGATCGCCGGCACCGACGGCATCCGCCCCGGTGCGATCAAGGCCGCGACCGGCGCGGTGGTGACCGACGCCGAACGCCGGGTGCTCACCGGCGCGGGCCTGGCCCAGGCCGAGGCGGGGGTGGCGATCATCACCCACACCGAGCACTCGCTCCACGGCGACGTGCAACAGGACCTGTTCGCCGACGCGGGCGCCGATCTCGGTCGCGTGTTGATCGGCCACCAGGACGAGGCCACCGACGTCGCGCCCATTCGCAAGCTCGCGGAGCGCGGCACGTTCGTGGGCATGGACCGTGTCGGGCTCGAGATCATCGCTCCCGACGCGCGGCGCGCCGACCACGTCGCTGCGCTCGTGCACGAGGGATTCACGTCGCACGTGTGCCTGTCGCAGGACCACATCTGCACGATGACCGCGCCGCGTCGCTCCATGTGGTCGCCGCCCGAGCGCCGCGCCGCAATGGAACCGATGCGCGAGCAGATCGAGTGGCAGGTGTGGAAGCGCCCCTACACCTACCTCGTCACCGACTTCGTGCCGATGCTGCTCGAGCGTGGTGTGACCGAAGCCGACGTCGAGACCATGCTCGTCGACAACCCCCGCCGCCTGTTGGCAGGAGCATGACCTAGAGGTAGTCGCGCTTGAGGAGGTCGTTGGTGGCCCACCAGCCGGGGATGGCGGGGATGAAGCTCGACACCAGTTGGTCCATCATCACCGCGGCGACGGCCACTTCGGTGGTGAGCCCCGCGGCGACCAGCGCGCCCGACATGCCCACCGCAGAGACGGCCGTGTTGCCGCCCGGCACCGGGATCAGCGACGCGATCGTCGAGATGAAGATGTTGAGCGCGAGCAGCGTCCAGAAGTTGATGCTGCCGCCGAACGCCCAGATGCACGCCATGTAGACGCCCGCGTACATGAGTGCGTTGACCATGTTGCCGCCGAGGAGCTGCGCGACGCGACGCGGTGAGCGCACTGCGGTCCACACGGTGATCAGCGCGTTCTTGGTGGGCGGGATGACCATCTTGCGGAACTTCGGGATGCCGAGGATCAACCCGCCGGCCACCACGATCACGAGAATCGCGATGAGCGCCAAGGTCGCGAGCTGGCTGGTGTCGATCTTCTGCGTCTTGAAGTGCGCCGGGGAGAGCAGCACCGCCACGACGAGCAGCATCGCCTGCGCGACGATGTTCCCCACGTTGATGAGGACGCCTCCGGACGCGACGGCCGACGCGAGGTCGACACCCTGCTTCTGCAAGAAGCGGATCTGCGCGGCCATCCCCCCGATCGCCGGCACCGCGAGGTTGGAGAACGACATCGACAACTGCAGCTCCGACGTGCGCCAGAGTGGCAGCGGGATCGGTACCGTGCCCATGAGCGCGACCGCGGTGGCCATGTTGGTCGCGATCGAGATGATCATCGCGACGACGAGCCACCAGATCTCGGCACTCTTGAACGTGTCCCACAGCTGCTGCGGGCTGCCGACCTGCGACAGCAGCGCGAACACTGCGATCAGCGTGCCGACCGCCATCATCAGGTTCGTGCCGCTCACGCGGTAGAGCGGTTGGAGCGGCGGTTCCTCGGTGCCGACCGCGGTCGCTGCCGCGGCGCGCAGGTCGCCGAGGCGCTTGGCGAACTCCTTGTGCTCCTTGTGGCCGGTCGGCCGGATCTCGTGGCTCAACGCCGCCGGCTGGAGGACGGGGAGCGCGGCTTCGACCGCATCCTTGCCGACGCCACCCACTGCCGCAGTGATGGCCCGGTCGGGGCCGACGATCTCGGCGGTGCTGGTGAGCAGCTCGGCGACGTCACCGGCGAGCCGTTCGGGGCTCGGCATCCCGGTGGCCTGATCGAAGGTCGCGATCGCGGGGCCGTCGGCCGTGAGCACGATGTGGTGGGAGTTGAGGCGGCCGTGGGCCACGTGGGCCGCGTGCATCGCCGCCACCTGGGTCCACAGCGACTGGAGGACGTCGTCGGTGACCTCATCGACGGGCGCGTCGACGAGCCGCGGCCCCTTCGGGATCCGCAGGACGATGAGCGCGGTGCCGGGGCCGGCGGTGCCGGCGACCTCGACGTGCGGCACGTGCACCTGCGCGCGCTCGGCGAGCAGCGTCGCGTACGCCTCGGCCTCGACGTCCTCGCGACGGGTGAGGTGGATCTCGGGGCCACCGTCTTTGTACGCGAGCCACCGCCACGACTTCGACAACAGCTGCGCGTCGGATTCGTCGCGGCCGAGCACGCGCACCTGCAGCTCGGTGTCGCCCTGCTGGGCGAGCATGATCGTGCCGTTGGCGGGTTGGTGCTCGCGCAGCGTGACGGAGTCGACGGGCACGCCGAGCTGCTCGAGTGCGGCCTGCACCTGGCGAGTGGTGGGTCGCCCGCCGGGCGATCCGAAGATGAGGTGCACGATCGCGGCGATGGCGAACCCGACGAGCACTCCCGCGATCGCGCCGTCGGTCGCCGCCGTGCCGAGGTAGATCGTCGCGAAGAAGATGAGCAGCATCAGCAGCCGGCCGAACTGGCGCGCCGGGCGCGACACGTAGGGCGACGCGACCGCGATGACCGCGACCACGATGGCGACGCGCACCGCCGGGAACGAGGGCGAGCCGTCACCGAACCGGGTGACGATGTCGAGGCTCTTCACCAGCGACTGGTTGACGTCGACCATCTGGCCCATCACGCGGGCGATCACCCACGTCGCGGCGCCGGCGATGAACATGTCGCGAGCGAGGCGCCACCGGCGGGCGAACAGTGCGGCGACGGCGACGAGTCCCACTGCCCAGAGCGCACCGACCGCGAAGACGAGCTCGAAGAACGAATCGAGGTAATTGGGCAGCCCGTTGATGAGCTTCGTGAGGTTCTGCAACGCCTGCGTCGGCTGGTCGTGTTGCCAGATGAGCAGCGCGATCAGACCGATCGAGACGACCAGCCGGATCCAGTCACTGGTGCGGCGACGGTAGGGCTGCTCCGAGGCGGGGCCGAACGAGTTGGCGCGCCAGGAGTTCAGGCGGGATGACAACGACATGGCAGCATCGTGACAGATGCCCGATCAGTAGTCGGGGAGCCCGATGTCGCAGTTCGGTGTGATGCAGCCCCCGTCGATTTCGAGGAGCTCGCCCGTCAGGTACTTGCCGGCAGGTGACGCCAGGTAGAGGACGCCGAGGGCGATGTCGCCGGGGTCGCCCACGGTGCCGAGGGGAGTGGTCGCCTCGATCGCCGCCCGCACCTGGTCGTCGGCGAGCGCATCCGCGATGAGCGGGGTCTCGATCGTGCCCGGCGCGACCGCGTTGACCCGGATCCGCGGCGCCAGGTCTCGGGCCATGAGCCGCGTCATCTGGATGAGCGCGCCTTTGCTCGTGCCGTAGGCGACGTAGCCGCGTTCGGGGATGTGTCCGACCATCGACGCCACATTGACGATGGATCCGCCGCCGTGTTCCAGCATGTGCGGGACCACCGCCTTCGACAACGAGAACGCCGCGAGGACGTTGAGCCGGTACAGGGCGTCGAAGTCGTCGGTCGTCGCGTCGAGGAAGGGGGTCACCGCAGCAGTGCCCGCGTTGTTGACGAGGATGTCGACGCGGCCGAACGTGGCGACCGCCTGCTCGGCGATGCGGTCGATGTCGTCCGCGCGTGTCACGTCGGCGGCAACGACGTGCGCGCGCCGGCCGAGCGACTCGACCAGGTGGGCGACGTCCCGGAGCTGCGATTCGGTGCGCGAGGTGAGCACGACGTCGGCACCGGCTTCCGCGAACGCCTGCGCGCACGCGGCGCCGATGCCGCGCCCCGCGCCCGTCACGATCGCGACGCGTCCGTCGAGGCGGAATCGGTCGAGCAGCATCGCCTTCAGCCGGCGGTGGTCGCGGCGGTGCCGATGGTCGCGGCGAGGTCGGGGTAACGACGCAACTCGCGGCGCACCGCGGTCTGCCAGTAGCCGACGAACCCGGTGCCGTCGCTGCGACCGAACGTGTCGTGCACGATCTGCGGCACCGGGGCGCCGCCGCCGCCCGTCTCGGCGAGCAACGCGAGACGACATCGCCACTCGAGCGACACCGCGCGCCAGTAGGCCGCGTTGACGTTCTTGGCGGTGAGCAGCACACCGTGGTGGGCGAGGATCGCCATGTCGGCATCGCCGAGGCGCTCGATCGCGTCGTGCGCGGACGCGACGTTGCTCACGCCGCCGCCGTACTCGTCGACGAGCACGAGTTGTCCGCCGCCACCGGCGCCGGTCTGGTCGTGCAGTGGCGGGACGCGCTTCATCGCGCTCCACACGCTGCCCCAGTGGGTGTGGCCATGCACGGCCCAGCCGACACCGGGGCGCGCCTTGTGCAGCTCGAGGTGGATCGGGATGCCGAGCGGCGCGGGCCAGTGGCCCTCGAGCACGTTGCCGTCGAGGTCGATGCGGATGACGTCGTCGGGACCGAACTCCTCCCACGTGAGCAGCCACGGA
>Ga0302322_100004054_pt1 | contig 12669 bp, 8 predicted proteins | sample Fen_T0_2_FD_203757 | JGI IMG/M metagenome (GOLD analysis project Ga0302322, IMG submission 203757) | Peat permafrost microbial communities from Stordalen Mire near Abisko, Sweden - Fen_T0_2 | ecosystem: Environmental > Terrestrial > Soil > Wetlands > Permafrost | place: Sweden: Abisko...
TGCGCGGCGCGAGCAGCACCAGGCCCACCAGGCCAAGCCCAGTCCACAGGGCCAGCATGGCCAACTGATGCCAGTCGGGCGAGGTCAGCGATCCCACGAGCCACAACATCACTTCCTGCGTGCGCTGTCCGCGGCTGGCAAAGGCCAGCGCCACGATGAGCCCGCCCGCGAAGGCATTGAACACCACGCCAGCGAGGAGCGCCACCACGGGTACCAGCCGTCCGCGCACGCAGCCCACGGTATAGACCAAGGCCACCGCCGCCAGCGCCCCGACGAAGGACCACAATGGCAGAAGTCCGGCCCAGCCCGCACCGGCCTGGATGGCGATGGTGGCTGCCACGGCCGCGCCCGCCGACACGCCGAGCACGTAGGGATCCGCCATGGGGTTGCGCAGCAGCGCTTGGAAGGTGACGCCCGAGCTGGCCAGGCCGGCGCCCACCACGGCGGCCAGCAGCACGCGCGACAGCCGGGCACCCACCACGATGGCGCGATCTACGCTGTCCGTGTTCAAGCAGTTGCGCCAGCTCACCCTTTCCACGCCCACGGCCACGCCCACGGCCAGCACGCCCACGGTGGCGAGCGCAAGAAGCGCCAGCCGGGTGAGCAGGCGGCCGAGCGTGAGGCGCGACCACTTGCTCATGCCGTTACCCCGTCGGCTGAAAACGCCACCACTGGACCTGGCCGCAGGCGCACCACGAGCCCGAGCATCGCCATGTAGACCTCGTCCGCGCGCGCGGCGAGACGCTGGTGGGCACGACCAGCGATGTCGCGAAAGAGCCGGGCGAGCGCATGCTCGGGCACGATGCCCATGCCCACTTCGTTGGTCACGATCATCACATGGCCGCTGCGTGCGGTCGCTGCCTCGGCCAGGCGCTCCACCGCGACTTCCACGGCGGCGGCGGTATCGCCGCGCAGGAGCAAGTTGGCCAGCCACAACGTGAGGCAGTCGACCAGGACCACGTCTGCCTCCACGCGAGCCAGCGTCTCGGGCAGGGCCAGCGGCTCTTCCACGGTAACCCAGTTCGCTTGCCGCTCGCCTCGGTGGCGCGCGATCCGAGCGGCCATCTCGTCGTCCGAAGCCTGGGCCGTGGCCACGAACACGCGGCGCACGCCGATCTGTTCGGCGTAGGTCAGGGCAAATCGGCTCTTGCCCGAGCGGGCGCCGCCGCCGATCAGAATCACCCTGCCTGGCATGGCCGCCACTCCTTGCAGCTTGGGCTTGTGTGGATTGGGTTCCCGGACCATAAGAACTCGTGTACGGCGAACCCATGAGCGACACACCCGTCAAACAGCCAGCGCCGCCGAATTCCCAGCTGGCCTTTCTGTCCGGTGCACGAGCAGCGCTGGCATTCCTGACTCGGATTCCCTGTGGCAAACAACCTGTCAACGAGGTGGCGTTGCATTGGGCGCCGGCCTGGTTCCCCGTGGTTGGATATTTCCTTGGATTCGTGGCTTGCCTGGTTTGGGTCGGCCTGGAACGCGCGGGATTCATGGTCGCGTCCGTGGCAGCCGTCGCGTCGCTCGCGCTCGTCACCGGGGCGTTTCACGAGGACGGCCTGGCTGACACCGCCGATGCGCTGGGCGGGGCCTTCGACCGCGAGAAGCTCTTTGCCATACTCAAGGATAGTCGCATCGGCAGCTTCGGCGCCACCGCGCTCATCCTGGTGCTGCTTCTTCGCATCGCCGCGCTGGCCAAGCTGGGGCCCATGGCCGTGGGCGGCCTTCTGCTCGGGCAAACTATTTCGCGCACGACGCCGGTTTGGCTGATGGCGGCCTTGCCCTATGTCACTCCCGCGCAGAGTGCCCGTTCGTCGTCCTTCGTGGGTGGCAAGATGATCCACGCCGCTATTGCCAGTGCTTTTGCCGTCCTCGCCGTGGGCCTGCTGGTCATGGGCAAGCTCTTGCCTTTGCAGCCCGTCTTGATGTCCCTTGTGCTGGCGGTGCTCATCGCGGTCTTGTGCGGGTGGCGCTTCCACGTGCGGGCTGGAGGAATCACCGGGGACTTTCTCGGTGCTACCCAGCAATTGACGGATGCGGCGATCCTCGTGGTGCTGGCCGCCAGTCTGTAGCGCGTGGTCGCTCATTTTCCCGTGTCCGTCACCTGGGCGCTCTCGAAGGTGGCCATCTCGTGCAGGACGTGGAGAGATGCGTCCACCATGTGCATGGCGAGCGCCGCGCCGGTTCCTTCGCCGAGCCGCATGGCGAATTCGAACAAGGGCGTGCAACCCAGCGCTTCGAGCACGACCTTGTGACCGATTTCCACCGACTGGTGAGAGGCGATCACGTAGTCCGCTGCACGTGGCACCAGCCGGGTGGCCGCTAGGGCCGCGGTCGAGGCGATGAATCCGTCGAGGAGAACAGGGATCTTGCACGCGGCTGCGCCCAGCACCACGCCCGCAAGACCGGCGATTTCGAATCCGCCCAGAGCGGCAAGGATCTGCAGCGCGGGTTTGCCGACAGGCGCGTTCACCTTGAGGGCCTTGTCGATGGACGCGACCTTGCGGGCCAGGGCATCGTCGTCGATGCCTGTCCCCCGCCCAGTGATCTCCGTCAGGGGGTGGCCCGTGAATCCCGCCAACAGCGCGGTCGCAGCCGTGGTGTTGCCAATTCCCATCTCGCCGATGCCAATCAGGTCGACGCCTGCGCCGGCCAGTGCCTGCGCGATGGTGATGCCGTGCTCGAGGGCCAGGACCGCCTGCTCGACGGTCATGGCCGGACAGCGGGTGAAGTTGCCCGTTCCCTGTGCGATCCTGCGCGATAGCACGCCGGCAATCGGTTCATCGGGACCGTTCACGCCCATGTCCACGACGATCAGTCTGGCCGCGGCTTGGCGGGCGAGCACATTGATGGCCGCCCCGCCGCGCGCGAAATTGAGGAGCATTTGCCACGTCACTTCCGGTGGATAGGCGCTGACCCCTTCTTGGGCCACGCCGTGATCGCCGGCCATGACCACGATGGCCTTGGTCGGAAGCGCGGGTCGGGGATTGCCCTGGATCGCGGCGATCTTGCACGCCAGGTCTTCCAGCCGGCCCAGGCTGCGCCGGGGCTTGGTCTTGCCATCCAGCAGACGCTGTGTCGTTTCCGACGCCTCGTGATCGACCTCGGAAATCGCCGAGCAAGTTTCTTCAAGCAACGCCATGGCGGCCTTTGCTAGTACCAGGCCAGTGCTCGCGGCGGAAGCTTCTGCGCCGGATTGGTTTTGACCGTCTTGCTCGGCGTGAAGGCGCCAGCGGCAACAGCGAACACGCGCAGGAACGCCCCGGTCATCGTGGTTGCATCGGCAGCAAAGATGCGACCCTTTTGCGGATCCGCCAAGACTGAGCCGAGTGCCCAGGCTTCCGAGGACTCGAAGACCTTGACGTGCAGGGCGCCAGCCAAGGGCAGGGCCCACAGCTGATCCTGGGTAGATTTCGAAGCATCGCCCAGGGTCAAGCCCAGCACTGTGTTGCCATCCCAGGCCGCCAAGGACAAGTTTGAAAATGGCGACGCACCGACGGAGGTTGCGGCGATCTGGGCCACCACGGCGGGTGGCGAGACGCTGAGGTCGATGACCACGATGGCCGAGCTGTCGATCTGTTGCGCGGGATTGCTGAAGTCGCCGCCACAGGCGACCATGAGCTTCTTCTCGGCTGGGAGATAGGTCATGGCGCCGCAGTTCTTCGCGACAGGGATGTCGATGGCGCCGGTCACCACGTCGGTCGTGGGATTGACCATGACGATGCGTCCCGTGCCGTAGGTCTGGAAGTTGCCACTGATGGCATTCAAGGAGACGAAGACCACGCCTTCGGCCATGAGTGCGCGATCGGCGCGTGGCAGAACGCCAGCGGGCGCGAACGGCGTCAGATCAATGCGCCCAAGGATCTTGGGTTGGGAAGGGTCGATCACGAGCAGATCGTTGCCGTCGTCGAAATCCGCTGCTTCAGGTGTTGCTGCGGAGTTTTTCTCGTAGCGCGTGACGTAGGCCTTGGTGGCCGACACCAAAACCATATCGTGGGGATAGGCCAGGTAGCCGGTGCTTACCGCCAGTTGCCGGAGGGGTGTGCAGGTGGCGGGGTCAAGCCAGGTCAGGGTCCCGTTACCGCGGTCGACGATGGTCACGGGGCCGCCGGGCTGCACCTGCGAGGGCAACACGACGTCGCCGGAAAGGGTCACCGCTAGGCTCGGCGCTCCCGTGCCCGAGTTGAAGCAACCGTCGTGCACGAGATTGCCGTCTCGGTCGAGAAACGACACCGAGGTCGAGGTGTAATCGCTGTTCACCACGGCGATTCCCACGTGGTTTGTCAGGCCGCCGTCGATGCCGGCGAGGCCGCCGTCGATTCCGGTATTGGTAGGCAAGTCGTTCTGGCCAGCTTCTGTTGTTGCAGCGTCTTTGGCCACCGGGGCACCCGAGTCGCTGCCGCAAGCGCACAAGGCGAAGCAAATCGTGAGTGCGACGGTGTGAAAGAGAAAAGCGCAAGTGCGTCTCATGGTCATGGCTCCTTTGGTCTGTTGTTCGCGGGCGACCAGGCAAGGGTCAGATAGACTTCTCGTCCCGGTAATGGGTAATTGGACAAATCGTAGATGGGCGAATTGCCGAGGTTCTGACCGCTGGCGCGGAGGGAAAGATTGCCAGGCAGATCGGCGTAGATTCCGGCGCCGAGAAGAAATCGCGGTGGCACCCACGCCACGTTGCCCGATTGTAGGTAGTTGCCAGCGGTGGCGTCCACGTCAACATAGACGCCAAGGGTGACGCGCGTTCCCAGTTGTACTGCCCGCCATTCTGGCCGAGCATAGAGTCGGTAGCGTGGACGCATCGGCAATTGCTTGCCGTTCTGCGATTCCTGGATGGAGGTATTGAGGGTATCGGTGAGAGTTCCCGCGGCCACCAGTCGGACATGGCCTGCGAATTCCAGCGTGGCGTCACTCTCGACGCCCAGGATGCGGGCGCTGCCGACATTCACGGGCGTGGCCCGGATGCCATTGTGCTGGTACTGGATGAGGTTGCTGACTTTGCTGACGAAGGCTGCCGTGGACCAACGAACCTTGCTGGACCCGCGCTTCCAGGAGACGACAGGGCCAACGTCGGCGTTGAGTCCGCTTTCCGGTTTAAGCGTGGTACTGCCCAGGATGTAGCCGGTATTGCCATAAAGCTCGATGGTCGAGGGCAGGCGCGCATAGCGCCCGCCGTTGGCGCGCAGGGTGAGCCAGTCGGTCCATTCCTTGACCAGCGACAAACGTGCAATGGGAAGCACGTGATTGACCGGTCCCGAGGTGGGCAGGAACTGGTTGAAGTTGCCGCGGCCCGAGGTTTCTTCCTGGGCGGCCTCCAAACGCAGAGATGTGATGACCTCGAAACGGATGGGCTGAATCCAGAAGTCGCTTTCGACGCCGGTGGCGCCGAACAGCCGCGTGGCGGGGGCGCCGCTGGCCAGCGCATCCGAGGGGCGGAAGCGATCATAGCGTGCGTCGAAGACCCCGGAGAGCGTCAGCCACGGGCGAGCGACCCGCCGCCAATGGAGCGTACCACCCAGGGTGTGGGTTCGATCGTGCGCATCGGTAATACTTCCGTTGATCTGGCCGGCTGGGTCGTCAAAGTGGGACAGCTCGTAATTGCCGTAGACCGTGGCGTGCAGGTGTCCGCCCGGTCCGAGATCCTGGTTCGAGTCGTAAGCGAGGATCCCGGTTGCGCGCAACGTTCCCAGGCGTGCGAGAGGATTGCCAAGGATGGCTTGGCCGGGCAGGCCCTGCGCGCGGTCGAAGAAGAGGACCGACGAGCTAATTCGTCGGTCGCCGGGCAGATCCAGCACCGCTCGCACGGTCCCGTCGACCTGGTGCAGGTCGTTGTTGAGGCGGACCACGGACTTGTCGTCGGTTGCGGTCAGGGTCGAGTTCAGCGGATTCACATACGGAAAGTCCCCGTCGGTGGTCAGGCCGTGGATGCCGCTGAAGAGGTGAAGCCGTCCGCGATTCCATGAACCTCGCGCGCCGCCGTAGTAGGTGCCAAACGAGCCGCCGCCGGCCTCCACCTCGGCGCGGTTGTCCTTGGGCAGTGCTGTGGTGATGGAAACGACGCCGCCGATGGCCGAGGCGCCGAATCCGATGGGGCTCATGCCGCGGTAGATCTCGATGCGCTCCACATCGCCGAGCGGAATGGCACCGAGATCCACGCCACCACCCGTGGCCGTGTTGAAGGGAACTCCGTCTACGTAGACCAGCACCTGATTGGCCGTCGAGCCACGCAGCGAGACGGTCGCGGTCGAACCCATGCCGCCCAGTCGCGTGACGACCACGCCGGACTGTTCGGACAGCAGCTGCGGCACCGACTCGGCGGCGCGCGGGGTTCGCTCCGGGGTGACCACCGAGCAGGAAGCCGCGCTGTCCTCACGCGGTGTCTCGGTTGCCACGGGCGCGGCCGTCACCACGGTCTCGTAGAGGGGCGCGTCGGCTGGCTGCGCGGACAGCGCCGGCGCACACAGAAGCGCGTCGCCGCAACCAAGCAGCGCGAAAAGCAGACGGAAAGAATGGGATGCCCGTCGGCGAGCGTGCCACGCGCTCGTCATGGGCCGGTGTCTTTGCACAAAAAAACCCCTTGCCTGCGCGAGAAAAGGGGTTGGTTCACACCAGCAGACCTTCTCCGCGGAAGGACATCGAGAGTTCGGCAATCGCGAGTGGATATCCTGGCTCAGAAGCAACGCGACCAAGTCGCGTGGGCGTTGGCTCTCTCCTTCCCAGGGCATACACCCCAGTGGCGATACGAGAACCTTCTTCTCCTTTACAGTGGCGGGACCGCGCCGGATTCACACCGGCTTCCCCATTTCGCGATGGCTATTCAGTTTTCAGCGCGCACCCTAGTGAGCGGGCGTGGTGCTGTCAAGACCGGCCTCGGGCTGCGATGGGTCATTGCTCTTGGCGTCCCCAAGCGCGGGCAGCGCACCCTCGGCTAACGCTCGAATATTGTTCCGGCACGTGGGAGATTGCGCACGTTCTCGTCATGGTCGGACCTTCGCGAAAACTATTCATGCTGGCGGCACTCGCACCCGTCACCGCCCTTGCTTCGCAAGGTGCTGGCCACGGCGATCCGGTTGCCTCGGTGGTGCTGGCCCTGACCATCATCCTTGTCGCGGCCAAGTTGGGCGGCGAAGTGGCCGTGCGCCTGGGCCAGTCGGCGGTGTTGGGCGAGTTGCTGGTGGGTGTCCTGCTCGGGAATCTCAAGTTGCTCGGCGGTGCCAGTCTTGATCATTTGTGGACAGATCCGGCCATCGACATGCTGGCCAGACTCGGCGTGCTGGTTCTGCTTTTCGAAGTCGGCCTGGAATCCACCGTCGGGCAGATGTTGAAGGTGGGGCTGCCTTCCCTGCTGGTGGCGACCCTGGGCGTGATCACACCGTTCGCGCTGGGCTTCTGCGTTGGCGCTTGGCTTCTGCCTGGACACAGCGTCTACGTGCACGCGTTTCTGGGCGCCACCTTGTGTGCCACCAGCGTGGGCATCACCGCGCGCGTGCTCAAGGACCTGGGCCGCCTGCAAACGCAAGAGGCGCGCATCATCCTGGGTGCGGCCGTGCTGGATGACGTGATGGGGTTGGTGGTCTTGGCGGTGGTCACCGGCATGATCGGCGCGGCGGATCGCGGGGCGTCCTTTTCCTTGGCCAGCGTGGTGGTGATCGTTGTGAAGGCGGCCGCGTTTCTCGGCATCGCGCTGTTCCTCGGCGTGCGTCTGTCGCCCAAGCTGTTTCACCTCGCGTCCCGATTGCATGCGCGCTCTGTGCTTCTGGCCCTTGGCCTGGCCATTTGCTTCTTCTTCTCCTGGGTCGCCAATCTGGTGGGGCTTGCACCCATCGTGGGCGCCTTCGCCGCCGGTCTCGTTCTCGAGAATGTTCACTCCCGCGCGTTCGTGGATCGCGGCGAACATTCGCTCGAGGATCTTATCCAGCCTATTGTCGGGTTCTTGGCCCCCGTCTTCTTCGTCCTCATGGGTTTGCGCACCGATTTGGGATCATTCGCTGGGACAGGCGTGCTAGGCCTGGCAGGCGCGCTGATTGTCGCGGCCATCCTTGGCAAGCAGGCCTGTTCCCTGGGGGTGTGGGGCAAGGGCGTGGATCGCCTGACGATCGGTCTCGGCATGATCCCGCGCGGCGAGGTCGGGCTCATCTTCGCCAACATCGGTGTCGGTCTCACCCTGGGCGGGGCGCCTGTCATCGATCGCGGAACTTTCTCGGCGGTGGTCGTGATGGTCATCGTGACGACGCTGGTGACCCCCGTCGCGTTGAAGTTCAGCCTCGACCGCGCGGCACGAAGAACGCTCCCACGCGGTTCGTAGATCCGCCAGGACGAACCGGCCCCGTGTCTATGAAACCGGAACAGGCAGCTTCAGCATGATTCCGCCGGTGAAGACCAGCCCCATCCCCATCACGGCCTGCACGCGCATAAAGGGAAACAGTGGAGATGCCCAGAGGCGGGCACCCTTGTGAACGTAGTTGGACCAAAGGGTCGCCTGTCCGCCATAGCGGGGAACATCCGCCGTGACGTCGATGACGAAGCCGGGGTTCAGGCCCACCACCAGATTGTGCGCACGATCGCCCAGCAGGAGTGCCGGCTGCGCTTCGAGGTACAGGCGGCCTGGCACGTAGCCCGCGGCCGCGCCCAAGGCCCAGCTGCCCGAGTATTGCGCCAGCGCCACCTCGCCGCCGAAACGCATCGAACCGTCGAAGCCCATCTCGAAGGTGGGGCCCGGCGTGAGGAATCCCAGGGGGCGCTCCGCACTGCCCACGTCGGCGATTGCGGGCGAGTCCGCCAGCACTAGCGCGAAGGCGGCCAGCGCCGCAAGTCCCGTTCTCATGGCGCTGCCAAAGGGGCTATTCATCTCACCCCTATGGACACTGCAACTCGGTTTTTCGCAAAGGGTATTCGCAGAAATCTACTTCGGCGTCAGTTTCATCACATACCCGGTGGCGCCGCCGTCGCCTGCGTTGACCCAGTAGACACTGGTCGCATCCACGGCAATGCCGGCCGGGTGTTGCAGGTCGGTGGCGAGCAGCGTGGTCGGGCCGCCCTGGATAGGAACCTTGCTCACGCTGCCGGGATTGCTAGCATCGGTCCAGTAGACATTCGCGTCGTCGACCGCGATGCCTTGGATGCCTTGGCCGAAGGTGGTGATGGATGCAAGGGTCACTGGCGTGCCACCCGTCAAGGCCACCTTGGTCACGGCCCGTGAGGTGATCCAGTAGACACTCGTTGCATCGATGGCGATGGCAAAACCGCTGCCTGGTGCCGAGCCCAGCGTTGTCGGGCTGCCACCGCCGACAGGCGCCTTCATGACCGTACCTGGCTCGCTGAAGGTGACCCAGTAAACGCTGGTGGCATCCACCGCGATTCCGTACGTTGCGAAGCTTTGTTGCAGAGAGCTCGCCGGTACGAGAGGCGTGGTTGCGCCACCTGCAAGTGGCGCCCTGACGATGGTGACGCCGCCGTTGACCGTGCCCGTGCCGTACACCCCGCTGGGCCCAACCGCGATGGGATCGTTCACAAACCCAGTTGCGAGTGCGGTTGCCTCGCCACGGTCAAGCGGCGTCTTCCACAGGGAAGCGGTGGCGTCGTCATTGGGACCGTAACCGCTCCAGTACAGGTTCGTGCTGTCCACGGCGATGCCTCCGCGGGCACCGCGCGTCACCAGAGGTTCAGGCGAGCCGCCCGCGATGGGCACCTTCATGATGGCGCCGCGGGCGGCGAGATTGATTTCGCTGTTCACCCAATAGACATTGTTGGCGTCGATGGCGATCCAAAGCGGCGCAGCCTGTCCGGAGGCTAGCTTGACCATGTCGCCCTGGAGGGCATAGGGAATGCCGCCGCCCACGCCGCCCGTGCCAGCGTCGGGGCCGACTCCGCCTTGACCCCCTGTCGCAGCGATTCCGCCGACGCCGCTGGCACCGCCGGTTGCGCCCCAGCCGCCCTGTCCGCCGGTTGCAGGGCGCGTACCTCCGCCACCCCCTGCGCCGGAGCCGGGCTGGTCCGCACCAGTGTTCCCAGCCGCGCCAACGCGAGCCAGACCATCCATCTGGCTTCGCCCGCACCCTCCAGCGAGAAGGGCCGGGATCAGGAACGCAGAAGACAGCAGGTTTCTCTTCATCGAGATCCTTGTGCCCCGGCGCCCGAATTCCTTACGAGACTACGGCTTCACCCTCGTCTACGCCAGGGACTCACACCCTTGTTCGAAGCGCAGGTAGGCCGGATGCTCGACGCTCGATGAAGCGTCGGCTACCTCGCCCACCCGAGGAACGGAAGTCTAGGGTGCTGTCTGGATGGTCTCGTCGGGCAGCAGGGCCGAGATCATCCCGGCGCCTGCAAGCTGCTGATCGGCGGTGAGGACCAGAGAATTTGCATCTGACAGCGAGATGCCCGTCAGCTTGCCGTTGCCGCTGTCGTAGAGGCCAACCAGCGTGTCCCAATTGCTAGCGATGTTGCTGGCAGTGTCGGCAACCGCCACGTTGCGGACGGTGATGTCGGCGGCCACGGTCTGTGCATCGCCTGCCACGGTATTGTTGACGTCAACCTGGTAGCTGCTGTCAATGGTGGCCAGGGCATCGGTACCCGCTGTCCAATCCTGCTGCGACAACGACAGCACGGGCGAGCCGTCGGTGAGATGGATTTGGGTCAGCGTGCTTCCGAGCGCAAGGATGTCGCTGAAATTGGCCGACACATTGTCGCTGGTATCGCTGATGCTGACCGAGGAAGTCTGGGGCACATCCTGGATGGCGGAGAGGTCGATCATCGCTACGCCCGTGGCCGCGAGTTGGTACGATCCGCTGATCTTGTCCAGGGTACTGGATTGGCCGAGGATCTGGTCGGAGGTGAGCGTGACCGTCCCATCCTGGTCGCTGAGCGCGATGGAGCTCAGGTTGGTGGCGGCGGCAAGCGCGTCGAAGTTCGTGGATATTTCCGAGCTGGTGTCGGTGACATCCAACGAGGCCACGTGGGTGTCGCTGGCAAGCGTGGCCACATCCTGGGCCGCCACATCGCTCAGCGCGACCGAGTACTGGCCGTCCTTGACGACACCGAGCAGCGTCGCCGCATCGGCGTAGGTTTGGGCTGAGATGGTCAGCGCCACGGATGGATCTTGCACCACCACCTGGGTGATCTTTGCCTCTGCGGCTAGATCGGGCAGCGCTCCAGACAGGGCATCCGCGGTGTCCGAAACCTGGATAGACTCCACGGCGCTGTCGGCGGCCAAGGTGGCCACTTGCGAAACATCCGCGCCCGAAAGCGAAACCACTGGATCGCTGGCGAACTTGCCGCGCAAAGTCTGTCCCTGGAGCCAATCGTTTGCATTCAGCTGCAATGTCGCTGAATCGCTCTGCGAGACGTCTGTAACCTTGCCTCCAAGATCCCCCAACGACTTCCAGGCATTCGCCAGATTCGCCCCGGTGTCGGACACCGTCATACTGCGAACGGAGGCATTGTCGGCGTAGGACGCTGCCTTGGTAGCGCTGACATCGGAGAGAACGGCAAGGTAGCCGCCCTCGATCTTCGCCAGCGCGGCGGAATTCGCCTCGAAGGCTTGTCCCGTCATATCCAACGTTTCTGCGGGCGCATCTGTTTGCGTGATGGTCGAAAGTTTTCTGCCCAGGGTGTTGAGATCGGAAAGGTTGGTGACGATGTCTGCGGCCACGCCCGTGACCGCGACGCTGGCGATCTTGCTGTTGCCAGCGAGCAAATCCTTGGCATCGGCCACGTCGACGCCGCTGACTGCCAGGGTGTAGCTTCCGCGCTTGATCACACCCAGCACACCCGCCGCATCGGTGAGCTGGCTCGCCGCCAGGGCCAGACTGGTGGTCGGGGTCTGGTTGGTGATGCTGGTGAGCTTTCCGCCCGTGACCAAGGTGGCGAGGGCGGTCAAATTGTCCGTGATGGCGCTACCCGTGGCAGCCACGTCGATCGACGTGACGGCCTGGTCTGCGCTAATCGCCTGCGCCTGTGCCACACTGGCCCCAGTCACGGAATAGGTCGAGCTTCCACCCAGCTTCGCAACCAGGCCGTCGTGAACCCCCAGTTGATAGTCGTCCGCGGATAGGGCGAGCGCACTGTTGTCACTCTGGCTGACGGAATTCAGACTTGCGCCGATGGCGCGCAATTCTGTCCAGTGGGCCAGAATGTTGCGGCCGGTGTCGGACACCACGATGCTTGCCACGTGCGAGTTCAGGGCATCGGCTGCGGCTTTTGCCGCCGTCACACCGGTAAGATTGACGGAATAGCCGCCCGCGACCTTGGACAAGACCGAACCGTTCGCGCTCATCTCCGTCTGGGTTAGATCGAAGGACGCACCGACGTCGGTTTGGTCGATGGTCTTCAACCTGCTTCCCAATTGATGAAGCGCTGCCAGCGACGACTCGATGTTGGCGCTAGAATCGCTGAGAGAGAGAGAGACGACACGCTTGTTTCCGGTCACGTCTCCCATGGTCGAGGTAGACGCTCCGGTAACTGCCAAGGTGTAGTTCTGACCCTTGATCTTGTCGAGGATGCCCTGGGTGGCGGTCAACTGATCACCCTGCAGGAGCGCAATGTCCATGACCATGGGCGTGTGTGCACCCGTCAGCGTGATGCTGTTTAGCTGGCTCTGATCATGGATGGTCTGCAAGTCCGCCAAGTTGGCGACGAGGTTGGCGGCGCTGTCCGCCACGTCCACCAACGCCACATTGT
>Ga0302322_100004056_pt1 | contig 12662 bp, 11 predicted proteins | sample Fen_T0_2_FD_203757 | JGI IMG/M metagenome (GOLD analysis project Ga0302322, IMG submission 203757) | Peat permafrost microbial communities from Stordalen Mire near Abisko, Sweden - Fen_T0_2 | ecosystem: Environmental > Terrestrial > Soil > Wetlands > Permafrost | place: Sweden: Abisko...
TGGGGATATTGTTTGTGCCCGCTTGCAGTTATTACAACCTGACCAGGGAAAAACCAAAGATGGAAGTGAATTTGCAATCTTTTGTTTTTAAAGGATTGAAAGACGATGTGTGGCTTTTTTCTATTTTTTTGAAGGTAAAAAATAAAAGTGATGGAGGTTACCCGGGGTATAAAATAGATTTGACTCTGAATGTGGAAGGGAAGCAATTGTTTAACACCCCCGCTTTCCCTGTTAGTGGTTTAAATGCGGGGGAAGAAGCCTTGGTGGAAGTCCCAGTGACCATTCAAGCCTTTAAAGTGGGGCAATTTTTAAGCCTGATTTTGCAAGATGGGCAAATTGAATATCGCATTGATGGCAATGCCATTCTGCTTGGGTTTTCTTTTCCCTTTCATTTTTTGGGTTCTTTGCTCATCCCAACCTTTACTTTTGGATCCTTAGATTTTCAACCCGATGAAAAAATTCGAGCTAAATTTCGTTTGACCAATCGAAACTCACTTTTTCCTTTTCCTTTCGGTGATTTTAAAATTTCCATTTTTTATCGCGAGCGCTTTCTTTTCATCCTTACCAGCGATAAAAATATGATCATCCCCCCTTTAAAAACGGTGGATTACAGCTTTTTGTTCCAATTCCAAAAAGAGGAATGGACTATTTTTTTGTTGGATTGGCTCCGTTTGAAAAGTGGCCCCTTCAACAAGATGGATTTAAGTTACGAATTGAGTTATGGAGCCGACAAAATCAGCAACCAACTTCCCCCTTTTGCCATCACAGAAAGCCAAAAAAACACCTTAGATAAGGTTTTGTTGCAACTTTTACGGTGAAAACAGCTGGGAAAAATGTTTGAAAATTCGGCTTTCAAACCATTAACCGGTTTCAAAAACCCTGTCCCCAGCATCACCCAAACCGGGCAGGATGTATTTTTTTTCGTTTAATTTTTCATCGATGGAAGCAGTGTAAAGGATCAAATCTGGATGTTCTGTTTGCACCCTTTTTACCCCTTCTGGTGCACAAATTAAGCACACCGCCATAATTTCTTTATAACCGGCTTTTTTTAACAGCTGGATGGTTTCGCACATGGAACCTCCGGTGGCAAGCATGGGATCTAAGATGATGGCTACATCCCCTTGGGTGGGTTTGATAATGTTGCGATAATAAATTTGGGGGGTGGCGGTGTTTTCATCCCGAAAAATTCCAGAAAAATTTACCTTCGCCAAAGGTAAAATTCGCAGTGCCCCATGCATCATGGAAATTCCAGCGCGAATGATGGGAACAAACATAATTTTTTCGGCGGCAATTTTTTGGATTTCCAAACGGCCAGACCATACCTCTATCTCTTTTGGGTGGGTTTTTAGCTCCCTTGAAATTTCATAAACCAGGATGGAAGAAAGTTCATCCACCAACTCCCTGAAATTTTTTACCCCTATGCCCAAAGAACGAATTAATCCCATTTTATGTTGAACTAAGGGATGCTGAATCACAAAGGGTTGGCGCATATTTTTAATCTATGGTTTTTTTTGCACAGTGCACTTTCATATTTCCGATTGGGCAAGAAAAGGAAAAATTTTCGGAAAATAATCAGGGATTCGTGGAAGATAATCAACTTGTTTTTTCCTTTCCACAGGGTTGGCTTTCTAGTAATTGCTTTTGGAAACAATATAATTTTTTTTCAAACTCTTTTTTTATGAGTACAAATTTCCCTGCCTCTCCTCTTATCCTTACGGAAGTGAAAAATCGGGTTGGTCTTTTAACCATGAACCGGCCAGATAAAAAAAATGCCTTAAACCAAGCGCTTTTATCTTCCTTAGTGCAACAATTTCAAGCCTGGGAAAAAGAACCGGAAGTGGCCGTGGTGGTTTTAACCGGAGGGGAGAAAATTTTTGCTGCCGGCGCAGATATCCAAGAAATGGCGGAAAAAAGTTTCGTTTTGGCTTACCAAACCGATTTTTTAAAAGCCTGGGACGAAATCAGCCATTTTTCCAAACCTATCATCGCGGCTGTTTGTGGGTTAGCTTTGGGCGGAGGGATGGAATTGGCCATGCTGTGCGATATTCTTTTGGCTTCAAACACAGCGGTGTTTGGGCAACCTGAGGTGCATTTAGGCATAACCCCCGGGGCAGGTGGAACCCAAAGGCTTTTAAGAGCGGTTGGAAAATCAAAGGCGATGGAAATTTGCTTAACTGGGGAAAGGATCCCAGCAAAAGAAGCCTTAAAATGGGGTTTGGTTTCTCAGGTTTATGAGGAGGAAGATTGTTTAGCCCAAGCCTTGCAGATGGCAGAAAAAATAGCAAAATTTTCTTTGCCTGTTTTGCAAATGATCAAAGAAGAAATCAACCAAGGCTATGAAATGAATCTTTCAGAAGCGATAAGGTTTGAACGAAGGTTGTTCCAGGCCTGTTTTTCCTTGGAAGACCAAACAGAAGGCATGCAAGCTTTTTTAAACAAAAGGCAGGCTCATTTCCAGCACCGGTGAATTTTGAGTATGAATTTTTGGTCGAGGTGAGAGGATTCGAACCTCCGACCCCTTGCTCCCGAAGCAAGTGCGCTACCAAACTGCGCTACACCTCGATGAAAATGTTTTGGAAAATGGTTGGATGGGGGTTGTTTTTAAAAAGGTTGGCCAGCATTTTTCCAAGAAGGATCAGGAGCTATTTTTAAAAATAAAAAGCCTTGAAACCATTGCCCCTCCTAAAATAATCAGGCCTGTGCCGAGTAAAGACCAAACATTCGGATAAAGCCCAAAAAAAATCAACTCCAGGACAAAGCTCCAAATCAACTGGGAATATTGGATGCTTCCCACCACATGCAATGGGGAACGAAGCAGAGCATAGTTCATGCCAAGGTTGCTCGTCAACAGTAAAATCCCAGCCAAGCCTAAAAATTTCCAAACCCAAAAGGAATGGTTTTGCCAAGTGCTTAGCACAGGATAAAAAGTTAAAATGCAAGCCGTGAGGGAAGAAAAGGCGATAAAACGCAAAGGATGTTCTTTTTGGCCATATTTTCGAACCAAATTGGCGTTGATTGCCACCCCACAAGCTCCAATGATTGCAAAAACATAACCCAACTGCAGTTTTTCAAAACCTGGCCGCAAAATAAAAATCACCCCCATAAACCCAAACAAAATTCCGATGGTTTGGATGCGACTTGATTTTTCTTTTAAAACCAGCATGCCTATCAAAATGGAAAGGATAGGTGCGATGAAAATCACGGTGTAAGCTAAACTGATTTTGAGCAGGGAAAAGGCCGTCATGATCGATAACCCGCCCACAAAATTGATCAAACCACGGAAAAAATGAAAACCCAAATGCTCATCAAAAAAAATAGGTTGTTTGAGCAGGCGCGCCAAAATAGAACAAGTGCAAAAAGCAATCAGGTTGATGAAAAAATAAACTTCCAAGGGTTTCAGCTCTTCCATCGCCACTTTGGTGGAAAAATCCATCAGCGTGAAGGTGAAAAAAGCAAAAAGAGCAGCAGCCATGCCCTGTTTTTTTTCTGTGGGCAGGAAATGAAGTAGCCTATCCATGGTTTTTATGGTTTCTATGGTTTCGGTTGATTTTCCTATAGGCTGATTTTTACCTAAGCTTTTCAGCGGTTGATTTTTGATCCTTTTTTAAGGAGGCGCGAATGGCATCCTGGTCTTTCCAAGGGCCTGAGGGGAATTCTTTTTTCACAAAATAAGTCCTCTTGTCCCATAAAAATTTGAAAGCGAGCCAAAGGCAGAATTTTTGAAAAAAGGAAATTTTTCTTTTGGAAAAAATAAAATAACCTCCAGCTGCTTCAAAATTGTACCCTTTTTCTTTGGCGAGTTGCTTTAAAGCTTTTAAAGAATAGAAAAAAACATGTTGCCCCGTTTCTGGGGCAAGGTAATGCCAACTTTCGCCCTGCCCTTTTGAGTAGGTTTCCGTGCTGAAAATAAAAAAATCCGGGTTCCTTTGAAAAAGTGCACCCAATTCTTGTTTGGGTTGGGGCATATGTTCAAGAACTTCAAAGGCCAACAGCAAATCCGGTTTTTCAAAATTTGGTTCGGTGAAGGTTTGTGCATAGATGGGGTGAGCATACTTATCTTTGACGTAACAATTCCACTCCTTATCCCGCAAAAGGCGACAAAGCAAACCATCCCCCCCACCAAAATCAAGGATGTTTTTTAAAGAAAAAAACTGAGCATAAAAACTTATCCTGGCAGCGTAAAATAAAACCCGCGCCGCTGCCCCCGTATCAAGAATGGAAAGGCTGTGTTGGTAAGCTTCTTGCAGCCAAAAAGGCTCTTCTGTTTGCAAAGATTCGCAAGTTAAGCACTCATAATAACCCACTGGATATTTTTGGAGCAGGGTTAAGGAAAATTTTAATTTTGCTTGCCCACTGCAAAGGCGACAAAGGAGGGTGGTTGGTTTTTCCATTCTTTTGGTTTTTTTGTGGTCGAGGCGGCGGGATTCGAACCCACGACCCCAAGTCCCCCAGACTTGTGCGCTACCTAGCTGCGCTACGCCTCGTTTTTTTTACCGTTTTTCTTTCGGATTCTTCCTCGCGTTTTTCTACTCTCCCCTTCAGAAAAGCGCAAGGGAATAATCTTTATTCAGAAAGGAAATTCTTTTCTACGCAAAAAGAAAGAAAAAGAAAAAATTACCTTGTTTCTTGCAGTTGGATGAAATCACGGATCAATTTTTTCAACAGCAGTTCTAAATTTTCTATCTCTTGGTCATCTAAATCAGGGTCAAGGAAGCGTTTGATCACAAAATCACAACCCAAACGGATGTTTTGCAAAAATTTGAGGTGATCAATCGAAACATTTTTGGCCATGGCGGTGTAATCCAAAAATCGATGAATAATGCCATCAAACAGCCACAATGCGTCTTCTAAAAATCGGCTCAGCTGGGGGTTGGTGTGATATTCAAAATAACTTTCTTGGCAAACTTCCCAAAATTGGTGGCAAAAAAAGTGAAACAGAATCTTGTCTTGTTCTTGTGGGTCTTTTGGGGTTAAGGGATATTTTTGGAATAGGTTTGCATAAAAGCCTTTTTCATCGGTATTCCCTTTTTTCAACGCCTGATAAATAAACGCTTGGATGATTTCCTCATTCAAACTGCTGCTGTAAAATTCCAGAAGGTCATTTAAATTTTCGCATTTGTGGTGAACCCAGCAAAGTTCTTGGATCATTTCCAATTGCAAATTTTTATCTAATTTGCCTTCGTAAAGGATTCGATCATGATTGAAGGAAAAAATTTTTAGTTTCTTGGTTTTTTTTAAATATTTTGACCAAGCCAAGGGGATAAAATTTTTATAACGGCCTTGGTGCTTAAATCGAGCGCAGGCATCAATATATCCGCGGTAAATTGTGGGGTGGCAACCGCTGTGGAGAATTTCTTCTAAAACATCTTGTTCCAATTCTTTTTGGTATTCAATCGATTGAAAACGGTAGTAGGACCTTGGGGAAGAAGAATGAAAACTAATTTCAAAAACCCCAGCGTGATAATCCAACAGGGTGAAAATAACAGCATCCCCCTGTTGGAAGTGGTGTTTGGAATAAAAATTTTCTAACTTTAAAACGGGGATGTGGATTTCAGCTTCATCCATGCGGGCGAAGTTTTTTTCCACCAATTTTAAATCCGAAACCAAATTGTTGAACAAAGGTTCATCAATTTCCATGAGATTTAAAAACCATTCCTCTAAATTTTCGTATTTACAGGGCCAGTGTATGGTTTTTATGCTCTCTCCTTTGGATTCTTGGAAGGAAAGGTTTTCAAAAGTAAGGTAAGGCGAATGATAAGGTTTTAAAGCATCGCTGAGCACCAAAATCCCCTCTTTTTTTTCTTTTTCGGTGGGATAAATGGAAAAGTGAGTGTTTTCAAACAGCAAACAAGAAGGGTAGTAAATCGAATCTGGCAGAGCAACCCGACCCAAAAATTCGGTTTGGTTGAGCAGCTGTTTTATGTGATCTTCAGGTGTTGGGTTATAAATTTGGCAGTTTTCAACCAGCAGGCCTTTGGCCCAAGAAAAAGAAAAAGGCTCACGAATTTGGCTTAAAAAATAATCCATTCCATCGTAAAGGCTCAACTTTTCTTTTCCCCAAAGGAATTTTGATGGTGATTTTATTCTCAAGGCCCCCCCCTTTTCCTTTATTGTTGGCAATTGGTAGCTCTTTTTGGTTTTTTTTACCCCCTGAGCCCCTGGATTTAAAAACCCCGGTGAAAATTGGGCGCAGATAAATAAAAAATTGTTGGGAATGCTAATGCAAAAAAAAGCAGAATCCAACCATTAAATTTCACGGCAAAACTTGAAATTTGATTGGGAATGGAATAGCTTACCTCTTTTCCTTAAAAAACTACCTTTTTGGTAAGAGTAGCAAATATCAGAAATACCAAAGAAGAAGGGGTAAAGTTCAAGAAGGGGTAAAATTTAGGAGAGGTGGCTGAGTGGTCGAAAGCAGCACATTGCTAATGTGCCGTATTCGTAAGGGTACCGAGGGTTCGAATCCCTCCCTCTCCGTTTTTGAGCTGTTGTTTTTGGGTTGGTTTTTTGCGGGGTAGTTTTTCTTCCTGGTGATGCTAAAATTTTTCTTTCCCACCTTTTTCTTTTTTGGCGGCAGCTTTTTTCGTTCTTTTTTTTTACCAAAAAAAATTAGGCTAAGGGCGGCTTTTTCTCTCGAACTTTTTTCTCTCGAACTTTTTTATCAGGGGCTTTTTTTTCTGGTGCCTTTTTTGGTGAATGGGGAAAAGAAGTTTACTTCTTCTGAAGGCCTGAAACCTAGCTTATCTTTAGCCGTGGCGTCTAATTTCAAGGTGCCTATGGAAATTTTGAAAAAAAAATTTGAGGCAAAAACGGGAATTCCCTTAAAAATTTCTTACGGAGCAACCCGTTTGCTTTCCCACCAAATCGAAAATGATGCCCCCTTTGATCTTTTTTTAGCAGCAGATGACCAGGTGATTGGTTTGTTAATCAAAAGCAAAAAAGCTGTAGCAGGAACCAATTTTATCTATGCCAAAGGAAGATTAGCCTTAGCCGGAAAAAAAGAAGATGCTTCTTTTTTTGCAGAATCCCAGCCCAAAAACAAAGCCTTAAAGTGGAATGCAAAGCTTGATTTGGAGAAAGTAAAAAATTGGGTGGCGCAAAAACATTTTTCTTGGGCTGTTTTGGCAGATCCGAAATTTGCCCCCTATGGGAAGGCGGCGGTGGAGGTGATTTCGTTTTTAAACATCGAAAAATTTTTAAACGGGAAGATGATTTTTGCCCAAAACATCCAACAGGCTTACCAAATTTTAAGTTCAGAGAATGCTGATTTTGGATTTTTGGCCCTTTCTTTGCTGAAAGCGAAAGAAAATGCTTTGCCCTATTTGATTATCCCGGAAATTTGGCACAGCCCAATTTTGCAAGAGGCGGTGATGCTTTCTGCCTGCAAAAAAAAACCGGGTTGTGATCAATTTTTTCAATTTTTAAAACAAAAAGAAACCAAAGATTTTCTTTTCGATTCTGGTTATTCTTTGTCTTCCTTAGATTTTCCATCGCGGGATGATTTTTCAAAAAAATCAGAGCTAGCAGAAAAAAGATGGCGGCTGGATAAACTTCGCAGTAGGAATGGAAAAAAGAGAAAATGGGATAAAAAAATGGGATAAAGCAGGGCTAAGAAAATGTTGGATGTAATCACCCTTGAAGATTGGCAAGCCCTTTTCCTCACAGTAAAGTTGGCTTTTTGCACCGCTTTTCTTTTGCTTTTTCTTTGTGCTCCTTTGGCTTGGGTTTTTGTGGTCAAACAATTTTGGGGAAAAAATTTGTTTTTAAGCCTGTTTAACCTCCCCTTCATTTTGCCCCCCACCGTGTTGGGGTTTTATTTGCTCATTTTTTTGGGAGCAAAAGGATGGTTTGGCCAATTTGTGCAACTTTTGGGGCTTTCCCCTTTACCCTTTCGTTTTTCTGGGCTTTTGGTGGGGTCTTTGGTTTATTCTTTTCCTTTTGCCTTCCAACCCTTATTTTTTGGTTTTTTAGCCACTGGCCTTACGGAATATAAAAGGGCGTTTATCTTCAATGCCAACCCTTGGCAGGCCTTTTGGGCTGTTTTTTTTCCTCAAGCTTTGCCTGCTTTTTTTCACGCTTTTTTGTTCGCTTTTGCCCACACGTTGGGGGAATTTGGGGTGGTTCTTATGATTGGGGGGAACATTCCAGGGCAAACTCAGGTTTTTTCCACTCTGCTTTATGGGGAGGTGGAATCTTTACATTACGCCAAAGCCAACCTTTTGTCCCTTTTCGCTTTGGGCACTTCTTTTTTGCTTTTGCTCAGCATCACCAGTTGGTTTGGCCACTTTTCCGGGCTGAAAAAACAACAGAAAGAAGAATGAAAATTTTTATCCCCCAAAATTCTTTTTCCAAGCCTTTGCAGATGGATTTACCTGAAAAAGGAGTGGTGGGTATTTTTGGGGAAACGGGGGTGGGAAAAACCACATTTTTAAAATTTTTAACTGGGCTTTTAAAAATGGAAGGGGCAGAGCTGATTTTCCAAAATCAAATTTGGCAAAGGAAAAATTTTTTTCTACCTCCTTGGAAAAGGAGTTTGGGCTATGTTTCTCAAGATAGCCAAGTGTTTTCTCAAAAAACCGGGCAAGAAAATTTACAATTTGCTCTTCGGTATAGATCTTCAGCTTTAAAAAATTCTTCCAACCCTTTAGAAAAAATTGTGGAATCAGCAAAAGATTTTCGATTGGAGTCTTTTTTGCACCTGAAGCCGGAAAAATTTTCCGGCGGGCAAAGACAAAGATTAGCCTTAGCCCAAGCTTTGATTGCTGAACCGAAATTGATTTTGCTGGATGAACCTATGTCTGCTCAAGATATTGCAGAAAAAGAAAGGCTGTCCAAACTATGCAAGGAAAAAAATCAAAAAATGCAGAGTTTGATTTTTTACGTCACTCATTCGTTAGACGAATTTTTGCAAATGGCTGATCACGGCTTATGGTTCGTCAAAAATAATCCGATTGATTGTTTTTCAGGGCCCTTGCCGGCTCTTTGGCCAAAAATGGCACAGCAACTTGGCGTTCTTGCCCAATTTTTTATCACCCAGGTTCAGCAAATCCAGGGATCCCAAGCAAAAGTTCCTTTGTTTGGGGATGATTTTTGGGTTTATGCCCCCAACGCGAAGGTGGGAAAGGAAATTCGAGTTTTTATCGAAGCCAAAAAATGGTGGGTGGGCGAAAAATTTTTTGAAGGGGGATCCTCAGGTTATTTTAACGCCGTGAAGGCTGAATTCACTGGTTGGCAAAGGTTCAAAAATGAACTTTTTTCTAGGTGGAAAGCAAAAGAAAACCTATGGCTTATTCCGATGCTGGAAAAAAAAGAGCAGGAAAAAAAACTTACCCTGGGGGAAGGTTATTTTTGTTATTGTTCCAAGCAGGTGAAAGTTTTTGTTTGAAAGAACTTTTTCGCAGAATCGATATTTTTCTTGCGAAATGCCCATAACTATGATCCGATTGCCTTTTTAAGAGGAAATTTTTTCATGCTCCCTATGGCCAAAGAAAATTCATTCGAACTGCACGGCACCACCATTCTTTCTTTAAGAAAACAAGAAAAAGTTGTGATTGTGGGGGATGGGCAAGTTTCTTTAGGCAACACCATTTTTAAAAATAAAGCCAAGAAGGTGCGCCGCATTTTTCACAATCAAGTTTTGGTGGGTTTTGCTGGTTCCACCGCGGATGCTTTTACCCTTTTTGATCGCTTTGAAGGCAAGTTAGAAGAAAGCCATGGAAATTTGCAGCGCGCTGCAGTCGAATTGGCCAAAGATTGGCGCACCAACCGAATGTTTAGAAATCTGCAAGCGATGCTCATAGTTGCGGATAAAGAAAGCACCTATATACTTTCTGGTTCAGGTGATGTGATTGAACCCGAAGAAGGCATAGCAGCAATTGGATCGGGCGGGCTTTATGCTCTTTCCGCGGCTAAGGCTTTGATGGGAAACACCACTTTATCTGCTCAGGAAATTGCTTTCAAATCGATGGAAATTGCAGCTGAGATTTGTGTTTTTACGAATCGCAATTTTACTTTGGAAGAAATTTGATTTTTTGTTTCTTTTTTTGCGCTCTCTTTTTTACCTTCATAAAGATTTTATGAGCTACATCCAATCGGAAAACACCAGCCAAAATCGAAATTTAAATCAAAATTTTACCACCAATCGGGATGTTTTGGCCTTGCCCATGGTGGATGAAGAGCTGATTGTTTACGACCTTTTGACCAATTTAGCGCACACCCAAATGCTCAAAGAGGTGGGCATTTTAACCCCCCTAGAGAGAAAAGAGTTAAAAAAAGGCCTTTTGCAAATCAAAACAGAATTTGAACAGAAAAATTGGAAGCTCAACCCCCAATTTGAAGATGTGCACATGAATGTTGAGCAGTATTTGGCGGTGGTTTTAAACATCCAAGCGGCTGAAAAAATGCACACAGCGCGCAGCCGAAATGATCAAGTGGCCAACGATATGCGCCTTTTTTTGCGAACCAAAAGTTTGCATTTTTTAAATCATCTGCTTGCTTGCACCGAAGCCATTTTCACCCTTGGGTTAAAAGAAACCGAAACCTTGATGCCTGGGTTCACCCATTATCAACCGGCTATGCACACCACCTTTGGGCATCTTTTGGCTGCCTGGGGCAGTGGTTTTTTGCGTCAGCTAGAAAAAATTTTTTTTCACCTGCAAATCTATAACGAATGCCCATTGGGTGCAGCCGCTGGCTTTGGAACAGGCTGGCCGATTGATCGTAAAAGGGTAGCTTTTTTGCTGGGTTTTGAACGACCCTTAGAAAACAGTTTGGACGCAGTGACCAGCCGTTTGGAAATGGAAGCCAGTTTTTTAAACGATTGCAACCAAGTGATGTTGATTGCTAGCACTATGGCGCAGGATTTTATTTTGTATTCCCAGCCCTACTATGGTTTTTTTACCTTTGGGGAAGATTTTGTGACCCATTCTTCCATTATGCCCCAAAAGAAAAATTTAGATTTTGCTGAAATCATCCGTGGGAAAGCCGCCTTTGCCCAAGGCCAACTGTTGGCTTTACTGAGCTTAGGCAAAGGCTTGCCATCTGGATACAATCGGGATTTGCAAATGGCAAAATCCATCACTATGGATAGCGTGCGGGAATTGGAATTTGTGCCTTGTATTCTGCAAGCTGCTTTATCCACCTTGACTGTGAACCGTAAAAGATGCTTGGAATTTTGCAAAACAGGGGGAATGAACGGGGTGGATATTGCTGATTTTTTGGCCCGTAACGCAAAAATGAGCTTTCGGGAGGCATATTTTTTGGTGAAGGAAGTTGTGTTTTCTCAGCAGGTGGAAAATCCCAATTGGCAAAAGGATTTGGAGCAAAAATTAAAAAATTTAGGCCACCAGCTGAATTTTCAGCAAGGCGATTTTTCATCCCTTTCCAATCCTGCTTATTTGGTGAACCAACGCAAAAGTTTAGGTTCCCCGCAACCTGAAGGGGTAAAGGATTTTTTAAACCAAGCCTTAGAAAAGCTGGCCAGCTTAAAAAATTCTATTTTGGCTTACGAACAAAAAATCGAAACCGCCTTCAACCAACTGTGGAAAATTGAAGATTAAAAGCTTATGAAAATTCTTGCTATTCAACTCAAGCGGATTGGGGATGTGCTGTTGGTAACCCCGGCTTTGTTTGCTTTAAAACAAAGATTCCCTTCAGCTGAAATTCATTTTTTAACCCTTGCCCCCAACCATCAAATTTTTAGATTTTCCCCTTTGGTGAACCAAGTGACGGTGCTGCAACCAAAAAATAAGCGAAAATTATTGGCTCAGCTTTGGAGATTAAGAAAAGAAAACTATGACGTAACCCTTGATTTTATGAGCACGCCCAAAAGTGCTTTTTTTTGTTGGTTCATTGGTGCAAAAAAACGCATAGGTTTTGCTTTTCGTTTTCGCAGTTGGGCTTACACAGAAAAGGTTTTGTATTCTTCTGATCTTCAATATTCCGTGATCCATAAACTTTCCCTTCTTCAGCCTTTGGGAATAAAAACCACCAACTTCCAACTTCATTTTCAAAATCAATCTTTTCTTCCCTTCTTGAAAAGATGGAAAAAAAAACCAGGAAATCGATTTCAAATTCTTATTTCTCCAATTTCTAGAAGAATTTATAAGCAATGGCCGGTGGAAAAATTTGCGGAGCTCATCTTTAAAATTTTTTTGCAGATGCAACTTTCCCCCCCCGTCCAATTTGATTTTTTGTTAGTCGGTGGGCCGGGGGAAGAAGAAGGGGTGGAAAAATTAGCCGAACTCTTGCAAAAAAAACAAATCCAAGCCGAAATTCAAATTTTTAGAAACTTAGAACAGGTGTGGAGAAATTTTCGCAAAGCTGATTTTTTTTTAGGAAACGATAACGGCCTTCGCCATTTTGCCATCGCCATGGAATTGCCCACTTTGGGCATTTTTGGGCAGGGCCACCCCAGTTCTTGGACCCCGCCTAATCATTTTTTGCACGCAGTGGTGGAAAATTTTTTGCCTTGTAAGCTTGCTTGCGCCTACCCCCATTGTTCTTTAGGGTGCATAGAAGTGCCGGTGAAAAAAGTAGCCGATAAATTTTGGCAACACTTTTTTCGGATGTATCTATCCACTTAATTTTTAGCCTTCCTTACGAAATTTTATTTTGCCCTTTTGATGGGAGAAAAATCTAAATTTTTTTACTTTTTAAAAGAG
>Ga0302322_100004058_pt1 | contig 12660 bp, 12 predicted proteins | sample Fen_T0_2_FD_203757 | JGI IMG/M metagenome (GOLD analysis project Ga0302322, IMG submission 203757) | Peat permafrost microbial communities from Stordalen Mire near Abisko, Sweden - Fen_T0_2 | ecosystem: Environmental > Terrestrial > Soil > Wetlands > Permafrost | place: Sweden: Abisko...
TGGGTTTATCAGTTGAGATCTGGGGTGTCAGTCGCCCTCCAATAAAATGTATCAGGTTTACATTGTGTGTTTCAGCGGCGGCCGTGATGCCCGCGAGAAATTCGGCGCCCCAGGCGCGTCCCACTTGTGACGCAAACACGCCGATCGTTTTTCTTTCCACTGATTTTTTCGGTATTGACATGCCCTATATCCTTCCAATTGGATATTGAGATTATATCCTTGATTCTGGTATGCCGTAAAATAAAACCGTGACAGAAATCCGCTTCGTACTTAGCCGATTATTGCTTCGGTTACGAGAGCGTTAATCTCATCTGCCACTGTGATAAGTTCTCTTGTTCGAAGCCAGCACGTTTAAATATGCCGCCAAACTCTTCGGGGAAGATCGCCGGCACATGCCAGGTCTTGCCTTGATAATGTGCGATAACGTTCTTTAGCAGAGCTACGCTCAAGCCTTTGCCGCGTGCCTCTGGTTCTACCAACAAGGAAGAGATCGCGATATGCTCAACATCAGGGTTTGATATCACCATGATTGCCGGTCCGTTACGATAGGCGCGTGCGGTTGGATCCAATTGCGCAATGGTTTCACCGGTTAATTGCCAGGGTAGGTCTGATAAACCATGTTGTGAAATTAATTTGCCAGCTGTCGATAAATCGATTTCTTCGATTGCCGCTTGTATGTTTTCATGGGCGTCTTTACGGATCAAACCGATCAAGCGCCGCATACTTTGAAAGCCACACTTTTGATATAACCTTAGGGCATATTCATTTTGCTCGATCACTTCAAGGAACATCTCGTGGTCCTGGCGCTCACGGGCTTCTTCGATCAGCTTGCCCATGAACCATGAACCTGCGCCGAGACCGCGCATATTTTTTACAATGCCCATTGCCGCCAACCGACACGCGCCGAGCGTCGCGCGCCGTGCAATGAGTCCAATGCCCGCGGGTTGTTCGTTAACCAGTAATACACGGCTGGCATTTAGGTCTATGCCATCTTTGCGGAGCATTGTTTGAAACTGGGAAAGGTTGAACTGGATGGGGACAAGATAATTCTCAAAGCTGAGATTCAGCAGTTGAGTCAGATCAGGCAAAAGGTAATCTGAAGCGGATTTTACGTTCAGCATTTTTTGATTGTACCCGCATCCCGTTTATAATCCATGCTTTCAAAAGAGGACAACTTCATGACAGACTTTTCCAAAATGGCTCGTAAGATCACGTGGGTGTTGTTTGCAAATCAAAGCCTGGCATCGGCTGGTTTTATTGTGGCGGCGACGTTGAATTCAATTGTAGGCGCCACGCTCAGTAATCACACCGGTTGGGCCGGGATGCCCACTGCTGTTTATTTATTGGCGGGTGCGCTGGCATCTTTTGGTTGGGGTTATTTATTTGATTCAATGGGGCGGCGCAATGGTTTGGTAACCGGGCTTTTATTGGGTGCGCTTGGTTCGGGTTTTGCGTTCTACGCCATTGCGATCCGTTCCTTTGCATTTTTCCTCAGTGGCATGGTGTTGATGGGTATCGCCAATGCAGCTGTGCAGTTGGGACGTTTTGCCGCGGCAGAGGTGAACATACCTGCGAATCGCGGTAAAGCGATTTCAAATGTAGTCATCGGTGGAACAGTTGGTTCGGTGGTGGGACCCTTTGTGACCGGACCGGCAGGTGCATGGTTCAAACCCATCGCGGGAGATGAACTGGCAGGAGCATATGCGATTAGCCTGATCTTGTTTTGTATCGGCGCTGTTGTTGTTTTCATTGGCTTGCGTCCTGACCCGCGCGAGTTGGGCAGTGAAGTAGCAAAACAGTTCCCTGAGGTTGATGGAAATCAAGGACTGGCAAGAAGCTTTTTGGAGATCTTTCGTCAACGCGCGGCATTGATTGCATTGGTGGCGATGTTGCTCGGACAAATGGTGATGGTGTTGGTGATGGTCATTACGTCCCTACATATGAAGGATCATCATCATATCCTAACGGATATTTCTGCTGTCATCTCAGCGCATACATTTGGCATGTATGCTTTTTCGATTCTTTCTGGACGTTTTGCTGATCGGTTTGGGCGTGGACCAGTGATCCTCTTTGGATCGTTCACGCTGGTGTTAGCCTGTATCGCTGCAACGCTTTCTCCCGATGTATTGCCATTGGGTATCGCGCTCTTTTTGTTGGGCTTGGGATGGAACTTCTGTTATGTGGGTGGTTCGACTTTGCTGGCAGATCAGCTCTCGCCAGTTGAGCGCGCTCGCACGCAAGGCTTCAATGATCTGTTGGTGGGGCTGGCTTCTGCCATTGGCAGTTTAAGTAGCGGATATATCTTTAGCGCCTTGGGCTATAACACCATGGCGTTGATCGCCGCGGCCGTGGCGCTTATTCCGTTCGTGATGGCGTTGATCTGGCAAAGAAATAGATCCGTGACGTTCAGTGGCGCGAATTAAATAAACGCAGGCTGTTCATGGAAACAAAAAGTCCCGCAGAATATTCTGCGGGACTTTTTACACTATTTTCGTATCATCGTTAATAACATTTTAAATCTTTGTACTGCGTGAACTGCATGAGGTTCATCGGCCGGCAGGATGATGATATCACCGGTTTGTAGGTGAAATGGTTTCCCTGAGATTTTTATTTCAGTTTCACCTTCCAGCACATGGACAAGTGCATCGAATGGAGCGGTATGCTCACTGAGACCTTAATCCTTATCAAAGGCAAACAACGTAACGTTACCAGCCTCTGCTTTGGTGATCTGGCGGCTGACGACTGCGCCGTCTTGATAGGTCACCATTTCTGCCAATTTCAACACTTACGACTTTGGTGCAGTTGACATTATTTCACCTCGATCTGATATGCAGCCGGGATGGTGGTAAAGCGCGATGTGCCGGTTACGATTAAGGTTGCTTCTTCGCCGTTTTTCAACGAAAGTGGAATATCCGCAGTTTGATCTGCGTTCATTTCAATAGGCGTCACGGTGGTAGTGTCACCTTTGGTGATGAGACTCAAACGATAGGTTTGCGGTAGAGTATTTTGAACACGCACAAAGCCATTTGCGTTCCAGCCGCCGTTGTCTGTTTCAAAATCGGATTTGTAGTTGATCGCTGCTATCTGTACATCGTCCAGCAAAAAGCCTCCGCCGTTGATCTCAGCATCGGTGACATATTCGAAGCGGAGCTGGACTTTCTGACCGGCAAATTGTGAAAGGTCAACTTCTTCCTGCTTCCACTCATTGGTTTGACCTGTATACGCCCAACCATAAGATGCGCCAGATGGATTTGAATCTGTACTGGATGGAGCTTTGAGCGTTTGCCAGTTCTGCCCATCTGTAGAGGCTGCAAGATATACATAGTCCCAATCTTTTTCAATATCGAACCAGGTCTGATAATCGAATTTGATCGGCGCGCTCACGTTGGTAAAATCGAATTCACGCGTAAGAGTCATATCTGATTCGTTGCCTTTGTTTGACCAGAAAGCGTATTTGCCGGAGTGTACGTCTGTTGGCAAAAGCCCAGCTACAGTGGAACCGCTGAAGTGCAAAGTGTGGTCTCCGACGCAGTTCACCTTGATGTAATCTATACCATATTGGTTCACCGAGCGACTCATTGGCGCCTGCGGACAATTGCTGATCGTTTCTGTATCTGTAGTTTGGGGTACATTGGCATAGTTATGATAGATATAACGCCCATCACCAACATTGCCATCTTTGAGATATAAAGCACCAGCCCAATCCATAAAGACATCATCAGCCGTTACGACCTTTCCTGTTTTGGGGTCGGTGATGTTTAATGTAGCAAGTGTGTCATCTACACTTTCAAGATCATTTTTCGGGTTGCTCGTTAATGCCTTGCTCGCGTCCTTGCCATACCGGTCAAGGAAATAAGCGAGGTAGAGAAAAGATTGGCCATAGTGGCGACCGAAATCGGGTGAGTTATTATCTGCCCATGAATTCAATTGCAAATCAGGGTTTTGGGTATACGTCCAGTCTGCGCCGCCAACATCGTAGCCATTAATAAAAGCGCCTACTTCCGCAAACCCTTCGGTGATCCAGGTTGCATCATTACGGTCGGTGGGGTGTTGGATCATATGCACAAACTCATGGGCTAAAGTAGCGTAGGCGTATTGGTCACCAAGACTCTGGCTTGAGACTAATATGAATGCTTCATGCGCGTTGGAATGTTCCTGAACCTGCGGGTTGAATTCATCAGTGGAACTATAGCTTCCACCGATGTTGCTGCCAAGATCGCCGGCATATAACACAAAGATGTGCGGATCGTTATCCACACCGGGCGTCCATTCACTACCGAAGAACTCACGGTCGGTCGGGTAGATCTTGTTTTCAAAGGTATCCATCAGAGCTTGCATATCTTTTTTGTTGACGTTTGCGCCATCCTCAGCCCAAAAATAAGTATGAGGTGTTGCATAAAGCAGGGTGGCATTGGCTTGATGGTAGGCAATGGTATCTGAATTAAGTACCCAGAATTTTTCCTGATCACCGATTTTGTAGGCTTTATCCTGCACGGTCTTTGAGACATCGCATTTCTTTTTAAAGCGACAAGCCAGATCGTATGGATCGTTCTCAGGGACATTGGCGCTGAGCAGGGCATTCAAAGTATCCGTTGGAATTGATTCGATCGGAGGCCGAGTCAGCTCAATGGGTGGTAGAGGCGTGGCCGTAGCTTGAAAAATTGGCGGCAGAAGAGGCGTCATGTTTGAGGTCGGTAGATTGCGATATTCATAAAAGGCAAGTCCACCCGCCGCAATAATTGCCACACAGGCACAACAAACGAGGATGGCAACGATCGCACCGATGATCTTCGGCGCTGAGTTTGATGCGTTATTATTCGAATCCATACTGATAATCTCCTTTATACATTCATCGCATCATACCCTGTCATTCTAAATCAGGGATTAGGAACAACTAAGCCACCCAGTTTTCGTGGGTGGCTTAGTTGTTAACTTATATTGATTGTGCTCAATTTTGTGAACGCATGGACGTGCTGTTCTTATCGAAAGAATTGGTTAGTTTTTCGCGGATCGGTTCGAGAATGCCCCAATGTGCCAGCATGGCGATCGAGACAGTCATCATAATAAAAAAGAATATCAGGTCTTTCCATACGAAACCAAGCTTGACGTTCTCAACATCGAACACATAGCGGAACACGATCATTCCTAATTGCCCGAGGCTGATGATCAATAACGGTATGGCAAAAGGACGCAGGTCGTGCTCTTCAACGATCAAATGGAAGCCCACCATGGCGCCCAGTCCGCCAGCGAGCACCAATAGATATTTGATGAACTTCGTTAGGTCGTCTGGCTGATGATACATCCGTTGCAAGACCACAATAAAAAGATAACAGACCACCACCAGGCAGGCCCAGGCACAAGCTTTGATCAACATCGGCAGGATCAAATTGCCATACACTCTGATCGCCACCAACGCGGTCAGCCAGCCCACCATATATGCCAGCCCAACGACAATGATCTGCACGAACACCATGCCGACCTCGGTTTTTGAATTTTCCCCCAGAACATCTGCAACGATCTTCACGCCAGCCAGTGCCGCAATACCAAAAGCCCCCATACTTAAAGCCAACATGGCAATACTCAACAGCCCTCTTTGCGAAACCGCGTGTCCGTTCTGATGACCGTTACGCGGTTGCGTGGGTGGGTGATTGTTGGACGAATGATTCATAAAGCCTCCTACCCTCCTGTGACAATATTCTCACTCGAAAGGGACGTATTGAATTATACCCATAAGACTGTTTTTGCTTCGCCGAAGTTCCCGCATCTGGCGTCATTCAATTTGCTTCAGCCCAAGTTGCCGAATTCACGCTGACATTTGGATGCGCTGTTAAAATTTATTGTGCAGGATTATCATTACTATTGCCTATTGAGCTATGCGTTTATACTAGCCCCTGAACTTAACTTTGAAGAGGCATAAATTATGAAACAGGATATCAAAAATTTTGAAATAAAACAACTTGCCAAAGATGATGTCAGCGCCTTTACATCACTGATCAATCTGTTCAATGTAGTCTTTGAAGAGGAAAATCCCAGCATTGGCAGTGAAGCCAACTTGCTTCGATTATTGAGCAACAAACAGTTTGTTGCCATCGTCGCGCTGGCTGAAAACGAAGTAGTGGGTGGCTTAACAGCTTACGAACTTCCCATGTATTACGCCGATCGTTCAGAAATCTTTTTATATGATCTGGCAGTGAAGCCGGAATATCAAAGAATGGGAATCGGCAAAGGATTAATTCAAAGCCTGGAAGAACACTGCATTAAGCATGGCATCAAAGAATTTTTTGTCATGGCACACGAAGAAGACGAACACGCGATTGAGTTCTATCACGCCACCGGCGGGCAGAGTGAGAAGGTGGTCAATTTCGTTTATGAGACAGGTGAATAATCAGCATTTGTCGTCAAATTAAATCCTGCTAAAATTTGGCAATTGTTTTCCACTTATTGATGACGATGCTGCTTATAAGGAAACAGACATGGCGCTTGACTGGGTTTATTCACAGGACAATCTAGATTGGGATGAACTCTCCATTCTTTATATGGAGGCTGGTATGGGGAACAAGGCTTCCGCCGATATCAAAACTGCATTTACCAACAGCATGTTCAAATGTTTTATTTATGATGCGGGTAGATTGATCGGAGTTGGGCGCGCGCTGGCAGATGGATTCGATGCGGCGTATATTTGCGATATTGCAGTGCATCCTGAATATCAAGGGCAGGGAATTGGAAAAACGATCGTTTTAAAACTGGTCGAGTTATCAAAGCATCATCGCAAGATCATCCTCTACGCTGCCACTGGAAAAGATATGTTTTATCTAAAACTTGGATTCAAACGTATGGCAACTGCCCTGGCTATTTTCAAAGACCAGGAACAGGCTTTGAAGAACGGTGTGATCATTGAAGAACCATAATATTTCGCAAGAAAAGGAAATACGCAGGCAAGGATATTTTAGACAAGGACTATTGTTATGAAACCAAATCGCATCATTTTAATTCGGCATGGTGAATCGGAAGGGAATATTGATAAAAATAAATATCTGACAATTCCAGATTATGCATTAAACCTAACTCCGAATGGAATTGAACAAGCCCAAAAAGCAGGCGGTGCGATAAAAGAAATTGTTGGAACCGAAAGTGTTTATGTTTACTTGTCGCCTTATTTCAGAACGAGGCAAACACTCCAACAATTGAAAACAAGTATTGAACCCAATGTCGCAAATGTTATTGAAGACCCAAGAATCAGAGAATTGGATTGGGGGCACCTACGCCACCCCGACGATAATGAAGAGATCTTGAAGCAAAGAGATGATTTCAGTACTTTTTACTACAGAATACCCGATGGCGAATCTGGCGCCGATGTATTCGATAGGGTAAGCACATTTCTGGAAACTCTGTACCGGGATTTCAATAAACCACACTATCCACAAAATACTTTGATCGTCACGCATGGGCTGACGCTGCGATTGTTCTTAATGCGCTGGTATCACTGGACCGTAGAAGAATTTGAGAACCTGCGCAACCCGCAGAATTGTCAAATTGTGGTGATGCAAAAAAGACAAGATGACAAATATGAATTAATAACTCAACTAAAGAAAAGAAATTAATCTTGACTCAAACCTACGATGTCGTTGTTCTCGGCGCGGAATTCTCAACGCGATCAACGATGATCTTCGCCGCAGTTGCCGTTCCATTTTCGCTTCTGATCTTCGCGCCTAAAACCTTTGCCTTATCTTTTATTTCCTGTGACAGTGCAAATTGAATGGCAGCCGATAAATTTTCGGATGTAAGTTTTTTTCTTGGAATGGGTTTGGCACCCACCCCCAATTCATATACGCGGCGACCCCAGGCGAATTGATCGGTCCCAGATGGGATGATGATCGTTGGCACGCCTGCCCGTAGACCAGCCGCCGTTGTCCCTGCCCCGCCGTGATGGACCACAGCCGCCATACGCGGGAACAACCACGCATGCGGCACGCTCTCAAGCATGAAGATATTTTCTGGGAGCGTTTCCAGCTTGGACATACCACTCCAGCCGGTTGCCAACACCCCACGTTGACATGACTGCTTCAACGCCTCGATCACCAACGCCGTGGTTTGAACCGCGATATTCGGATTGCCGATACTGCCGAACCCAACATAGACCGGCGCGGATCCCTTCTGTAAAAAGTCCAGCAATTCCGGCGAGGGACTCCAACCGGCTTCCTCATCCAAGAACCAATAGCCCGTCGTGTGGACATGCTCCGGTCGATCAGTCGGGGTCGGAAAGACATATTCGCTGCACGAGATGATCGTGGGTAATTCTTTGGTGGTTTGTTTGCTGAATGGACTCGCGAAACCTTTGGGCAGAGCCCCAAATTCTTTTTTCCAAAATGCTTTAAGCGGCGAGCTCGATGCAAACCACATGATCTGCTCAAGGATCTTATGGCTCAGGTAATTGAAGCCTTTGCCGAACCGGGGCATATCGTAAAAGATCAACGAGGGATATTCACGCGTTGGTGACATGGGGAACGGCAACGCCAACACGCTGGGAATCTTGAAATATTGCGCGGCGAAATATCCAACAGCGGCACCGGGATGATAGAGGATGATGTCCGAGTCTTTGCAGGCATTGAAGAAATCCTGCTGCAGGTCATAAACATACCCTTTGAGTTTGTTGAAGCTCAACAACAACTTAAGCGGATTATCCGCCTGCATGGCTTTATCGCTGTTGACGCTGGCAGCCACCAGCGATACATCCCCGCGTATCTTGTAAAAGTCCAGCCCATGTTCAGTGACGAAGGACTCGTAATTTTGAAATGCCGCCAGCCGTACCGCGTGACTGTGTTTCTTCAGTTCCACGCCCAATGCAATGTAAGGTTGGGTATCGCCCCGGCTACCCGTGGTTAAGATGGTTATTCTCATTTAATCTCTCTTCTAAAAAATATTTTGATAATCAGGATGTTTGAAACAGATCAACCAGCTTGGTCAGAATAGACTCGAATTGTTTCGCTTCTTCTTTGCTCAAAACGGACCTAATGAACTTCCCATAGTCCTGCAGCGCCTGATTCTTTGCCGCCGCAAACCGCCTTCCGGATTCTTTCAAACTAACCCGAAAAACGCGCTTATCCGCTTTGGATTGGGTTTTGGAGACAAACCCCATCTTGATCAATTTATTGACACCCACCGTGACCGAAGCTTTGGTGATGTGGAGCTTTTTCGCAAGTTCTGTGATGGTTGGGTTTTCAAGGTCGTTGATCGCATCGAGATATTGCAATTGATGGACAGTCAACTTTGAAAAGCCGAGAGTGCTCCCGGCTTCTTTTTGTTGTTGCTTGAGCGAGAGATCCAGCGTGTTGATAAATTCAAGCAGGATTTTTTCCATGCAATCTCCAAATTAGTTAGTCAAACTAACTAATTTTACAACCTTATAACCATCTCGGTCAAGACATCAATTCAGACTCTCGAATTCTGCTACAATTCCGAAATCAAAACCTCAGCCACGGATTTACACTGATTTTTCCTTGGTGCTCTTTGTGTCCTTCGTGGTTAAAAAAGGAAACCTCACATGACTCAAACTTATGATGCCATTGTTATTGGTGCTGGCGTGATGGGCGCCAGTATCGCCTTTCACCTCGCCGAGCGCGGACTCAAAGTTGCCATTCTCGAGCGCAAGGTCACGGCTTCGGGCGCGACCGGTCACTCGAGCGGACTCGTCCGCATGCATTACGATCTCGCCGCAGAATCTGAACTAACTTTCGCCAGTTATAAGTATTATTTCAATGATTGGAAGCACAGAGTCGGTGGGGAATGTGGCTTCATGCAAACCGGCTTTATGCAGATCGCCAAGCGCGAGCATGAAGACAAACTGCGCGGCAATGTTGCCAATCAACAGCGCATCGGCATCAACACGTCCGTTATCTCGGCGGATGATGTGAAGAAACTCGTCCCGGATTTCGTCACCGACCAGTTCGACTTCGCCGCGTACGAACCAGATTCAGGGTACGCCGATGCAACCCTCACCACCAACTCATTCATCGAAGCCGCCAAACGCAACGGCGCAACGTTGATTCAAAATTGCGAGGTGACTGCGATACACTCATCGGGCGGAGCCGTAAAAGGCGTTAGCACCACTCAAGGTGAATTTGCGGCGCCCACAATTATCAGCGCGGCAGGAGCGTGGGCGAAGCAGGTCGCACAACTCGCCGATGTGGATGTCCCGCTCGTCACATGGACTCACGATGTGGCGTTCCTCCATCGCCCGCCGTCGCTTGGCAAGATCCCCGCGGTGATCGACGATACCATCAACTGCTACTTCCGCCCCGAGGGCAGTGCGCTGATCCTTGCGGCGGGCGAAGATGAAAGCCTGCGCGGCGAAGCGCCCGATGCCGAAGACCAAACGCCCACGCCCACGTTCGTTGAGAAACTGATTGATGCGATGGCCCGCAGGGTCCCGAAGATCGAAGAGAGCGGCTTGCACTCCATCCACGTGGGGCGCGACGGCATCACCCCCGACCAGCGCGCCATCTACAGCGCGGCGGGTCCCGACGGTTTCTATCTCGCCTGCGGCTTGAGCGGCACGGGCTTCAAGACCTCCCCCGCCGCGGGCGTAAGTCTGGTCGAGTTGATTCTCGATGGTGTACCCAAAACTGTGGACATTACACCGTTTCGATTCAGTCGCTTCGCCGAAGGGAAGTTATTGGAAGGCGAATATGGATATGGGAATATTTGGAAATAGAGGAAAGACTGCGGATGCATTTTTCTAGCTCCGCAGCCTTTCTTTAACCCGCATCGCTTCGGACTCAGGGAAGGTTGATTTGGTTTCGAGGGGCGTTTTCTCTCCCCATGTGCTTCAACATAGACATACATGAAATTCATTTTTGTTTTCATTAAATATTAGATATATAATCACCGATAAGTCCCAGATAATAATAAACGAACTACAAAGAGAAATAAAATCTGATGTAGTTGTGATTATTATATGTATTATATATTTGCTTTATGTCGTTATTGCCAAAATCAGAAAGAAAGATTATTTTGACAGGAAGTTAGTACCAGTTGCATTGTTTATCCTTGTGATCGGCATCAACAGTCTTCGGGATGATAATAGAAGACTCCAATATTTTCAAAGTGAGTATGCAAAGCTATCCACAATCTACGAAAATCAGGAATATAAAATCAGCGAGGCATCGTCCATGTGCAACACATGGAACCTGCAGAAGGTCATACGGCAGGCGATATTATTCAGGTCGATAGCGTGGTAATTGAATTTCGCTGTGCAAGCATGACGCTTGGATATAATGAGATAATTGCATTTGGTGGCGTCTTAACCGAAGGCACGATGGCAAGGATTTATTATTATCAATCAGGAACTGAGTTCCTTGGCCCAGAATCTAATACTACGCATTGACTTACCAAACAACAAATCAAGCATGAATGAAAACAGTACAATTCTTCGATGTACACGATAATGCGATCAAAAACGGGTCTGTGGGTGAAGGGCGGTTAGATCTCACCCGATTGTGGCGATTAATCGGCGAGTCCGTTTGCCCCTCTCCCAGTGGGAGTGGGCATTGTGTTGGCTTCTTTTCTGTACGATGGGGTTGTTGAGTTTCCAAGTCAATGTTACGTGTGAGGAAGTATCGGTTTCTCCCCCTTGGGGGAGACGGGAGAGGGGTTGTATAATCGCAACCTATGCAATACTTCTTCGTTGACGAATCAGGCGATGCGGGATTGACCAACCAAGGTTCAGCATATTATGTGGTTGCCATGGTGCAATTACCAAATCGGGAACATCTGACCGAACTTGTTGCTCTACGGCAGAAACTACATCTTTCCCCAAATTTTGAATTTCATTAATACAAAATGAACGCACGTCAAAAAGACGAGTTCTTTCAAGCTGTAAATCCGCTGGCATTTCGTGTCCGTGCCGCCGCGTTGATCAAACCCCATTTGCCGTTGAAGTTTCAATCCATGAGTAGCACAGAATTGGCAACCAGTATGCTGGTAAATCTTACATTACGGGCTTCGCCGCTTGATATTGCCAACGATGTATTGGTTTTAGATGACGCGCCTGATCGTTTTATCCAATCCCTACGAATCCATTTTACGCAGGCATATCAGCAAATGAGGCGGGAACGTCCCTTCAAGAAAATAGTTTCGAGCAAGTCGAAACACGACGATGGCTTGCAAATGGCAGATATGATTGCAGGCGCTGTGCGACAATTTATCTGGGAAAATGATCCCGTCAATTACCAGACATTTTCCAACAAAGTAGCGGATTTATGGCGGGCAGACAAATAAAACACCCCTAGCTATCTCAAGTCTTGCTTGAGAAGGTCACCTCATGTGGCAACCTTATTGCTAGGGGCGGGTAAAACGGTCGAACCGTTTTATTGATACTTGTATTATACATCCGTTGCGAATGAAATTGAAAATCAAAAACGGGACTGTGGCACACAGTCCCGTTTTGATTTTCCCTATTAGACTGCTGGGAACAATTCAGATTATTTTTCCGTTCTTCATGTAATAGCAAAGCTAAATTTTTATAATATCAAGGAAAAATAATAATGAGGAAGTTTTCAATTCTTATCGTGATGGCTGTATTCATGAGCGCCTGTGCAAGCAATATACCCCAATCAAATTCCATATCCGACGCCGACAAAGTAGCCACCGTTGTCGCCGCGA
>Ga0302322_100004060_pt1 | contig 12655 bp, 12 predicted proteins | sample Fen_T0_2_FD_203757 | JGI IMG/M metagenome (GOLD analysis project Ga0302322, IMG submission 203757) | Peat permafrost microbial communities from Stordalen Mire near Abisko, Sweden - Fen_T0_2 | ecosystem: Environmental > Terrestrial > Soil > Wetlands > Permafrost | place: Sweden: Abisko...
TGGGGAGCCGGGCGACCATGTCGGCGACGAACGCGTCGTGGTCGGTCGCGCGCTGGGTCGTGCGCTCCTTCACCAGCTCGTCTTCCGTGAGCACGAGGAACCGGTCCTCGGCCACGGCGTCACACACCCGCGTCGCCACCGCCTCGGGCGCGACCGCCGGCGGGAGCTGGATCTCCGTCAGCCACGCGGCCGGGTCCTCGACCCCGACGAAGCGCGCGGTCTCGCCCAGGTTGGTGTCGACGAGGCCCGGGCACACGAGCGAGACGCCCACGCCGAGCGGCCGCGCGTAGAGCGCGAGCGCCTCGGTGAACCCGGCCACCGCAAACTTGCCGGTGATGTACGGGATCGTGTCCCACGCATAGGCGAACAGGCCCGCGAGCGACGCGGTGTTGACGATGTGGCCGCTCCCCCGCTCGAGCATGTGGGGCAGGAACGCGCGCACGCCCCGGATCACGCCGTAGAGGTTGACCTGGAGGATCCAGTCCCACTCCTCCATCGTCATCGTCTCGGGCGGGCCCATGGCCACCACGCCCGCGTTGTTCATGACGATGTCGACGCGACCCATCTCCTCGAGCGCCTCGACGCGAAGGTGCTCGACCTGGTCGTCGAAGGTGACGTCGCAGCGGATCGTGAGGACGCGCTGCCCCATCTCCTCGACCTCGACCCGCAGCTCCTCGAGCCGGTCCTCGTGGATGTCGGCGGCGACGATGTGCGCGCCGCGACGGGCGAGCTCGAGCGCGGTGGCGCGGCCGATGCCGCTGGCCGCGCCGGTGACGACGGCAACGCTCCCGGTGATGTTCACGATCCCTCGTTCACGAAACGCCAGCGGGGATCGGTGCCGTAGCGCATCTCGGCGAAGGCTCCGTAGTCGGCCCCCTTGCGCACCGACTGGCCGCCGTCGATCGAGATGTTCTGCCCCGAGATCCACGACGACTCCGGCCCCACGAGGAACCGGACCAACGCCGCGATGTCGTCGGGCTCGCCCACGCGACCCAGCGGGATCTCCTCCATGTAGGAGTCGAGCACGGGGCCACCGGAGGTGATCGCGGTCATGAGCTCCGTCGCGACCACGCCGGGAAGCACCGAGTTCACCCGCACCCGCGCCGGGCCGAGCTCGTCGGCGGCCACGCGGACCAGCTGGTCCATCCCGGCCTTGGCCGCGCAGTACGCGCCGAGGAAGCGAAAGGTGTCGCGCCCGGTGTGCGACGAGATGCCGACGATCGAGCCCCCGCCGCCTTCGGCCATCGCGAGGCCCGCGTGCTTGATGACGAGGAACATGCCCGTGACGTTGAGGTCGACGGTGGCGCGGAACGTGTCGAGGTCATGGAGTATCAGGGGTCCCGTCCCCCGACTCCCACCGGCCGAGTTCACCGCGGCGGTGAGCCGGCCGCCGCCGTGCTCGACCGCGTGGGCCACCGCGGCCTCGATGTCGGGCTCCGAGGTGACGTCCGTGGCAACCCAGGCCACGGGGCCGGCGCCGGGAAGCTCCTGGAGTCGCGCGGCCGCGGACTCGAGGGTCTCGGCGGTGCGCCCGCAGATCGTGACGGCGGCACCGTCGCCGACCAGCGCCGCCGCGCACGCGTAGCCGATGCCGCTGCCACCCCCGGTGACCAGCACCGAGTACCCGTCGAGTGATCCCATCACTGCCCTCCTCGGACCCGCCCTGGTTCGAAGTCGATATGTTTCCAGCCTCCTCGTCCTCCCGACCACCCCGGAGCCCACGTGAACGTCGACCCCGCCCAGTTCGAGCTCCTCCGGGTCGAGGAGGCGCGCCCGCAGGTGGCGCTCGTGACCCTCGACCGGCCCGACCGCCTCAACGCACTGAGCTGGGACCTCGTCGACGAGCTGCACGGCGTGCTCGACGCGATCGGCGCCGACAACTCCTTGCGCGCCGTGGTGCTCACCGGCGCGGGCCGCGGGTTCTGTGCCGGGCTCGACCTCAGCGAGCGCGGCGGCTCGTCGCGCTCGGCCGGGCTCACCGGCCCCGCCGGCGGCATGCGCTCGCAGGAGCACATCGCCAACGTGATGCTGAAGCTCCGCGCGATCCCCCAGCCGGTGATCGCGGCGTTCAACGGCGTCGCCGTGGGCGGGGGCTTCGCGCTCGGCTGCTACAGCGACATCCGCATCGCCGCGGAGTCGGCCCGCTTCGGCGTGCAGTTCATCAAGGTGGGCCTGTCGGGCTGCGACGTGGGCGTGAGCTACGCGCTCCCCCGCCTCATCGGCGCGTCGCGCGCCACCGAGCTGATCCTCACCGCCCGCATGTTCGACGCCGCGGAAGCCGACCGCATCGGCTTCGTGAGTCGGGTGGTGCCCGACGGCTCCGTGGTGGAGGCCGCGCTCGACGTCGCCGACGAGATCCTCGGCTACTCGCCCTTCGGAGTGGTGATGACGAAGGAGGTGATCTGGGCCAACCTCTCCGCATCCAGCGCGGAGACCGCCATCGACCTCGAGAACCGCACCCAGATCCTCGTCTCGCACTCCGGCGACTTCGTCGAGGCGATCACCGCGTTCAGGGAGAAGCGCCCGCCCGACTTCGCGGCGCCGGGCTCGGCCCCGCCGCGCGACGGCGACGCGGGCTGAGGGGCCGGCCGTGCGGATCGGGTTCATCGGCCTCGGCGACCAGGGCGGGCGCATGGCCCAGCGCATCGCGGAGGACGGCTTCGCAACCACGGTCTGGGCCCGCCGGCCCGCGACCTTGGAACCGTTCGCGAGGGTCCCCTTCACGATCGCCGGGTCGCCGGCCGAGGTGGGCGCGGCGAGCGACGTCGCCTGCATCTGCGTCGTCGACGACGCCGGCGTGCTCGATGTGGCCGACGGGCTGCTCGACGGCATGGCTGCCGGCGGCGTGATCGTGGTGCACAGCACGGTCCATCCCGACACCTGCCACGAGCTCGCGCGGCGCGCCGCGGTGCGCAGGATCGCCGTCGTCGACGCACCGGTCAGCGGCGGCGGGGCGATGGCGCTCGAGCGGAAGCTGCTCGTGATGGCCGGCGGCACGGCCGAGGACGTCGACCGGTGCCGCCCCGTGTTCGCCACCTACGGCGACCCCGTGCTGCACCTCGGCCCGCTCGGCGCCGGACAGGCCGCCAAGCTGCTCAACAACCTGATCTTCACCGCGCACCTGGCCCTGGCCACCGACATCTTCGCGCTCGGCCGGGAGCTCGGCGTGGACCCGGGCTCACTGGCCGAGGTGCTCACCCACGGGAGCGGGCGCAGCTACGGCGTGCAGGTCACCGCGGGGATGGGCCACTCGGCCGCACCCCTGGGGCCCCAGGCCGGGGCGCTCCTCCAGAAGGACGTCGGGATCGTGGCCGACCTCGCCCACCGGCTCGGCGCGCCCACCGGCGTGCTGGTCGGCACCGCCGACGCGATGCTCGCCCGCTTCGGGCTCCCCCGGACCGGACCGGAACCCGACGGATCGGATGCCGAGACCGCGGACGGGGCCGCGTAGATCTCCGCCGTGGTCCTGACCGCCGGCTCCCCTCAGCGGGGGGCGCGGGGCAGGCCGAGGCCGGCCATGCCGATGATCTCGCGCTGCACCTCGTTGACCCCGCCGCCAAAGGTGATCGTCACCGCCGAGCGGTAGGCCTGCTCGAGCGACAGCGCCAGCTCGGTGCCCGTCGTGCCCTCCTGCAGGTACGCGTGCTCGCCGACGACGTCCATGAGCAGGTCGAGGCACTTCCACTGGGACTAGCTGGCGAGCACCTTCATCGCCGACGCGTCGGCCGGGCTCAGCGCATCCGCGTCGAGGTCGGCCGCGACCCGCCAGTTCGCGAGCTTCAGCGCTTCGGTGGTGGCGTGTACCCGGGCGAGGGTGATGCGCACCCATTCGTGGTCGATCGGACGCGTGCCGTCGGCCAGTGTGGTGGCCCGCGCCCACGCGAGCACCTGCTGGTACGGCCGCTCGAGTCGGCCCGCCGGCGCGAGCGCGACCCGCTCGTGGTTGAGCTGGCCGGTGATGAGCTTCCAGCCCTGGTTCTCCCTCAGCACGACGTTGCCCACCGGCACGCGCACGTCGTTGTAGAAGGTGGCGTTGGTGTGCCCACCGCCGAGCACCCAGATGGGTGAGTGCGAGAAGCCGGGCGCGGTGGTCGGCACGAGGATGATCGAGATGCCCTTGTGCTTCGGCGCGTCGGGATCGGTGCGGCACGCGAGCCACACCCAGTCGGCGTCGTGCCCACCCGTCGTCCAGATCTTCTGCCCGTTGATCACGTACTCGTCGCCGTCGCGCACCGCGCGCGTGGACAGCGCCGCGAGATCAGTGCCGGCGCCGGGCTCGCTGTAGCCGATCGCGAAGTGCACCTCGCCGGCGACGATCGCGGGGAGGAACTGCCGCTTCTGCTCCTCGGAGCCGAAGCGCGCCAACGTGGGGCCGACCGTGTTGAGCGTCACCAGCGGCAGCGGCACCCCCGCACGGTTCGCCTCGTCGTAGAACAGGTACTGCTCGAGTGCGGTGTAGCCCTGGCCGCCGTACTCCTTCGGCCAGCCGAGCCCGAGCTTGCCATCGGCCCCCATCTGCCGGACCAGGTCCCGGTACGCGGGACCGCCGGCCTCACCTCCGCGCAGCGTGGCCCGCCGCTCCGGAGTCATCAGCGCCTCGAAGTACGTCCGCAGCTCGAGCTGCAGCGCGCGCTGCTCGGGGGTGAGGTCGATCTGCACGCCGGCTCGATTCTCGTCAGGCCCAGTCGGGCTCCGCCCCCGTGTAGGCCGCACGAATACGGTAGCGGAGGCGGTGTTCGTACTCTTCCAGCCCGTGGGCGATCCATCCCGCGCACCGGGCGATCACGAAGATCGCCTCCCCCGCGCCCGGCACCATCGACTCGGCTTCAGTGAACACGCCGAGCGCGAAGTCGATGTTCGGGTGCTCGTCGCCGTCCTCCGCGACGATGGCCTCGACGGCGGCCGCGGCCCGCATCACGTCGCGCGGCGGACGGGCGCGCCGCACCGCCGCGAGCAGCGGCGCGGCACGTGGGTCGGGCCCCTCGTAGACCTTGTGCCCGAACCCGGGGACCGCGCCGAGATCGCGCAGGCGCTGGCCCACCGCGACCGCCGCCGGGGTACCGCCCGCGATCTCGTGGAGCAGGTGCCGGACCGCCTCCGACGCGCCCGCGTGCAGCGGACCCCCCGCGGCGGCGAGCCCGGCCGACACCACGAGGTACGGGTCGGCCCACGCCGACGCGGCGACCCGCGCCGCGAGCGTGGACGCAGCGAGCTCGTGGTCGGCGAGCAGCACCAGGGCGCAGTCGAGCGCGGCGACCCGGGCCGGCGTGGCGGGAAGGGGCGAGAGGCGGGGCCAGAGCCGGTCGGCGATCGGCGCTTCGGCGATCGGCGCGTCGGCGGGGCCCGAGACCGTGCTCCCCACCGGCGCCAGCGACTCCACCAGGGTGGCGATGAGCGCCCGCGCCCGCGCCGCGACGGCGGCCCGGCGACGGTCGTTGCGCAACGGATCGCACGACGCGACGGCGGCCGCGGCCACCCGCAGCAGGTCGGGGATCGTCGCCCCGCCCGGGAGCGCGGCCTGGGCGCGGCGCGCGACCTTCACGGCAAGGCGCGGCGCCGTCCACGGTTGGTCGGGCACGGGACCGGTTCCCCACAGCCACTCGGCCACGACCTCGTACGACGCCTCCTCCGCGGCGCGGGTGACGTCCCAGCCGCGGTAGGCGAACCGGCCCACCGGGTCGAGCAGCGTGAGCGCGGAGTCGACCACGATCTCGGGTCCCGTCCCCGGGGGTGCACCCCGCGTGCGGGTCGCGAGGCGTTCGACGTCGGCCCGTCGGTACCGGCTCGTCCGCGTCCCCGCCACACGCTCGCTGCGGACGAGCCCGCGGCTCACGTAGGCGTACAGCGTCTGCGGCTTCACCCCGAGGCGGGCCATGGCCTCGCCGGCGGTGAACCAGTCCTGATCGTCCGCGCCCCCGCGGGCAGCCCGTGTGGCCATGCCCCACCTTACATTGATCGATATCAACATTGACAATGTCTTGGCGTGAGCGCGAACCTCGGAGCATGACCAACGACACGACCAACACCACGACCGCCGGACCGATCATCGCCCCACCGGGCCTCAAGGGCGTCGTCGTCGCCGATACCGAGCTCGGCGACGTCCGTGGGCTCGAAGGCTTCTACCACTACCGCCAGTACTCGGCCCCCGACCTGGCGCGGCAGCGCACGTTCGAAGACGTGTGGCACCTCTTCCTCACGGGCACGCTCCCCTCGCTCGCCGAGCGCACGCAGTTCACGCGCGAGACGGCCGCGTTGCGCGACCTCCCTGCATCGCTCCTCGAGCAGCTGCCGGCGATCGCACGCAGCGAGAACGTCCCGCTCGCCGGGCTGCGCACCGCGCTGTCGCAGCTCGCGGCGATCGAGGACATGCCGCCGACCTACGACGCGGACGCCGCGACCATCCGGGCCAACACCCTGCGCCTCAGCGCCGTGGTGCCCGTGCTCATCGCGGCGCTGCACCGCTACTCGGTGGGCAAGACCCCGATCGCGCCGCGACCCGACCTGGCCACCGCCGCGAACTACCTCTACATGATCGACGGCCAGGAGCCCGATCCCGATCGAGCGCGCGCCGTCGAGCAGTACCTGATCCTCACGATCGATCACGGCTTCAACGCGTCGACCTTCACCGCGCGCGTCGTCACCTCCACCGGCGCCGACGTGGGCTCCGCGATCGTGGCCGCGCTCGGGTCGCTGTCCGGCCCACTGCACGGCGGCGCGCCCAGCCGTGCGCTCGACACGCTCGACGCGATCGGCACACCCGAGAACACCGAGCCCTGGGTCCGTAACGCGATCGCCTCGGGCGAGCGCATCATGGGCTTCGGCCACGCCGTCTACCGCACGGCCGATCCGCGCTCGGTGCTGTTGCACGAGGTCGCGGAGTCGCTCGGCGGTCCCCTCGTCGACTTCGCCGGCCAGGTCGAGATCACCGTGGAGAAGGTGCTCGCCGAGCTCAAGCCCGGACGGGAGCTGCACACGAACGTGGAGTACTGGGCCGGCGTCGTGATGGAGCTGTGCGGACTGCCCCGCACCCTGTTCACGCCCACCTTTGCGGCGAGCCGGGTGATCGGCTGGTGCGCGCAGATCATGGAGCAGGCCCGGGACACCGCGATCATCCGTCCGAGCGCCCGCTACGTCGGCCCACCCCCGCCCCAGCCGGTGCCCGACGCCATGTGACCACAAGCGAGCGGTACGCGATGATGACGCGATGAGCACCCCGGTCATCATCGAAGCAGCGATCAACGGCGGCACGACCAAGGAGCGCAATCCCCACGTCCCGGTCGAGCCGGCCGAGATCGCGGCGGACGCGCTGGCGTGCATCGACGCCGGCGCGGCGATCGTGCACAACCACATCGACCGGGTGATGGTGCCGGGCGAGGAGTCCGCCGCGCGGTACCTCGAGGGCTGGGCGCCCGTGTTCGCCGAACGACCCGACGCGCTCCTCTACCCCACCACCAACTTCGGCCCTGGAGTAGAAGGCGCCTACTCCCACATGGCTCCGCTCGCCGCCACCGGGTCGCTGAAGATCGGCGTGCTCGACCCCGGCTCGGTGAACTTCGGCCCGCTCGACGCCGACGGGGTCCCCGAGGGACCGGGCATGGTCTACGCGAACTCGTTCGGCGACATCCGCCACATGCGCGACCTCTGCGAGGACCTCCGGCTCGGCCCGAGCGTCGCCATCTTCGAACCCGGCTTCCTCCGGACCGCGATGCGCTACCACTTCGGGAACAAGATGCCGCGCGGCGCGATGATCAAGCTCTACTTCGGCGGCGATGCCGGCTTCATCACCTCGAAATCGCATGGGCGCTCGGCGACGTTCGGCCTCCCGCCCACGCAGATCGGGCTCGACGCGTACTGCGAGCTCATGACCGGGAGCACGCTGGCGTGGTCGGTCGCGGTGATCGGCGGCGACCTGTTCGCGCACCGCGAGGTGATGCTCGAGGCGCTGGCGCGTGGCGCGCACCTCCACGTCGGCCTCGAGGACCACGCGGGCGATGCCCAGCCGACGAATGTCGAGCTCGTGGAAGCGGCAGTTGGGCTGTGCGCCGAGGCCGGCCGTCCCGTGGCCACGATCGCGGAGACCGAGGCCATCCTCGATCTCCCCCGCGGCGCGGCGGGGTAGGTCCCTACGGGTTGCGCGTGTCGGTCAGGCGCTCGGCACCCGCGGGGAAGTTGAACTCCAGCCACGCGCGGCCCGACCGCCCGTCGGATGTCTCCACCCGGCACAGCGAACGCGGGAACTTCGACGCGACGCCGTCGGGCGACTGGATCATCACCGGCGCGTGCAGCTCGGGGGTGATGCGGGCCTCGAAGTCACCGATGCGCACGAACGCCGTCGTGGGCAGGGCGTCGGCGTCGAGCTCGTAGTCGACGTCGAGCGAATCGACCGCGCGCAGGTCGTGGCCCGGCTCGACGAGATAGCCGGTCTGGAAGTTCGCGACCCCGGGGATCAGCGTGCGCACGCCGTGGAACCAGTGGTTCTCGGGGAGGTGCCCTGAGGTCCACAACCAGGGGAAGCTCCACACGCGCGTCCCCCACGAGTGGTCGCGCTGGCCGGGGCAGTAGACGTCGAGGTGCTCCTCGCCGATCCCCACGTCGCCCTGGACCCAGGCCGACTGCTCGTAGCGCGTGGTCTCGGTGTACGGGAAGACCACCGATGCGCCGCGCCACTCGAGGTCGTAGTGCAGGTCGACGTCGCCGTCGCCGGGATGCGCCGGGTCGAAGACATCGGCTGGGTTCACGTACGTGCGCGCGGTCCCCTGGCCCTTGATCCGCCAGGCCATCAGCGGCTCGGTGCACTCCCACGTCGTGGAGTAGCGGTCGGTGGCCACCGCGAGCGGCGCGTCACGGTCGGGGCAGGGCGCCGCGGTGTCGCTGATGAGCACGAGCGGCCGGCCCGGGCGCACGATCGCGACCCAGTACCAGACCACGCCGAGATTGGGGTAGAGGCCGAGGCGTACCCAGCCGCCATAGGAGCCGTCGGACGCGGCGAAGTCGTGGTACCACGACTCACCCCACGTCCCGTCGGTGCCCGGGAGGTGCCGGTGCTCGTCGTCGCCACGCAGGTGGAATGCCGTCATGCGCAAACGCTAACGGACGCGCGCGGGACGGGGCCCCACCCGGAGCCGCGACCGTTGACGAAGTACGCTCGGTTCGACCGATGAACACGACGGACCGACACGGGGACGAGCGCTACCGCGCGGGTGGCGAGCACGGCTGGGCGGAAGTGGTCATCCTCCTGCTGTTCGCCGCCGTGATCGGCTTCGCGTTCCTGTGGGCGCTCGTCCTCCACGAGAAGCCGCCCCTCCATCGGAAGAACGCCGAGGCGACGACCGTCACGACCGCGGACCCTCTGGTCCCGGCGACCCTCCCCCCGCCCCGGAAGTACAAGGTCGTCGACGGCGGCGTGAACGTGCGCCAGAGCCCGGCGACGAACACGACCGTCCTGACCAAGCTCGAGGCCCACAAGACGGTGATCGTCGAGTGCTCGATCGAGGGCCAGGACGTCACCAGCGCGAACGGCTCCACCAACCTGTGGCTGCGGATCAACCTCGGCCCGTTCGGCGTGGGCTACGTGTCGGCGCTGTACGTCGATACGGGCAAGGACATCGAGGACAGGTCCAAGATCGCCACCTGCATCTAGGACGCGCGAGGCGCCCGTCAGTCGATGTGCCGCTGCATCGGCGCGAGACCGAGCTTGCGGTGGTCCCAGCTGACGTACCGCTCGGGAACGATCTTCACGACGACGCGCTTGTGCAGCATCTGCTCGACGGCGGGCCGCAGATCCGGCGTGTACTGCACGCCGTTGTGCCGCTCGAACACGCTGATCCCGAGCTCGAACATGCGCGCCGGGTCGTCGATGATCTCGGCGGTGCCCACGATCTCGACCCCCACCAGCTCGTCGTACGACTTGCCCTCCTCGACGAGGCACGCGATGTGCGGGTTGCGGCGGAGGTTCGCGACCTTCTGGCTCTTGGCCTTGGTCTCCAGCCCGATGCAGCCCTCGACGAAGCCGTACCACATGGCCACGAGGTGGACCGTGCCGTCATGGTTGAGGGTGGCGCAGCTCATCGTGTGCGTCCCCGAGAGGAACGCGTCGATCTCGGCCTGCGTCATCCTGATCTGGTCGCGCTGGTTGACCCCGTGCCCGAACGGCGTGGTCTCGTCAGTCATGATTCCTGCTCGTCTGGCTTCGGTTTCGGCGTGAGAAACGGCTCCATCGACGCGAGGAAGCCGTTGGGGTCGCGCCGCTTCGCCGCCGCGGTCGCCGCGTACTCCTCGCTCGCGAACGCCTCGTACTCGCCCGACCGCAGGTGGGCGACGATCGCCGCGGCCACGGTCTCGGGCTCCATCCCCGACGGTGGCCCGAATGGTGGGTCGTTGCCGTCACGCGGCAGCGAGAACTCGGTGCGCGTGGTCCCGGGGACGAACAGCTGCGCGTCGACGCCCGTGCCGAGCAGATCGAGGTGCAGCGCCTCGGTGTACAGCTCGAGCGCGCCCTTCGAGGCCGCGTAGGCCCCCACGCGCGCCGCCGCCGAGTGCGCTCCCATCGACGACAGGTCGACGATGCGACCGCGGTCGCGGGCGAGCATCCCGGGGAGCAGCGCCCGTACGAGTGCGACCGGAGCGAAGAAGTTCACCCGCATGACCTCGTCGAGGTCCGCCTCACTGAGCTCGGGGATCCGCCGACGCTTGGGGACGCCGGCGTTGTTCACGAGGAGGTCCACGCCGCCGAGCTCGGCCTCGACCGTGGCCGCGAAGGAGGGGATGGCACCGAGATCGCCCATGTCGAACACCCACATGCGGGACTCGGGCGCGTGCTCCCGGCACGCACCGAGCACCTCCTCGAGCCGATCCGCCCGCCGGGCGCAGATCCCCACCGTCGCGCCTTCGCGGGCGAGCGTGACCGCGAGCGCGGCCCCGATCCCCGACGACGCCCCGGTGACGAGCGCGCGTGCGCCGGCGACGGGGTCGGTGGTGGGCCCGGCCACCGGGTCGCTCATCGGGCCTCTACTGCGCAGTGATCTGGAGGACGCCGCGGGCGAGCTTGCCGTGGTGCAGGTCGTCGGCCGCGCGCTCCCACTCGGTCAGCGGGTACCGGGCGCTCACCAGCTCGTCCAGCTTGATGATGCCCTGCTTGTACATGTCGACGATCAACGGGATGTCGTACTGGGGTCGGTGCGACCCGGCGCGCGAACCGGTGAGCGTGCGCTCGACGTGGGTGAGGAGGCCGACGCGGGTCTCGACGGTCGCCGCGGGTCCGGGGACGCCCACGGCCACGGCGGTGCCGCCCCAGTCGAGCATGTCGAGCGATGCCTGCAGCAGGGCCGGGTGGCCGACGCACTCGAACGCGTAGTCGACGCCACCGGCGTTGAACGGCCCCGAGTTCTCGAGGTTGGACGCCGGGCCATCGAACGGCACGAGCTTGCGCACCTCGGCGGGGAGGTCCAGGTCGGGCCCACCGAGGATGAAGTCGGTCGCACCGAAGTCCCGGGCGAACGGCTCCTTCTCCGGCAGCGTGTCGATCGCGATGATCCGACTCGCACCCTTGGCCCGGGCACCTTGGATCACGTTGAGCCCCACACCACCGACGCCGATCACCGCGCAGGTGCTGCCGAGACCGAGATCGGTGCGGTTCCACACCGACCCGATGCCGGTGAGCACGCCGCAGCCGATGAGGCACGCGACCGACAGGTCGATGTCATCATCGATCTTCACGCACTGGTTGGCCTGCACGACGCTGTACTCGGAGAAGAACGAGGCCCCGGCGAAGTTCCACGCGGGCTCGCCCGCGAGCGTGAACGGCTGGCTGGCGTTGCCCATGCTCTTGCGGCAGTGCGCCGGCCGACCGGTGACACAGAACTTGCACAGGCCGCAGAACGCGAGCGTGTGCAGCACCACGTGGTCCCCGGGCTCGACGTGGTTGACCGCCTCACCGACCGCGTCGACGATGCCCGCGCCCTCGTGACCGAGCACGCACGGGTAGTTCCACGGGATCGTGCCGTTGATCACCGACACGTCGCTGTGGCACAGCCCGGCCGCCACCAACCGAACCTTCACCTCGGTCGGGCCGGGGGCCCGCACCTCGAGGTCGTCACGGATCTCGGCCTTCTCGCCGTCGAACACCAGTCCAAGCATGGGGGTCACTCGCTCTCGTTCGTGTTTGTGCGCTCAGCCTCGCCCGAGCTCAGTCGAACGCACAAACAGGGGGTTGGCCTCAGCCGGGCCAGACGATGCTCTGCATCTCGGTGTAGGCGTGCAAGCCGAAGACGCCGCCGTCGCGCCCGACGCCGCTCATCTTCCAACCGCCGAACGCGGCCGCGTGGTTGCGCTGGGCGGTGTTGATGCCGACGTTGCCGGCCTCGAGCTGCTGCGCGACGCCGTACGCGCGCGCGGTGTCCTCCGAGAAGACGTAGTCGTAGAGGCCGAAGTCGGAGTCGTTGGCGAGCGCGATGCCTTCGTCCTCGTCGTCGAACGGGACGACGACGATCACCGGGCCGAAGATCTCCTCGCGCACCACGCGCATGCCGTTGGTGCAGCCGGCGATGAGGGTGGGGCCGACGTAGTACCCGCGCTCCATGCTCTCGGGCCGGCGGCCGTCGACGACGAGCTCGCCACCCTCGTCGGCCCCGGCCTGGATGTACGACTCCACGCGGTC
>Ga0302322_100004062_pt1 | contig 12649 bp, 8 predicted proteins | sample Fen_T0_2_FD_203757 | JGI IMG/M metagenome (GOLD analysis project Ga0302322, IMG submission 203757) | Peat permafrost microbial communities from Stordalen Mire near Abisko, Sweden - Fen_T0_2 | ecosystem: Environmental > Terrestrial > Soil > Wetlands > Permafrost | place: Sweden: Abisko...
GGAAACGGCGGCAGCGACGTGCGAGAAATCCCCGCTGCGGCGCGCGGCGAGCAGCGCTTTGCGCGCTTCGTGGCGCATGCGCTCGCACAAGTCGAAGAGCGGGATGATCCAGTGGTCGAGCAGCTCGGAAGCGGAGGAATCCATGGGAAGGCCAGGACCCTTTTGCCTTTCTCCAAGGGGCGGGTCAATAAGCTGCACGGATCCGGCGTGGCGGCCGGGGTGGACTCGCGCCGTGCACGGCCTACACTGCGCACCCTTTCCGTCCAGAGGCCCCGATCCCCGACCCCCATGAGCGACGTGCGCGAAGTGATCATCATCGGCTCCGGCCCGGCCGGCTACACGGCGGCCATCTACTGCGCGCGCGCCAACCTCGCCCCGCTCCTGTTCCAGGGCATGCAGCCGGGCGGCCAGCTCACGATCACGACCGACGTCGAGAACTACCCCGGCTACCCCGAGGGCGTCCTGGGCCCGAAGATGATGGAGGACTTCCTCGCGCAGGCCAAGCGCTTCGGGACCGAGATCAAGTTCGAGCAGATCGTCGAGGTCGATCTTTCGAAGCGCCCCTTCACGATCAAGAGCGACTTCGACACCTTCCAGGCGCAGAGCCTGATCATCTCGACCGGTGCGAGCGCCAAGCTGCTCGGCCTCGAGAACGAATCGCGCCTGATGGGCCACGGCGTCTCGGCCTGCGCCACCTGCGACGGCGCCTTCTTCAAGGACAAGCACGTGGCCATCGTGGGCGGCGGCGACACGGCCATGGAGGAGGCCAACTTCCTCACGCGCCACGCGGCCAAGGTCACGGTGGTCCACCGCCGCGAGGAGTTCCGCGCCAGCAAGATCATGCTCGAGCGCGCGCGCAAGAACCCCAAGATCGCCTGGCACCTGAACGAGGAGATCCTCGACGTCCTCTCGCACGAGGGCAAGCCCAAGATGCGCGCGCTGAAGTTGAAGAACACGAAGACCGGCGCCGTGAGCGAGTTCGCTGCCGACGGCGTCTTCATCGCCATCGGCCACTCGCCCAACTCCGAGATCTTCCAGGGCAAGCTCGAGATGGACGACGTCGGCTACATCAAGGTCAAGACGGGCAGCACGTACACGAGCGTCGAGGGCGTCTTCGCCTGCGGCGACGTGACCGACAAGGTCTATCGCCAGGCGGTGACCGCGGCCGGCTCAGGCTGCATGGCCGCGATCGATTGCGAACGCTGGCTCGAGGCGCAGGCCGCTCACTGATCGCCCAGCGGCACCCAGAGCATGCGCCGCAGGTGCACCTCGTTGGGGTTGGGGATGTCGAGCAGGTCCTTGATGCGCTCGTCGTAGTTGAGCGTCAGGCCGATCTTGTAGGGCGAGCCGGGCAGGTTGGCCGAGGTGCCCTGGGTCTTGCTGCTCTGCGTTCCGGGCACGAGCAGGCCGAGGTCGGCGCAGATCATCGCGCCGTTGACGTTCATCGCGCCCTCGAACTTCGAGCCGCGGTGGATGCTGCCGAGGATCGCGTTGTTGGTGTACATCAGGCCGTCGACCTTGAAGGGCGTGCCCTGCGCGAGCGAGTTCTCCCAATTGCTCGTGGCGTTCTCGTAGACCTGGTCGGCGAGCCAGCTGCCGTTGGGAGTGATCTGCAGGATCGTGGCCTTCGGCGCGCCGGTCGTCTGGTCGTAGAAGAGCGGGTTGGTCGTGTCGGCGGGGTCGTAGATCGAGATCATCTTCATGTCCCAGGAGAAGGGCGTCTCGGGACCGCGCCAGGTCGAGGTGGCCGGGTCGAAGTACAGGTTCTTGCCGAGGTTGTAGACCGGCACGCCGTCGCCCGGACCGAACTGGTAGAAGCGCGGGATGTAGCTCGCACCCTTGTAGAAGGGATTGGTCACGGTCCAGGTGGCCGGGTTGGACGTGTCCTGGCCCTGGCCGGGCAGCAGCGGCTGCGTGAACATCCACTCGGTCCGGTTGAAGTTGACCAGCTCGGAGACCGTGAAGTTGAAGTCGGAGGCGGGCGTGCCGTCGACGATCGCATTCTGTCCGCTGGCGTTCTTCTTGCCGTTGCCGCCCCCGCCCGGCGCGAGGAAGTCGCCGATCATCATGTTCGCGCCCGCGGCGTAGGCGACCTCGTTGAGCGTGCCATCCTGCGCGATGCCGAACGTGCGCGGGCCGGTGGGGCTGCCCGGCAGGTCGTTCGGCAGGTAGGTCTGGCCGTCGGCGTAGGTGACGCTGGCCGGCATGTAGAGATTGCCCTTGGCCAGGATGACACCCTTGCCCTTGATCACGCCCTGGATCACGACGTCGCCGTCGATCGCGACCGTGCCGTCGATCACGATCGGGTTGGCGCTCGTGCCGGTCAGGACCACGTTGCCGTGCGTCACCGCGGCCAGGCTGGGCGTGTTGCCGGTCGTGGTCGCGCTGGTCCAGGCCGCGTCCGTGGCGATGGTCTGGCCCGCAGCCGCGACGTCGATCACGCCGCCGCTGAGCGTGCCGTGCGCGCCGAGCGTGGCCGCGTAGAACTCGTTGGGATCGATCTTCTTGTTGCCCGCCCCGCCCGGCGTCTCGAGGCCCGTGGCCGGGTCGATGCCGCCGTCGTCGGCGAAGGGCGGCGGGAAATCCGCGGGCAGCACGCCGTCGACCATGCTGGGCGTGTCGAGCGGGTAGTTGAGGTACAGGTTGCCCATCGGCGCCGAGAGCGAGCTCGGCGTGAAGAACTGCGGCAGCAGCAGGCCGAGCAGGTCGGAGAGCAGCTGGCCCTGGTTGTTGAAGTCGACCGTGCGCATCGACTGCAGCGTCCAGTCCGTGATCGGAACGCCGGAGGCGCCCTGGGCGGAGCCCGTATAGGCCGAGCCGCGCACGTAGAGCGTGCCGGCGAGCAGCGTGTCGGCATCCTGGTCGCTGATGCCGGCCTTGGCATCGTTGCGGATCTCCATGCTCTCGAGCGTTCCGACCTTGGCGCGCGGGAACGTGCTGGCGAGTGCCGGGTCCATGTTGAAGGCGCGCCGGGTCGTGTCGATCCTCGTGTGGCAGAAGATGCAGTTCACGTTGCGCGTCAGGATGGCGTAGTCGAAGCCCTCGAACTCGGCCGACTGGATGCTGTAGACGAGCTGCATCGTGCGCCGCGTGCCGCCGTGAGCCTTGCCCTCGCCGCGGCGCGAGCTGGCGCTGATCGTGAAGACGAGCTCGGTCGAATAGCCGCTGTCCCGGCGCGCGATCGAGAGCGCGTCGACGCGTGCGTGGTTCACGCCCTGCGTCGCCGGCAGAGCCACGCGCGGCAGCAGGTCCAGCTGCCCGCCGAAGGTCCCGTTGGCACCGGCGAGGACGCCCTCGTTCGCCAAGAAGGTGCGGAAGGTGTTGATATTGCCCGCTCCGCCGCCGTTCGAGCGCAGATAGGCCGACCAGAGGTTCTCGACCGCCAGGTTGCCCGTGCTCTCGGCCGCGCTGCGCAGGCGGTAGTCGTCGTCCTGCTGGTTGGAGACGTGCGCGCCGGAGAAGCCTGCGGAGAGCATGCACAGCGTGAGCAGCGCCATCGCGGTCGCGAGCATCAGCGCGGTCAGCAGCGCGGTTCCGGAGCGCTCACGCGCGTGGACGGGAGTCGACGAAGGAAGAGTGACTTGCGGCAGGAACGAAGTTCGCATGGCGGTCGTGGCTTGCAGGGGGAGGAAGTGCCCCCAGGGTTTGCGGAGGCCGGAGAAGCTCCAGCCCAATGCAACCTATCCCTGGAATTGGGTAGGTGCCACTCGCCCTTGCCATCCGCGCGCGAAAGCGTGCGAAATCCGATTCAACCTGAATTCGCCGTCATATTCGCACGTGTCGATTCGAATCGACACGTGCACTGCGCGCTCATTCGGAACCCATCGGAACCCAGAGCATGCGCCGCAGGTGCACCTCGAAGGGGTTCGGGATGTCGAGCAGGTCCTTCAAGCGCGCGTCGTAATTGAGCGTGAGTCCGATCTTGTAGTCGGAGCCGGGCAGGTTGGCGTTCGTGCCCTTGGTCTTCGAGTTCGAGACGCCGGGCGCGAGCAGGCCGAGGTCGGCGCAGATCATCGAGCCGTTGACCTGCATCGAGCCCTCGAAGTTCGTGGCGCGGTGGATGATGCCGAAGATCGCGTTGTTCGTGTACATCAGCCCGTCGACCTTGAAGGACGTGCCCTTCGCTTGCGCGGCCTCCCAGGCGCTGGTCGCGTTCTCGTAGACCTGGTCGGCGAGCCAGCTGTTGTTCGCCGTCAGCTGCAGGATCGTGGCTCTCGGCGCGCCGGTCGTCTGGTCGTACAGGAACGGGTTGGTCTTGTCGGTCGGGCTGTAGACCGAGATCATGTTCATGTCCCAGGTGAAGGGTGTCTCCGGGCCGCGCCAGGTCTCGTTGGCGGCGTCGTAGTAGAGGCCCTTGCCCTTGTTGTAGATCGGGATCTCGTCGCCGGGCCCGAACTGGTAGAAGCGCGGCACGTAGTCCGGGCCCTTGTAGGTCGGATTGACGACCGTCCAGGTGGCGGGCTTGAGCGGATCCTGGCCCGGGCCGGGGAGCAGCTTCTGCGTGAAGGTCCACTCGGTGCGGTTGAAGTTCGCGATCTCGGAGAGCGCGAAGTTGAAGCTGCTCTTCGACGTGCCGTCCACGATCGCCGTGGCGATGTTGCCCTTGCCGCTGCCGCTGCTTCCGCTGCCGCTGTTGCCGTTCCCGCTGTTGCCACTGCCGCTGTTGCTGCTCCCGCTGTTGCCGTTGTTGCCGCCGCCGCCCAGCGTGCCGGCTCCGAGGTAGTCGCCGATCAGCAGGTTGCCGCCGGAGGCGTAGGCGAGTTCGTTCAGCGTGCCATCCTGCGCGACGCCGAACGTGCGCGGGCCGGAGGGCGAGCCGGGCAGGTCCGTGGGCAGGTACTTCTTGCCGTCGGCGTAGGTCACGCTCGCGGGCATGTACATGTTGCCCTTGGCGAGGATCACACCCCTGCCCTTGACGAAACCCTGGAGCAGGACGTCGCCGTCGATCGCCACGGTCCCGTCGATCAGGATCGGGTTGGCCGCGGTGCCGGTCAGGATCACGTTGCCGTGCGTCACTGCGGCGAGGCTGGCGGTGTTCCCGACCGTCGTGGCTGTCTTGAAGGCCGCATCGGTGGCGAGCGACTGGCCGGCGGCCACGACCTGGATCACGCCGCCGCTGATCGTGCCGGCGGCCGTGAGCGTGGCCGCGTAGAACTCGTTGGGGTCCACGCGCTTGTTGCCGGCGCCGGCCGGCGTCTCGAGGCCCGTGCTCGGGTCGATGCCGCCGTCGTCCGCGAAGGGCGGCGGGAAGTCCGCGGGCAGCACGCCGTCGACCATGCTCGCAAGGTCGATCGGGTAGTTGAGATACAGGTTGGCCATCGGCGCGGAAAGGCTGCCGGGCGTGAAGAAGGTGGGCACGAGATTGCCCATGTTGTCGGCCGTCAGCTTGCCCTGGGAGTCGAAGGTGCTCGAGATCATCGACTGCAGCTTCCAGTCCGTGATCGGCACGCCGGTCGCGCCATTCGCCGAGCCGGTGTAGGCCGAGCCGCGCACGTAGAGCGTGCCGGCGAGCAGCGTGTCGGCGTCCTGGTCGGTGATGCCAGCCTTGCCGTCGTTGCGGATCTCCATGCTCTCGAGCGTGCCGACCTTGGCGCGCGCGAAGCTGTCGTAGAGCGCCGGGTCCGTGTTGAAGGCGCGATCCGTGGTGTCGATCTTCGTGTGGCAGAAGATGCAGTTCACGTTGCGCGTCAGGATGGCGTAGTCGAAGCCCTCGAACGAGGCCGGCTGGATGCTGTAGACGAGCTGCATCGCGCGCTTCGTGCCGCCCCGGGCCGAACCCTCGCCGCGGCGCGAGCTGGCGCTGACCGTGAAGAAGAGTTCGGTCGCATAGCCGCGGTCGCGGCGCGCGAGCGTGAGCGAGTCGATGCGCGCGTGGTCGATGCCCTGCGACTGCGGCATCGCGACGTGCTGGGTCAGGTCGACGACCGCGCCGAAGCCGCTGTTCTTGCCCGCCGCGATGCCCTCGCCGGCCAGGAAGGTGCGGAAACTCGCGATGTCGCCCGCCGCGCCGCCGTTGGCGCGCAGGTAGGCCGACCAGAGGTTCTCGACCGCCAGGTTGCCCGTGCTCTCCGCGGAGCTGCGCAGCCGGTAGTCGTCGTCCTGCTGGGTCACGACGTGCGAGCCCGAGACGCCGGCCGAAAGCATCGACATCATCAGCAGGGCCATCGAGGTCAGCATCAGGAGCGCGATCAGGAGCGCGGACCCGGTGCGGGAATTCCGCCTGCGACCCTGCGAGGAGCCGCCGGCGAACGTGCAATGCGAGAGTTCAAAGCGCGTCATCTGGAATGGATCTCAATCGGCATTCCGGGGCCGACGGATGGAGTCAGCGCCCGAAATGAGCCTTGCGGAAGTTTCTGAGGTCGCTCGCGGAGCCGCGCAAACGGTCCCCTCGATGGCGCGCGAGAAGCCAGCCTGCGCGCACGACAGAACCGCAATGCTGTCGATTCGCTGCGCAGTGCTGGGTACGGAAAACATGGCCTGCCGCAGGCCAGGGGAAATTCGTTCCGTGCAGCGCCCGCAAACGACCCGGCCCGGAGCGCAGGCGCTCCGGGCCGGGTTCGTCGCGCATGCGCGCCGCTCAGTTGCTCGCGGCGACCGGCGTCAGCAGCGCCCGGTGCATCGATACCTGGTTGGGATTCTGCACGTTCAGCATCGCCTTGGTGCGCTCGTCGTAGTTGAGTCGCAGCCCGATCTTGTAGGGCGAGCCCGGCAGGTTCGCGTCCGTGCCCTGCGTGCCCGAGCTCAGCTTGCCCGGTGCGAGCAGGCCGAGATCGGAGCAGACCAGCGAGCCGTTGATGATCAGCTGCCCGTCGAGGACGTCGCTGCGGTGCACGATGCCGAAGATCGCGTTGTTCGTGTAGAGCAGTCCGTCGATCTTGACCGGCGAGCCGGGAGCGAGCGAATCCTTCCAGCTCTCCATCGCGTTCTCGTAGACCTGGTCTGCGAGCCAGCCGCCATTGGGCGTGACCTGCAGCACGCTCGCGCGCGGCTCGCCGGTCGCCTGGTTGTAGAGCAGCGGATTGGTCGTGTCGGCCGGGTCGAAGAGCGAGAGCTTGCTCATGTCCCAGGTCAGCGCCGTCTCCGGTCCACGCCAGGTGGCGCCGTCGAAGTACAGCCCGCCCTTGTTGAGGATCGGGATCACGTCGCCGGGCCCGAACTGGTAGAAGCGCGGCACGTAGCTCGGCCCCTTGTAGTCGGGGTTCGGCACGCTCCAGCTCCCGGGGTTGTCGAAGTTCTGGCCCTGGCCGGGCAGGAACGGCTGCGTGTAGGCCCACTCCGTGCGGTTGAAGATCGAGATCTCCGCCAGCGTGAAGTTCCAGGAAGTGGCCGGCGTGCCGTCGACGATCGCGTTGTCGGCGTGGTTCTGGAACACGCTCGGGTCGAGGTAGTCGCCGATGAGCATGTTGCCGCCGGCCGCGAGGCCGAGCGCGTTGAGCGTGCCGTCCTGCGCGACACCGAAGGTGCGCGGGCCGGTGGGCGAGCCGGGCTCGTCGCCCGGGTTGTAGGCCTGGCCGTCGTCGTAGACGAGGTTGCCGGGCACGTACAGGTTGCCCTTGGCGAGGATCACGCCCTGGCCCTTGACGACGCCCTGCAGCACGACGTCGCCGTCGATCGCGACCGTGCCCGAGATCACGATCGGGTGGGCCGTCGTGCCCGTGAGGATCACGTTGCCGTGCGTGATCAGCGGCACGATGGCCGGCAAGCTGTTGGGGTCGACGCCGCCGATCAACGTGGTGTTGCCCGTGGTCGTGGCCGCGGTCCAGCCCGCGCCGTTCGAGATCGATTGGCCGGGCGCCACGACCTGGATCACGCCGCCGGTGATCGTGCCCGTTGCCGTCTGCGTCGCCGCGTAGAACTCGGCCGGGTCGACGTGCTTGTTGTTCGCGCCGGTCGAGCTGTGCTGGCCCGTCGAGGGGTCGATGCCGCCGTCGTCGGGGAAGGGCGGCGGGAACTCCGTCGGCAGCCCGCCGTCGATCATCTGCGAGTACTCCGAGGGGTAGTTCAGGTAGATGTTCTGGTTGGGCTGCAGGTCCGGCGCGGGCGTGAACACGCTCGGCGTGAGGTGCGCGCTCGAGTCCTCGACGAGGTGCCCCTGGTTGTCGAACAGGCAGGACTTGGCCGACTGCGCGTTCCAGTTCGTGATCACGTGGCCGCCCTGGTCGTAGGCCTCGCCGCGCGTGTAGAGCGTGCCCGCGATGAGCGAGTCCGCGTCGGAGTCGGAGATGTTGCTGCTGCGGTCCGAGCGCAGCTCGAGGCTCGCCAGCGCGCCGACCTTGATCTTGGCGAAGCTGTCGAAGAGCGTGCTGTCGTGGTTGTAGACGCGCTTGGCGTTGTCGACCTTCGTGTGGCAGAAGATGCAGTTGACGTTCTTCGTCAGGATCGCGTAGTCGAAGCCGTCGAAGGTGTCCGGCGCGACGTTGTAGACCACCTGCACCGCGCGCGCGGTGCCGCCGTGCGCGCTGCCTTCGCCGCGGCGCGAACTGGCCTGGATCGCGAAGTAGAGCTGCGTCGTGAGGCCCTGGTCGCGGCGCGAAACGTTGAGCGTGTCGAGCTTCTCGTGGTCGAGTCCGCCCGCGACCGGCAGCTGCAGCTGCGCCATGCAGTCGATCGGCTGCGCGCCGTCCATGATGCCGCGTCCGGCCAGGAAGGTGCGGAAGCTGCCGATGCTGCCCGCCGCGCCGCCCTGCTCGCGCAGGTAGGCCGCCCAGAGCTCGCCCGCGGCGAGACTGCCGGCGCTCTCCGCCGCGCTGCGCAGGCGGTAGTCGTCGCTCTGCTGCACGGCGACCTTGTTGCCCGAGACTCCGCTCGAGAGGAATGACAAGACGAGGACGCTCAAGGCCGCGAGCATCAAGAGCGCCGGAATGAGCGCCATGCCCGAACTGCCACCGAGCTTCCGTCCCCACGGAATGCGTGCGTAGATTTCCATCCGAGAACCTCTTCTGCCCTTCTCTCCCGAAACCGAAGCCTGCCAGCCTGCGCGAACCGTGCGGGAGCTCAGCCCCCGTCGGAATTGCGCAGGAATACCATCGACTCGACGCGCCGGACCGTCGGCCAGCCCTGGGCGTTGCGGCCCATCACGAACAGGCGCAAGTGCAGCCGTCCGCTGACGGGATCCCAGAGGAAGATCGGATCGCCGAAGCCGTCGCCGTCGAGATCGGAGCCGTAGTGGCAGCGTTCCTGCAGCACCACGCTCGGACCGATCGCCACTACGTTCGGCGCGCTCGCGGGATCGGCCGTGTTCCAGCGCGCGCGGTGGATCTGGCCGATGTCGAAGACGTCCGTCGTGTCGCCGTCGTGGTTGATGTCGATGCCCGACTTGGACTCGTCGTACGTGCCGTCCGGCACGTAGTAGAGCGCGCACCAACCGGTCAGGAGCGGCAAGTCGCCCACGGTGGCACCCCACTGCAACTGGCCGTTGGCGAAGAAGTCGTGGCCGCCCGAGGGGTCGGTGGGCATGCGGTACGAGAGCCCGGTGCCGTCGCCGCGGAAGTAGGCCGGGCCGGTCGACTCGAGCGCCTGGCCGTCATAGAGGTCGGGCGGAGGCGTGCCGGGCAGCGTGAGCAACTCGGCCAGGCCGCTCCAGAGCACCTCGGCGTTCTGCGCGTGGCCCGTGGCCGTGCTGCACTGCGTGCCGCGCGTCAGGCCCGAGAGCGTCAGGCCGTCGGGCGAGAGCACGCTGTAGGCGATGTGCTCCGACTGGGGCGTGCCGCGATCGATCAGGATCGAGCCCACGGGCGGGAAGCCGGCGCTCGAGTCGAGCGCGACCGTGCCTCCGACGCCGCCCCCGAGGGCCGAGGTGAGCGTCGCCACCGGGCGCTCGCCGCGCGCGTTCGAGAGTTCCTTCTCGAGCGCGTAGATCAGCGTCTGGGCCTGGTTCTGCGCGACCTGCACGCTGATCGAGCTCTGCGACGACTTCATGTCGTGCGAGAGCAGCAGGATGCTGCCCAGGATCACGACGCTGATCAGGCTGGCCGCGAAGAGGGCCTCGACGAGCGTGAAACCGGAGCGGGCTCGGAGATCACGGCGCATGTTCAGTACCCCAGGATCCACAGGCCTTGCGTGATGCGCTGCTCGCCCCAGGGCGAGTTCCAGCGCACTTCGAGCACCACGGGGAGCAGGCGCGCCGTGTTCGTGACCGCGGTGTTCGTCGCGAGGCCGTCGCCGTCGAGGTCGCGCGGCATGCCCAGTTCGACACCCAGCGTCGCATCCGTCGCGGTCTCGTCGGTGATCAGCGTCACCTTGCCGACCGAGGGCTGGCCCACGACCGTGGTCAGACCCTCGACCCCGAAGGTCGCCAGGCCCGCAGCGGCGTTGGAGACGTGGATGCCCCAGCCCAGCGGGTCCGAGAGGCCGGCGCGCGAGATCGAGCGGATCTCCTCGGCCTTGGCGCGCAGCGCGTTCTGGGCTGCCATGCGCTCGCGCGCGGCGCGCGCCAGGCCCTGCACGCGCACGGCGGAGGCCGAGAGTGCCACGAGGCCTACGAGCAGGACGATCACCGCCAGGGCGACTTCGATCAGCGTGAAGCCGCTCGAGCGCGCCCGGAGCGGGCCAGAGATGACTTGAGTGTTGGGATTTTGGATCACGGTTCTCACCTGCTGCGGTGGCTCCACATCGGCCAGCCCGCACGGGCGCTTGATAGGAATTCCCAATTAATGCGTTCGGCCCGTTCCAAGCCCTCGCCGGCGCGCGGGGGGAGCGGCACAATGCGCGCATGCCGCAAGCCGCGCCGCGTTTCGAGAACCTGCACATCGTGGTCACGGGCGCCGGCAGCGGGATCGGCCGCGCCATTGCCCGGCGCCTCGCCTGTGAAGGCGCGCGCGTCACGCTGCTCGCGCGCGATCTCGAGCGCCTGGAAAAAGTTGCCGCGGAGCTCGGCGCTCCCGCGCGCGCCTTGCGCTGCGATGTGCGCGATCCCGATTCGGTCGAGCGCGCCTTCAACCAGGCCGTCGAGCACTCCGGACAGCTGCATGCGCTCGTCGCCAACAGCGGGATCGGCGGTGCGAACGCGCCCGGTAGCGGCGACCGCTTCGCGGAACTCGTGGCCACGAACCTCTCGGGCACCTACCACTGCCTGCGCGCCGCCGAGCGGCGGCTGCTGCCTGGTCCCAAGACGCGCCACCTCGTCGCGATCGCCTCGGTGCTCGCGCGCCTGGGTGTCGGCGGCTACACCGGCTACTGCGCCTCGAAGGCCGGCGTGTGCGGCCTCGTGCGCGCGCTGGCGGTCGAACTCGCGCCGCGCAACGTGCAGGTCAACGCCGTGCTGCCCGGCTGGGTCGAGACCGACATGGCGCACGCGGGGCTCGCGGACATGTCGCGCGCGCTGCGCACGAGCGTCGAGGAGGCGCGCAAGCTGGCGCTCTCGGCCGTTCCGCTCGGCCGCATGAGCACGCCCGAGGACGTCGCGGGCATCGTCGCCTGGCTGGTCTCCGAGGATTCGCGCGGCGTGACCGGCGCCTCGCTCGACGCCAACAACGGCGCGCTGATGAGCTGAAGCACCAGACTCATGTCCAGCACCCGCAACACGAGCGCCGAGCCCGCCTCCGATCTCGCCGCGCGCACGCAACGCCTCGAGGCGCTCGCGACCCGCGCCCTGGGCGCGCGCTGTCTCGGCGGCTTGGCGCAGCTCTCGGAGGTGATCCTCGGGCCGCGCGCGCGGCACGAGGAGCTGCTGCTCGACTCGCTGCTCGCGCGCACGCCGCCGGAGCAGCTGAATCATCTGCGCGCCGAGCTGCTCGACACGCGCCGCGAGCTCTCCGAGCGCTGCAGCGCGCTCGCGGCCAACGAACGCGCGCAGCTCGCCGCGGCCGAGCGCGAACTCGCGCTGCAGCACGAACTCGAGGCCCTGCGCGGCGCGGCGGACGCGGCCGCGGAGCGCACGCAAGAGCTGCCCGAGGAGCGCGACGCGCTCGAGCTCGGACGCAGCGCGCTGGAGCAGATCGAACGCGAGCTCGCCGCGCTGCGCGCCGAGCGCGACTGGCGCGCGGCCGAGATGCGTTCGGCCGCCGAGGAGCTCGCGGGCCTGCGCTTCCGGCTGCTCGCGCCGGAATTGCAGCAGCGCGCGCTGCGCTGGAAGGCGGGCGCCCCGTGAGGCAGCCGGTCACGATCCTGGTGCAGCCGCCCGCCGAGCGCGCGGGGCTCGAGGCCTCGCTCGCGGCGCTGCTCGGCGAGCTCGAGTGGCGTGCCGCGGGCGACGAACTGCTGCTGCTCGACACGAGCGGCACGCGCGAGCTCGCCGACTGGGCCGCGCAACGCTTCCCGCCGCCGGAGACCTTCGAGCACGCGAGCTGCGAGCTGCGCACGCTGCCGCTCGCGCGCGGACTCAGTCCCGGCGCGGCGCTGCGCGCGGGCGTCTCCGAGGCGACGCACGCGCAGGTTTTCCTGATGCACCCTTGCCTGCGCGTCGGTGCGGGTTTCCTCGAGCCGCTGTGCGCCGCGCTCGCTGACCCGCGCGTCTTCGCCGCCGTGCCCTGCCTCGCGGGAGTGGCGGCCTGCGAGCCCGCCTGGGTGAACGGCGAGCTGGCGCTGGTGCCCGGCGATCCGGCGGCGAACGAGCTCGGCTTCCTGCCCTGCGAGGGAGCGCTGCTGCGGCGCGAGGATCTCGCCGCGCGCGGCTTCGATGCGCTCTTTCCCTGCGCCGAGTGGCTCGCGC
>Ga0302322_100004063_pt1 | contig 12649 bp, 4 predicted proteins | sample Fen_T0_2_FD_203757 | JGI IMG/M metagenome (GOLD analysis project Ga0302322, IMG submission 203757) | Peat permafrost microbial communities from Stordalen Mire near Abisko, Sweden - Fen_T0_2 | ecosystem: Environmental > Terrestrial > Soil > Wetlands > Permafrost | place: Sweden: Abisko...
CATTGTCCATCTTGATGCCGATGCGTTCTTCGCCTCGGTCGAGCAATCGGCCGACGCCCGGTTGCGCGGGAAACCCATCGCCGTGGGCGGGGAAAGCCGCGGGATCATCGCCTCGGCCTCCTACGAGGCGCGGAAATTTGGCGTCTACACGCCCATGCCCACGGTCCGCGCGCGCAAGTTGTGTCCCAGGCTCATTGTGTTGCCGGGCGATTACGAGCGGTATGAGCAGTTTTCCAACTGGATGTTCGGCTACGCGTACGACTTCACGCCGGATGTGGAACGGACTTCGATTGACGAAGGGTATTTCGACCTCACGGCCAACCGGAGCCGGCCGCCGGTGGAAATCGCGCGGGCGATCGGCCAGACCATCCGCCAATCCTTGAAGATCAACGTCAGTGAAGGCATCGCCGCGAACAAGCTGATCAGCCAGATTGCCTCCAAGTTGAACAAGCCGGCGGCGTTTCTAACCGTGCCCGCCGGGGAGGAGAAGTTGTTTTTGCAGCCGCTGCCGAATAAATGGCTGCCGGGCGTGGGCCCGAAAACCGCCGTGCGGCTGAATGCCGCGGGCCTGGCGGACATCGGCCGGATTGCCGCCACGCCGACCGAGATGCTGGCGCTGCTGCTGGGAAATCAGGCGCCGCTCCTGCGCCAGTTTGCCAACGGGATTGACGAGCGCCCGCTGCTGCCGGCGAGCGAGCCGCAAAAGTCCTTCAGCAAGCAGGAGACGTTCAACGTGGACGTGACCGATGAGGAATACGTGGAGGCCGTCCTGCGCCGGATGGCCGACCAGTTGTTTGCCGAGGTGCGCGCCGAGGGCCGGAGCGTGCGGACGTTGACCGTGCGGGTGCGCTACAACGACCGCGATGAAAACCAGCGGGCCGAAAGCCTGCGCGAGCCCACGGATTTGGAGACGGATGTTTACGGGCGCCTGCACGCGCTGTTGGGGACCGCCTGGCAGCGGCGGGTGAGCCTGCGGATGGTGTCCTTGAAACTGTCCAACGTGTATGCGGGCGTGTTTCGCAGCGAGCTGGCGCTGGAAAGCTCTGCCCGCAATCACGAAGCCCGCGCGCGGTTGGCCGTGGTGCTGGATGAACTGCGCCATAACCAGGGCTGGTCGGCGGTGATGCGCGGGCACGATTTGCGGCTGCGCGATGCGCCCCGGGACCCGGTCCAGGCGCGTCCGCCCGCGCGGCTCAAGCTCCCGCTGAACCTGGCGCCGCCGCGCCGCCCGGCCGCCCGGCCCGTCACTTACGTGGCCCTGCGGTGCCGCAGCTATTACACGTTCCTTGATTCGACACTGTCGCCGACGGCGTTGGTGAATCTGGCCCGGCAAAACGGGCTGAGCGCCATCGCCCTGACCGACCTTGGCAATTTGCATGGCGCGGTGGAGTTTGCCCAGGCCGCCCAACAGGCCGGCATCAAGCCGATCTTTGGCGCGGAACTCAACCTGGGCGGGTCGCCGCTGCTGCTGTTCGTCGAGTCCGCGCGCGGTTATCACAATCTGAGCCGCGTGCTCTCCGCCATGGCGGAAGAAGCGGCCAGTGACGGGGAAGGCGGCGTGGCCGCCCAGCAACGCGGACCGCTGGCGCTGGAACGGTTGCACGGTTGGACGGACGGGCTGATCGCCGTCAGCCCGGATGCGCGCGTGGCCGGGTTGTTTCCAGGCCGCTTTTATCAACTGGCGACGAAACAGCCGGCGGCCGGCGGTTTCCCGGTCGTGGCCTGCCCGGCGGTTCACTACGCCCTGCCGGACGACCGGATGAAATACGACATCGTGCAATCCATCCGTACGCTGACGCTGCTCCGGCAGGCGCACCCGGACAAGTGTTTGGAGGGGCGGCGGCACTTCCGCCGTCCCGCTGAAATGCAGGCGGCCTGCCAGGCGAGCCCCGAATGGCTGGCGCACTCGCAGGAAATCGCGGCGCGGTGTAACTTCGAGCTGCCGTTTGGCAAGCCCCAGTTTCCCGCTTTCGTGCCGCCGGATGGTTCCACCCCGCATGATTTTTTGCACCGGCTCGTCGGGGACGGCCTGCGCCGGCGCTACGGCCCGCGGGCGGCGGCCATGCAGCCGCAGATTGAGCAGGAGCTGAAAATCATCGGCGCCGTGGGCTACGAGGAATATTTTCTCGTCGTGTGGAACATCCTCCAGGACTGCCGCGCGCACGGCATTGACTGGATCACGCGCGGCAGCGCGGCGGATTCGCTCGTGTGCTATTGCCTGGGCATTTCCGACGTGTGCCCCATCCGCTTCGGCCTCTACTTCCGCCGGTTTCTGAACGAGGAGCGCATGGGGTTGAACAAGCTGCCGGACATCGATGTTGATTTTCCGCATGACCGCAAGGATGACGTGGTGGACCTGATCTTTGCCAAATACGGGCGGGAGCATTGCGCGGTGGTCGGCGGGTTCTCGACGTTCCAGGCCCGCAGCGCGTTCGCGGATGTCGCCAAGGTGCTCGGCGTGGCCGAGCGCGAAGTCCGGCGCTTCACCGACCATTTCCCGTGGAGTTTTGGTGGCGGCTGGGGGCGGGGTGACCTCCCGCCGGGCGACGCCGAGGGGCGGCGCGCGGCGCTGGCCGCCAGCCCCGAAACCTGCGACCTGCCGCTGCACGAGGAACCTTTCAAGACGGCGCTCGACATGGCGGAATTTCTCGATGGCTTTCCCCGTCATCCCAAGATGCACCCGTGCGGCGTGGTCGTGTCGCGCCAGCCGCTCACCGAACTGACCCCGACCTTCATTTCCAACAAGGGTTATCCCACGACGCAGTTCGACATGGACGCCGTGGAAGCCGTCGGCCTGGTCAAGATGGACGTGCTGGCGCAGGGCGGGCTGGCGGTCATGCGCGATGTGAAGGCGGCCCTCGCCGGGCGCGGCCTGACCGTGGACCTGCCCGGGTTGGAGCCGTGGCAGGATCCGCAGGTGTGGGACCTGATTTCCGGCGGCGCGCGGGCGGTGCACCACATCGAAAGCCCCGCCATGACCGGCCTGTGCCGCCAGTGCAACGTGCGGGATGTCGACACGCTCATCGCCATCGTGAGCGTCATCCGGCCCGGAGCCGCCAACGAAGGCAAGAAGCTGGCGTTCACGCGCCGCTATCAGGGGCTGGAACCCATCACCTATCCGCACCCGTCGCTGGAGCCGGTGCTGCGGGACGCGTTTGGGCTGGTGATTTACGAGGAACACATCCTGCAAATCTGCGAAGCCTTCGCGGGCCTGCCGGGGGGCCGCGCGGACGTGTTGCGCCGGGCGTTGAACAAGCAGAAGGGCGGCGTCATTGAAGAGATCCGCCAGGAATTTGTTGCCGCATCCGCCGCGCGCGGCCATTCGCCGGAGAAGATCGAAGAAGTTTGGGGGCTGGTCGCGGGTTTTGCCGGCTACGCTTTTTGCAAGGCGCATTCCACCGCGTACGGCATCGAGGCCTATCAATCGGCGTGGCTCAAGCGGAATTACCCGGCGGAATTCATGGCCGCCGTGCTCACCAACGGCAAGGGATTCTATGACCCGCTCGTGTATGTGCTGGAAAGTTACCGGCTGGGATTGAAATTCCTGCCGCCCTCCGTCAACGAACCCGGGCCGGCGTTCACGGTGCAGGACGCCGCCATCCGGGTGCCCCTGATCCGCGCCAAGGGATTGACCGAATCCACCACCCGTCGGCTGCTGGCCGAGCGCGGGCGCGGCGCGTTCACCTCGCTGCCGGATTTTCACCGCCGCGTCAAACCGTTGCCGGAGGAACTGGAGGCGCTGATTCGCGCCGGCGGCTTTGACGAGTTCGGGGAGCTGCGCACGCGGCAGTTTTGGGAGGCGCAATATTTGAACCGGGCTTTTGGTGACGGTCACGGTGCGGGGCAGGGCTGGTTGCTGCCGCCGCCGTCCTGGGATCATTTCCCCGGGGTGCCCATGTGCGAACCCGCGCGCCGGGAACGGCTCGAAGCCGAAACGGAGCTGTTCGGTTACGCCGTGAGCGGCCACCCGCTGGAATTGTTTGACGACCTGGCCTGGGACACCTATTGCCCCGTCGCCCGGCTGGGCGAACACATCGGCGAAACCGTGGTGGCATGCGGGCTGGTGGTCGAGCAGCGGATTCATCACCAGCTCACCGGCGAGCCAATGAAATTCCTGACCCTGGCGGACTGGACGGGCATCGTGGAGACGGAACTGTTCGCCCAAACCTACAAGAATTACGGACTGGCGACGGTGCGGTATCCCGTGTTGGAAGTCACGGCCACCGTGGAGCCCTTTGAAAATGGCCGCGGTTTTTCGCTCCGCGTGCTGCGCGCGGGGAAGCCCAGATCAAAATGATGGTTCGTGGAAAGCCTTGTAGCGCCGGTTTACAACCGTCTGTATCGCAGGTTGTTAACCTGCTTCCCGCGGCCAATCCGGACGCACCCTCAGTTGTCGCGTAGCGACCTTGGATGTTAGCCAGACACGCCAGTGTCTGGAACCCGCCCCCAATTTCAAATTTGTCCCAGCGGGACAACGGGAAGCCTGCGAATTGTTGCCCCTTCAAACCTTGAAAAGTAAATACAGATATGACCACTTCGCTTAATTTGCAAAAAGTAATTGGCGTGGTTACGCTCTGCTCAATGAAGACGTTTCTCAATGCAATTTTGTTGGCCATCGCATTGAACTCCGGCTCTTTTAAAGCTCTAGCTCAAACCCGGCTTCCAGAGGATATTTTGATTCTGCCACCGTCAGCCGCTGTTAAGCTGGAGGCGGCGGCATTTTCAGGAGCGTGGTTGGGCGCCTGGGGTGGCGAGTTGCCAACTGCCCTGATCGTCGAGCAGGTTAGTTCCAATGGCACCGCCCAAGTGATTTACGCCTGGGGCGATTCGCCCCAATTGGGATTCAAATCCGGCTGGGAAAGGCGGACGGGATTTATTTCCAACGGCAAGCTCTTGTTAGCCTTCAAAAAGGGTCCGACGATTGATTTTGTGCTTCAGCCCGGCGGCGGGTTGCTGGGACGATACGAAATGAAGGATGCGCCGCCATCTTTTGCCGCACTCCACCGACTCTCCGCCACTAATGCTGTGCAAATCAGGGGCGCGGCGGAAAAAATGGCTGTCCCCTGGGAAGAAATCCAAATCCCGGTTCAATCACAAGTGGGGCCGGCCAAAAGCAAAACCTTCACTCTGCAGACCACGATCTTTCGGCAACCATCACCCGGAAAGCATCCTGTCATCATTGTGAACCACGGTTCCACGGGCCCGGGTATCATTCCCGCGAATTTTGTCTTTCGCGGCGGAAACGACGTGGAATTTTTTCGTTCCCTTGGATTTGTCGTCGTTGAGCCCATGCGAAAAGGCCGGGGTCAATCTGGCGGTCCTGACCTTGAAGAAGATGATTCTCTTCCACCCAATGCGGAGTTGGATTCGGCCGTCGAAGACCTTCACGCCGTCCTCGGATACTTGAGTGGACAAAGCGATATTGATTCCCGGCGGGTCGTACTGTCGGGGGCTTCCCGCGGCGGACTTCTTGCGGTCGCCTATGCCGGCCGTTATCCAACCAATGTCCTAGGCGTCCTTAATTTTTCCGGTGGCTGGTTTGGCGAAGCGCACCCGCAGGCGGAATTCAATTTCGAAACTTTCGGCAAGGCGGGGCACGACGCCAAGGTCCCGATGCTTTGGCTTTACGCAGAAAATGATAGCTATTACTCCCTTAAATTTGTGGAACGCGAGTTTTCAAAATTCCAAGCTGCTGGCGGGCGCGGTGAGCTTGTAGAAGTGCACGGGATGCCCGGTGATGGCCACCAGCTTTGCCTTTGGGCGGACCGCTGGCGGGACAAAGTTGCGGGTTTCCTCAATGCCTTGTAGGCGGCACAGTTCAATTCCAAGCATCTGGTGAGATCGGGCGCGGCTCAACTCTTGGACGAACTCCCAACTGCGGAAATAACTTCTCCCTTTCCACTTTGAGAGGGTTAGGGAGAGAATTCTTCCAACCGTAATAGTTCGCGCTTTAAACCCCCTGCCACCTCAAAATGCGCAAGTTGTTGGTAATAAACCGGTCGATTTGGAGGTTCATTGAGAGGTGCTTCGTGGACATACTTTGCCTTTAAACCAAGCCTGCGGTTGCGAAGCATCAAACCAATTACTTCGTTCCGCTGCCCCCAGTTTATCTACTTTTATGGTTGAATGTTACTTAATCGTGTCGTAAAAATGGCAGGGGGAAATAATGTAAACTACCATGAATCATTTGGGAGGTTAATTGATTATGACAAGTAAATTGGTGCCGATGCTGGCTGCGCTCGGCTGGCTGGGCGTTCCCCGCACGCCACGGCCGGGGCTAGGAACCGCCTTCGCTTATCAAGATCGGCTCAATGACGGCGCCAATCCCGCCACCGGCGTGAGCTGAATTAACCAAAACCCATCCACATTTTACACCGGAACGCAAACTGCCCGAAAACCAATAAATTATGAATCCAATGATTAAACCTGCGCTCGCCGCGCTGCTCCTCGCGCTCTTTGCTCATCCGCTGGGAACCGTGCAGGCCCAGAATACGCTGGTGACCTATCAGGGGCGCGTGACCTCGAATGGCACTGGCTTCACCGGCTCCGGCCAGTTCGAGTTTGCGCTCGTGACCAGCACGAACAGCAACCACCCGGCCACCGCCACCGCGAACACGCCCAGCGGAGGCTACATTACCGGTTATGTGGTCGTGGGCGGTGGCAACGGTTATGTCACCGCGCCGGTCGTGACCGTTTCCGGCGGGGGTGGTTCCGGTGCCGCCGCCGTTGCCCATCTCACGGGGGGTGTGGTCACCAGCATCAGTGTCGGCAATCCGGGGAATGGCGGCTACGCCAGTGCGCCCACGGTGACCATCGCACCGCCACCGGCCAGCATCGCTTACACGACCTTCTGGAGCAACGATGGCACGAGCAGTGCGGGCAGCCAGCCCGCGGCAGCCGTGAGCGTGGCGGTGACGAATGGCTTGTTCACCGTGGGACTGGGCGATACCACGCTGCCCGGCATGACGGCTTTGGCGGCGAGCCTTTTCATGCAGCCGAACTTGCAGTTGCGGATCTGGTTCAATGACGGTGTGAACGGCTTTGCCGCGCTGAGTCCGCTGCAAAACCTCACGGCCGCGCCGTATGCGGCCTATGCGTACTCCGCCACGACGCTGACCACCGCCAGCAATCAGCCGGTGAACCTGACGATCAATGGCATGCCAGTGCTGCGCATCGCTGCGGTGCCTGATCTCTATTTACCGGGCAATTTCATCATCAACTCCATCGGGGGAGCTTCGGCGAACATCATTAGCAACGGGGTGGTCGGCGGGTTCATTGGCGGTGGCGGCGAATTCTTTTCCCCCAACCGCGTCGGGGGAAATTACGCCGCGATTCTAGGGGGAGTCGGAAATACCGCCAGCGGCTACTGTGCTACGGTGATTGGAAACAATGCCACCGCCAACAACGCATTCGCCACGGCGATGGGATATAGCACCACCGCCAGCGGCCAGTATTCCACCGCCATGGGGTTTAACACTACTGCCAGCGGCTCTTATTCCACGGCCATGGGAAACACTGACACCGCCATCGGCAACAATTCCACCGCGATGGGCTATGCCACTTACGCGGGCAGCAACAATGCGGTGGCCACGGGCGAATATTCCATGGCCACCGGCTATGACTCCACCGCGATGGGCTTTTCAACCACCGCTCAAGGCACCTATTCCACCGCCATGGGAAGAATCACCACTGCCAGCGGGGACACTTCCACGGCGATGGGCGTCAACACCACCGCCAGCGGCCAGTTTTCAACGGCCATGGGGCAGGGCAGCATCGCCAGCGGTTTGGATTCCGTTGCCGCCGGTCTGAACAACATTGCCAGTGGGATCAATTCGGTGGCCATGGGCGAAACGTGTGCCGCCACCAACCTGGCCGCCGTGGCGTTGGGCTATCATACGACGGCAGGCGGCTCCGGCGCCACCGCCTTGGGCGTCAGCAGCCAGGCTTTGCACAACAATACGTTTGTCTGGTCCGATGGTTCGCGCGCCACGCCCTTCGCCAGCACCGCAGCCAATCAATTCGCGGTGTGTGCTTCAGGCGGCATGCTTTTCCTCAGTAGCGGGACCGGGACCTCCGGCGTTCAATTGTCTGCCGGTGGCGGCTCCTGGTCCTCTTTAAGCGATCGCAATGCCAAAACGAACTTCGGGATGGTGGATGGCCTGGCCGTGCTGGAAAAGCTCGTTCACCTTCCCGTCAAAACCTGGAACTACAAAACGCAGGCGGATGCCATCCGCCATATCGGCCCCATGGCGCAGGATTTCGCCGCGGCTTTTGGCGTCGGCGAGGACAACACTCATATCACCACCGTCGACGAGGGCGGCGTGGCGCTCGCGGCCATTCAGGGGCTGAACCAAAAACTGGAAAATGCCGTCCAAGCCAGGGACGCGCGCATTGCGGCGCTGGAACGGGAACTCGCGGGCATCAAGGAGCTGATCACCAAACTTTCAGAAACCAAAAACAAACCATGAAAACCCTGCTAAAACGCCTCGGCCTCGGCCAGCTTTGGCTGGCAATCGGATTGACCTCCGCCCACGGCCAAGGCACCGCCTTCACTTATCAAGGCCGGTTGAACGCCGGCACCAATCCGGTCACCGGCAGCTATGACCTGCGCTTTGCCGTCTACGATGCGTTGGCCCTCGGCTCTCAACAGGGGCCATTCGTGACAAACACGGTTACCGGGGTGACCAATGGCCTGTTCGTTGTCACGCTGGATTTTGGTAATCAATTTTCCAGCCCCGGCCGCTGGCTGGAAATTGCCGTGCAGACGAATGGCGGAAACGGATTTACGACCCTGTCGCCGCGGCAGGCGCTTACGCCGACGCCGTATGCGATCACGGCGGGCAGCGTGCTGGCGGGCGGATTGGCCGCCGGAACTTATGGCAATGCCCTGACCCTGAGCAATGCCGCCAACTCCATTTTGGGCGCATTCAGCGGCAATGGCGCAAATATTTACAATGTGAACGCCGTCACCTTGAACGGTCTGTCGAGCCAGGGCTTCTGGCAAACAAATGGCAATGCCGGCGCCGATCCGGCCAATGGGGCCTTCATCGGCACCACCGATAATTTACCGCTTGAGTTCAAGGTGAATGGCATACGGGCGTGGCGGGTGGAGCCGGCCTCCATTGGCGCACCCAATCTGATTGGGGGCTCGCCGGGAAATTATGTTTCCAACGGCGTGGTGGGGGCGACCATCGCCGGCGGCGGCACCACCAATTTTTTGGTTGGCAATCGTTTTACCAACAGTGTGACCGCGAATTTCGGCACGGTCAGTGGCGGGTTCCAAAATAGCGCGCGCGGTCAGGCGGCGGTGGTGGGCGGCGGGTTTAATAATACCGCCGCCGGCATCGAGTCTTTTGTCGGGGGCGGCGTGTTCAACGCGGCCAGCGGCTATCTGGCGACCGTCGGCGGCGGCTTTGCCCAGGGTGCCAGCGGCAGTTACTCAACCATTGCCGGGGGCTATAACAACACGGCCAGCGCCACCAATTCGACGGTCGCGGGAGGTTTGGGTAACAGCGCCACCGCGTTGAATGCGACGGTTTCCGGCGGTGATGACAATCAGGCGGTCGGCACCAACACCACGGTCGGGGGCGGCTATGGCAATCGCGCCGAGGGCGCGGGTGCCGTCGTTGCCGGCGGTGGCTTTGACGGCACGACGAGCTGGGGCAATGACACCGCTGGCGCCGCCTCGGTGATTGGCGGGGGCATGGCCAACTATGCGGATGCATACGCTTATGGCGCCACCATCTCGGGCGGGATTAAGAACTATGCTGTCAATACCAACGACACCGTTGGCGGCGGGTTGGCCAATTATGCCTCCGGGGTGGCGTCCTCCATTGGCGGGGGCGTTCAGAATTTGGCTGGCGGTGACCAGGCCACGATTGGCGGCGGGGCTACCAACCATGCGGCGGGATCATTTGGCACGGTGGGTGGCGGGCAGAATAATATGGCCGGCGATCGCTGGGCTGTGATTGGCGGCGGCCTGAATAATGAAACCGCAGCTGGCAGTTGGTTTGCCACCATCGCCGGCGGCCAAATTAATGCCGTCAGTGCCGAAGGCGGAACCGTGGGCGGCGGCTTGGCCAATACCGTCAGCGGGCGCTATGCCACCGTGCCCGGCGGGAACGCTAACACGGCCGCCGGACTGGACAGCTTCGCCGCCGGCCGCTTTGCCCAAGCTTCGCACGACGGAACCTTTGTCTGGTCGGATCTTTCCTCTTTCAGTGGATTTTCTTCTACGGCGGTGAATCAATTCCTCATCCGGGCGGCGGGTGGCGTGGGCATTGGTACCACCACGCCGCCGCCGGGAGGATTAAATGTGGCCGGCGGCGGCCTGGCGGTTTCGGGGGCTTCCAGTCCGGTTTACTACGGAGCCAAAGGCGTGTTTATTGAAAACCAGAACACTTATGGTGCCGCCTATGCCTATGATTATAGCGGTACGGGTGCGCCGCTCCCGCTTTGCCTGAACACCCCCGGCGGCAACGTCGGCATCGGCACCTCGGTCCCGGCGTATAAATTGCAGGTGGCCGGCAACTGTGCGGCGACGACGTTTGTCACGACGAGCGACCGGAATGCGAAGGAGAACTTTAAAGCTGTGGATGCGCAAACCGTTTTGGACCAAGTCGCGGCGCTGCCCGTCAGCCGCTGGAATTACAAGGAAGACCAGAAGTGCGAACACATCGGTCCCATGGCCCAGGATTTCTACGCCGCCTTCAAGGTTGGCCCGGATGATAAACACATCACGACCGTGGATGAAAGTGGCGTCGCCTTGGCGGCCATTCAAGGCCTGAACCAAAAGTTGGAGGAAGTCCGCGCCGAAAATGCCGAATTAAAACAGGAACTTTCGGAAATTAAGCGACTCCTGCTCAAACGCCCGGACCAGCACCCGTGAACCATGAAAAACTACCGACTTTTTTGTCTTGCCCGGTTGCCGGCAGTCATTTTCCGCCGGTATCTGAGCCGGGCGCCGCTTGGAACGAAGTAAAAGCCAAACAGACTGCTGCTTTCAACCCCCTATCCGCAATCGCGCTACAGCATTGATCGAAACCCACGACTGTCAAACCGTGCTCGCTAGCACCCAGGGCGGGGAGGTCGGCTGCGATGCCTCCAGGCAAACCCAAGGCAGCAAGTGATTGCTGCTCATTGAAATGCTTGAAACCGCCCGCTCGCCTGAACCTTGGCTCAGGTTGATTTTTAAAACCGGCGCTTAGGCCTTGGCAGCTTTCAGCAGGGCGGCGACCAGACCGTCCGTCGTGTGCTCCTTCGCTTCCAACTGGGGTTTTAAGCCCAGCTTCGCGATGGCCTTGCTCGTCTCGGGTCCGATGGAGGCCAGTTTGAGCCGCGGGAACTGCTTTAGGAGCTTCGGCAGGTCGAAGCGGGCGTGAAAATGTTCCACCGTCGAACTGCTGGTGAAGGTCACCCAGTCCGCGCCTTCTTCGAGCAGCCGGGCGGCCGCGCCCGTATGGTCCTCGGTTTCGGCCACCGTCCGGTAAACCGGGATGTCGTCCACGATCGCCCCCAGCTCCTGTAGGGCATCCGGCAAGTCGCGGCTCGCCACCTCGGCGCGCAGCAGGCATATCTTCACATTTTCGATGTTCTGATATTTTTTAAATGCCGCGGCAATTTTCGTCCCGACATAGACTTCCGGCATCAGATCCACCTGCAAGTGGAGTTCCCGCAATCTGGCCGCCGTGGCCGGCCCCACCGCCGCGATGCGCACGCCGCCAATATCGCGTAAATCCTTGAACTGCTTGAAGAAAAGGTCGAAAAACGCCGTCACTCCGTTCGCGCTGGTGAAGACCAGCCATTCGTAGGAATTCAATTCCAGCAGGGCGTCCACCAGGGCCATGCGTTCGGACGGCTCCGTGACCTTGATGGTCGGCACCTCCAGCACGTCCGCACCGAGTTCCGCCAGCCGCGCGGCCAGGCTGCCCGCTTGCCCGGTGCGCCGCGTGATCACGATGCGCTGGCCAAACAGCGGTTTTTGCTCGAACCAATTCAATTTGCCGCGCAGTTTCACCACCTCGCCGAGAATCGTGATGGCCGGGGGCAATATCTTGTTCTCTAGCGCCAACTTAGCGATGGTAGCCAGCGTGCCAGCCACCGTCTTCTGCCGCCCCGTCGTGCCGCGATGCACGATCGCCACCGGCAAATTCGGTGCCATCCCATTGGCAATGAGCGACTTCGTCCAGTCCGCCAGATTATCCATGCCCATCAGCACGACCTTGGTGCCGGGAATCTTGGCAATCTGTTCATAACGGAGCGCCGTGGCGGCATCATCCGTCGAATCGCTGTGCCCGGTGAACACCGTGAAGCTGGAACAGTGGTCCCGATGCGTGAGGGGAATCCCCGCATAACTCGCTGCGGCCACGACAGATGACACGCCCGGCACGATCTCAAAATGAATCTTGGCCGCCGCCAGCAACTCCGCCTCCTCCCCCCCGCGCCCGAAGACATAAGGATCGCCCCCCTTGAGCCGCACCACAGCTTTGCCGTCCTGCGCACGCCTTAGCATCACTTCCGTCAGCTCCTCCTGCGAAAGCCCCCCCTCCCGCTTGTGATTTCCGCGCAAGATGATTTCCGCCGTGGCCGGGGCGAGCCGGAGCAATTCCGGGTTCACCAGCACGTCGCAAACCACCACGTCCGCGTGCTT
>Ga0302322_100004064_pt1 | contig 12649 bp, 13 predicted proteins | sample Fen_T0_2_FD_203757 | JGI IMG/M metagenome (GOLD analysis project Ga0302322, IMG submission 203757) | Peat permafrost microbial communities from Stordalen Mire near Abisko, Sweden - Fen_T0_2 | ecosystem: Environmental > Terrestrial > Soil > Wetlands > Permafrost | place: Sweden: Abisko...
CGCTGTGAATGATCTGTGCCGCGAGTGCAGAGAGGATATGCGTCTTACCCGCACCGGGGACAGCAGCAATGCCCAGCCGCCCGCCATCGTAGCGGAGGATGTTTTGTTGGGAGGGTCGAGGAGTGAAGTTGGTCATCAGTTACCAATTTTAGACGAGTGTACCGTTAATTCTTGAGCCATTGTGAAATCAATTCCAGTACTTTCGCAGGTTGATCCATATGGAACAGATGACCCGTATCTTTGATTTGAATGGCAGTACTGTTTGGGACATGAGTCTTGAAAAACTCAACATCACTCTCACGGACAATCCCGCCCTTGTCCATTTCACCGTACAAAAGCAAGGTGGGGCAAATGATTTTTTCCAAGACAGTTTGCAAATTTACTCCATCCAGATAGCCACCCTCTATTGCCGTTTTGACATACTTGGGATCCAGTCCGCTATGAGCTTCCATAAAAGAACGCTTCCCCTCTTCATCCATGTTTGGGAACATCTCAGAAAGAACTTCATCTGCCGTCCGTTGATGAGTCAATAGTTCATAGACGCGAAGAAAATACTGATTCGTATTTTCGGAGCGAGCACTTTGTTCACGTAACAAGAGCGGCGGGTCGAGGACAATCAACGCTCTTATCCACTCTGGAATTTGCGCCGCAACAACTAACGACGCAACCGCCCCAGCCGAATGCCCCAACAAGATAACCGGCTCGTTCCCATTGCGTTTGATAAACTCCGCCACATCATTCGCAACGGCAGTGACGGTATATGTATCGCCCCAGCCCGACTTGCCGTGTCCACGCGTGTCACAGGCGTAGACATGCCAATCATTTTCGAGTCCGTTAAGCAGGTGAGTCAACTCCTGCCAACGTGCAGTCGCACCGTGCAACAAAACAAATGGCGCGCCGTTAGAGCGTCCTTCTACATAATTGATCTTGATTGCACCAGTGTCAAATGTCTTTTCAATGAGCATATTTTTCCTGTCTTGCTATAAGCATATAGTGAATGTTGCCAGATTTCACTCATATAACAACATCTGGCTATAAATAGATCCGCCACCCATAAAAGGTTTCCTTGCCAAAATATAACTATTTCTGTTGACGAGCAAAGATGACCGCATCATCGGTTTTATAAATAAGAGAATATTCCGGCAACGCGCCGAGAGTTGCCATCAAATTATCTCCGCGAATAAGTTTTGAAGTTACCAAACAAGCGGGCTTAATGGAGGCTTGTCTGGCGATATATATATAGTTGTAATCAATGCCCCTGCTTTGGGTAGCTGTCTTAACACAATCAAATGCATCATTGCCTGAAAGACAGGCTTGCAGATCGGTATCTGCTTGAATGGCAGTGGTCAATTTGCCGGGCAACCATTCAGTGCCTTGGACGATAAATGGATTAATGCGCTCCGTCAACGCAGGGAACCATTCGGATATGCCATCACAATATTCATTTTTTTCGCCGGTCAATATTAAGAATTTGCTATTCGCTGGTGTGTTGGCTTTGATCCACTCGAAAGCTTCGCGGTCTCCGGATGAAATAGCTGTTCCAGCAAGTTGTCCGCTAAAGGACATGGCATTCATGGGTAGATACATTGCCAAATATATCAATACAACCCAATAAATATTTTTGTTTTTCAAAGATGGGTTTGAAATTGCAGGCAATATAATCTCGGCAATCGCCAACCCCGCCAGCATGGCAAGACTGATCGCCGAATAGACCGAGGCACTACGGAGTTGAACAAGATACGGCAGCAAAAGAAATACCGGCAGTAGATATTTCTTTTGTGCAAGCGCATACACAAAGCCGATAAGTCCCAATACTGCGATGATAGTGATCTGCGGTTCCTGGGTGGATAGGAAAAAGAATGGGAAGAGCAAAGCGATGATGAAATGAGGATTCGATTGGGAAGCAACCAAATATGGGCTGAGTCCGAAGCGCGCAACAATGGGCAACCACCATAGTGAGGTCACAGCCAGAATCCCAATCCCTACAATGGCGGCGTGCATGCTTCCCGTTTTATTGCGACCATAAAAAATCCACAACAGAAAACAAAAAGCAACAGCATTGATAGTGGCTTCGGGATGACTTAGAACCGTGAGGGCGCCGAATAAGATCGCGGCAGGCAAATATTTTTTTTGTTGAAGGCGAAAGAGTTGGTGAACACTACCAAGTGTAAGGAGTAAGAACAGCAAGCCAAAACTACGCGTCAACCCACCGCCCATCAGAGCCCACTGCGTGGCGATCGGCGTAAAGGCATACACAAAAGTTGCCACACCCGCTGTCAGCGCAGATTCAAGAATTGAGTTAGCTAACCAGAAGAAAGCCGGAATGGTGAAGATGAGTACACTGGCTGGCAACCACTGCAGAATCTTTATCGGATCAAGTTGAAACGTGTTGACGAGGAAACCTCCAATATAAAATCCCAAAGGCGGGTACGTAAACGGGATCGTTAATCCGCTGAACTCAACATAGTTGGGCAAGTTGAAGTTGTTATTCTTCAAGGCAAGCAACATAACTTGAAACAAGCCGCCATCATTGATGGGAAAACCCGCCATATATGGCGCGGATAATCGTACCCAGCCACCAAGTAGAATGCTGAGCATCAAACCCGCCATGCCTGCTTTTTGTTGTGTTGCTGAATCCATTTTCATGATCAAGTCTCGTTGCTCATTTTCTTAAAGGGATAATCGCATTGATATTCATCTGTACTTTGAAAACCAGCTTGCAATTACGGCATTGGCACAAAAGCTAATATGGTATCCGGGGTTTTATCTGTAACCAATAAGAATCCGCGCTTATTTAACAAAGCCAAACCTTCCCAGTTATGTTCAGCCTGATCTAATTTGATTTGAATTGGCGGCGTATCAGCGATCGAGATACCAGTGGCGTCAAAATTTAATTTAACCAGGCGTTCTGTCAGTGGAAGTTGCCCAGGGTTATTTCCGCTATTATATTTTTCAGCCAACGGGTCTGATGAAGGAAAAAGTTCAACATCCTTTATGGCAACTTTGTTTATGATCCAAATTCCTCCGTTCGGATCAAGAGCCGCATCGGTCACACGGTATTCAAGAGATGGGAAAGAAATTGTGCCCTCGGGTGTCAGATCCAAATTGAAGACATGAGCCGCAGGCTTTGGATTCAACGCCGCGCCATTGACCTCAAAAAACGTTAGGATTTTATTTTGGGTAATGACCAACGCCTCATCGGTACGATTGTCCATTTGAATGGGCGGCTGAATTTCAACTAAACTTGAAGCGTCAAGGGTAATTTCTTTTAGATCGGAGGATATTGTCCCAGATATCAGATGTCCCAACATTTCACTATTCTTCCCAGATTCAATAGTCAAATAAACATGTTGATTCAAAAAACCAATAGCTTCATAGCCTTCATAATTATGAATACTATCCTTAACACCCGGAGCAATAAATTTTATAGTGCTTGGAGTAATTGGCTCATTTGATTTACCATCCAAATAATCCAATATGGCTTGTTTCGGTATGGCAAACAGAGCGCCGTCATCCACTCCAAACTTTTCAGGATATTGCGGCAAAAGAACCAAAGTATCCCCCACCCAAGCCAGCCCAGAAAGCTCTGCTGTTTTACTGGTTATTGCACCCTTTAATGGAATAGCTACTGTAGATTGTTTAACACTGGGTTGTTTATCTGGCTCAACCCCATTCTGAGAAACAGAAGAAGAGCATCCTATAATCAAAGAGACAACAACCATCAACCATAAGACAATCATTAGGTATTTTAATTTCATAGCATCTCATATTCACAGCCACAGATATCGTGCAAACCATACAGCAAAGTGGCGAGTTGCTGACACATATTATTATTGAACGTTCTTCACACTTATGTCTTTGACTCCCTGCTTAGTCATGACCCATTGTTTCCATAGTAAAAATCCAAGTGCCGCCGTATTGATCACTACTGCCAAAGGCAGAAGTATCCCTGCAGGCAAGAAGAATAGAAAAGGCATATAGGCAAGCAGGGAAATCAATTGATAGGCAATCGGTATCCTCCACATATCTGGCATATAGAACACCAGCACGATCGAGAACACATCAGCGGGATAGAAATAACGATCATGCATCTTGGGGGTAAAAAAAGGCACCAAAGCCACCGACACCAATGCCAGGAATAAAATCCATTCTGTTGTCAACTCAACATTTCTGCGCACAGATAGATAAACCCATATAAGCACCAGGCATGCTGAAAGAGCCAGTCCCGGACCAGTCACAACATCATATGCCGATTTGGGAAAGAACGCATACCAGGTAGGGGCATTCATCGAGAGCGAGTGTAATTCCCCAGCTTGATGAAGATATACCAACAATGTATCCAGTACAGGACGACCAGCAAAGATAGCAGGCAACATCATCACAAAATAAATTGGCGGCACCAGCAAATATGCCTGCCATGGTATACGACGCTTCAAGGTTAATATAAGCAAGAGCGGTGCCAGAAAAACTGCCTGCGCCTTGATCGAAAACGAAATCCCAAAGAACGCAATCGCCCACCAGGGACGCTTTGTCAATATGAAATATATACACAACAGCAGGAAAGTTGTATACAGCGAATCGATCTGTCCCCAAAAAGCCCCGTTCATAATAACAGTGGGCGCCAAAAGAAAAATCATGGATGCGAATAAGGCAACTTTCTGCGCTTGTTTGATACGAACAATGTTATAAACAATCAATGCGCTTGCCAGATCAAAGACAACTGGAATTAATTTCATGACAGTCAGCTTTGAGATGGCTCTCCCCAAAAACATGGCCAGGTCAAGCAGATATATATAAGGTGGCGTGTAATTAGAAAACTCACCAGCCAAACCACGCCAGAATCCCAGCGCTTGAATATGGTCATACCAATTACCATACGCCAGGATCATATCCAGATTGGTATACGGCAAAGAAACATATCGTAACGCCAGTGCTACGACAAACAACAACACAGCAATCAGCGTAGTCTTTTTCGAATCATCAGAGATAGTTGTGTTAATTTTTCTTTGCATCTTAACTCACGCCTCCGTCAACACCTTCTGAAATGCACGCAATAACTCGCCGCGTTGTTCAAATCCGCTTTCACCCAACTCAGCGATTCCCAAATAGACGTGTTCACGGCATCTTCGCAGCAAACCCGATACTAATCTCGCCAACGCTTCTTTACTATATTGGACATCGTCCGCATCATTCCACGTTCGGCCTGCTTCCCAACTTCGGCTCAATACAAACGGATGGGTCAACGGCTGTAAAAGTCGCTCGTACCAGCCGTTCGAGCCCGGATCAAGCCAAAATTGAATCGTCACAGGTTTGTTCATCATCAAGAAAGTATGCGCAGGTGCGACGAGGATGGCATCTTTATCTTCAGTCTTCCACGATTCAACATACGATGCGGCGATGACTCCGTCTTGCAGCATAGCTATATATTCTTTACCGAGACCTGCGAAGTCAGGTTCTAACGACACGCGAAACTTTTTTACCGACTCAACCAAACTCGCCGTAACCCGGACCGAATCAAAATTATCGTGATAACCAAATCCACCTTGCGATAACACTTCACCAAACAGTTTGCGGAAGAAATGGTCAAGCGGCAACTGATCGCTTTCGCGATACGCTACCATCCAATCGCGCAAAACGGAATAACGATTTCCAATAGAAAAAGTAATGCGTTCCTGCACATCGGGCTTGATCTGGTCAAAAGCTGAAAGTTGCAGGTCACGCGGCCGATAAATGATCTCAGTGAGAAGTTGCGCACGGATGAGGTCAAGTCCATCAATGGATTGCATCAACGCGTACGCCACATCAAATTTCGGCGGGTGAATATTCCAATGTGGATGGGCAAGCGCGGCTAAAGTAATCAACGCTTGCGAGGCGGGTTCATCGCGCAAAGAACGCGAAGGCCGATGCGAGCGCCAGGGAATGTTTTTTGCCTCTAATCTCTGAGTAATCGAAAAACGTAATGCGTCAGAAAGGTAGGGAGCGAGAATAACGATTTCAGATGGAGCGATTAGGTTATTAGAGAGTAGCGATTGGATTTCATCTATCACAGCATCCAGTAATTCAGGATAAAAGTGTGCTTGAATTACTGACAGCGCCCCAGATGATGATTGACCATCGCTATTCGACGCTAAGTTTGGAGCAATCGCCACTGTCAAGCTTTCGCTCAATCCCATAACATTCTCAGACATTACAAAAGAATCATTCAACAGAATGTGGTCATCACATAATTCGCGCAACGCCCAACCAGTTTGCACATCCGCACCGAGGAAATAGCGGAAGCCGGCGCCTTCATCGTAAATCAGCAACGCCGAATCAAAACTTGGCAACCAATCGCGAACAATATCATGCGCGCGCGGACCGTCTTCTTCGACATTGTCATAAATCAAATGATGATAGGTTCGTGTGAGATAATCGCGGACAATATCCTGCCGCCACAAAATATTAGCAAAGATATCGAGCTGCAGTGAAAAATCCAGCAGATTGTTTTGCAAACAATACTCACGAAACCGATTGGCGCATTCTTGTGCGTCAGCATACACACGTCGTTGAGCCGGATCGCCGAAGTAAGCAGAGTCGAGTCGCGAGCCAATCTCGGTATGTTCAAATCCGATCACGGCGGCTTTGTTTAAATTATCAATGATCTGTGAATACAAACGGTTGCGGTCTATCGTTACAGATTCGAAATAACCTTCATCCAGCAATGGACGAACTAAATGTGCCATATAATATTGTGCAGTTTCTAATGTAAGAAAAATCGGAGGTTGGTCTGGGCGTGCAAAGCCAGCCGCCTCTGCCGCAAGAGGCCAGAACAAATCTACCATCCGTTTTGCAAGACCGCCAATTGTGGCAGGTGTCACCTCTCCACCAGCCCTGCGTTCAGGGCTATAGAGCAGATCGAGATATGGCTCTTGCAAAGTCCGCTGTGGGGTAAGCATCAGGATCGATTCCCCAGGCACACCTTGCGCAATGAGCATTCGCATTCGTTCAACACCTGCGGTGGTTTTACCTCCGCCAGCAGGGCCAGAGACAAAGAGCTTAAGATCAAGGGACGAATCAATGATTTGACGTTGGATTAGATTGAAGTCTGGCATGAAGCGAGGGTACAGGAGAGCCGGTGTTTTGTCAACGTGAAAGACCGCTTCGCTCCCAGCCGAGGCTTGATACGGTTCGAAAAAGTTTATTCCGCAGTTGACACAATCCCCTCCCCCCATGTATAATACCGCTCGCTTCTGCCTCAGTAGTAAGTCGCTGAGGCAATTGCTTCTAAATCCCCCAGCTTCCCCGTTCGCAGGCGACGAGTGCAAGAACTCCGCAGGTACACGGCGAAGTGATGACTGGAGAAAATAAAAATGAGATATGCGATTATTGATAGCGGCGGCAAGCAATACCGTGTCGTCGAAGGGCGAACCATTGAAGTGGATCGCCTGCCTGTTGAAAAAGGCGAAAAGTTTGGTTTCGAACGTGTGCTATTCATGGCAGACGGCGAAGAATTCTTAATCGGAACCCCCGACCTTGATGGCATCGAAGTTGAAGTGACTGTGGTTGACCATATCAAGGGTCCCAAGATCGATCGCTTCAAGTATCGCCCGAAGAAACGTATTCGTGTGCGCGGCGGTCATCGTGTGCAGTACACCCTTTTGATGGTGGATTTCATCGGCAGACCCGGCGAAGAACGTAAGGTTGAGAAGCCTGAAGTAGTTAAAGCAGAAGTTATTAAAGAAGCCGAAACCGATGTAGTGGTAGAGACAAAGCCCAAGGCTGAGAAAAAGGCAAAAGCCGAGAAACCAGCCAAAGCTGAAAAAGAAGCGAAGCCATCCACCAAGAAGGCTTCTGCAAAACCAGCGGCACCCAAATCGTCTTCCAAGAAGACTGATTCCAAGAAGTAAAAGAGGTAAATCATGGCACATAAAACAGGTGGCGGATCAACCAGCAACGGACGCGATTCAAACGGACAGCGTTTGGGCGTCAAACGTTACGGCGGTCAGTTCGTGCTCTCCGGCAACATCCTTGTGCGCCAGCGCGGCACAAGCATCTTGCCAGGCATAAATGTAGGCAGAGGCAAAGATGATACTTTGTTCGCAACCGCTGACGGCGTTGTGACATTTGATGTCAGACACGGTCAAAAGCGCGTGAACATTGTTCCGCAGGTAGAAGGCTAATCATGAAGGCAGATATTCATCCAACTTTTTACACCGATGCGAAGGTCGTATGCGCTTCGTGTGGCACTACATGGACAACTGGCTCGACCAAAAAAGAATTGCGCGTGGACACTTGCTCACATTGTCACCCGTTCTTTACCGGCGAGGCTTCCCGTATTCTTGATATCGAAGGTCAGGTAGACCGCTTCTATAAGAAGCTCTCTGTCCGTCAGACTTATGTTGAACAACAGAAGGCAAAGGAAGAACTCAAGGGTTCACCCGACCGCCCCATCGAGGAACTTGGTCTTGCTAATCGCGCTGTAGAAGCACTCAAAACCGCTGGCATCACAAACGTGGGTCAATTCCTTGAGAAACTCAGCGGTGGTAACGAAGGCGTGCTGGCAATTGCCAACTTCGGTCAAACATCCCTGACCGCCGCCAAGAAGAAGTTGCGCGCACTCGGTTATGAACTTCCCGAAGTTGCAGCTTAGTCTTGCAGAATAAATAAACTCAGGTAAACTTACAGGCAGATGCTTTGGCATTTGCCTGTTTTTTTATTCCATACAGTCATTGTGGTGGAAATGAATTCGCAATGACAAGAGGTGACATGCGCCATACACACGGTTCGATTGAAGTAGTTTGCGGTTCGATGTTCAGCGGCAAGACGGATGAATTGATTCGCCGCCTGATCCGCGCAACAATTGCGAAACAAAAAGTGCAGGTGTTCAAACCTGCCATTGATATTCGCTACGCAGTGGAAAAAGTCACATCCCATGCGGGCGCAAATTACGAAGCCACTCCAGTCTCCAATGCGGCAGAGATTCGTGAAAAACTTGACTCAGATACAACCGTTGTTGGAATTGATGAAGCTCAGTTTCTTGATCCAGAAGTCATCAATGTGGCACAAGAGCTTGCCTCAAGAGGCATACGAGTTCTCGTGGCTGGTTTAGATATGGACTTCCGTGGCGAACCTTTTGGTCCCATGCCCCTGATCCTGGCAAAAGCTGAACGTGTGGATAAGCTCCACGCCATTTGTATGGTTTGCGGCGATGAAGCTTCACGCACACAGAGACTGGTCAATGGCAAACCTGCAAGATATGATGATCCCGTTGTGATCGTCGGAGCGTCTGAACTGTATGAAGCAAGATGTCGCGCACATCATGAAGTTCCACGTTAGTCTTATAGTTATATAATCTCAAAGTCGCGAATCTATCAAACAATCAACTATTAAACTATCGGACTACACCCATGCAAAACTATCAAGACTTCCTCGCAGAAATTCTCGTAGACGAAACATCCTTGCAAACGCGACTCAAAGAATTAGGCACAGAGATCAGCGCAGATTACGCCGACTCAAACGGCGGTCTCCTGCTCATTTGCATCTTACGCGGCGGTGTCCCCTTTCTCGTCGATCTCATGCGCCACATCACAGTCCCTCACATGCTGGATTTCATGGCGATCTCATCCTATGGCAAAGGCGCACGCGAAAGCACAGGCAACGTCCGCCTAACGATGGATTTGCAGACCAACATCCACAACAAACATGTGCTGTTGGTAGAAGATATCATTGATAGCGGTCACACCATTGCCTCCGTTTTACAACTGCTTGAATCACGTGAACCGAAAAGCCTAAAAGTTTGCGCATTGCTAGATAAAGAGGAACGTCGCGAAGCGGTTGTGCCAGTCCATTATCGTGGCTTTAGCATCCCCAACAAATATGTTTTCGGTTACGGACTTGACCTTGATGATTATTATCGCAACCTACCCTTTGTTGGCGTCGTCGATTTGGAAAAATATATACCACCCGCATAGATACCATTGGTGAGAATATATGCCAGACGATTCTCAATCCGCTTCACCGTATGCCGGGCGCTGGGTTGCTCGTGTCCGTGGTAGGATCGTCGCACAAGGGGGCACGCCAGAGCAAGCCTTGCACGCCGCACAATCCAGCCGTCCCAAAGAAAAACCAGAAATCATTATATGCCTATTCCATTTTCACATTCGCCTTTAATTGACAAAGTTCGGGATGCACTTCCTGACCAGGATATATATCTCGTCGGTGGTGCAGTGCGGGATATGCTTCGTAACCGCATCTCACACGACCTTGATTTTGCTCTGCCTGCGAATGGCATTGCCCTCGCTCGAAAAGTTGCTAATGCACTCGAAGCCGATTTCATGATCTTAGATGCTGAGCGTGACACAGGTCGTATCATCTTTAGTGACTCCGATGGCGCACGCACATTTCTGGATTTCGCCACCTATCGCAACGGCTCCACCCTCGAAGCAGACTTACGTGCTCGCGATTTCACTATGAACGCCATCGCGTATGATATTCACGCAAACACCATCATTGACCCGCTCAACGGCGCCTCTGATTTACATGCTAAGACTATCCGTGCCTGCTCCCCCACATCGCTGCAAGATGATCCTGTTCGGATTCTACGTGCCATCCGGCAAGCCGCGGCATTTGACTTCAAGATCGAACTTGAAACGCGCAGAGCGATGAAAGAAGCTGCAAATCTTTTACCGAATATTTCACCTGAACGCCAACGCGATGAAGTATTTAAGATCCTTGAAGGACCCAAACCAGATTCATCCATCCGTGCGCTAGAAATGCTGGGCGTATTTCCATATATCATGCCTGAACTATCTGCGTTAAAGGGCGTCGCTCAATCCTTCCCGCATATCTATGATGTATGGGAACACACCTTGAGTGTGCTTCGGCATCTCGAGGGGATTCTCACTGCCTTACGCATTGGCTATTCTGCCGAAGAAACCAATGACATGTTCACCGGCTTGCTTACCCTCCGCCTGGGACGTTTTCGTGAGCAATTCGCCGCCCACTTCACTGAGTCATTGAATACTGACCGTTCGGTTCGTAGTGCGTTATTCTTCGCTGCGCTGTATCACGATATCCAAAAACCAACCACAAGGACCGTGGATGAAGCGGGACGCACCCATTTTTATGAGCATGATGCCAAAGGTGCGGAGGTGGCAGCAAATCGCACGCGTTCCTTCAATCTTAGTAACGATGAAACAGAGCGTATCAATAAAATCATTCTGCACCACATGCGTTTCCACTCTTTTACCAGCCGCATTGAGAACGATCATCAGGAACCATCGCGCAGATCGATTTATCGTTTCTTCCGCGACTCAGGTGAAGCGGGTGTAGATCTTGTTTTGCTTGGACTTGCAGACCTACGCGGCATACGCGATCACACCTTGACACAGGAAAACTGGGTTGCCGCCCTGGATGTTGCTCGCATTCTGCTTGAAAATTATTGGGAGAAGCGCGAACAAACCATTGCTCCACCGCGTTTATTGGATGGTAATGAATTAATGCATGAATTGAATTTGCAACCTGGGCGTATCATCGGTCAGTTGTTGGAAGTTATTCGCGAGAGTCAGGCAACTGGCAAGGTTGAAACCCGCGAACAGGCTCTCCAGTTTGCACGTGAAGAATTACAGAAAGCAGAACAATCATGAACATCGTTTACTTTGATCTGGAAAGCCAGAAGCTGTTTGAAGAAGTTGGTGGACGCGATGCGTCGAAATTATTACTTGCTTGTGGCGTGACGTGGTCGACTGTCCGGAATGATTTTGCGGTGTATTGGGAGAAAGATGCCGCGGCACTGGTGGCGGAGTTGAAATCCGCAGACCGCGTGATCGGTTTTAACATCATCAGCTTTGATTACGAAGTACTGAAGCCATATACACCGAATGAGAATTTCCGTTCGTTTCGTTCGACCGATATGCTGGCAGATATTTTCCGTACACTGGGCTTTCGTTTGAGTTTAGATTCGATTGCCAAAGCTTCACTCGGCGCAACCAAAACTGCGGACGGTATAAAGTCCGTAGAATGGTTCAAGAATGGCGAACTGGATAAAGTGGCTGAGTATTGCAAGGCAGATGTAGATATCACACGCCGAGTATATGAGTTTGGACGTGATAATGGTTTTGTGCATTACTATTCAAAACTGGGTAGTAAATTAAAAGTAGCAGTTAATTGGAAATGAAAAGGAAAATATGGAAAAGATAAAAGTTAACGGTATTGAACTTGCTTACAATCAACACGGAAAGGGAACCCCGCTTGTGTTGTTACATGGGTATCCCCTCGATCATCATCTGTGGGATGAGGCTGCGCCTTTGCTGAAAGACACATTTGATCTCATCATCCCTGACTTGCGCGGATTTGGAGAATCAACAACTGTTGAAACAGTTTACACGATGGATGACTTTGCATCAGATATTGCAGGTTTGCTCGATCATCTCGGAATCAAGAAAGCTGCCATTGCGGGTCATTCCATGGGCGGATACGTCGCTTTGGCTTTTGCCCGACTTTATCCAGAGCGCATCAGCGGATTGGGTTTGGTTTCTACTCAAGTGTTGGCGGATCCGCCTGACCGTAAAGAGGGACGCTATAAGTCGGCGGCGGATGTAGCAGAAAAGGGAATCGGCGGCGTAGTGGAAGTAATGACTTCCAAATTCACTTCTAATCCAAACTGGCAAAC
>Ga0302322_100004065_pt1 | contig 12649 bp, 6 predicted proteins | sample Fen_T0_2_FD_203757 | JGI IMG/M metagenome (GOLD analysis project Ga0302322, IMG submission 203757) | Peat permafrost microbial communities from Stordalen Mire near Abisko, Sweden - Fen_T0_2 | ecosystem: Environmental > Terrestrial > Soil > Wetlands > Permafrost | place: Sweden: Abisko...
CGGCCAGCGTGAGGCCGACCAGCGTGTAAATCCCGTCGTCGTCGGGGCTCTGGAAACGGAGGGCGCGGATGGTCTTCTCCGGATGGGGATTGTCGATGGCGCACCAGGAGAGGCCGACATCATCGGCGACCGGGCTGGGGCCGTGCCACGCGATGCCGGAGGTCTCAGTCTGGAGTGAGGAGAACCACCAGTAGGTCAGGTGTTTTTCCATGATCAGGTACTGGAGGTGACGCGAACCGTCGTCGTAGAGGAAGGAAACACTCCCACACACCTTCTCCGAGGTGGGCTTGGACGCGGTGTGCAGGAGATAGATACTCCCGGCCGGGCGGTTCACCGGAATCTCCGCCGCGGCGGCCAGACCCGGCTGCCGGGATACCGCGAGCACGGTCCGGCGCTGATTCCGGGCGGGATCGGTCACGTCGAACGGAATTCCCGCGAAGACCTGCGCCCCGGTGGGCAGCCCCCGCAAATCGTCCCCCGCCTTGCCCTGGCGCATCCACGGCGCGGACACCGGACCGCCCTGGTCGGTGAGGTCCATGTTGGCGAACGCGGCCAGACTCACCGGCGTGAATTGGGGCGCGGGCGGCGGCGGCGGAATCGACCCGGTGTAGCAGAACCAGATTTTGTTGCCGTACTTGTAGCCGAGTGCGGCCAGCCGCTCCAGGATGTCCACGCCGTAGGCCTCGGAGCCATTCTCGAAGGCGCCGCGCGCGAGTTCCCCCGCAACATGGCCGCCGACGCCGCCGTTCATGTATTGCCACTGCCCATCGTGGAGACCGAAGCCTTTGCCGAAGGGCGGATAGATCGCATACCATTCGCCGGGGGAGCCGGGCGGCAGGTGCTGCTTCAGATCGAGGTAAGTCTGGATGATGGCCTCGGAATGCGCGCGGCCGATGCCCCGGTTGAGTGAATACGCGTTGCCCTGCGCAATCTGCGCCTTCTCGTCGACCCCGAGGTCCCGTTTCACGGTCGGGTCCTCGTCGATAAAATGAGTGTAGAACCGGCCGTTCCAGGACAGCGCGTCGAGCCGGGTCCGGATCTCGCCGGCGCGCGTGCGAAACCGGGCGGCGTTGGCGGCATCGCCGGCGGTCTCGAACATCTCCGCGAGTTCCTCGCAGGCGGCGGCGTAATAGACGTTGTCGCCGAAAAAGACGCCGAACTTGGATTTCTCGGGGTGGATCAGCATCGTATCCGTCAGTCCGATCTTCGGGGTGTAGGCGTCGTCGACCTGGAAGTCCCAGGAATCGATCGTGTAGACTCGTTTCAAGAGCTGGAAGCGCCGGCTCCAGCGGGCGGGATCGGTCACACTGTAATCGAGGGCGCGAGCGGCGGCGGCGAGATGCACCTGGAGCCAGGTGTTGTCCCCCGTCGCCTTCCAGCACTGGTAAACCGTGCTCACGTAGATGTACTCCGGGTGATTCTCCGTGGGCTGACGGACAAAGTAGCGGTCCCCGTAACGCCGCACATAGCCGAAGGGGCCATAGCAGGTCTTGTAGTAGGCCGCATCCTTGTCGTCCTCCATCACGCGACTCCAGATCATGCCATCCTCGCGTTGAACCTCCCGCATCAGGTTCACGAACTCCGCCCCCACCGGACTGAAATATTTCATGCCCTTCATCGTGTGAAAGTGGTCCAGCCCCCAGGACTCGAAGAAATGATAGGTACGGTTGTTCCAAACGATTCGCCCCACCCCATCCGGATAGTCGACGCTCATACCCCGGCGGAAGAGGTTGAACATGTCCCGGTATGGGCCGCCGTCGTCGATGGCGGTCGCCGCTTCGAGGACGAACTGGAGCCGACCCGTCTCGGCCCCGCCGGCATCTCGCAGCACCACCTGCTGGGCCCCCAGCGCGCCGCCGGCCTGAAAACTCACAGGTCCGTTGGATTTCGTCTGCAGGTACACGCGTCCCGCGCCGTCCCGTACCTCCACCGTGGCTCCCGCCGGGGCCAGCACGGTCAAGGGGTCCAGCGGTGACACCCGCACGATGGCTACTTGCGGACCAGCGGCTTCACCGCGCAACAGGAGGGGCGCAGCCGCAGGCGGAGGCGCCGCCAGCGTCAGTATCGGGCCGAGGCAAAGACAGAGTCCGACCAGGTTTATCGAAGTGGCTTTCATCTTGGCGAAATGTCAGGCGGGTTGGAGTGAGCGGGACGGCGGACGCGCTCAGGGCAGCGCGAAGCGACGGCGGGCAATGCCGTCGCGGTACCAATAGCCACTCCGCTTGATTGTGCGGGTGAGCGTCTTGAAGTTCACGTGGACCAGACCCATCCGGCCGAATTTGCCCCATTCGTAATCGTCCAGAAACGACCAGACGATGTAACCCTTGAGGTTCACGCCGGCATCCAGCGCCTCCCGGCAGGCGGCGAGATGCCGATAAATATACTCAATCCGGGCGTCGTCGTTCACCTCGCCGCGGTGGTTCACGAAATCCGGTGATTCCAAGCCGTTCTCGGTGATGAGAATATCGATTCCGGAATAGGCGCGGTGCAGGCGCTTGAGCAGCCGGGCCAGACCGTCCGGGCGCCAGTCGGGATTGAGGAGCCGGCTCTCCTCTGGTTCGACCTTGGCGGCCTCGTAGGGCGCCCACCCCTTCGGATCGTAGCGCCAAACATCGCTGTTGTAGTAATTGAGCCCCAGAAAATCGATCGGCTGCTGGATGAGGGTGCGATCCGCCGCGGTCAGCTCGGGCACCGCATAACCGCTCTTTCGATACTGCGCGACGACCATCTCCGGATAGGCGCCCTTGAAAATCGGATCGGCGAACCAGCCGTGGTGGGACTGGTTGATCATTTCCGCCGCGCGCTCGTCGTCCGCACTCGCGGTCGCCGGAAGTCCCAGGAAAAGGTCAAGCGTGATGCCGATCCGGCCCGGACACCGCAGCTCGCGGAAGGCCTTCACCGCGCGGCCATGCGCGCGCAAGATCGTGTGAATCGCCGCCAGGGCTGTGTTCAGGTCCTTCTTCCCGGGCGCCATACTTCCCAGCCAGTATCCGCCAAATGAGGTCACCCACGGCTCGTTGAACGTGATCCAATGGGAGACCTCGCCGCCCAATTCCTGAAAGAGCAGCCGGGCGTAGGCTGCGAAATGATCCGCCATCGCCGGGTTCGCCCACCCCCCTTCGTCCTCCAGCGCCTGCGGCAGATCCCAGTGGTAGAGTGTCACCGCCGACCGGATGCCCGCCTCCTTCAATCGCCGAACCAGATCCTTGTAGAAGGCGAGACCGGCGGGATTGAGCGGCCCCCGGCCCGTCGGGAAGATGCGTGTCCACGCAATGGAGAAGCGGTAGACCTTCACCCCGAGCCTCTGAAGCAACGCAATGTCGTCGGGATAGCGGTGATAATGATCGGTGACGACGTCGCCGGTGACTTCGCCCCTCCCTTGGTGACTCCACCGGTCCCAGATCGACTCGCCTTTGCCGTCCGCATTCCACGCCCCTTCGATTTGATAGGCTGCGGAGGCGACCCCGAAGAGGAAATCATCAGGGAAGACCAGGCCGCCAGGCGGTGGGGCGGACTGGGCCTTGGTCTGACTGGGCTCGACCGCGCGCAGGAGGTCGGGCAGGGCAGCTCCGGAGGCGAGCAACGCCGACTTGAGGAGGAATTCGCGGCGGGAATTGAGGGGGGTGTCCATCGCAAGTGAGGCAGACGGGGTGTTCACGGTAAGACGTTGGCCCCTTCGATCTTGAAGGCGAACGCGTGCCGGCACGGCGCCTCCTCCGGGCCGAGTTCAGGGGTGAAAATCGTCAGGGTGTCACCCCTGACCTTTGTCTTCAGCGCGCCGGAAACGCCGAGCATCGTGACCTTGGCGCGGGCCGGAACCCTGACCCCACGGAGGATCAACTGTCGGCCCGGCCAACCCGCCGTGATGGCGTAAAGGGCGTCTGGTTTCTTCGTGAAAAAGACCTGTTTCACCGCCCGGCCGTCCTTCGGCGACTGACCGACTTGGTCGAGCAGGTTGTATTTGACCATGTATTCGCCGTATTCCTGCTTCGGCCGCTCGCCCTGGGTCCACTGGCACGAACGGCCGGCGAAGCGGGTGCCGTAGATCGCCTCTCCGTTGACCTTGAGCCAGTCGCCGATCTCAAGCAGCCGTTGCTCCATGAGCGGAGGGATCGTGCCGTCGGCCGCCGGTCCGATATCGAGAAGCAGGTTGCCTCCGCGGCTGACCAAGTCGACGAGCACGAGAATGAACTCCCGGCCGGTCTTGTAGTCGTCAACGCGCTCCGCGCGATTGTATCCGTAGGAGAAGGCCATGCCGCGGCTTTCCTCCCAGGCGTGGGAATCATCCTGCAGGCCTGCGGCGTACTCGGTCGTGTAGTAGCCGCCGTGCTTGTGGCGGGTGTCCTTGCCCCAGCGGTCATTGACCACGACTTCGTTTTTTGAAGGGGACTCGTTGAACAGCCAGGCGAGCAGTTCCTCGCTGCGCCAGGCCTTCGAATCCATCTCCCATTCGCCGTCGCTGAAGATGATGGCCGGCTCATAGCGGGTGACGACGTCCTTGAACTGCGGAAACAGGTGCTCGGTCACATAGCGCGGTTTGTCGGTCAGCCAGAGCGGATTGTACCATTCGTAGAGGGAATAGTAGAAACCGAACTTCAGGCCGGCGGCGCGGGTCGCGTCGGCCAGTTCGCGCAGGAGGTCGCGCTTGGGGCCGATCTCGGCGGCATTCCAGGGCCGACCCCAGGTGCGGCTGGCCTCGGCGCTGGGCCAGAGGGCGAAGCCTTCATGGTGCTTGGAGGTGGGCACGACATACTTGATGCCGGCCCGGGCAAACAGATCGGCCCACTGCCTGGCATTGAAGAGCTCGGCGGTGAACTTGGGGGCGAAGTCCTTGTAGTCGAAGTCGGCGCCGTAGTTCTTCGCATGAAACGCTACGGAAGGGGCCCACTTGGCATCTTTGCTCGGCAGCCGATTCCAGTACCACTCGGCGTATTCGCCCACCTGGCCCCAGGCCGGCACAGAGTACACGCCCCAGTGGATGAACACGCCAAACTTGGCGTCGAGGTACCATGTGGGCGTCGGACGCAGGTCGAGCGACTCCCAATTGGCCGTGTAGACATTCGAGCTGGCGGCCACCGGGGAGGCCAGCGCCAGCCCGAAACAAAGACCGAGCAGGATGCGGGGATTCATGGACGTAAACGTGGTTGGAGGAAGAACCCGGGCCTAATGGGAGGACACGGAAGGGAGGCGGTAGAGAACGCGGGAAGGCACCATTACACCGGATTCGTTGGTTCGGACGGCCAATTCAAACGCCTCACCGCCGGTGCCCTGGAAGTATTCGATCCGGATCGGATGAAACCCGGGTTGCAGGGCAATGCTCCCGCTGGCCGTCGTGCGGCCGTGGACCCCGTCGTTGTCGACGACCCGGATATCATGGACGTAAAGCCGTGAACCATCGTCGGAGGATAGGGTAAAGGTGTACACGTCCTCCTGCTCGACCCGGATGAACCCCGAGTAGACCATCGCATAGTGTTCGGAGGCTCGACCGGCGATCAGGGTCACCGAGTCCAGCTGGCCCATGCTCGCCGGTTTCGGCCAGACGGCGTTCGCGAGGGTGGTGAAATCGCCCGTGTAGTAGGCATAGTTGATGCCCGGCTGCAGAGCCAGAGGTGGATCCCGAAAGGCAGGTTCGTGCGGATCGAGAAAATGGATCTCCGAATGCAGCGTTCGGCTCATGATACCGTTTGGCAGGACGATCGCGGCGGCCAGCGTGCCAGGCTCGGACACCTCGAGCGGGCCGTCCCACACCCTTGAACCGGCATTTGGCGCAGTATGATCGAGGGTGTACAAGATGCTCCCAGCGCCAAACGGGTTGGTGAGTTGCAGCCGCGCGTGGGTGCCGCGGAGGAACGCGGCGGTGGCCGCGAGACCGGAGGGCGGCGCCACAAAGAACTCGATACGATGGCCTTCCAGCCACTCGAAGTGGTCGGGCAGCCGCTGAACGAAACCAGCATACTGCTTCCGCGCCGGGTTGGACCAGGCGACCTCGGACAACGCGAGCAAACGCGGAAAGAGCTGTGTTTGCACCCGGCTCCACGTCTGCACGTGTTCGGTCCACAGGCAGCCCTGCACACCGAGGATGCGCCGCGCCTCGGCGGGAGACAGCACGCGAGGCAAGGGATCGTAGTCGTAAACGGTATTCAGGTTCAGGATTCCGGGTTCCGAGGCCTCCTCGATCGCCGGGTCGACCTGATACTTGTTGAGGTAGAGATATTCGCCGGGAGCCATCACCGCCGACTGTCCGGCCTTCACCGCATCGATGCCTCCTTTTTCGCCCCGCCAGGACATCACCGCCGCCCCGGCGGGCAGCCCTCCCTCACGAATCTCATCCCATCCAATGTACTTGCGGCCCCGGCGGTTGATGAACGCCCCGATGCGCCGGATGAAGTAACTCTGCAGTTCCTCGGCGCCATGCAGGCCTTCCCGGCGGATGGTCGCCTGGCACTTGGGGCAGTGTTCCCACGGGGTCTTCTTGGCTTCATCGCCACCGAGGTGGATGTATTCCGAGGGAAACAGATCCATAATCTCGCCGAAAACGTCCTGAAGAAAAGTATAGGTTTCCTCGTTGCCGGCGCAGAACGGATCGGTGAAGGCGAAGGGGACATCGTCCGGCACGAAAAACGGCTGGCCCGAGCACGAAAGCCGGGGATAGGCCAGCAGCGCGGCCCAGGAGTGCCCGGGCACATCGATCTCCGGCACGATGGTGATGTGCCGGCTGGCGGCATACCGGACGATCTCCCTGATCTCCTCCTGCGTGTAGAAGCCGCCATAGACGGGCTTGCCCTTGACCACGGGGTGCTGGCGATAGTCCCACGGTCGGTCGCGGGTGTCGTCCCGCCAGGCCCCCACTTCCGTGAGCCGGGGATATTTCTTGATCTCGATGCGCCAGCCTTGGTCGTCGCTGAGATGCCAATGGAACGTGTTGAATTTGTAGCGCGCCAGCTCGTCGATGAACTCAAGTATTCGCTCCTTGGGGAAAAAGTGCCGCGCCACATCGAGGTGCATGCCCCGCCACGAGAAACGCGGGTGGTCGCGGATCACTACCGCCGGGATGGAAGCGAGCGGTTGCGACCGAAACCCGGCCGGAATCGCCTGCAGGAGCGTCTGGCATCCGTAGAAGAGCCCCGCGGAGTCATGTCCGGTCACCGTGATGGCGGCGGGGCCAACGGTGAGAACATAGCCCTCCGGATCGGGCACGACCTGCGGGTCCACGGACAGCGACACCGTGTTGCCCGCCGCCGGGCCGGCGGGCGCACCCGACGGCACCACTCTCAATCCGAGCTCCCGAGTGAGCAGGCCCACCGAGGACTCGGTCGGAGCGACTGCAGAGTACACCACGGTCGAGTCATCCAGCCGGAACGCACCGTCCCGAGCCTCGACCTCGCTTGGTATCGGCACAACATTGCGCGGAAAGTACACGCTTCCGCGACAACTTAGGGCGGCTGCGAGGAGAAAACCGGTGCCGAGCAGGAAGGATCGTCGCATCTTCGGAGGGACGGGGTGGGTTGAGCAGTGCCCGGTTTGCGGCAACGAGAGAACCGCTCGGACGGCTTCAGCGCCCCGTTTCGATGGCGAGCACCGCGCCGCCGCCGGGTGCGAGGGTCACTTCAAACGGCTTCCCGCCTTCCTGAGCGAGAGTCTGAATGCGGTAGTCGGTGGGCAACCGGTCCGCGTTCACGCCGTCGCCAACCAGCGTGACCCGGTGGGCGCCGGCGCCGAGGAAGCTCAGATCGAGACTGAGTTTGTGCCCCTTGGCCCCTCCCAGCAGGCCCACGTACCAGGTCTTCCCGCTGCGCCGGGCAATCACTGCGTATTCACCCACTCGCGACTCCAGCGCCCGGCTCTCGTCCCAAGTCACCGGGATGCCGCAGAGGAAGCTCAGGAAGTCCGGGGCCTGGCGATAGGCGCTGGGCGAATCACAGAGCATTTGCAGGGGCGCATCGTAGACTACGTACATCGCCAACTGGTGGCAGCGGGTGCCGATGGTCATGGGGCTGCTGTTGCTCTGGACAAAATCCGCGGCCAGCCCATTGCGCATGGCGCCCGGCGTGAAGTCCATCGTGCCCACCAATCCGCGGGTGAAAGGCAGGGTGGCGTTGTAGGCGGGATGCGGCGGTTCCTTGCTGAACTTGTTGTACTCATTGCCCCGCACGCCCTCGAAATTGAAGACATTGGGATAGGCCCGCGCGAGCCCTGCGAGCGGGCGACAGCCGTGAAAATCCACCACGAGATGCCGCGCGGCCGCCTCCTTTGCGATGGCCTCCACGCTCGCGACCGCGACCTGGTCGTCGCGATCGAAGAAATCGACTTTGATGCCGGCGATGCCCAGCGCGCTAAACCGGGCGAAGGCGCTGTCCCACTGTTCGACCAGCGTCCGCCACGTGCACCAGAGGATGATCCGCACGCCCTTGCTGCGGGCGTAGTCGGTGACCGCCTTGAGATCGAGGTCGGGATTGAGCAACGCCATGTCGTAGGCGTCGGACCAGCCTTCATCGACCACGAGGTAGGTGATCTTGTTTTCCGCCGCAAAGTCGATGTAGCGGCGATAGGTGGCCGTATTGATGCCGGTCTTGAACGTCTCGCCGGCGAGATTCCAGTCGTTCCACCACTCCCAGGCCGCGTGGCCGGGTTGGAGCCAAGTCGTGTCGGCCAGTTGCGAGGGCCGTCCAAGTTGCATCACCAGCTCGCTGTCGAGCAGTTCCCGGTCCGAAGCCGCGATGATCGTCACCCGCCACGGAAAATCCCGCGTCCCCTTCGTCTTTGCGATGTAGTCCTCGGTGGCGGTCACCACGTTGTTGAAATAGCACCATCCGCCGGGACGGGTCGCCTTGGGGCATTTGGCGAAGAGTCCGCGGATTTCGGAGCGATTGGTCTCCCCCCGTTTTTGCAGATAGAGCCCGGGATAGTCGCTCAAGTCGGCGTCGCAGAGCAGCAGGCGGGGTCCCTCCGGATGCTCGATCAGGATGGGCGAATACGCGTAGGTGCCGGCCTTCCAGTCGGCGAAGGCGGTCTTGGCGTAGAGCGCTTCGAACGAGCCGGCCATCGTGTTGTAGTCGGTGCCCCACACCTGACCGCCCTCCGTGAGATTCCACTGCAACTCCTCGGCGCGCACGATGATCTCGCCCGTCCGGGTGGTGCGGAATCGGTAGGCGACCCCGTCGTTGTAGGCGCGAAATACGACGGAGAAATCGCCGGCAAAACGGAGTTCGATCTCGTTATAGACGTCGGCCAGCACCTTGTTCTTCCCCCACGGCAGCTGGATTTCTCCGCGCTGCTCCCGCTGTTGGGAGTCCTTCAACCCGGGATTGGCACCGAGGATCGTGCCATCGCCGAGTTCGAGGGTCAGCGGGCTCGGCTTGAGCAGCGCGACCCCGCCGAAATTCACCGAGTAATAGATCTTCGACGACAGGTCGACCTTCAGCTCGATGCGGCCATCGGGGGACTTGAGCACGGAGGCCGGCGCGGCGGATGCCACAAGCGGGGCCCCCAGCCAGGCCAGGACGCAAAGCGCCAAGACAGAGGAACGCGGGAGACGGAGTTGGGATGTCATAGGAAAGGGGGAATAGCCGTGAGGCGGTCGAAGTGGATGCAGTGGAGGGCTGAAAGCTTCTCCGGAGCGCGGCCGTCAAGGGACGGCCTCGAGAGAAAATGCGTGGGCTCGGGGAATGGCGGAACGCGACCGCGTGTCCTGTTCCGCCTCGTCATTCGCCGAAAGAACGTCCGCGGCCTTCGTGAGCGCCGAATTGTCGGTGCCGCCCTGATACGCCCGCCGGATCACCCGGTGCAATTCGTGCGCCCCCTCCGCACTCCAACGGACCTGGTAAGCCTGCCAGCGCATCGGCGTATTGAAACGCGCCAAATTCACGCCGGCCGCGAGCTCGGCCGCCGTGAAAGTGCCGATTGTCTGGTCGTCAATACGCAGTTCGTAGCGGACGTGGCGCAGTCCGGTAACAACCAACGGTTCGAAATCGAGGGACTCGAGGTCGGCCCCGGCCTGTTGCGCGAGTTCCGTGTCGGCATCCACGTAGCTCAATGGGAGTGGGAGCGCCTGATCGAGCTGGGTCCACTTCAGACGGTCGGTCCCAGAGGCCAGCGCGGTGACCTGCGTCTTCTCCATTTTGATGACCGCACCGACCTGCGCGTCGATTTCAACACGGGCGACCAACGACGGCGCGTGCCAAGCCCGGAGCAGGGCGGCGCCCATTACGAGATGCGCAGCGGGGCTGGGATGCACGCGGTCGGGCAGCAATTGCCGGGCGAGGTCGCGATTCTGCGCCGCCACCCGTCGGATGCCCTGCTCGAGGCAGGTGCCAAAATCCACGACGGAAACCTGCTGCTCGTGGCCGATGGCAGCGACGTCCTCGCCCAACTGCCGCAGTACCTGGTCGTAGCCGGGCGAGAAATCAGGCGGGCGCGAAAAATCGTCGAAGGAGGACGGGCGGATCAAATAGAGCCGCACCCGGGGCAGCGCCGCCTTGAGCTTGGTCACCATCGCGAGATACCCGTCCCGGAACGCGGCCAGCGTCGCCGGATCCAGAGGACGGTACCGGCCGTCGTTCATGCCCAGCATGATCGTCACCACCGTCGGGTTCAGGCGGATCACATCGCGTTCCAACCGGACAGCGATGTCGCCTGCGCCCCCGCCCCGCACGGTATCACCACCCACCCCGGCGTTGTAGAAATGCAGTTTCCATTCCGGAAACCGGCTCCGGGCGTAAGCCTCCACGAACCGCGCGTAGTCCCCGTTCTGCGTGATGCTGTCGCCGTAGAACACCACCCGATCACCGTCGTTGAGGTCGAAAGCGGGCGCCGCCTCCCCGGCCCAAACGGACAATCCGAGACCAGCCACCGCGATCCACAGGAGGATCCTGCAGCGCGACGCCGCGGACCGGACGTTCGGAACGGCGATGCCGATCCTCGCCGCCGTCGGCGACTGAAAGCGTTGGTTCATTTTGAGAGCGAATTCAACGGAACGAGTTTCGATGGGGAATTATCTCATGCCGGCTCGATCGCCAGTCTTCGCTGGGCGTGTCGTGGAAAGTGCGTCGAGCTCCCATTGGTCCATCCAGGCCAGAAACGGCTGCCCGTCCGAACGGAACTGGACCGGCAGCCACACGTAACGGCCGTCAATGGCGTTCTCCGGTCGCCAGCGGTCCGCCATGAAGATGAAGCCACCTGAGCCATCCGCGACCGGCAGGACAAAGGTGGCCTGCGAGTCGAAGCTGCGGTCGATCTTCTCCGGTGGACCTGCCCACGGAGTCCCGAGGGACTGCCAAGGCCCCCAGATCGAATCGGCCACCGCCAGCCGTGCGGCATTCGGTTCCCAGCCCGTGCAACCGGAAGTAATCAGCCAGTATTTCCCGCCGTGTTTGAACAAAGCCGGGCCTTCGTTGAATCCGCCCGGAAACAGGCGTGCGTATTTGCCGACTGGTTTCAGATAGTCGTCGCTCAATTGCGAGATCTGCAGTGTCCCGTTGTCTTCCGAAGCGTAAATGTGGAAGGCCGATCCATCGTCGTCGACAAAGAGCGTCATGTCGCGGGCCATCTGTCCTCCGGCAAAATCCCGCCGAAAGATCAGGTTGATGGGATAGCCCGGCACCGGCCCGCCATTCAGTTTGAGCCGGGCCAACCGGTCGACCTCGTCTGAGGTGAGCGGCGCCTTCAGTTCGGCCGGGACATTCTGGGGCCAGAATCCGGCGTTGGGTCGGAAGCTCTCGATGAACCGGTAGGGCCCCGTCACGTGATCGGCCACCGCAACTCCGCTGCGTGCCCCGAGGTAGCCCTGGCCCTTCGGCTCGAGATGAAACCACATCACAAACTTCCCGGTCTTCCGGTTGAAGATGACCTTGGGGCGTTCCAGGATGCAGCCGCGGACGATGTCGCTGCGGGGATCTTCGGCCACCCGGAGCGCAATCCCCTCGTTCCGCCAGTGGTCGAGGTTAGTGGATGAATACACGCCCACCCCGACATTGGCAACGTTGCCCGCGGAACCCGCGGTCTTGTGCTCGCCGAACCAGTAATAGGTGCCGCCGTGAAACAGCACGCCCCCGCCATGGGCGTTGATGGGCACGCCGTTCTGATCCGACCAGAGCTCGCCCGGCCGGAAGCTCGGCTGCTCCGCGGTCGCCGCCGGCCCGCGCGCGACGCCGATCAACGCCAGGCAGGCCAGCCCGACGCTCAAGCCGAAGAGGCGGACCTTTGCGGTCCTGGGATGTTCGCGCCCGGGCGATCGCGGAACAGAGACGTCGGGTTGTTTCATGGAAACAAAAGGGGACGGGCCGATCACGGCGTTCAGGGCTGCCGCGGCAACTTCACCGCGGGCCGCGGGTTGGCCGGATCCTCTGGGAAGATCCGGAGCGCGGCGCCGCCGCCGCGCCGCACGCCGGGAACCGTGGCAACCCATTCCCGCGCCTCGTAGCGTTGAACGGTCACGGCACCGGAAAGAATGTCGACCCACTCGGCGCGGTAGCGGCCCGGAGGCAGGGCGATGCCGGGCGCGATCGGGCCCTCGCCGGGAAACCAGAACGCCCACGCGACGCCCGGCTGGGCGAGTGCGACCCAACCGTCGGCGCCACCCACAACCGTCGAGTCGTCCCGTTGCATGTGCACAAAGGGAATGGAGTGCATGAAATCCAGGAGGATCTTCAGC
>Ga0302322_100004066_pt1 | contig 12647 bp, 9 predicted proteins | sample Fen_T0_2_FD_203757 | JGI IMG/M metagenome (GOLD analysis project Ga0302322, IMG submission 203757) | Peat permafrost microbial communities from Stordalen Mire near Abisko, Sweden - Fen_T0_2 | ecosystem: Environmental > Terrestrial > Soil > Wetlands > Permafrost | place: Sweden: Abisko...
GGCATCCCTGCCGGCAAGTTCCGAGGCTGAAACATCTCGACTCGCCGGCATGGATGCCGGCGCTCCCAGGTTCATGGCCTCGATTCGGGTCCAAGTATTGGAAGTTTTCCCGTCCCATGAATCGCTCGTCCCGCCGCAAGACGTTGCCGCAACGATGTTCCGCGGGCTGCGGTTCCGGGCCGCAAATCGCAGCGCTTGGCAGGTTGTGGAATCTCTCCCGGCTAATCAGCCGGCCACTTGAAAACCTTGAATTTTAGAACAGCGCGCAGCGCGAGCTTTAGGACGCAGTGATCGAAATACCCAGCCCCGATAGAACTCGACCGCGCGCAAATTTTAAATCCGAATTCGTAAATTCACAGCAGGTGGCCCAGCTTCTCGCGCTTGGTTTTCAAATAGCGCGCGTTGTGCGGATTGGCCTTCACGCGAATCGGCACTTGCTCGACGATTTCCAGGCCATAACCCTCGAGCCCCACCACCTTCTTGGGATTGTTCGTCATCAGCCGGATGGTTTTCAAGCCGAGGTCCGTCAGGATTTGCGCGCCCAAACCATATTCGCGCAGGTCCATGCCGTAGCCGAGTTTTTGGTTCGCTTCGACGGTGTCATAGCCCTGCTCCTGCAGCTTATAGGCCTTGATCTTGGGGGCGAGGCCGATGCCCCGGCCTTCCTGACGCATATACACAATCACCCCGCGACCGACGGTGGCCACTTGCCGCATCGCCTGGTGGAGTTGTGGTCCGCAATCGCAGCGGCGCGAGCCAAAGACGTCGCCGGTGAGGCACTCGCTGTGGACCCGCACGAGCACTCCGGGTTTCCCCGCCACGTCGCCCCGCACCAATGCGAGATGATTCTGATCATCCAGCTTGGACCGATACAGATACAAATCGAAATCGCCGTATTCCGTCGGCATCTTGACCACTTCGATCCGCTCGACCAATTTCTCCCGCGTCCGGCGATACTCGATCAATGCCTCGATGGTACAAAGCTTCAAGCGGTGCTTGCGCGCGAAAGTCTGCAATTGCGGCAACCGCGCCATGGTGCCGTCGTCGTTCATGATTTCGCAAATCACGCCGATCGGCCGGGCGCCCGCGAGCGACACCAAATCCACCGCGGCCTCCGTGTGGCCGGCGCGCTGCAGCACGCCGCCGGGGCGCGCCCGCAACGGAAAGATGTGCCCCGGTTGCACGAGATCCTCGGACAGCGCGGTCGGCGCGGCCATGCACAGAATTGTTTTCGCGCGGTCGGCGGCGCTGATGCCGCTGCTAATGCCGCGCGCGGCGTCCACGCTGACTTGAAAATCCGTCCGGAAGCTTTCGCGATTCTGCCGCACCATGCGTCCCACGCCGAGTTGATCCAGCCGCTCGCTAGTGGTGGGCACACAGATTAATCCGCGCCCGTGTTTGGCCATGAAGTTGACCGCCGCCGGCGTGACATATTGACCCGCCAGGACCAGGTCGCCCTCGTTTTCGCGGTCCTCGTCGTCCACGACAATGACCATTTTGCCCCGGCGCAGATCGGCGATGACGGATTCAATGCTGTCGAATTTCTTCATTTTGGATGGGTTGGGGCGAGCGTTGGCGCCAGCCGGATCGATAAATCAGAGAGACTCAGGTAGCCCGCGCTCCTTTGACAAAAGTTGACAACGCGGCTTCGTACACCTGCTTCAACGGAACGCCCTTTTGCAGCGCGAGCTTTTTGCAGCACTCAAACTCCGGCGCGGCTTGGACCCGTTGGCCGTTCAGCTTGCCCAACTTCAGCGTCACCCGGCCGAACTTGGTCTCCACCGTCGCAAATTCGCGGCGCAACTTGCGGCGCTCGGCTAGCGTGCGCCGCACGCCGAAGGCCGTCGTCTCGCGCAGCATCAGTTCGCTGAACTGGTCCGCCGCCACTTCGGCGCAGAGCACGGTGAGTAAAATGCCGGGCCGATTCTTCTTCATCTGAATCGGGGTGTGGAAAACGTCCAGCGCCCCGGCGGCGAGCGCCGTTTCCACAAAACGTCCGAGCATTTCGCCACTGACGTCGTAGAGATTGGTTTCCAGCACCGCGACGCGATCGGTTTCCCAATCCAGTTCCGACGCAGTTGCGCGAGCAAGCTTTGACTTAGGGCGTTGGACGTTGGCCGGCGTTCCCAACACGGCGCGCAGCACATTCGGCCGCGTCTGATGATCGCGCGTGCCCAGCCCGAACCCGATGCGTTCCGCCACCAGTCCGCTCATCGGTCCGAAACTTTCAACGAATTCCGCCAACAGCGCCGCCCCGGTCGGGGTGACGAGCTCGTGCGGCTCCGCGCACTGCGTGAGGCCGATGCCGCGCGCGCCTAAAATGGCGAGCGTGGCCGGGGTGGGAACGGGAAAGCGGCCATGCGCGCATTTCACCCAGCCCGTGCCTTCCACCACCGGCGCCGCCAACACGCGCGGCCGGCCCAGCATTTCCAGCGCAATGGCCGCCCCCACGATGTCCACGATGGAATCCACCGCGCCAACTTCGTGGAAATGGACCTGGGCCGGTGGCCGGCCGTGAATTTTCCCTTCCGCCATGGCGATGCGCTGGAAGACAGCGACCGATTTCCGCTTCACCCAAGGCGAGAGCCGGCTGGTGTGGATGAGTTTTTTGATCGCGGTGAACGTTCGTTGCTCCGCGTGGTGCTCACCACCGTGGTCGTGATCCGGTGTCGCTTCCCGCCCATGCTCGTGCGGGTGAGCGGGGCCGTGTTCCTGATGCTTAGCCCCATGATCGTGGTGGTGGTGGTGATGGTGATGATCCGGTCCCGCCTGGTGCTCCGGCGCGAGATGCACGTCGAATTTCACGCCTTCGATCGCGGACTTGTGTTGGCGCGCAATGTGAAGGTGATACCCCTCGAGCTTGAGCTTGCCGAGGTTGCGCTCCAACCGGTGCGCGTCAACCCCCAGATCGATCAGAGCTCCGATAAACATGTCGCCGCTGATGCCGCTGAAAATATCGAGATACAGGGTTTTCATTTCGTGCCGCGCGCAATCGTAATCCGGCAGCCATGCTTAATCCAAGCCACGAATTGTCGGTGGGGAGGAATAAGAAAAGGATTAAGCTTGGGCTTCCGCCGCCAAGGCATTGATCTGGCTCGCGGCATAGCCGGCGCCGAAGCCGTTGTCTATGTTCACCACCGTCACGCCGCTGCCGCAACTGTTGAGCATGCCCAGTAACGCCGCCACGCCGCCGAAACTGGCGCCGTAACCGATGCTGGTCGGCACGGCAATGACCGGCTGGCTCACCAAACCAGCGACCACACTGGGCAGCGCCCCTTCCATGCCGGCCACCACCACCAGGACATTGGCGCTTTGCAAGGCGGTGAGCTGCGACAGGATCCGGTGGAGACCCGCCACGCCGACATCGACGATGCGCTCCACGCGATTGCCCATGATCTCGGCCGTGACGGCGGCTTCTTCCGCCACCGGCAAATCACTTGTTCCCGCGCAGATCACGGCGATCCGGCCCGCGCGCCGGGGCAACGGGCGTTTCTCGATGGTCACGCACCGCGCGAGTTCGTGATGGATGGCGTGCTTGAATTTTTTCCGTAGGGCGCGGGCGTGTTCGGTCGTAATGCGGGTGATGAGGACCCGTTGACCGTGCGCCAGCAGGGTCGTGGCAATTTTCACGACCTGGCTCGGCGTTTTACCCGCGCCGAAAATGACTTCGGGAAAACCTTTGCGCAACGCCCGGTGCGTGTCCACCTGGGCGAAGCCAAGATCTGCTACCGGCGCGGCTTGGAACGCGCGCAGCACCTGAGCGCGGCTCACGCCACCGGCGCGGAATTGTTCCAGGAGTTGCAGGGCTTCAGCCGTCGTCACCCGCGAAAGTTGCCATGAATGCCGAACTCGCAAAAGTCCCAATTTCCAGCTTTAGCGATAAAACCTTGCGCCAGGCGACCCAGTTGGGAAGCCGCCTGCGTCACCGGGAAGCGGACGCAGAAATGTAGGCACTCCCACGCGCTTGGCAGGGAGCCAATGCCCCCCCAGCGGGTGGGCCCTCAATCGTTTGAAATCTCAAGCGCTCGCAGGGGCCGCTTGGCATTGCTAGTGATGATGCCGGAAGAGACGGTCACGGTTCGCGAACAGATACCAGACCATGAAGATATTCAGCCCAAGAATGCTTGCCACCATCCACGACGGGCGATGCACCAGTTCGAACACTTCGATGGGAATGAAGAACGCGGATTCGCCAATCGCCAGCCAGCCCGCCCAGCTCACGCGGAAAATGAGTCCGACGCCTTCAACCAACGAGAACAAACTATAAACCAGAGTGCCGATGGCCACCCAGACCACGCGGGCTTCGGTCAACTGCCCCACTTGCACCGCCAATTGGGTCCAGAAACGTTTCTCCGGGTTGAGCCGGAGAAATTGCAGCAGGTGCTGATACTCTGTCGGCAGGTTGTTGTCGGAAAGCGCGTAGACCACGAACGCGAGCGTGACGAACAAAGTGCCCTTAAGCAATTTGATCGCGATGATGACGTAAAGCGTCGGCGCGCGCTTGGGGGGGATTACCGGTTGGCTGGTCATCAAATTTGTTCGGTGCGTCGCTCCGCCGAGTCATCGGAGTACGCGCGCCTTGACCGTTTCCAACCCCTCATCCCCGGCGGTGTTGCGCGACGCCTCCACTTTGATGTAATGCAGCACCACCGGGGCGAGGATCATGCCCGGGATGCCCATGAGCTTTTCGCCCAGCACCAACCCGATCAGGGTCAGCCACATGGGGTTCTTGATCCGGTCGCCGATGATTTTGCTGTTAAGAAAATATTCCAGTTTGTGGATCCCCACGAGAAAAACCAGCGCGATCAAGGCCAGCCGGGGGGAGTCGGGGGAAACCGTGAAGGCCACGCCGAGGATGAGTGTATTGCTCAACAAGTTACCGACGATGGGCAGGAGCCCACAGAGAAAGGTCAGCACGATGATCACATTCGTATGATGGAACCCATGCCAAACCAGGAACACTGCCGTCATCGCCGTGTTGAGGGTGGAGATGATGATCTGGGCGCCGATCACGCGCGCGAAGCTTTGAAAAAACGTCGTGAACCGGAGGATGAGCTCACGGACCACGGTCGCGTAGAGGCTGTTCTTCACGGCGTCCGGATCATCCTCGACCTCCCACTTCGCGTTGATGAACAGGCTCACCGCCACGACCACGCCGATGACCAGCATGGCAAGGTGCAAGGTCGCCGCCCGCACCGAGGCGCCGACGTTGGTGAGCCGCTCCCCAACCTCCTGGCGCGCCAGTGTTTTGAAGCTTTCATAATCGGCGAATGGCAGTTCAATGCCCTGGCGCTCGGCGAAATTCACCACGGCGGGAATGGTGGTATCGGCGATTTCAGGCAACGCTTTGTATGCCCGTTTGGAAAAGAAAAACAAGCCGGCGGCGAGCGCCACCACTGCGACCAGGTAAAGGACCACGCCGAGCGCCTTGCTCCGGCCGAAGCTCAGCAGGTGCATCGCGAAGTAGCCAAACATCGCCGCCAACACCAGGGTGCCCAGATGCAACCACGCAATCAGCACGAGCAGCCCCGCCATGATGCCGAAGGAGATGCGCGCCGAGATCGTCAAGGTCCGGGAGGATGGCATCCCGACGGCCGGCGGCGGCGCCCCCGCGGACTCCGGGGGTCGGGCATTGGCATCGTCTCGGTTCATGCGCGAATTAACGGAGCTTCGAGCGCAACCACTCCAGCAATTCGCCGATCGCCAGCCGTTCCTGGCGGCCGTCGTCGCGATGGCGCAGCGTCACTGTATCGAGGAGTTCCGGCTTTTCCCCCAGGGTGTCGAAGTCAATCGTCACACAGAACGGCGTGCCGGCTTCGTCCTGCCGCGCGTAACGTTTGCCGATGGAGCCGGCTTCGTCGTAATAAACATTCATCCACGAGCGCAGTAAATCACGGACTGTTTGCGCCTTCGTCACGAGTTCCGGCTTGTTCTTGAGCAACGGAAACACGCCGACCTTGATCGGCGCCACGCGCGGATGAAACTTCAGGACCACGCGCGTGTCGCTCTTACCCTTCTCGTCCGTGCTCGTGGTTTCCGAATAGGCGCTGGCGATCAGGGCAAGCATGAGGCGATCGACGCCCGCCGAGGGTTCAATGACGTGGGGGATGTACTGGCCTTTCGCCAAACCGTTCGCGTCCGCGGTGGCCTGGCTCGTCGCCGCTTCGTCGGCGACGCCCGTTGTGGTCAGATATTTTTTGCGGTTCTCGTAATAGCGCCGCCAGAGCTCATCCTGTTTTTCCTTCGGCAGCTGGCCCCAGGCGGTACGGAGTTCGTCATCGAACACGCCCATCGGTTTGCCGGAGCAGCGGGCGTGCTGGCTCAAATCAAAATCGCTGCGCGCGGCGATCCCTTCCAGTTCATCGCCGGCCACGTGGCCCTGCCCGTCCGGCTTGCTGAACGGGAATTTGAACAGAATATCCGTACAGGCGCGGGCGTAATGCGCCAGCTCCGCCGGGGTTTGGATGTGGAAGCCGAGGGTGTCCCGCGCCAGCCCGATGCCTTCATAAAACGCGACCCGCTCCTCGACCCAATACTGATGCCAGGCCTGCCAGCCCCAGTCCGGCCGCGGCACACCGGGATGTCCAGATTCGGGTACGGTCGTCACACCACCGAAAATCGCCGCGATGGCCTCGTCGGGCTTGATGAAGTATTCCAGTTCCATCTGCTCGAATTCGCGCGAGCGGAAGGTGAAGTTGCGTGGGGTCACCTCATTGCGGAACGCTTTGCCGACTTGGGCAATGCCGAAGGGAACTTTCTGCCGCGACGTTTCCAGCACGTTCTTGAACTGCGCGAAGATCGCCTGCGCGGTTTCGGGGCGGAGATAGACGACATTTTCCTCGCTTTCAATCGGGCCCGCGTGCGACTTGAACATCAGGTTGAACGGGCGTGAGGCGCTTAACCGAACATGGCTTTCCGGGTGAAAATCTGAGGAATTCTCAATTATTTCAGCATCCTCGCCCAACAAAATGGGTTCCGGGATTCCCGCTTGGGCGTAGAATTCACGCGCAGCATTGCGGGCGCTTTCCGGCGGCTTACCCGGCAGCAGCAGAAAAGAAAAGGACTCCTGGGATCGCGGCATCGCCGCGAGCTGCTTCAACACTTCCTGGGCCCAGGGCCGGCCGGTTGAATCTTTGTTGCCTTCGAGCAGCGCCGCCGCCGTGGTCAACGCCTGCTCGCGATCGTTGACGCGCGCCAACACTTCGCCGACCACCAACTTCACCGGATTTTGATCGTCTTCCGCCATGAGCCGATTGAACAGTTCATTCACGATGCGCCCGTCTTTGGCGCCGGAAAACTGGTAAGCAATTCCGCTTTGGGCTTCGACCTGATCGGCCCGCACCCGTTTCTTGGTCAGCGGGCATTCCCGCATCAGGTCCGCAAATGTGTCCACATGGCCACTGGCTTTCCAGATCTGCGGCGCCATGATGATGGTGGCTTCGAGGCCGACGACGTCGTCGCGGTGGCGCGTCATACTATGCCACCAGAGTTCCTTGACGTTGCGCTTGAGTTCTGCGCCGAGCGGGCCGTAATCCCAGAACCCGTTGATGCCGCCGTAGATTTCGGAGGATTGGTAGATGAACCCGCGCCGCTTGCACAGCGACACGATTTTCTCCATCAAGAGGTTTTCTTTCGGCTCGGCCATAGGCGGGCAGTGTTCCGAACGCGCCGGGTGAAGTCAAGATGACGGCTGGCCGCGCCACTGGAAATACCGGGCCAATCTCAATTCTGTGTCCGCCTCCAGAGCTCCCCTCCGCAGTGGACACGGCGCGCGCGAAGCCCATTGAGGGCACGTGGCAAATTCATCGGCGCGAGACGGGCGAGTGACGCCGGGCTGGCAACGGGACGACGAAACGTGGAGTGGCAGGGTGCATTTCGTCGGAAGCCGGTTCCATCGTGGGGCGCAAGTGCCTGAAGCGGCCAGCGCAGAATGGACCAGACCGCCACCAGTTGTCCCGTCGCCCGGCGGCTGGCAGCGGCGGCCCCCGGCCGTTCAACCCTTCTGATTCCCGGCACCACCGTCGTCAAAAACCCAGGTCAGGGTTCAGCCAACCGTCAAGGCTTGGTTGATGGCGGTGCGGAATTCCCCGAGTGAAAATGGCTTCGTCAGGCAAACCTTGTTCTGCTCCTGGAGGAATTTTTGCGTCCGTTCGTTGATGACGTCGCCGGTGATGAAAATCATGCGGTCGGACAGTTTCGGGTGGCTGGCCCGCACCCGCTCATAAACCTGCTGACCGTTCAGGCCCGGCATTTTCCAGTCGCACAACGCCAGGTCGTAAGAGCGCTGCTGCAGCTGGTGGAGGGCGGCTTCGCCATTGGTCGCGAGGTCCACCTGATAGCCCTGGCCGGTGAGGGCGTCGCGCATCATGTGCAAAATTGGTTCCTCGTCGTCAATGACGAGGACCTTCTTGCCAACGCCGGCGCGCGGGTTAATCGCCTCGGGGGCCGATTTGGCCGGGGCTTCAACCGGCGCGGCACCCTGGGCGATGGGAAGATCAATGACGAAGACGGCGCCTTCGCCCGGTTTGCTGTACGGCGTAATGGTGCCGCCGTGCTCTTTGATGATCCCATAACAGAGACTCAAGCCGAGACCGGTACCCTTGCCCACTTCCTTGGTGGTGAAGAATGGGTCGAACAATTTTGAAAGATTTTCCGGCGCGATCCCGGGACCGCTGTCCTGGAAGGACACGCGCACCTGGGCGCCGCTGGTGGCCGTGGTGATTTTGATCCAGCCTTTGGGCTGGTGCGCTTCGATGGCCTGCCGGGCGTTGTTGACGAGATTGAGAAATACTTGCTGCAATTGATGGGGATCCACCATGGCCATCGGAAGTTGCGGGTCGAGCTGGGTGATCACTTCAATATTGTTGGTCCGCAGCTGGTAGTGGAGAATTTCCACGACGGCTTCAACGAGGCGGTTGATGCAAACCACCTTGCGCTCCGGTTGATGGCGGCGCGCGAAGCTTAAAAGACTTTGCACGATCTTCTGACACCGTTGCGCGCTTTTGAAAATCATGTCGAGGTGCCGCTTCTGTTGCGGATTACCGTCGGCCTGGGCCAGCAGTTCGGAAAAGCCCATGACCGAGGTGAGCGGATTGTTCAATTCGTGCGCCACGCCGGCGACGAATTCGCCGATGCCGGAGAGCTTTTCACTTTGAATCAATTGGGCCTGGGTAGTCTTGAGCGTTTCGACCGTCGTTTCCAATTGCTCGCGCGAACTCTTGATGTTCTCGGTCATCTGGTTGAAAACGAGCGCCAGTTCGCCGCATTCATCCTGCGACCGCACCGCCACGCGCCGTGAATAATCCCCCTGGCCGACCGCTTCCGCGCTATCGCGCAGCTCGCGCAACGGCTCGGTCACTTTGCGCACGAGAAACCAAACCACCGCTGAGCCGAGGAGGATCGCCACCAGGCTGACCGCGAGCAGGAGGTGTTGCGTCGTGCGCAACGCCTGCAGCGGCTGTTCGTAGGAACTCAACAACAGGTAGCCCAGCGTGGCATCACCGCTCACGGAAGGAAAATGGCCGCTGGAACAAAAAAACCGTTCCCCGCCAAAAACAACCTTGCGGGCGCCATTCGTGGCGTCGTTCGGATGCGCTCCGGCGGATAGTTCCTGGAGCAAACGGTCGAAGGCCACGCCCGGCTCCGTCGCATCCATCGTGGAGGCCACCACCTGACCGCCCCCCAGCAGCATGATCTGTCCGCGCGTCATCCGGCTAAACTCCTGCGCCACCGCCAGCCCCACTTCTTCGCCCACCGTCAAGGCCCCGATCAAGGCATGGCCGACGCCAAAGACCGGAATGGAAACGATCTCGTAAATTTTTTCACCGACCCGGATCGTGTCCGTTTTTTCCTCCCCTTGTAACGCGAACGTCACCACCGGGCCGCAGGCGGTGGCAAACGCGGACGGCGGATTCAGCGGATCACGCTTTTGCATCAGCGGCTCCCGCGGCGCCATCGCCTCCCGGGCCGGCGTGAAGAGCACGAAATCCACGCCCTGTTCGGCCAGCGCCGTCGCCAGTTGGTCGCGCACGGTTTCGGGATGCAGCGTTTGCAACGCGGCCTTGTAACGCGGTTCGTTGGGGAGGCTGCGAAAGCGCAGTATCCGCGTCTTGCTGCGCATGGTCTGGAGCTCCCAAAACACCGAATCGGCGGTGGCGAGCGTGTTTTGGGCCTGCGTTTCCACCTGCCGGGTGATGCGCGCATTGACCACCCAAACCGTTACCGCCAACAGCAGCACCATGACGGCCAGCACGGGGAGGAGCACCTTGGCCCGGAAGCTCACGATGATTTTAGAGCGAAGTTTTTCCACGGCAATCCACGGCTAAAGCTGGGGCAGACCTTTAATGCCCAGCGTGAAGTCGGCTTTCACTTCGCCCGTTTCGGGCACGGTGATTTCCTGAACCTGGGCGGGCAACCGCTCATGCCACGCCTTGAGTTGATATTTGCCCGCGGGCACGTTGACGATGAGGTAGCGACCCTTCTCGTCGGCGGCGGCGAAATACGGATTCTCCAGCACCAACACCACGCAACTCATCGCCGTGTGGATCGAGCAGAACACATCCACGCGCCCGGGCTTGGCAAAAGTCCAGCGCCTGACTTCCGGGGCCTTATATAAATCCAGATCGAAGGGGTTCGACTCCGACATGGAGAAAACATTGTGCAGAATTTCGTCGTAGTTCGGCCACTCGACCGTCGTGCCGGCGACAATGGGCAGCACGTGGGGTGAGAACATGGCGCCGCGCTGGGCCACTTTCTTGGTCGTAACGACTTGCACGCGCGGTTCCGCCGGCGTGGCATTCGTGCCCACCGGGCCGACGAGGTGCACCACAAAGTCACGCAGCTCGGCATAGTTCACGCGCTCCGCGAACTTGAATTTGCGACTGTCGTAGGCCCCGCCGCCCGCGTCGCCCGTCACCGCGGCCTTGCCTTCGGCGCGCACCGTGCCGGTGATCGTGCCGGCGCGGACCGGCATCACTAGGAAAACCATCAGCCAGGCAAAGCAACAAAACATTTTCATCGTTAGAATTTGAAGGCCGCGGCGGCGCCGAAGAAATCTTCCTGGTCGCGCTGGCTGCCGTCGAGTTCCTGGCCGCGCGTGAAGGTGTATTCCGCTTTGAGCACCAACTGCGGGCTGAAGCGGTAGCCGAGGCCGAGGCTGAGTTGCCAGATCGCATCCGTCATCGGGGCGAACGCGGTGCCATTGCCGAGGATCCGGAAACCCTCCGGGGCGAAGACTTGGCTGAAGCGAGCCGCCGCGTAAAATTTTCTGGTCAAGTCATACACCGGCTCGACGGTATAGTAGTAAACATCGCGCTGGTTGTTGACGACCGGATCGTTGTCGTCGTAATGAAGGTAGCCGCCGAACGCGCGCAAATAGCCGTGGGGCAACCGGATCACGATGTCGCCCTCCACGACATTGGCTTTGAACGTTGTGGCGTTCCCGGAACCGATGGCCCCGATCCAGGAGTTACCGAACCACAACTCCGACCACAAGTCGTCCACCGCGTCGAGGTTGCCCGTCCGCATGCCGCTGGCGCTCAGATGCAGCCAGCGCGTCGGATCGTAGGAGAGCCGGCCCGCCACCGATTTATCGGAGTCGTAGTCGTGCGTACCGGAAAAGCCGCCATTTTGCACGGCCACGGCATAATTGAACTTGCCGATCCCACCGTAAAGCTCGATGCCCTCGTCAATGCCCCACAAATCCGAGAGCGAATGCGAGATCAGCGGGTTGTCAATTGAATCGCGCCGGAAATATTCCTCCCCAAACGGAATGTCCATGCGACCGACCCGCACGTTCAACATTCGATCCCGGCCCCAGAGCCGCGAGACGTTTTCGAAATCGAGATACAATTCGCCCAGCGTGAGTCCGAGCCCGGCATTGTCGCGGGCCGCCAGAACCAATTCACTGAAGAAATACACCTCGCCCCAGACCGGCGCCTCGACGAACAGTCGGGCTTCATCCACGCGAAACTCGGAATTCGGATACGCGCCGGCCGTGTCGGAATGGAAAAAAGCCAGGCTGCCTTCGCCCGAAACATTCACTTTGCCGGGGCTGAAGTTGCCACTGGGATTGGTGGCCAAACCGCCCGCGGGTTCACCGGGCACCGCCCCCGGAAGCCCGGCGGGCGCGGCCTTGGCCTCGATGGTGCCAACCCGTTGATTCAAACTTTCGATGAGCGCCTGCTGTTGCCGCACGAGGGCATCGAGTTTGGCGTTCTGCGCCTGCAATAATTCCAGTTGATGCTGCGTGTTCGTCGCCTCATCCGCGCGGACGTTCCCAGCGGTCGTCAGCATCATTGCTACGACAGCCCACACTGCAAGCGTGGTTCTGTTCCGGCGCGTCATGCGCTCCCGGGGAGCAGTCGACGTGCCTCGGCGCCGTCGGCCGGCGAAAACCCCGGCCCGGCGGCGCCGTTCGCGAAGGGAGGCGGCCGATTTGCTTCAGCGAAAATCCGCTGCGACGGCCGGGTTTGCCTCAAGTTTAGGCAACCGTGGACAGACTGTGACGCGGGGAGTCATCCGCAGTTGCCCCTCGGCCGGCGATCAGGGCGTTTTCAGCCAGCGCAGCAGATCGGCCAGGTCCTGCGGCTTTAATGCCGATTCGAACCCGGTGGGCATGAGGGACAGCTTCGACGGCGACATGGACG
>Ga0302322_100004069_pt1 | contig 12640 bp, 14 predicted proteins | sample Fen_T0_2_FD_203757 | JGI IMG/M metagenome (GOLD analysis project Ga0302322, IMG submission 203757) | Peat permafrost microbial communities from Stordalen Mire near Abisko, Sweden - Fen_T0_2 | ecosystem: Environmental > Terrestrial > Soil > Wetlands > Permafrost | place: Sweden: Abisko...
TTGCGCGCGGCGGGCTCCGCAATTACCTGGGCCGGAGAGAGCTTGCGAAGTTGCCGCAGAATTGCTGGGCGCAAATCGTCGTTTGTGATGACCCAGAATTGGCGGGCTGGTGCAAGCGCGGTCAGGCGCGCCACCGTCTGCTGGAGCATCGTCTGTTTGCCGTCGAGCGCGAGGAGTTGCTTGGCGCGCCGTTTGCGGCTCAGCGGCCAGAAGCGCGTGCCTCGGCCTCCAGCCAGAATGATCGGATAGAAATGAGGGTTCGATTTCACAGTCGTAGCCAGCGTACCATTTGATGCGGTCAGCGAAAACCCCGTTTACCACGAAGGACACACAGGATCACGAAGGAACCCGGGAGCTAGGCCATTTCGGGTGGATTACCGCGAATGGTCCTAGAGACGCGTTGCCGGTTCGGGCGGCTGATTTCCGGGGACTGACGCTTTCAGGAACTCGACGGCCCATTGCGGACGGATTTGGAATTGTTCCAGGGCAGCGGGAATTACGACGGCGTCGCCTTTGGCCAAAGTGACCGGAGCGCGGCCTGGAGTTTCGACGATACCGCAGCCTTCCACTGCGACGAGGATATGTGCCGATGTTTTGCCCGATGTGTCGCTGGTGGAAAATGCGTGCGGCTCTTTCAGTTCGAACATGTCCACTGTAAAGTACGGCGCCGCGATCATCGAGGAAAGGCGATTCCTGCCGCCATCAATGTTTACGGGCGCAGGGCGAATGACTTTGCCGGAACGAGAGTTTTCTTTCACGGAAGCTATACCGCGCTCCAGATGCAGCGGGCGGGGCCGGCCGTAGTCGTAGAGACGATAGGTGGTGTCAGATTGCTGCTGTGTTTCGACAATCACCGCGCCCGGACCCAGGGTGTGCACCGTACCGCCTGCGACGTAAATCATTTCGCCCGGATAGACGTTGACCCAGTTCAGCAAATCTTCAGCGCGATTTTCGTGGATGGACTGTTCGAACTGTGCGCGCGTGACGCCTGGTTTCAGGCCGAGTCCGATCTGGGCACCGGGTTTAGCATGCGCGACGTACCAGCATTCTGTTTTGCCCCACGGCTCGCCGAAACCTTGGGCGGTCGTGTCATCCGGATGAACTTGCACCGAGAGCTTTTCTTCCGGGAACAAGAACTTCAGTAGTAGTGGAAAGCGGTGCGGATCCCGGGATGCGGTGCCAACGAGTTGCGGGCCTAGTTCTTTGCTTAGATCTGCCAGTGTGCGGCGTGCGAATTCACCGTTCGTCACGATGCAATTGTCGCCAGTGAGCCAGGCCTCACCAATTTTCTCAGTGAACCTGGCATTGGGGTAGATCGGACCGAGATCGAGCGTGCCCCACGGGCGTGGGTCGAAGGCGGGCGACATTAGAAGTGGGTAGAGTTGCGTCATTGCAGTTAGTCACAACTGGTCCAGTTGCGTTTGGACGACTCTGAGTGCATCCTGTCTACCATGGTAGCTTACGACCTTATATGACGGTGGTTCGATGTCTGAATATGAAGAGGATTGGAAAGCATACAAGCACTTTAGAAATCAATGGTTATTCGTGTTTCTGGGATACGTTCCTGTGTGCGGCATTGTTGCTTTCGTGTCGATAAAACTCTTCAATACGTTGACTCCAGCGTTTGTGACGTCCTTCATCTGGATGGCACTGTTCCTCTTCACCGGCGTGCGAGTTAGCCTTTGGCGATGCCCGCGTTGCGGAGAGTGGTTTTCGGCGAAGTGGTGGTACAACAAAGGCTTCCTAGCCAGACGATGTGTTCACTGCGGACTGCCAAAGTATGGATAGGCCCGCAGAGAATGCGAAATGCAAAGATGGTTCGTTTCGTAAGTAAGACCATTGGAGGAAGACTCGCTGTAGCAGTGGTTTGCCCCGCACGGGTGATGACGCAGGTCTGGCATTTCCACACTAATCTGGGCGGGCAGGAATGCCCGCCCCACACTGGGTTCTCGAGATCGTTCGCTTCCTACAGTTCGCCGAAGTACTTCCGCATCCGGTCGAGCGCCTTGTCCAGATTTTCTTTCGTTGTTGCATAGGAAATGCGGACGTGCTCGTTTGTCCCGAAGCCTTCGCCTGCCACTGTCGCCACGTGCGCTTGATGGAGCAGTCCGTTCGCAATGTCGGCGCTGCATGTGATTCCGCTCTTGCCGATAAACGCCGACACGTTCGGATAGGCGTAGAACGCGCCTTCCGGCATGGTGCACTTGATGCCCGGGATGGCGCGGAGTCCGGCAATGATGTGATCGCGCAGCGTAATGTACTCAGCGCGCATGTCGGCCACACACTGTTGCGAACTGTTCAGGGCCGCCACGGCCGCCTTCTGAACGATCGAGGTTGGGTTCGACGTTTGCTGGCTTTGCAGTTTCTGCACGGCTCCCACTACCGACGCGGGACCAAGCGTATAGCCGAGGCGCCAACCGGTCATGGCGTAAGTCTTCGAGAGCGATCCTACGACGAGGAAGCGAGCACGATATTGCGTCAACGATCCAACCGAAAAGTTCTTTGCCGTGTAATTGAGATAAACGTAGCACTCGTCGGAAATGACCCAGATGTCGCGCTGGTGGGCCAGGCTGATGACATCGGCCATATCTTTGGGGCTCATGACGGCGCCGGATGGATTCGACGGCGAGTTCAAAATGATGAGCTTGGTTTTCGGTGTGACCAGGCGCGCCACCATGTCAGAGGTGACGCGGAAGTTTTGCGACTCGTCGGCCTTCAGCAGAACGCACTTGCCGCCGACGTAGTTCACCATATCCTTGAACGAAACCCAGTACGGCACCGGCAGAATCACTTCGTCGCCGTGATCGACGAGAACGGAAATCACATTGAAGAGCGCGTGCTTGCCGCCGACTGCTGCGCAGACTTCCTCGCGCTTGTAGGCGGAGCCAAAGTCGTCGCTGTGGCGCTTGATGATTGCGTCTTTCAGTTCGAGCGTGCCACCCACCGCCGTGTATTTCGAAAAATTGCCGTTGATCGCCGCAATGGCCGCGTCTTTTACGTGCTGCGGCGTGGAGAAATGCGGCTCGCCGGCCGTGCAATCCACGACATCAATTCCCTTCTGGCGCAACTTGTCGGCTTCTGCCACGGCCGCCATTGTCGCGGAGGGTTCAATACGATTGATGCGCGCCGCCAGTCGGACGGGGTGAGTTACGGGACTGATCACTGTACTCATGACTTCCTTTTCCGGGATCTAGTTTTGCGTTCTGCCGTGCTTTTGTTGCTGCGGGCCGCCTCGTCGGCGGCGAACTTGTGAGCAACATCTATTTTCTCACGGAGTTTTTGCGCGACCAGAGGCGGCACCAGGCAATCGATGGAGCCTCCGAGTTGTGCGACCTCGCGCACCAGCCGTGAACTGACATAGGAATATCGCTCGGCCGGCATCATGAAGACGGTCTCAAGCCGGGGCTGCAGTTTGCGGTTCATGAGCGCCATCTGCAGTTCGTATTCGTAGTCGCTGATGGCGCGAATGCCGCGCAACAATGCGTGTGCGCCCACTCGCGATGCGTATTCCACGGTGAGCCCGTCGAACGTGTCCACCGAGACGTTATCGAATTCGGCAGTCAGCGACTCCAGCATCTTGCGCCGGTCGGGCACGCTGAAGAGCGGATCTTTCTCGGGATTTCCCAGCACCGCGACCACGAGTTCGTCAAAAATCTTGCTGCCACGTTCGATTAAATCGAGATGTCCGTTGGTTGGCGGATCAAACGAGCCGGGATAAATGGCTTTCACTCGTTGCATGGGGCCTCGGCGTAGAAAGTATTGATTGTATGCGGGGGGAAACGGGGATGGCAATGCGAGAGGCCCCTGATGTCCAGAGATTTCACGAGGCCGGCCGAACCGAACACGAAAGAAGAAAGCCTCCTCGAAATGAGGAGGCTCTGGATTGACGTTCTCGAAGTTTTTTATCTGCGTGCCGCTGGAACTTTCGCTGATTCCGGCACCGCTGTCGGCATGGTTGCGACTTTGGCGTTGGGAGGAGCGACTGCCGGTGCTGCAACCGGTGTCGGCGCCGCCACTGTGGGGGTCAGTCCGAGAGTTTTGCGGACTTCAGCGTCGATCTTTGCCAGCACGTCTTTGTTTTCTTTCAGGAAGGCGCGCGCGTTTTCGCGGCCCTGTCCGATGCGTTCGGTTTTGTAGCTGAACCAAGAGCCGGACTTCTCGACGATGTTGTTGTTCACGGCCAGGTCGAGCAGATCGCCTTCGCGGGAAATGCCTTCGCCGTAAAGGATGTCGAACTCCGACTCGCGGAACGGCGCGGCGACTTTATTCTTCACGATCTTCACGCGCGTGCGCGAGCCCACCACGACGTCGCCTTCTTTGATGGCGGCGATGCGGCGGATATCAATGCGCACGGAGGAATAAAATTTCAGCGCGCGGCCGCCGGTGGTCGTTTCCGGGTTGCCGAACATTACGCCGATCTTTTCGCGGATCTGGTTGATGAAGATCAGGCAGGTGCGCGACTTGGACACAGTGCCGGTCAGCTTTCGCAGTGCCTGCGACATCAGGCGCGCTTGCAGACCCATGTGGCTGTCGCCCATTTCGCCGTCGAGTTCGGCCTTGGGAACGAGAGCGGCGACCGAGTCCACGACCAGGACGTCAATGGCATTCGAACGCACGAGCGCTTCGGTAATTTCGAGAGCCTGCTCGCCGTAGTCGGGCTGCGAGACGAGGAGGTTGTCCACATCGACGCCCAACTTCTTGGCGTAGGCCGGATCGAGCGCGTGCTCGGCGTCCACGAAGGCCGCCATGCCGCCTGTCTTCTGGGCTTCGGCGATCACCTGGAGGGCGATGGTTGTTTTGCCGGAGGATTCCGGCCCGAAAATCTCAATCACGCGTCCGCGGGGCACGCCGCCCACGCCCAACGCTGCATCGAACGAAATGGCGCCTGTCGAAATCACTGCGATCGGGACGATTGCTTCCTTCGATCCCAAACGCATGATCGAACCTTTGCCAAACTGCTTTTCAATCTGTGCAAACGCGAGTTCTATTGCCTTGCTGCGCTCGTCGGCCATGATGGCTGCTCCTGAATTGATAAGTTGCGGGTCTCAAGTTGTTTGTAGCCTACACCCGCGGGCTGGAGCGAAAAGTGCGGGCGGTCACATCCATTTCGTTCAGTTTAGCATGAGGGGAATAAAAAGCGAATCACAGATATTGTTATGGGTGGTTCCGTCCGGGCGGGCTTTGGGGTTGAGATCAGTACAGAACTTTTTCACCACAGAGACACAGAGGTCACAGAGAACGTCTTCATTCTTGGTTTTTCGATTGGTAAGGTTTTCTCTGTGACTCTGTGCCTCCGTGGTGAAGAGGCTTTCTTGCTAGACTGGCGGCATGGACGCTTCGCATGGCGAAAGTCAAACCAAGATTGGCGGCCCGGCGCTTTATATTGTCGCTACGCCCATCGGGAATCTCGAAGACATCACTCTCCGCGCGATTCGAATCCTCAAAGAAGTCGATGTGATTGCCTGCGAGGACACACGCCAGACGCAAAAGGTGCTGAGCCACTACGGGATTCAGACGCGCACGGTCAGCTATCACGAGCATAACGAAATAACCAAGTCCGCCGAACTGGTCGTAGACCTGGAAGGCGGGGCAAAGATTGCGCTAGTTACCGACGCAGGCATGCCTGGCATTTCCGACCCCGGATTTCGACTGATCACATTAGCCATTCGCCATCATGTGCCGGTCGTGCCGATTCCCGGCGCGTCCGCGTTCCTGGTGGGGCTGGTGGCTAGCGGACTGCCCACGGATTCCTTCCGCTTCAGCGGATTTCTCCCGTCGAAGTCAGGACAACGTAGGAAGCTGCTGGAGAGCGTGCGGGAGTCGCCGCGGACCCAAGTGTTCTACGAAGCGCCGCACCGGTTGCTGGAAACACTGGCGGATGTTGGCGAAGTAATGGGGAGCGACCGGCACGTGGTGGTAGCCCGAGAAGTGACGAAGCTGCATGAGGAGTTTTTGCGCGGCCGGGCGGGAGAAATTCTTGCACAGCTCAAGGCACGAGGCGACGTCAAAGGCGAGATCACGCTGATGATTGCGAAGGCGGAGGGCTCCGAGCTTCGAGCCGCGAGCCCTGAGCTGAACATTGCGCAACGCGTGAAGCAGATCATGGCTGAGGAGAACGTGGACGAGAAAGCTGCTTTGAAGAAAGTCGCCAAAGAGCGCGGGATTGGCAAAAGCGAGGCGTACCGGGAGTGGCAGCGAGGCAAGTGAGAGGAAGGCTGAGTGCGGGACGGCGCGACTTCAGTCGTGCCCATTGAATACAATGCTTTAGCCGCTGCCGGGTAAGCTCTGGTCAGATTGCGGTCGATCGAGTAACATTGATTAAGGTTAATCAATTCCATGAAAACGATTGTAAGCCGTCTTCCCCTAACCAAAGCGCGCGTGAACCTGGGCCAAGTGGTGCGCCGTGTGCACGTGAACCGCGAATTCTTCATTCTGGAGAAGGATGGCATCCCCGTCGTCGGCCTCATGCACGTGGACGATCTGGAAGACTACCTCGAAATGCAGAACCGCTCCGTGAAGGAGCAAATCCAAACGAGCACCGCGGAGTATCGTCGGGGCGCGGCGCGCAGTGCGCACGAGTTCATAGGTGAACTGAAGAGCCCAGTCAGCAAGCGCAAGAAGAAGTAAGCGCGAGAGAATTACAACATCATGGCCGGACCGTTTCGCGTCCTCACTACGCCTGCCTTCGAACGGGAATTTCGGACGATCAGCAAGAAGGACTCCGCTCTCGTTCACGCCCTCGAAGAACTACTTGCGATTCTCGGTGACGATCCCCACAACCGCAGCGGAAGACACCAAATCAAGAAGCTCGCTTGCCTGAAACCGGGCGAAGGCCAATGGCGCGTCCGCTGGAGAAACTACCGCTTGAGGTACGACATCTTTGGGAGCGAGGTCGTGCTGCATTCCTTCCGGAATCGGAAGGATGCGTATTGAAATGGGATCGCTATACCTTTGGCTTTGGGCGCTTTTGAGCGACCATGCCGGACACCGATTGGATCACCAACCGATATTTGTATGACCGGTTAGGGTGCCCGAATCCGGAGCCTCCCATCAGTTTCCCCGACTCGTCCCAGAGGAAGCCAGCACTGTCGCGCCTGAGGCCTTCGGGAATCGTCGCTACCTCAAGCTGGCCCGTTAGAGTCGCCTCGACGTCGTACTTTGCGCACTGGATGCATATGCCTTTACCGATATGCCCATAGGTGGCCTGGGTGTACTTACGAAACCGCTTCAGGTTGCTATCGGCATTGAGCATAGCGGCAGGGGTGTCCGTTTCCAAGTCACCAGCGTAGACAAGGACAACCACTTGGTCGCAATGCGGCACAATCAGCAACATGTCATGCGAGCCATTTCCGATCTTGCCGTGCAATGTTGTCAACTGCTTATTCGACGATAAAGTTAGGGGGCAAGGATGCTGATCTTCACCGCCACACAATGTACTCGCGATGAGCAGAATCAGTGCGATCCGGATCGAGGCTAGTTTGGCCACATAAGCTCCGTTGCCTGTGAGCAAAAATCCTACTTCCCCGCCAATTCCTTCTTCACCGCTTCGCTAACCACCTTCCCATCCACGCGCATCCCGGCGGCCGCAAAGCGCACCATGGCGGCCTTCATCACGGTGCCCATGTCTTTCATGGCTGGAGGAGGCGTCATCTCGGCGATCGCGGCGCGGACTCCGGCTACGATTTCTTCTTCGCCTGCTGCTTTGGGCAGGTAGGTTTCGATCAGCTTGATCTCGATGGCTTCTTTGTCGGCCATTTCCTGGCGTCCGCCTTTGGTGAACTGTTCGACGGAATCTTTACGCTGCTTGATCAGCGTCGCTAGTACCTGCTGCGACTCTTTGTCGTCGAGCGGAGCCATCTTTTCGACTCCTTTCAACTGGAGGGCGCTTTTCACCATGCGGAGAGTGGAAAGCCGGTGTTCTTCCTTCGCCTTCATGGCGGTGACGATGTCTTTTTGAATCTGGTCGATGAGGGGCATGGACCGATTATAGAACTGAGGGATTGCAGAAGTCAGATTGCAGATTGCAGAAGTAAAAACCTATAGGGCTTAGGTCGAGACGCGGGGACATGGAGGCGCTGGCAGCTTGGGGGTTTGAACTTACTTCTGCAATCTGCAATCTGACTTCTGCAATTCGCACTGATATCCTATTCATTCAACGCTTCGAGACCTCATGCTTAGAAAAAACAGACTCTTTACTCCTGGCCCCACTCCTCTGCTTCCTGCGGCGCAGACTGCGATGGCTGCTTATGGCGCGCACCATCGCACGGCTGAGTTCCGCACGCTTTTTGCGAAGGTACTTGCCGATCTGAAGGAATTTATCGGCACGAAGAACGATGTGATTGTTCTTACTTCGTCGGGCACTGGACTGATGGAGGGCGCAGTTTCGAACCTCACTTCGCCGGTTGACAAAGTCCTTGTGCTCACGGCCGGAAAATTCGGTGAACGCTGGGTTGCGCTGGCCAAGGCGTTTGGCTGTGCGGTCGAGACCGTGAGCGCGCCCTATGGCGAGACGTTTTCGCTGGATGCGGTGCAAGCGAAACTCACGCCCGATATCCGTTGCGTTTTTGTGCAGGGCACGGAGAGCTCTACGGGGGCGCGCCACGACATTGAGTCAATCTCGAAGCTCGTGCGTGAGCTTCCCGATACTCTATTTGTCGTGGACGCCATCACGGGCTTGGGTACCTCGCGACTCGATGTAGACGCCTGGGGCATTGACGTGATTGTCGGCGGCTCGCAGAAGGCGTTGATGATTCCGCCCGGCCTGGCTTACGGCGCGATCTCCGAGCGGGCCTGGCAGCGCATGGAGATGACGAAAACGCCGCGCTACTATTTCGACTTGCGGAAGGAAAGAAAAGCTGCGGCGAAGGCGGAAACTTCGTACACGCCCGCGACATCGTTGTTTGCCGGGCTAGCTTCGGCGCTCGATTACGTGCGGCAGATGGGCGACGGAAATCTAATCGCCGGGCGCAATGCGTTGATTGCGAATGCCGAGCTTTGCGCGGCGATGACGCGCGCGGGAGTTGAGGCACTGGGGCTTAAACTCTTTTCACCAACATGCCCGGCTTCTGCGCTGACTGCGGTAGCGGCGCCCGCGGGCGCCGATTCCAACGCGATCTGCAAGCGCTTCCGCGAAGAGTTTGGAGCGGTTGTGGCCAACGGACAAGCCGAGATGAAGGGGCAGTTGTTTCGCATTGCGCATATTGGCTATTACGATTATCTCGACACGGTTGGAGTGTTGGCTGCATTGGAGCACGTGATCGCCGATCTCGCCGGCGCGAAGGTGGAATTTGGAACGGCGGTGCGGGCGGCGCAGAGTGTTTACTCGCAGTGTAAGAGTTAGGTCGGGAGAAAGCGGTTGAGCAGGAGATCTCTTGCTTCGCTCGGGATGACAATCCTTACTGGAATCGAGCAGCACCGCTTGGACATGCTCGTGAGGTCTCAGGATTCCAGCGCTTCGCGGCGCAGTTTGCGGCTTTCGGCAAGCAGCGCCATGGAGTGCATCAAGTTTTGCAGCGTCACAATTCCGATCAGACGCTGGTCGTCGACCACGGGAATAATGCTCAAGTTGCGGGCGGATAGCTTGCGGAAGGCCGACGCGAGCGATTCCTGTTTTGCGGCTACATCGAAGATGCGGTTCATGACCGCCTGCACGTAGCCGTTGCCTTCGGCGCGCAGGGCATCCAGAATTTTCTGCTTCGAGATCACGCCCACCATATCGCTGCCACGAACTACGGGAAAATCGTCTTGTAGCGTGTGAACAGCTTTTTCGAGCGCATCTTCGAGCGTGTCGGCCGGGGATAGCGTCGCGAAATCGGTGAGCATGACTTCTTCCAGGCGGACGCTCTGCAGCACGGACTGGAATACCGCCGACCGTTCTTCGAGTTGCGCGCCGAAGAACAGGAAGAGGCCGAGCATTACGAGCCACCAGTTGCTCATCAGCATGCCGACCATCATGAATAGGATCGAGAAAACATGGCCGATGCGAACGGCGCGTTGTGTGGCCTGCACCATATCCATGCTGCGTGAGAGGACAGCACGTAGGGCGCGTCCGCCATCCATGGGATAAGCGGGCAGCAAATTGAACAGACCGAGGTACACGTTCGCCCAAACGATGCTGCGCAAGAGCGCGCTGGAGTGGATGAGAGGACGCGCCATGAGTGAAAAGCCCGGAATCACGGTGGGCAGAATCAAGGCGGCGAGGCCGGCAATGGCAAGATTCACCAGTGGCCCAGCAACGGCAATGCGGATGTCGCGCTTCCAGCCATTGATTGGGTCGGGAAGAGCGTGCCCTTCGTCGAGGATCGTGATCCCGCCAATCGGCAGCAGAATAATTCCCTTAGCGGGGATGCCCGCTCGTTGTGCCACCAGCGCGTGACCGAGTTCGTGCAGCACCACACTGCCGAAAATTACTCCAACCAGAGCCAGTCCTCGTAATGCGAGTGTGGGATCCTTGGTCGCCGCCTCCGTACTCAACACAAAGACGAGCAGAAGGAAGAACGTGAAGTGGATACGGATTTCGATGCCGAAAAGGTGGCCGACGGGGATGGACAAACTGCGCATGGACATGCCTACGAGTATTCTACTGGTTAGACACCGCTGACACCGCGCCGGTTGCGGAAAAGAAAAAACCGAAGGTCACAGAGCAGGAACTGTAAGGGATGAGAGTGATTGCCGGACAATACCGAAGCCGTCCCTTGCGTCCGCTGCGCGGAATCGAGATCCGACCTACGTTAGACCGCTTGCGGGAAACCTTGTTCAACGTGTTGTGTGCGGGCAATCCCGAAGCGCTCTCCGGGTCCGTCTGGCTTGATCTGTATGCGGGGACTGGCGCGGTTGGGATTGAAGCGCTTAGCCGCGGGGCGGGCATGGTGCATTTTGTGGAATCGTTGGGAGAGGCTGCCGACTTGATTACAGCGAATCTGAAATCGCTGGGGATTACCAGGGGATTTCAACTCGTGAAGACCACGGCCGCGAAGGCAGTTCGCCAACTGGACGCGTCAGGAGCGGCTGTGGACTTTGTGTTTCTGGATCCTCCATACCAGATGCGGGACGAATATGCGAAGACATTGGGGGCGTTGGCCGGTTCGAAATTGGTGAGCGCATCGAGCCTGGTCATCGCCGAGCATGAAAAGCGGTTCGATCCCGGGGAAGAGTTTGGCGGCTTGGTGCGGTCGCGCAAATTGGTCCAGGGAGACGCCGCGCTGAGCTTCTATCGTCGCCCGGCTTCATGATAAAGAGCTTTCACCACAGAGACACAGAGGCCACGGAGAAGACCCTTTTCCTGAACTTCGCTGTGACCTCTGTGTCTCAGCGGTGAATAAGCTGTGTCGTTCTCCAGCGAGTCTAGCGGAGGATTGCAGGGAGCGTCGTTATAATCGAATCGCATGCCAAACTTCCCACCGGTTGACGAACAACTGGCGTACATCAAGAAGGGCGCGGCCGAGATTGTTAAAGAATCTGAGCTGCGCGCCAAGCTCGAACGCTCGCTCAAGACGGGCAAGCCGATCCGCGTCAAGGCGGGGTTCGATCCGACTGCGCCGGATCTGCATCTCGGGCACACGGTTCTGCTGCGCAAACTGAAACACTTTCAGGATCTCGGGCACACGGTCATTTTCCTGATCGGCGATTTCACGGGCATGATCGGCGACCCTACCGGGCGCTCGGCCACGCGGCCGCCGCTGTCGCGCGAGCAGATTGTGCAGAACGCGGAGACGTACAAGACCCAGGTCTTCAAGATTCTCAGTCCGGAAAAAACTGTCGTTGATTTCAACAGCCGGTGGTTCTCGAAGTTTACGGCTGAAGACTTTATTCGCCTTTGCGCGAAGTACACCGTGTCGCAGATGCTGGAGCGCGAGGACTTCCACAAACGGTTCAAGGAAGAAAAGCCGATTGCGGTGCACGAATTGCTGTATCCGCTGGCGCAGGGGTATGACTCGGTAGCGCTCGAATCCGATGTGGAACTTGGCGGCACGGATCAGAAATTTAACCTGCTGGTGGGCCGCGAGCTGCAACGCGCCTACGGGCAGGAATCGCAGGTTGTACTGACGACGCCGATTCTGGAAGGACTCGACGGCGTTAACAAGATGTCGAAGTCGCTTGGCAATGCTATCGGTATTCACGAGCCGCCGCTGGAGATGTACGGGAAGGTGATGTCGATTTCCGACGACATGATGTGGCGTTATTACGAATTGCTGACGGATGTACGCACGGAACAGATTGCGCAGATGAAGCAGGATGCGGCAAGTGGGAAGGCCCATCCGATGGCCCTGAAGAAAGAGCTGGCGCGGTCGATTGTGGCCGACTTCCACTCGGCGGAAGCCGCGACGAAAGCTGGCGAGGACTGGGCCAAGCAGTTTCAGAAGGACGAAGTGCCTGAAAATGTCGAGGAAGTTGCAGTCGGGTTTGCTGAGATTTCGACAGCGGAGAAAGACGGGATTCGACTCGACAAATTGCTCGTCAAGTGCGGCCTTGCCGATTCAGGAAGCGATGCGGCGCGAAAAGTGAAGCAAGGATCGGTTCGAGTGGATGACGTCGTCCAGACTGGCCATACCTATGCGTTGAGTTCTGGCAAGCTTCCTGCCCGTCTTGCGTTACGAGTGGGCAAGCGAATCAAGATTGCGATTGTCCAATAGCCGCTATT
>Ga0302322_100004070_pt1 | contig 12636 bp, 12 predicted proteins | sample Fen_T0_2_FD_203757 | JGI IMG/M metagenome (GOLD analysis project Ga0302322, IMG submission 203757) | Peat permafrost microbial communities from Stordalen Mire near Abisko, Sweden - Fen_T0_2 | ecosystem: Environmental > Terrestrial > Soil > Wetlands > Permafrost | place: Sweden: Abisko...
CGCCGCCCGACACACTCAAGCCGGTGAGCGCGATCGAGCGGAACCCGGTAACTAGGCACGCGTCAAGGACGCTGATCAGCGAGCCGGCGGCGTTGTTCAAGACCGGTGCGCCGACCTCGGCCGAGTGGAAATAGACGACTTCGTTGGCAGCCATGGTGTCCTCAAGACGTTGAAATCAGACGTTGATGTCGCCGCGCACGGCAAGGGTCAGGTAGTCGGCACTGGCGCTGGGTGCACTGGGCAACACGGAGCGGCAGACCCACGCCGGGAAGTTGGCGCCCGTGGTGTTGAACCGCACCACGTTGCCTGCAGACCATCCCAGGCCCCAACCCATGTCCGACAGCGTCCAGTAGGGCTGGCCCGTCGCGGGGTTGACCGGGGCACACACGCTGTTGATGCTGCCCGTGGTGATCTGGCCAAGCGCCTCGCTGACCACGCGGAAGGTGCTGGCCGTGGTGAAGATGAGGGCCCAGCGGTCGGTCGTCGCGCCGCGGTTGTTCACGACGATCGGCGCAGCCACCTGGTCGTACTGGGCCGAGATTGCCGCACCGATCCGCGTGTCCGACCACACGTCGGCCCATGTCGACTGGCTGAAGTCGTCGCCCACAGTGGCCTGCAGATCGCCCAGGCCCAGCGTGCTGCTCACCTTGCTACCGGCCGGAAACGCCCGTGTCAGCGTGCGGTTGAACGTGATGCGGTTCAACGTTGCCTGCGGCGCGGAAGGCGTGACGATGTTGCTGCTGGTACCACGGGAAACGAGGGTCACAGGGCTGTGGCTAGCGATGAGGGCTGAGGCACCGTTGCCCAAGCTGACGTAGGCCGTTCCGGCCGCCAGGTCAAGTTGGAACACGCTTGCCGTATAGCCGCCCCCGATGTCGGTCCTGATCGTCGTGATGTCCTGCCCGGTCTTGCTGTAGACCTTGATCTCCCCAACGTTGGGCCGGCCGCAGTACATGACCAACCCGCTGGACAGCACGAACGGGTCCGTCGTCAACGAGCCGCCCGAGTAGGACGACACCCCGCCGCGCACCTCGGGGTAGCCGATGCGCGAGATGCCCACCACCTCTTCAATCCGGTGGCGGGCGCGCACAGGCTGCGACCAGCCGGTGACGTTGACCACGCTCACGATCCCCGTTGCCAAGTTCACCGTGAAGCCGCTGGTGATCTCTGCGTTGTCGTTGCCAAACATCCGCACGCTGGCCAGCGCGGTGCGCCCGCAGTTGATCGTGCCGCCTGCCGTGGCCACGGCGGGTGTCGTTTCGTCGGTGTGGTGCACCACGGCCGTCTGGCCGCCACGGAACGCACATGCCCGGCCAGCCGGCAGTACTTTGGACGGGTCGATGCCGATCTGCGTGCTGCTGCCCGGCGTGGCGCCCACGGTGGCCTGCACCGGCACCACCGGCACCAGCAGCGTGTCGGCGTCGCAGTACATCGCGCCTGCCGCCAGCGTGCCGGTCACCGGGCGGGTGCTGGCCAGCCACGGCGCCTGCGAAGACGGGGCGCCCAGCCGTGCCTGCGTGCTGTAGGGCGACGAGGGCCGGTCGCCCGCAAAGGTCACTGTGAACGTGCCCGTCGGCGACTCGACCGCCGAGACGATCAGCACCGGCTGACTGAACACACCAGAAGCCGTCTCGCTGTAGATCACGCTGCCCGGCTGGATCGGCAGCCCACCGGTGGCCACGAGGGTGGTGGAGCCCGCGCCCCAGGTCAACGTGCCGCCCGTGATCAAGACCGGCTCCCAGTGCTCGCGCTGCAACCGCTCCACGGCCGCGCTGCGCGTCTCGCCCACGCCGGCCGCGCCCAGCAGGAACGCGCCAACGTTGGCGTCTGCGGGCATCACGTCTAGCAGCAACTGGGCGCCCAGCAGCACGTCGGTGTTGTTGGCCAACACCGCCGGGTACACCTGGCGCATCGACAGCCGGCCCCAGGCGCGGTCCACCGCGCTGACGTCGGGGAACACGTTGTTGTCCACGCCATCGGCCAGGGCCGTACTGGACATCGCACCACCGCCGTCCGAGCGGTCCGTCATGCGAAGGCTGGCCAGCAGCCGAATATCGGTGGAGAGGATCGTCATACGGTCATCAGCCTGAGAGTGAGGGTGTAGTCGTCGTCGACCTGCACGTCGGCGTAGGGCATGAGCGGTGCCGCGTCCACGGCGCCATCCTGGTGGCGCATCAGCACCGATCGGGCAACGCCGCGGTAAACCAGCGTCAGAGACAAGCCAGGGGTGGCAGACCAGGCTTGCAGCTGGTCGATCAAAGCGCGCGATACCCAGCCAGATGCCTTGCCGTCCGATGCGAGCGTGATGGGCCGCCCAGCGGAGGCCACCCCCAGCTGCACGATCAGCGCACCGGTGATCGACCGATCGACCTGCTGGCTGACCTGACGCCAGGAGAGTTCGTCCACCCACTGCAGATCGTCAGGGAGGGTCAGCACCGTGGTGCCGTCAGAGAGTGTGGCCATCAGATCGACCTCGATGCGGCGGTTTGCAGGCTGGCCAGCAGCGACTCAAGGCCCGACGCTTCCGCCTCGTTCGCCACTGTGAACGTGGTGCTCCGGCCACCAAATTGCAGAGTGATCACCCGGCCCTGGCCACTGACTGCCGGCGTGGGCGTGGTGTAAGAAGGGGTGGCATCGGTGGCGGTGGTGCTGGCGTTGCCGGAGCTGGCCGAGCCCGCGCTGAACGACGACGACGGGCTGGCCGAGGTGCCGGCTTTGCGCTTCCAGTAGCCGCCCTGCACCGCCAGGCTTGGGTACTCTGCGGCGGCCGCCGCCACGTTGGGCCGCGCTTCATTCACGAATTCCCAATTGCCGCTGTTGTCGGGCGGCTGCAGCTGGCCGCCAGCCACCACGCGCTGACCCGCGGTGTTCTTCGCAAACCCCTCGGAGTCGTAGCGGCCCGACTTCGCGTCGAACAGGCTGTCGGCCGACGAGGATGAATGCGTGAATCCACCGAGACCACCGCTAGCGCCGGGCCCGTAGGCAGCACTGTCGCGCAACAGCTTCTGGTACCGCTCCTGATCGTTGAAGACCTTTGCGAACTGGTCACCCAAGGCCTTTGCCTTCGTCGCCAAGGTGTCCAGCACCTGCGCCTGGTCAGCGCCGAACAGCTTGCCCGAGGCATTCGCACGCTCGATCACCTGACGCACCAGGTCGAGCTCTTCCTTGGTCTTGGCCGCCTCAATCTGCTTGTCCAGCGCTTGAGCCAGTTGCGGCGATGCCTTGCTTGCCTCAACACCAGACCGCACGATCTCTTTCACCAGGTCATCGATGGCAGTGGTGCCCTTCTTGAAGCCATCTTCCATGCCACTGGTGAGCAGCCCTACATCCACGCCTGCCCGGCGCGCGGCCTCGCCAAGACTCTGAATTCCAGGCGTCGCGTCCTCGGTCTGCCTCTTGAGTTCTTTGGCCTTATCCGTCGCCAGCTGCAGCGCACCAGACACCTCGGCACCGGTGATCACGCCCGCCTTTCCCAAGCTCTGGATACGGCCCGTGATGGCGTCGATCTCGGCCTGGTTCTTGGCGCCGTCGATCATCTTGGCCAGCGCCTCGCCAACCACGGTGCCGGTGTCAACGCCTGCTGCCTTCAGCTCCGGCAACGTCTTCACCAGCGTGGCCAGTTCTTCCTGGGCCTTCGTGAAGCTGGCGCTGACCTTGGCGCCCGCGCCGTCCAGGTCCACCCCCAGCGACTGCGCAGCCTGGCGGCCCACTTCCACCAGGCTCTGTCGCAGCAAGCCGGCAGCGCGATCCGCGGCCGTCAGCGCCTTGCTGTTGCTCTCGCCGGCCGCCGCGAGCTGCTCGGCCAGTCTGCGGCTGGACTGTTCAGCCTCACCAAAGGCCCGGGTGATCTGCTGGCGGAACGCCTCCAACTCAGCGCCTCCCAGCTTGTCGATGGCCTGGGGCAAGGTCTTGACGAACAAGTCGGTCGCCTGCTGACCGGACATGGCCACCTTGGCCATGGCGGCGGCCTGCTGCTGAGCGCTGGCCACAAAGGCTGGCGTCACCTGCGCCATCGTGGCGGCCAGGGTACCCAATGCGCTCGATGCGGACTCCGCAGCCTTGGCGGTGCCCTGCAAGCCCGCCGACCCCACCGCGCCGGCCTGGGCTACCGATGCGCCTGCAGCCCCTGCAGCAGCACCCATGCCGCCGATGGCGCTGGCCCCGGCTCCGGCGCCCGCTGCTACCAGTGCGCCGGCGCGCTGGCCAGCATCGCCCATGCGTTGCGCTTCCTGCGCGGCAACAGCTGCAGCGGCGCGCACCACCTCGGGCGACTTCTCGGCCTCGCGGTACATGTCGCTGAAGATCTCGCGCATGCGTACCGCGCGCTGCTCGTAGCGCTGAAAGGCAGCCTCAATCGTGTCGCTGGTGAAGATGGCCTTGACTGCCTCAAAGGCAAACTGCAGGCCGTTCACAACCTCCTCGAAGAACTGCACCATGCCCACGCCGAGCTTGCGCGCGAGCGAGGAGTTCTCGGTCAGCATCTCACCGATCTGGTAGCCAACCTCGAAGCCGGTGACCGCGATCGCAATGTTCACGATGCGCGGGATCTTCTCGATGGACGTTCCGAGCAGCGTCATCACGCCAGCGGTAGCGGCGCCTTGCACCGCCAGGGCCCGCAGGGCGGCCACGCCCTCTACGGCCAGTGCAGCGGTCAGGACAACGCCGGCGCGGGCAGCCACGCCGGCCACCACGTCCAGGTTGTTGGCCAGCTTGTTGATGCCGTCTGCCAGCACACTGCCCTGGCCCATGCTCTGCGACACGCTGCCCACAAACAGCGTGAACTGGGTTCGCAGGTTCTCCAACGCCCGGCCCAGCGTTTGCGGCAGGGTGGCGAACTCCTTGTCCAGCACTCGGGCCTGGCCCTGCAGGGCCTGGATCACCGTAGCGCTGCTGAGTTGCCCCTCCTGTGCCAGCGCGCGCAGTTGACCAACGGTGACCCCCAGGCCCTCTGCCAGCGCACGCGCCAGGCGGGGAGCCTGCTCCATCACGCTGTTGAATTCCTCGCCGCGCAGCACGCCGCTTTGCAGGCCTTGAATCAGCTGGGTCAGCGCAGCGTTTGAACCTTCGGCCGACTCTCCACCCAGCTGGATCGCCTTGTTGATGGTCTCGGTCAGCGCCAGGGCTTGTTGCTGGCTCAGCCCCATCTCCTTGCCGGCCTGAGCGATCCGGGTGAACAGCTTTGCAGTGCCCTCCAGGTTGCTGTTCGTGCGCAGCGCCACATCGGCGATGCCGGCCATGGCGGCGCTGAAGGCTTGGCCGTCGCCGGTCACCAGCTTGACCCGGGCCTGCAGCTCTTGGAAGGCCTGCGCTGTGGCGCCGACATCCTTCACCAGTTCCACCACATTGCCGCCCAACTTGGCAGCCAGGTCAACGGCGGTCAGGTTGCGCAGCTGCGCCACCATGCTGGCCAGCTTGCCGTCGGCCGAGTCCAGCGCGTCCCCTTGGCCTTTGAGCGCCTGGGTGCTGGCTTGGGTGGCTTGGGCGCCAGCTGCGGCTGCGGCGGCCTGGGCGCGCGTGGCTGTCGCCACAGCCTGGTACTTGGCCTGCAAGTTGCCGATCTGGTCGGCCACGGCCTGCGTGTCCTTCTGGACCCGCTGCTGGGCAGCGGCCAGTTCGGTGCTGCTGATGCCAGCTGCAGTGAGCTGAGACCGCAGCGTCTGCAGCGTGGCGCGCTGGGCGGTGTAGGCAGCGTCGGCGTTGCGCGAGGCGGTGCGCGCAGCTTCAAACTCTCTCGCCTGGGCCTTGGTTGGCTCGACGGTGTTGGCCAACTCACGGCCAAGCGCTGTGGCAGTGGTCTTGGCGGCCGTCATGGCCTGGCCAGCCGCTTCAACGGCCAGCTTCTGTTGCCCGAACTGGCTGATCAGGCCCTGCTGCTGGTTCAGCTTTGCCAGCTCGGCGCCCAGCTCGGCCGCCCGGCTGTCAAGCAGGCGGGTCTGCTCACCGGCGCCCGCCAACTCCTTGCCCAGCACCTGGATGTTCTCCAGGCCCTGCGCACCCACCTTCAAAAGGATGCCGACTTCTTTGTTCACCGCGCTGGCCTCGTTTGTACTGGGCGCCACGCGGGCGCTGTGGGGTTGGTCAGGCCGTCACAGCAGCAACGCCGGCCATGCCGCCGCTGCGGCCGTGGCCGGCATGCGGTGTCAGCCCACCTGGGCGCGGTAGTAGGCCGACAGGCCGGCGCCTTTGGTGCTGTCCTTCAGCACCTCGGCCGCAAACTTCAGCTCGCCCAGCTGCGCGCCGATCAGCGCCAGCTCCGAGGCAGGCGGCACCTGCAGACGCCAGATGTCCACGATGAACGGCGAGCCGGACTCCGCCTCGTTCAGGCCCTCGAAGGTGCATTCCATGATGCTGCTGGTGCTGGTGCCGGCCTCCAGCCGGTCGTGGGCGGCGTAGCTGTAGCTCACTGTCAGCGTGGTGGCGTCCACGATGGCGGTGGTGTCCAGGATGTTGATGCCGCCAGGGCTCAGCTCGTAGTCGGTGCCGGCGGCGTAGGTGGGGCCCACAGCCGTCACGGTGGTGCTGGCCACCGTCTGCGACACGCTCACGGTGTAGGTGCCAGCCCCACCCGTGCCGGTGCCCAGCGCCGTGATCGTGGTGCCACCCGTCACACCCGCGCCGCTGATCGTCTGGCCAACGGCCAGCGCCCCCGAGGTCACGGCCGACACCGTCAGCGTGGTGGCCGCAATCGCGCCCGTCACCACCGCGCCACCACCCGTCACCGAGGTGATGGCCGAAGGCGGGTAGGCCAGGCGCACCAGCGTGCCCTTGAAGCTCTTCACCGCTTCGTTGGACACGGTGCCGGCCACAACCGCGGTGGAGCTGCCGGCCACTGCCAGCGCCAGGTTGGCCGAGCTGAAATCGAGAAAGGTCAGCTCGGCATTCATCTGCTTCAGCCGCTGGATCTTCTTCAGCGTGCCACCACCCAGGCGGGTGAAGTCCTGCTGGCGCTGTTCGTCCAGCTCCTGTTTCAGGTTCAGCAGGCTCACGTTGCCCACATGGCGGCGCGCGCCGGTGGTGCCGGCCAGGCGCATGTGCACCTTGCCCACGCCGATAAAGGCTTTGTTCACGAAGGGCATGTCGATTCCTCAGTTGCGTTGATTCAAACGGCGGCGGCTTCTGCGCCGGCCACCACAGGGATGCTGAACATCAGCGGGAAGTAGCTCACCTCGGTGCCGTAGCTGGGGCGCGGGCCGCTCACCCAGTCAAAGCCGCGCTGCACGCCATCGGGCACCCAGCCCTGCAGGGCGTTCACCACCTGCGGCAGCAAGCGGCCAAATTCGCTGGCGTTGTTGCCTGGGCCACGTGCGGCCGAGCGCACCGCCACAGCCACCATCCACAACTGGTTGGTGGTGGTCTGGCGGCGCATGGCGTTGCGGCCGTCCACCTGCAGCGTGTCCAACAGCACCACAGCGGCCGGCAACTGGCGCGGCTGGGTCACGCCCGGGTCGTAGCTGTCGATGCCCAGCACTTCGCGTAGTTCAGGCACCCGGTCCTGCAGCCGCGCCACGATGGCCTCGCCGGGCCAGAGCGCGTTGTCTTGCCACATGGCCATGGCGCTCACAGGTCACCCCGGCTAAACACTTTGCCGGCGCTGGTGAAGGCAGGCAGATCCACTGGTGGCTGCGCTGCGTCAGCGCCGGTGCTGTCCACGCCCAGCGGCAGCACGCCCGTCTGGATGTCGCGCAGCGTCTTGCGCGCCTGGTCAAACCGCGTCTGCACCCATTGCGGCGGCTCCACCTGGTACAGGTAGAAGTGCGCCATGTCGCCAGCCAGGTAGCGCAGGATTTCGGGCGTGGTGGCCAGCGGCAGCTTGTACCGGGCCGACACCGCCGCGGCCACCTCCGCATTCACCCGGTCGCATACCCGCTGCGCCACGGCAAAGTCCACCTCGCCGCTGCGGGGCGTTGCCACGTCGGTCAATGCGATCAGCTCGCGCTCACCGAACTCGTCGACGAGGGCCTGCGGCGTGGCGTACTGGGTGGTCGGCATGGCAAGGTGGGCGGAGGCGCATCAGTGGGGGGCCGGGCGTCCAGCCTTGTCCCTTACAGGTCTCCACCAGAAGGCGATCGCCGCCCGCCTGGCATCCACGACCCTCTCGGCGGGGTGTATTCAGGCCGCGGGGGCGGCCGACTCGACGTCGACCTCGGTCACCACCAGCCAGCCGCCGGGCTTGTCGCCCTCCTCACGGATCTCGTCGGCCTGCTCGGGCGTGAGCTTGTCCAGCGCAATGGTGCGCGGCTCACCGGTGAACTCGTGGCCACCGCGCCAGAAGCTGCCGGTGGGGCTCTTGTGCGCCACGCGCAAACCCTTTTCAGCAGGGCCGGCAGTGGCGGGGGTGGGCTTCTTCGTTGCCATTTGGTGGTGCTCCTGGTGGTGGTGAGGTTCAGCCGTTCAGCAGCGCATCAGGCCAGCCACGGGCAGACGATCACCTTGGCGGTGCCGTACATCGTGTTGTCCTGGCCGTTGGCCAGGCGCTGGGCGGCCACGATGTCCTGCGCCTGCTTCTCCAGGCTGGGGTGCACCAGCAGCGTCTCGGGCGTGATGTTCAACACCTTGCCGCCGTTGCCCTTGATGCTGAGCATGGCGGCGCGGGCTGCGGCGTAGGCCGTGATGTCCAGCGTCTGCTTGCTCATGTAGGCCAGCTGCCAGAGGCCGTAGCCCACGTTCAGGCGCGCGTCCACCCCGTAGCGGTACTCGTTGCGCATGAACACGCCTTCATCGTCCAGGCTGGTCATGCCCTGGAAGTTGTAGGCGCGCCGCACCTGCTTGATGAAGGGTTTGATGGGCCGGCTGGTGCACAGCAGGTACCAGGGCGCGCCAGAGCCGCCGCCGTAGTTGCTCACCAGCGTGGTGCTGCCGTCGGCGGCCGTCACCGGGTGGCTGGTGTCAAAGAAGTTCTGACCGTCGTAGCACTTCTGGCTGGCGCCATTCAGAGCCAGGCCCTGGAACACCAGCTCATCGGGGTGGGTCTTGGCCTCCATGCCCAGCTGCTGGATCATGGGGTTGTACAGGCCGTACTTGTCGTCCTCGATGTGCTCGCGCTTCACACCAATGGTGTTCTCGAACGTCTTGTTCTTGATGGTGAAGTCGTGCGCGGCCAGGTTCTGGATCTGGCGGTCGCCCAGCCACTCGCGGAAGCGGGGCATGGTGCCCAGCCAGGCGTAGTGCTCTTCAGAGCCCGTGCTGGGGACCGTGGTGGCCACGAGGTCGGACAGTGAGGCGGCCTGCTGCCAGGCGCCGTTGAACACCAGCTGGTAGCCCCGGAAGAGGTCCATCATGTTGGCGCGGTTGATGATCATGGTCGGGGCTCCTGGTGTTTCGGGTGTGTTGGGGGTGGCGGCTGTTGGGGCTGGCTCAGAACTCGACCCAGACGCCCGAGGCGTCCACGTCGCGCACCGTGCCGGCGGCCGAGCGGGTGCCGGTGCCGTTGGTCAGCGCCACCGTCTGGTCATCGACCACGTAGCAGGTAGCGCCCACATTGGCCAGCGCGATCAGGTCACCGGCCGTGCTGTTGGCAAAGCGCCAGATGCCGCGCTCCACCGGCACCTGGATGGCGCCTGCGGCGCCGCTGGTGTTGTCGGCCTGGTCCTGCGCCACACCCACGGTTTTGAGCGTGGTGCTGGTGATGCCCTTGGTGGCATTGCCGGCCGCGTTGATGCAGACGATGGAGCCCGCAAAGATCTTGGATGCGGCTTCCACCGGGAATGAAAACTGGTGGCCAGGGCGCCGGGGCGTCAAGCGGTCGGTGGCGAGTGCAGTCATGTGCGGGCTCCGTTGTGATCAGGTGATGGGTGCACCGCTCAGGCGGCGGTCTTGGTGGCCGCCAGGTGCGCCAGGTAGTCCTTGGCGCTGATGCCCAGCTGCGCGGCAATCTTGGTTTGCTGGGCGGTCAGCGCCTCGGTGCCGCCACCACCGCCGCCCTCGTGCTGCTGGCCACCCGCGTTCTGGCCGGCCAGGCCCTCGATCACCGGCGCGGCCGCCAGCACCGCAGTCAGCATCGCGCGGTCCTTGCGGCCGATGCCCAGGTACACGTCGCGTTGCGCCACGGTGAGCTTGCCGGCCTTGATGGCGGCATCCACATCGGCCACCACGGCGCTCTCGGTCAGCTGGGCCGTCAGCGTGGACACCTGGCCCTGCAGCGATGCCACCAGGGCCACGGTATCGGCGGTGCCGCCCTTCAGTGTGGTAACGGCAGCGAGCGCAGCCTGTTCGTCGGCACCGGCGGACAGGCCCAGTGCGGCCGTGAGGGCGGCGGGCACCGCCGGCTTGGCGCCAGCGGCCTTGGCGGTGGCGCTCAGCGCCGAGACGGCGGCCAGGGCATCGGCTTCGGTGGTGGTGGCCGGCAGGCCGATGGCGGTGAGCAGCGAGGCGAGCAGTGCGGACATGGTGGGCTCCGGGGTGGCGGTGGCGGTGGTGGTGGCCAGCTGGGCGTTGAGCTGCGCCACGGCAGCGTCCATGCCCAACAGGCCGGGGTGATTGGTGAGGGCGGCCAGCGCCACCTCGGTGATGGCGCCCGAGTCGTCGTAGTGGATGACCGGGCTGATGAACCGGTACTCCTCCGCGTCGATCGCAGCCTTGGCCTTGGCCGTCCAGCGGACGTCGGCGTACAGGCCTTTGCCTGGCTGCCAGGTGGCAGCACCAATCCAACCGGCGGCTGGCGCTGGCTGGCCATTGGCGGCCGCGTGCAGGGTCTGGTGCTCGTAGTCGATCACCACGGGCGTCTGCGCCGCCACGGCGCTGAGCGCTGCAGCCAGGGCCTGGCCCTGCGCGTCGGACACCTTCCACGTCTTGCCTGGGCCGGGGCGGCCGTCTCGGGCGGCAAACTCACCGGCCGGCAGCAGCTGCGCCTGGCCGCCGTTGGTGGACAACGGCAGCGAGGCGGCGAGCAGGGCGGTGAAGAAGCGCATGCCGCCACTGTGCGTGGCGGGGCGCTGGCGGTACAGCTAAGCCGGATTAGGAATGCGCACCGGCCTAGAACAATCCCGCCGGCTCTTGGCTGCGGGCCCAGCTGTAGATAATCAGCTCTTGGCGCTCGACGCGGTGGGCACCACCACCGTTGGTGTAGTCGATCGACAGGGTCTCGAACTCGAAGTCAGCGAAGCAGCGCCGAATGTCCGGGTGGTCGTTGATGCTCAAGATGGCCTTGCCCTTGAGGCCAGCGAGCTTGAGCGCCATCGCCTCGTACTGGGCGAACGGGAAAGGCACCCCGTAGCCCTCAGTTTGCCAGTACGGTGGGTCGAGATAGAAGAGCGTGTGCGGCCGGTCGTAGCGGTCAATGCAAACCTGCCAGTCCAGATGCTCGATGTACGCACCGGCCAGGCGCAGGTGGGCGGTGCTCAGGTTCTCTTCGATGCGCAGCAGGTTGATGGGCGGCGCGGTGGTGGCAGTGCCCCAGCTCTGGCCGGCCACCTTGCCTCCGAATGCCTGCTGCTGCAGGTAGAAGAATCTGGCCGCGCGCTGCACATCGGTGAGCGTCTCGGGCGGCGTGTCCTGCAGCCACTTGAACACCTCGCGGCTGGAGATCGCCCACTTGAATTGCCTGACGAACTCCTCGAGGTGGTGCTTGACGACGCGGTAGAGGTTGACCAGGTCGCCGTTCACGTCGTTGATCACCTCCACATCGGCTGGCGGCCGCAGAAAGAAGAGCGCGGCGCCGCCGGCAAAGACCTCGACGTAGCAGCTGTGCTTCGGGAAGCGCTGGAGCAGGGTATCTGCCAGCCGGCGCTTACCCCCGATCCACGGGATGATTGGTTGAGCCATAGCGATTTCAGTCCGTACCATGCCCATGCCTCCCGGGAGGTGGCGGGGCCTTGGCCTGATCGCAGCTACCACTGCGGGAGGGTGACCCGAGCCGGTGTTGACGCACTGACTCGGGTAGCCCCGTTCTATCGTGTTCTATGCGGAAGCTGCCGTAGCAGGCGACCGGTTGCGGCTTGTCGTCTGGCCAAAGTAGTAGCCCACCAGGCCGCCCACGATGGACCCGCAGATCATTCCGGCGATGCCGGCCCGAGCGTCGGCCGACCAGGTCGCGGTGCCGATCGAGCCGATCAAAGACAGCACGATGATGTAGACCAGCGGCAGCAGCAGCGCGCCCACCACGAACGAGGGGCTGCGCAGGATGGCCCACCAGGGCTCGCCCTTCAGCTCACCGATTGCGGCCAGGTCAGCCGCCCGGGCACCAGCAATGCCACCACCACCCGCCTCGGCAATGTCCAGCCAGATGGCCTGTACGGCGTCGCGCACTTGGCGCGGGGCGTTGGGATCGGTGGCGATCTTCTCGATCAGCTCCTGCTCGTTGGTGGCGCCAGTGGCTGCCTTGGCGGCTTGCACCACCAACTCGGCTGCCTTGGCGTTGCGCTCGGCCATCTGCGAGCCGCCGCCGAAGGTCTTGATGAGGGCGGGCACCACGGTGCCCACGGCATCCACCGCGGCGGACAAGAATGGCAATAGTGGCAGTGGCATAGCAGCAGGCTCCTCGGATGTGGCGAGCGGCGCAGCGGCCGCGTCAGGGGTGGGCTGGGGCGCAGGCGAAGCAGGCGGATCGGCTACCGGGGCAGCGGTCGGCGCGTCGTCGTTGAAGGTGGCCTGGCCAGCGGCCGAGTCCACCAGCGTGCCGCCCCACTGGCGGGAGGTGGC
>Ga0302322_100004071_pt1 | contig 12636 bp, 9 predicted proteins | sample Fen_T0_2_FD_203757 | JGI IMG/M metagenome (GOLD analysis project Ga0302322, IMG submission 203757) | Peat permafrost microbial communities from Stordalen Mire near Abisko, Sweden - Fen_T0_2 | ecosystem: Environmental > Terrestrial > Soil > Wetlands > Permafrost | place: Sweden: Abisko...
GGGCTCGAGGAAGTTGCCCTCGGCCCACTCGTTCCACGAGTGCACGAAGACAATGCGGTGGTCCGCAGGTCGTTCGCGCACGAGCTCCACCGCTCGTTCTACCTGCCGACGGAACAATTCGGGTGTCGCTCCGGTGAAGACCGTGCCGGCGCGACCGGTTCGAGGAGTGTTGTCCCAACGGGCGGTGACCATCGGGAACGACGAGTCGACGCCCTCAAACAAAGATGGCATGTGTTGCGACCACCGGCCGTAGGAATAGATCACTGGTAGGCCAGGTGTCCGTCTGGTCGCGGCGCTGAACCGCCAGTCGAGTCGGCCCCGAGCGCCAGGATCAGCGGCGAGGCGATTGCGGAACGGGGGCGTCGTTTGCGCGGAGATCACGCCGTCGAAGCCGAGACTCGAAGGATCGAGCGGTTCCTTCGACCGAGCGACGAGGTAGAGGCCAGCAAGTCCCGCTGCTTGCGCCAGTGTGCGCCACTGCTCCGCGAACGCCTGGACGTTAGGGATGTCGAGCGGCGCGTACACGACGAAGAGAGGTTTGTCGTCGACGCGAACGTACCGCTCGTCGCTGAACGCAGGTAGCAAATGCTCGAAGTGACGCTGCTGATCATCTGGCCCCGGGTAGCGCTGCTCGATCAGCACTCGCTCTGGCGCACCCTGCCAGATGCCAGCCCACGTGTGGTTCGCCCACGCAAGGCAGAAGGGGAAGTCAGGCTCGCCGCTCGCCAGTACTTCGTCGAACGGTCGTTCGAGGATGCGCCGTCCGTCGCCAAACCAGTAGTGCCAGTAGCAGAAGGCATGGATGTTGTGGTCACGAGCAAGCCGCGCCTGCGCGTCGCGCGTCTCCGGTAGTCGGAGGTCGTAGAAGCCCAACTCGCCAGGGAGCTGGGGCTGTTGGTGTCTGGGGAAGAGAGGACGGGCCTTTGCGACGTTCGTCCATTCCGTGAATCCAGGACCCCACCACTCGTCGTTCTCGGCGTTCGGATGGAACTGAGGGAGGTAGTAGGCAATTCCGCGGATTGCTGCTTCGGTAACCATGTGCGCGCACCATCGCGTTTCGTCTGCCTTACCCTTTGGGTTCGACATCGTAAGGTCTGCCATCGTGCCGAACAGCGGATCCGGAGGATCGTGAATGCCCGGTCGAGTGTTGGCAGTGATACTGAGCTTCGACGCTCCGGAACACCTGACTGCGAGCCTCGCGGCCCTCGGTAACCAAGAGCTCAAGCCTGACTCGATCCTCGTCGTCGACAACCACAGCTCACCGGCCGTCTCGCTCGAGCCCGAGGTCTGCGGAATCCCTGTCGATGTGCTGCGTACGGACGAGAATCTCGGACCTGCTGGCGGCTGGGCCGCCGGTCTCAGTTCGTTCCGCGACGACTACGAAGACTTCGAATTCGCATGGGCGCTCGACGACGACATCGAGCCGACCGCCGAATGTCTGACTCGTCTACTCGCCCGGGCTCGCTCCAACTCTCGACCGGCGGTGGTCGCGCCAGCCCTCTTCGATCGCAACTCAGGCCGCCGTTACGACACGTGGGGATGGTGTGGATTACTCATTCCCAGGGTTGTGGTGGAGACGGTCGGCGTCCCGCGTGCAGATCTGTTCTGGCGCCTCGAGGACCAGGAGTACATCCGCGATCGAACGGCGCTCGCCGGATTCGATCTCGCGCGGGAAGAGGGTGCGATTGCCTGGTTCAGCAAGCGACCAGACAACGCGCGCCAGCCGGGTTGGAAGTACTACTACGACGCGAGAAGCCACGCCTACCGCTACCTACACGACCGCCCGCACATCGCCCGCACAGTGAGTCTCAAGAGCTTGGGGAGTTGGCTCCTGCACCGCACGGTGTGGATCCTGAGAAACGAGGATCAACGTCCGGCGAAGATGCGGCAACACCTGCTGGGTGTGATGGACGGATCGCGGAGGAGGCTCGGGAAGCGCGTGCCTGTGCCGTCGGCCGATCGTCCGGACCGGTTCGGAGAACGCACAAGAGAGGGAAGCATGACCTACGACGCGGCTCGGGAGGAGATGTTGCCGTTCATCCCTCTGGACGCGCGGACCGTCCTCGAGGTCGGCTGTGCCACCGGGCGATTCGGCACCGCTCTGCGCGATGTCCGTGAGCTCGCGCAGCTCTGGGGAATCGATCCAACTCCCGGCGAACGAGGGTCGTACGACCGGCGGATCGAAGGGCGATACCCGGACGACCTGCCGAGTGGGCAGAAGTTCGACTGCGTCGTCTTCAATGACGTTCTCGAACACATGGCTGACCCGTGGACGGCCCTGGCTATGACCAGGTCTGTCTTGAGCGACGGTGGAGTAGTTGTTGCCTCACTTCCGAATGTGCGCAACGTCGTGCACGTGCTCCGCCCACTTGTGCTCAACGGTCGCTGGAAGTACGCAGACACCGGAATCCTGGACCGAACGCATCTCCGATTCTTCACGAGAGCCTCGATCATCGAGATGTTCGAGAGCCAGCGGTTCGAAGTTCGTTCCATCGCCCCGATAAACGAGAAGCGGGCCGGCAAGTGGGCGGCGCTGAATCGGATGACTCGAGGTGTGCTCACTGACTTCATTGCCGTTCAATACGCGGTAGTCGCGCAAATGCCGGTCGCACAGAAGTAGCCGTCGCCGCTCAGGTGCAGATCAATTGGTACTTGCAGGTCAGGCGTACTCGAGCGGCGAACCGACGAGGGCGGCTGCGTACCGTTCCGGGGTCACCGCTGCTGATGGCGCGTCGGCGCGTGCACCTCGATCGAGCGCTCCAACGTCGACGGAGCGGAGCGTTTCTACGAGCGCAACTCGTGTAGCGGCAGCACTGAATACGGCGCCCGAGTAGTTGTCGGGGAAGAGATCTCGCACAGCCGGCGTGCCGACGACTGGCACCGCGTAAGCCAGTGCCTCCGCGACCACGAGCGATCCCGACCCGTCTTCGCCGTACTCATCGAGGTACGGGCACACGAGAACGTCGCACGCGGCGTAGGCGTCGAGGAGCATTGAGTAGGGCAGGTTGCCGTCGCCCACCTGACTCAGGGGCCAGTCGAGCTCGCCGGCAACGGCGAGCAGCATCTCCAAGCCCTTCTCGGGCCGAGCACTACCTACGAAAAGCAGCCGCGGTGGGTTCGCCGGATCGTGTGCAGGTCGTGGCGCCGGCTCGGGGCCCACCAGCGACACGAGCGCGACTCGGCTGGTGCCGACGATCGGGGCAATGTGTCTCAGTGCGGTCGGCGTGTGCACGATGAACCGATCGCCATGACGTGCATCCCACCTCAGCCGAGTTCGCCGCATCCGTGCCCGTAAGTTGCGCCCCTTGAGGCCGCTGATCCGATGGACGACACGCACGCGACGGGCGGCTCGGGGCAGCACCCAGAGGCTGCGTTCGCAATGAAGATCGACGACGAGGTCGGCATCGTCGAATCGCCACTGCCGCTTGGCCCTGTAGTCGAGGAGCCAGCTCCGCAATGGTGGAAGAGGGCCACGCCACGGCGGGTAGACGACCCTGATCCGTTGCGACGGCGTGCCGCTCACCGGATTGGGTCCGAGGTAGCGGCACTCGTGTCCCAATGCGGCGAAGCCCTCGCACACGCGCGCGGCATACGTCTCGTGCTTCGGGAACCGGTTGACAATGACGACTCGCACGGAAGACCTTGACCTCATGTCGCGTATCGGGGGCTGGTGAGGGAGCGAGGCCGGTCGAGTTTCCCGACGTGTTCCGTGTAGCGCCAACCGCCAGCCACCCGAACTCCATGGCCTTCACCGCAGGTTCAGCGCGGCACCGCGAGCCAGTTCCACAGTGTTCCCGACTCGACCACTTCCTGCATTCGGGCTTCGGAATACGGCCCACCGCCGTCGATGTCGAACAGTTCGTATCCGCAATCGTCGAGGATGGCGAACACCCGATCGGTGCTTGGCCGACCGCTCCCGGCGCCACCGTGCTCGATCAGGAGCAGTGGATGATGTGCCCTAAGCGTATTGACCGCTCCGGCCAGAACTTCGGCTTCTGCGCCCTCGACGTCGATCTTCACGAACGTCGGCCGATATCCATCGGGGAGGAGGTTGTCGAGCCTGTCAACGCTTACCGTCAGGAGATCGTGGCCTCGACGCTCAGCCTCGAATGAGTGCCCTTCGAGGCTGCTGAATGCGTCTGCGCCGTGCACAGCGTGGAACTGCGCCGTGCCTGTCAGGTTCGCAAGTGCGACCTCGTGGATCGTGCAAGTCGGGAACAGGCCGCGGAGGGCGGCGGCCGAGTCGGGCAAAGGTTCGAACGCGATGTGATGACCGCCCGGTGCACGGTCAACCGCCAGACGGAGGACCTCGCCGTTGTGGGCGCCTACATCGACGACATTCGAATCGTGTCGGAGCGAGGCGGCGATCACCACACGCATGTGCTCCATGTCAGTCTGGTTGCGGGCCCACCAAGGCGGTCGGCGTGCTTCGCGTCTGCGCTGCAAGTACATACGGCCCAGATGGGTGCGTTCGATGGTTGCTCGCGCGCGGCGTTTCACGCTCATCAGCGGAAGATCGTAGACCAGGTCAGTGGATCCGGAATCCAGTGAGGGCAACCGACGGAACTCGCGGAGATGGGCACTGTCGCCCCGGCGATGGCGAGCAAGACGCTGCGCCCTACACCCAAGGTGGAAGGGACTCTCTCACGTCCACCCTGAGCACACAGCGACTGCTGCACGATTCGAAACAGGGGCTCGATGAAGGTGGAGGGAGTCACCTGGCACCTTGATCGGTGACTCAGCGTTCCCGCTTGTCGATCCCCGGCCGAGTGCCTCTCCCAGGGTCGATCCGACGGCCCATCCGTTGGAGGATCCCGTCGAGGATGCCTCGCGCGGTGAGCGAGTACCGAGCCGCACGCTCCCGAGCGGGCCCATCGACCATCCCGACAGTGGAAGCGAGGGCCGCGCACATGCGCTTCATGCGATTGCCGAGGCTGACGTGCTTCCGTTGGTAGAGATGTTGGTAGACCGTGTTGCGAGCCAAGTAGTAGAAGTGCCAGCGGGGGCGCCGCTGACCCGCCCGCCGATGCACCGTGCTCGAGGCTTCTGGAACGCGCACGAGCGGGTAGCCCGCTTGCCCGCACCGATCGATCAGGTAGTCCTGGTCCTCGCTGCCGTAGAACAGGTCAGCGTTGGGGAGCCCGACGGCCCTCAGGGCGGTGCCTGGCACCAACACTCCGACCCAACCCCAGGTCGAACACTCCGCACCCGTCGCTGCGTCGACGAGGCGCGGAAACACGAGAGCGTGATGCTGACTCGAGCGGCTCTCGGCGAGCAGGCGCTCGAGACAGGTGGGATCCGGGACGAGATCGTCGTCGAGGATCCACAGCAGATCGGCGTCCCGTAGGCGGTCGATTCCGGCGGCGTAGCCGCCCGCCGGGCCGAGATTGTCGCTGAGCGTCCAGAGGATTGTGGGAAGGTCGGTCGCCTCCTGCAATGCCCTCTCGTTGACGGGGGCACCGCCGGGGTTCTCGACGACGAGCAGCGATTGGACCCTCACCGACTGCGCCGCGATTGCTCGTGCGCACTCGAGAGCGTTCGTCGGCGCATCGAAGGTCAACACCAACGCGTGGAGGCCGCTCATCGACTACCGCGCGCCAGAGCTCGACGATACGGCGTGCAGTTGAGCAGGTCGCGGAGGCGAAGGTCCCAGGTCGAGGTCGCGACGGCCAGTTCACGACCCGCGGCCGCGACGCGTGAGCGGAAGGCAGGGTCTCCTCGCAGCACTTCGAGCTTCGCGGCCAGGTCGTCGCTGTCACCGACGTCGTAGAGGAGCGCCGAAGTTCCGTCGCTCACAGTCGTCGGGATCTCGCCCAGGTTGGGCGCCACGACGGCGCGACCACAGGCGAGGTATTCGCGCAGCTTCAGGGGCGAGTAGTGGAAGTCGTCGCCCGGTCGTGCCGAAACGAGGGCGACGTCCATCGCCGCGATGTGTTCCGGGATGTCGGGGTTGGCGACTGCGCCGGTGAACACGACAGACGCCGAGAGGCCGAGCGCACGAACGTGCGCTTCGAGCGCGTTCCGTTCGGAACCCTCACCGACCAGCAGCAGTCGCGCGGCCGGGTCGGCGGTTACGACGCGCCCGAACGACTCCACGACCGACTCGAGCCCGTGAAAGCCGCGGAAGCTGCCGATCCATCCGACGACGAAACCTTCACCGAGACCGAAGCCCTCGCGCACGGCGGTTCCCGACACCTCAGGGCTGAACCGGTTCGCGTCGACCGCCATCGGGCTCACGAGAATGCGATCTCGCTCGACACCGAAGCGCGTGAGCTCCTCCGCCACGTCGTTCGACACACAGCAGATCACGTCGCTCGCGAGCAACTGCGGCCGCTCGGCGACCCGCTCCAGCAGACCGCCGTAGCCGGGGCGGCGCACTCCCCACTTCCGTGCCTCCCACACCTGAGGTGCGTGGACATAAGACACGATGGGCACCCCGTACCGGTGTGCGAGGTTCTCGCCGGCGTGGTGGAAGAGATCGTGATGCTGCCAGACGAACGCGAGGCGCTCACCGGTCCACTCCGGCGCGTCGCCGGGGCGGAACGCCCGAGCCCGCTGCCATTGACGAGCGTCCTTCATTGCGTTGCGTACGTCGATCGGCACGCGGGGCGCCCGTGCGGCGCTGCTCGATGCGCCGGTCGGCCTGGTGAAGTCGAGGGCTTCCTCCGGGGTGGCGACACCGTCGGGGCTCACGATCCACGCGTGGCCGAATCGTCGCCGTGCGGCGTCGGCCCAGCCGGCGGCCGTGACCCACAAGGCCGCGGCACCACCCCACTGCGAATGACGACGCGGCATCACGAACAACGCCGCGGTTGCCTCGTTCACGTCACTCACGTCGCTCCCTTGTGCACCGGCCGATGGGAGTCGTCGACCCCGACCGTGCGCCCGAGGCGACCGCACACGCCGTCGATGCCGCCGCGTATCACCATGACGAACTTGCCGAACCGTCCGGAGTGCTCCCGCGCCAGCGCGCGAGAACCGAGTTTGGTGAACGCTCTCGCCGCGCGCCACGCGCGCACTCGGAACTTCAGATGGCGCGGCAGCGGTCGGTCGGTCACGCGCTGCGTATGCAGGCGGTAGTGCACCTGGTTGCGCGTCTCGTAGTAGTACTTCCAAGCCGGCTTCGATGCCGACACGCGTGTCCGGCCGACGTCGACGCGCGCGTCGGACCGCACGAGATGCCAGCCGGCGCGCGGAATGCGCCACTGCACGTACTCGGTGTCCTCAGTCCACCAGAACAGTGATGCGTCGGGTAGGCCGACGTCGGCGACCACGACTCTGGGGATGAGCACGCCGCACCACCCGTGGGTGTTCGTCACTGCACCGGTGTCGCGGTCGGTCATCGTCGACATCGCGACCGTCCGCCCGTCGGCCGCAGCCGCGAGCGACACGCCGAGCGCGTCGGCCTCGGGACGGCAGTCGTCGTCCATCACCCAGGCAAAGTCGCCGCCCACGTCGAGGAATTCGGTGAGACCCGCTGCGTAGCCGCCGGCCGGGCCCAGGTTCTCCGCGTTCCGGACGACGATGGCGCCGTCGCCCAGCGTCGACGCGTCGACGGGTGGCTCGCTCGCGTTGTCGACCACGAGGATCGTCGTGACGGGCACGGTCTGGGCGCGGATCGCGGCAACGCACGCGGCGACGGCATCCGGAGCGTCATACGTGAGCACGACGGCAGTCACGCGAGGTGTCATCGATGCTCACCGCGGGCAAGTTCGAGGAAGAGCTCGGTTGGATGCATGAACTGTGCCACCCACTCGGGGTCGAGCACCCGCTCCACCTGGCTCGCGTGCGCTTCCAGCGCCGCGCGTTTGGCGGCGACCTGATCGCCGATGCCGACCTTCCGCCAACGCGGGGAGAGCGCAGTGCGCGAGGGCCCCGCCACCAGGTCGAATCGTTGGCGCATGGGGCTGCGCGTGCGCTCGGTCCAGGCCCAGCGATTCCAGAACCAGAGTGGATATCCGAGGACCCGCCGCCCGGCCAGCTCGTGTCCGAGCATCTGCTCGATCACCGACGCGACGCACCGGTGATCGGGGTGAGCGTCGAATCCGAGGGGCGTGATCACGACCTGGGCACGCGTGGCGTCGATCGCAGTGCGCACGCCGGAGCGGATGGTGGTCGCATGTTCTGTGAGCTCGGCATCCGGCAGCCGGAGGAAGTGCACGCGGTCCGCAGGCACCCCCAACCGGCGGCAGGCCTCGAGACACTCGGCCTCGCGCTGCTGAGCGAAGGCCGACGGTTCGACATCCGGAGGCGGCGCACCCTGTGCCCCGTCGGACACCACCAGCACGTCGACGGGGGCTCCGGATCGTGACTGCAACGCGATGGTGCCCCCGCAGCCGAGGGTCTCGTCGTCTGGATGTGGCGCCACGACGAGCGTGGCGCGCCCGCCGATCGCCGCGGTCACGTCGCGCGCCGTGAACTCCTGGAGCCTACGATGCGCGACTCGCAGCCGGGGACGCAGACGGCCGGCCATCAGCGCGCGGCCTCGACCGCGCGTACGAGTGCCGACTCGACCTGGGCGAATTCTGCGGCGGGGTCGAGTGCCTCGACCCGCGCGCGCGCCCGCGCCGACATCGACTCGAAGGTCGCCGGGTCGTCGAGTGCCCGGAGTGCGGCGACCCAGGCGCCGACATCGCCGCGGTCGGCCCAGATTGCCGCGTCGCCGAGGGCTTCCCGGAGCCCCGCGTTCGGGTGGGCGATCGTGGGGATCCCCGAACACGCGGCCTCGAGTCCGACGCGACCATACGACTCGTAGACCGAGGGCACGAGCAGCACGCGGGTCTTCGCGTACACCGAACGGATGTCGGGCGTGCGTTCGATCAACGTCACGTTGGCCGGCACGTCATGGGGCACGATCTGCGCACCCCAGCCGCGCACCGCGAGGAATGGTCGGTCCGGAAGCAACCGCGCGAGTTCCCAGAACAGCTCGCCGCCCTTGAGCGCGGAGAGGTTGACGAGCGTGATCGCGTCACCTCGCTCCACTCGGTAGTCGTCGATGTCGACGGGCGGGTGGAACACGATGCCGTCGCCGACCCACGGGTACTGAGCGAGGGTGAACTCCGAGTTGAAGAGGTTGACTTCGGGATTGCCGAACATCGCGTGGCGCGGTGTGTTGCCGAGTTGGGTGTAGAACGCGAGCGGTCGTCGCCGCGAGGCTGCGAGCCGGATCGCTCGGTTGCGGGTACCGAGTTGCGCAAGCACCACGTCGGCCCAGTCGAACTGCAGTGCGGCGACCCGACGGGAATCGCTCGTGACCACGGCGATGTCGTCGACCACATGGTCGGCGGCCGCGTCGCGGTCGATCAGGACGCGCGGCTCGTGGCCGTTCTCGCGCAACTGCCGCAACATCCAGTGCAGCGTGACCTCGGAGCCGCCCGGGTCGTCGGGCAAATACGAAGGTGTGTAGCCGAGCACGCGAAGACCGCTTCCCGGACGAGGCGCATGTTGCCTACGCAGGAGCCGACCCTGGGTGTTCAGCACCGCGAGGCCCGCCTCGCGTGTCGCCCGCGTGAGGCCGGTCGTGTGGAGCCAGCGAGTCGCAGATCGGCGCGCACCTCGAGTTGTCGGAGCTGCAGTGTGCGCGGGGACCGCTATCGAGGCGTCGGGTTCAGTGGGCCCGCTCATGCGGTCCACCCCCGTGAGATTCTTCCCGGCTCCATGGCGCGAGCATCGGCACGCCGACCCACCGACCCGAGCACTTTGGGCACCGGTTGAGGGTATCGGAGAGATCGCCGCCCAACGGCGGCTTCGGGGGGTGTTCTGCCGGGTGTCAGTGCGAGGCCCGAGCGGCGCCGGGAAGCCTGGCGGGGCTGGCCGGGAGCCCCGTGTGGGGCAGGTAGACTCGTCCGACGCTGCGCTCGTCGCAGCTTTCCGGTGCGCGTTCTTCCCGATCGAGGACGATGGATCTTCTCGCCTACTTCAGGGTCTTGCGCCGCCACTGGGCCTTGCTGCTCGTCTTCGTCGTGGTTGGCGCGGGCATCGGCGCGGCCTCGACGGTGTTGTCCTCGAGTGGCGGCGGCAGCGGTTCGAAGGCCGTCTATTACAAGGCCACGAACACCCTGCTCTTCAAGGCCGATTCGGGCGGGAGCACCTACCCCTCCTCGTTCAACAACCTCGAGCAGATCGCGCTGCTGGCGACCACCGGTCCGGTGCCCGATGCCGTGTCCCAGCAACTCAAGAGCGCGCTCACCGCGCAGCAGGTTGCCGAGCGGCTCACGACCCTGACGGGCGCGTCGTCGGGGACCATCGCGATCACGGCGGTCGGTCGCCAGCCCGACGAGACGGCTGCGCTCGCGAACACGGTGGCCGACCAGCTCGTCGCCCACCTCAAGGCCTCCGACCTCGACACCTACAACCAGGCGAAAGCCGACGCGGAGAAGCAACTCGCAACTATTCAGGGCAAGATCGATGCGACGAAGGGTCAGCTCGCCGCAGTTCCGCCGCCGGCGAACGCCGACCTCCTCGGCCAGCAGCTCACCGCGCTCGAAGACCAGTACGCGCAGGAGTACGGCAACTACCAGCAGGTGACCGGCAAGGATCCGCCGGCGAGCCCGCTGACCACTCTGCAGAAGGCGCAAGCCGTGCAGATCGACTCGTCGGAGTACGACACGCGCCTCGCGCAGGGGCGTCTGGGGCAGAACAACCTGCAGGTCGGCGGGAGCGCACCCGTCGCCGCGGCCTCCTCAACTTCGGGCTCGCCGATCCAGGGCACGCTCCCGCGTGGGCTCTTCGGAGCGTTCTTCGGCCTGCTCATTGGCATCGGCGTCGTGATGCTGCGCGAGCACCTCGATCGGCGGGTGCGTTCGCGCGAGGACGCCGAGCACGCCTACCGGTGGCCGGTGCTCGCCGACGTCCCGCTCCTGCCCGTCCGCCAGCAGCGGGAGCACGAGATCATCGCCCACACCAAGCCGATGTCGCCGGTGGCCGAGGCCTACCGCGCGGTGCGTTCGAGTGTGCTGTTCCAGCTGGCTGCGGCCGAGCGCGCCGACCCCGGGACTCCCGGCGACACGAACGGCGCAGCCACGGCCCGAGCCACGACCGGAGACGGACTCTTCGAACCGGCGGAGACGCAGTCGATCGTCCTCATGGTGACGTCGGCTTCGCCCGGCGAGGGCAAGACCACGTCGAGCGCCAACCTCGCCGCGGTCTGCGCGCAGGCCGGTTCGCGCGTGCTGGTGATCAACTGCGACTTCCGCCGGCCCATGATCCACGAGTACTTCGAGCTCGAAGACCTGCCGCGTCGCGTGCAGGCAACCTCGGTCGCCGGCGTGAACATCGTCACGAACGTCGTGCGCGACGAGGATCCCAATCCCGCGCAGGTCGTGGCGACGCTCCGCCAAGTGATCGTCGCGGCACGGGACAAGTTCGACATCATCATCCTCGACACCGCGCCGGTGCTCAGCGCCAACGACGCGATCGATCTCGTCGCCGACGTCGACGTGGTGCTCGTGGTCGCCCACATCGACGTGACGAAGACGCCGGCGGCCCAGCGAGCGGGTGAGAGCCTGCGACGAGTCGAGGCACCCGTGGTCGGTCTCGTGCTGCTCGGCTCGTCCGAGAGTGAGAACTCCTACTACGCCTACTACCAGGGCGATCAGCGCACTGGTAAGGGCGGCAAGGCGAAGAGCAACGGTCGTTCAGAGCAGGACGCGGTCGCCGACGCCCGCGACGAACCGCACGACGAGCTCGTCAAAGGCTGAGCTCCCCGAGCCTGACGAGACGATCCACGAAGTCGTCCTCGTCGAGCACAGGCACCTCGAACGCGGGGAGTTGCCCGAACAAGCGAGTGAGGGACGGCACCAGATCCCTCGGGTCGTGCATCGGAACGCACGGCACCGCGTTGGCGACTGCGCGGGCGACAGAAAGGCGGCGTTGCTCGCCCGGCGTGGGGAACAACCATCCGTCGAGTGGGTAACGACCCGGGCGGACGCGCCTCTGCGCTGATCCGCCGAGGCCGCCCCCCTTGTCGAGGTCGTCGAGGAGCGAGGGATCGTGGAAGACGAGCGGCGTGGGGATCACCAGCTCCGATGTCGCGACGTCGAGCGCGGGGTTGGGGCCATCGACGAATGAGTACCCGTGCGCGGCGAGGAGTGGCTCGAGCCGCGGCGACCAGTGACGTACACCCCAAGGGACGAGGACGGCCCGTCCGTTCCTCACGAGCCCGGCCGCGGCGACCGGCGCGAACACGGGGTCGGCAGTGCCGAGCTCGACGTCGAGGTATCGGAGCAGGGCGGCGAGGACGCGACTTGGCGAGGGACTGTGCACGAGCTCGCTCCCGCCGTGGACCAGCACACTCGTCGGCGTCGGGGTCTCAGCGTCGGGAGCATCGAGCTGCACTGAATAGCTCGCGGGCACGCGCCCGTTCTCGACCCGAGCGCCGGGAAACAAACGGTCGAGCATGCGGCCCGCACTCACGGAGTCCACGCGGAGTCCTACGAAGCAATCGTGGAGCTCGTAGATCTGCGTGGCCGACCACTGCGACCGCTGCACAGGGAAGCGGTCGCCCGGGACACACATCGCGGGGGCCGCGGGGAGGTGGGGCGTCAGCAGGGGCGCGCGTTGTTCCAGAGGTTCCTGGCCGGTGAGTTGGTCGACGAGCTCGATCACCTGATCGGTGCCCGCGGCCATGGGTTGCTC
>Ga0302322_100004072_pt1 | contig 12635 bp, 8 predicted proteins | sample Fen_T0_2_FD_203757 | JGI IMG/M metagenome (GOLD analysis project Ga0302322, IMG submission 203757) | Peat permafrost microbial communities from Stordalen Mire near Abisko, Sweden - Fen_T0_2 | ecosystem: Environmental > Terrestrial > Soil > Wetlands > Permafrost | place: Sweden: Abisko...
TCTCTTCTCGATGGCAGATGAACCTTGCGGGATGACGAATCTTGCGGCATCACCGCCACCGCGTTTCCAAACCTGAGCCAAAGCCAGGCATCGCATGACATGGCCGGTACCGATTCTGGTCCCGCAGTCGGCTGCGATGGTAAGAGGCGCGGGCTTTTTCAATCCATTCTCCGGAAGCCTAGGCGCGAACCTTGAAAACCGCCTGGATAATTTCGCCCTCAAGATGCTGATGCGGGTCGCGATCGCTCAGCCAGTTCGCGAGGGTCTTGCAGGCCTCCGCGTAGACTTTCAGGGTTTGCTCGATGGCCAGCGGGTCGTGGGCGGCGGTCATGTTATGGGTTGCGAGCAAAAGCACACCGCGCTTGACGCACTCCTGGGTAAACAGGCTGCGGACCAGCAAACTGTCTTTGCCATCGGCATCGAGGAATTTGATCAACGACCAGAACGGGTAACCGATGCACTTGATGCGATCCTGAAGGCCGGCGTCTTTGGCAATAGTATTTAGACCATCCTGCAACACACGGCCGTTGGCATCCATGCGGGCAAGTGCGTCGGTGGTTTCTAGTACGTCTAGCACAGCCGTGGCGGCGGCCATCGAAGACACTTCTCCTCCAAAGGTGAAGCTGAAGAAGATATCTTCGAAAACTTTCATGACATCAGCGCGACCGACGACGCAGGCGATGGGGAATCCATTGCCCATGGCTTTGCCGAAGCAGGCGAGGTCAGGGGTAACGCCGAATTTCTTTTGGGCGCCGCCGAGGCCGAAGTGGAAACCACAGCAGATCTCGTCGAAGATCAACAATGCGCCGTGTTTGTGAGCGAGTTGCCTCGCGCCTTCGAGGAAACCGGGTGATGGCATCCAGAAGTTGACCGGTTCCATGATGACGGCAGCGAATTCGCCGGGATGAGCCGTGAGTAATTTTTCGAGGGAGCTCAGGTCGTTATAGACGAAGGGATGCGTCAGATCGCGAACTGCCTGTGGGACGCCGGCGTTGCGCGTGGTGCTGCCAATAAACCAATCCTGCCAGCCGTGATAGCCGCAGCAAGCGATCCGTGCGCGAGTGGTGAAGGCGCGGGCCGCACGAACAGCACCGGAAGTCGCGTCGGAACCGTTCTTGCCGAAGCGTACTTGCTCGGCGCAAGGGATGATGCGCGTGAGGCGTTCCGCGAGTTCGACTTCGAGAGGGTGAGGGAGCGAGAAGCTGTGGCCTTGAGCGAGTTGCTCGGCAACTGCGGCATTCACACCTTCGTGCGCGTAACCGAGAATGTTGGGCAGCAGGCCCTGGATGTAGTCGATGTATTCGTTGCCATCCACGTCCCAGACACGGCAGCCTTTGCCTTTGGCGAGGAAAACTGGGGCAACGCCGCGGACATGTTGATTCGCACCCTTGCTGAAGGTCTGAGAGCAACCGGGGATCACTTTCTCGGCGCGCTCCAGCCATGCTTTTGATTTTTCGATGGACTTACGAGGAGCGGCGGCAGCCTTGGCATCTTCGAAAAGACTCTTGTAGTAGCCACGATTGGAAACGATTTCGGCGTTCATCTTTTCCAGTTCCGGTTGCTTCGCCAGCAAATCAAGAACATCTTTCATGCCAAAATGTTCCTTACCGCGCATGGCGTGATAGACGGCGCGAATGAATTCCAGGTCCTGAATCTCGTCCACGGTCCAGCGGTAGTGCTGGTACATGGAAGCGGAATCGCTTTCGACGTTTGCCGTGCGGAATTTTTCCGAACGCAGGTAGGGGGTCACGTGCTCGCGTTCCGAGGTTCGAGTGGCTTCATGCCAGGCGCGCTCGAGAGCGGAAAAGGAACAGGCTTCGGTATCCAAACCATCGGGAAAACTACGAACCATCGCGTTGGAAGCGTAGTCGATGTCGCCGCGTTTAAAGCGACGCACGACGCGGTCAATGACTTCGGGGTCGATGAGGGGACAGTCGGCGGTGATACGAACTACGACCGCCGCTTTTTCGGCAAGCGCGGCCATGTAGAAGCGATCGAGGACATCGTTTTCACTGCCACGGTGGCAGTGGACGCCACTCTCGCGACACATGGTTTCGATGGCGTCATCGGCAGCGGCGGTCGAAGTGGCAACGACTACGCGATCCACCAGCGTGGCACGCTTGACGCGTTGAATGACGTGCCAAAGCATGGGGTGATTTTCGATTTCGGCGAGACTTTTACCGGGCAACCGACTGGAACCCATGCGAGCCTGGATGATAGCCACAACCGGAACCTGCCGGGTTTCGCTGGTCCAATTGAGTTGCTGCGCCTTGCCTTCGACCGACGACTTCTTGGCCGCCTCTACGACCTTAATGACGTCCCGCCCCTGTTCCAGATCCACTAATGGCCCCGTTCCGCTACCCAGAGATTCCAAGAAATGATTCATCTCGGCGACATACATGTCGTTCGCTTCAAAAACATAAGGAATGCTTTTCCAGCCCGGATCGTCGGCGGAAAACCAGCGCACTTCCTGGGAAGTGAAATCCCAGTGAGCGGTGCCGGTTTCACCTACAACCTTGCAGGTGCGGGTGTAGGCACGCTGGACGAAATCGAGATGAAGCTCGGCGCGGCGACGCTCAGGGAAACTGAGGTAGATCCAAGCCGAATCCTCGACGTTCACTTCGAGGCTGCTGAGATGCTCGGCGCGACAACTGACTTCACTGGGCCGGCCCAGCAGCCAGCAAATGTAATCCAGTTCATGAGATCCGTCGAGAATAATTCCGCCCCCTAGTTCGTGGCGGGCGCTGTAGCTTTCGCGGTAGTTCTGCCATGGACGCCAGTCGGGGAGGTACTGTCCAGCCTCGACATGCAACCAGAGGACACGACCGATTTTGCCTGAGTCGATTAAGTCCTTGAGGATCTGGAGACCTGGATGGAAACGCAGGTTGTAGCCGATCTGCACACTGCGGTCGCGGCGGTGTGCTTCGGTAATAAGTGCATCAATGCCACTGGACTCGTGCGAGAGAGGCTTTTCAACGAAGACATGGGCTTGAGCCTGAAGAGCGGCAAGAGCCTCCTCGACGTGGTAAACCGGGGGCGTGCAGATGAGGACGAAGTCGGGTTTGAATTTCTCGAGGGCGTCGGCGTAGTCGGCGAACAGTTCAGCCAGGACGTTTTTTGAGCACTCCTGGAGAGCCTGTGGGTTCGGATCGCAGAGCGCCAGGTTACGTATACCCAGAGTTTTAAGATTTTTCGCATGGCGGCGGCCGATGGAACCGCAGCCCACCACCAGAGCGCGATAGTCCGCCCAAGCAGGAATTTTCGCCATGGCTTACTCGCAACTCCTCGTCTGGAGCAAAGCGGCTTCGCTCTTGAGGGCAAAGTGAGCGAGCACCTTGTGGAGGGCGCGGCCCACGTCTTCGATATCGCGCTTCGTCATGGAATGAAACATAGGAAGGCTAATCAACCTCTCATAAGCTCTTTCCGCCTTGGGGAAACTGCCCTTCGCGGAGGTTGCGGGAAAGCGGTCGCGATAATAAGGGTGCTGATGAACGGGTATGTAATGAACATTTACGCCGATGTTCTCGGCGCGTAGGGCACGAAAGATTTCCGCGCGTCCGGCGGACAGCAATTCGAATTGCAGACGAATGGGATAAAGATGCCATGCCGGATTCGCAGCCTCGCGGACCGCGGGAAGGATGATGGGCAGGCCGGCGAATGCGCGCTCGTATTGGGCAGCGATCTCGCGGCGGCGAGCAAGGTTCGCATCGAGCTTGGTTAACTGCGAGAGGCCGAGGGCGCAGGCAATGTCGGTCAGGCGGTAGTTGTAGCCAAGCATGACCATTTCGTAAAACCACTGGCCGGCCTCGTGCCGTTGACGGGCGTCGCTGCTGATGCCGTGATTGCGAAAGCGGCGGAGTATCTCGGCGAGGCGATCGTCATTGGTTGTGACCATACCACCTTCGCCGGTGGTCAAATGCTTGACCGGATGAAAGCTGAACATGGTCATATCGGCGATCCCGCCGACGCGCTTGCCCTGGAATTCTGCGCCAAGGGCGTGGCAGGCATCTTCGATCAGGACTGCCTTCGCTTTCGTGGCGAGTTCGCGCAATTCATCGAGCGCGGCGGGATGGCCGGCGTAGTCCACGCCGATGATGGCTTTGGTGCGCGGAGAGATTTTTCGCGCCACTTCGTGGGGGTCGAGATTGAGCGTGTCGTCGCTCACGTCGGCGAATACTGGTGTTGCACCCTGATAAAGGACGCAATTTGCGGTGGCGCAGAACGTCATCGGCGTGGTGATCGCTTCATCACCAGGGCCAAGGCCAGCGGCAAAAGCGGCGGCGTGGAGAGCGGCAGTGCCAGAACTGAAGCTGATGGCGTGTTTGGCTCCGACCCAGACGGCGAAAGCTTCTTCGAATTCGGCGACCTTGGGACCGGTTGTCAGCCAGTCGGACTTGAGGACTTCGACAACGGACTGAATGTCAGCGTCGTCAAGACTCTGGCGTCCGTAGGGAAGAAGCTTTTCGCGCACAGGGGTTCCGCCGTGGATGGCGAGAGGTTCGAGCTTTGAGGACAAAACACTCATGCTAGGCAGAGGTTGGAAGCGCCTCCGCTGCGGCTTCGGGTGTGACTAGATCTTCGAGTTCGCGACGTGTCAGCCACTGCTCGTTGGCATCGCTGGAGTAACGGAAACCGGCAGGGACAGGTTTGGCGCTAACCCAGTTTTCCGATTTCCACCAGGGATGCGCGGGCTGAATGACGAACATCTCGTCAGTGGCAAGGGCGTGACGGGATTCGTCTTCGGAAACGAGAACCTCGTGCAGCTTTTCGCCGGGCCGGATGCCGATGTACTCAACTTCGCAGCCGGGGGCAATGGTTTCGGCCAAGTCCACTAGGCGCATGCTGGGGATTTTGGGGACAAAAATTTCGCCGCCGTGCATTTGCTCGATGGAGCGGATGACAAATTTCACGCCGTGTTCAAGCGTGAGCCAGAACCGGGTCATGCGGGGATCGGTGATGGTGATCTTGCCGCGGCGACGTTGCTCGATAAAAACTGGAATCACGCTGCCCCGACTGCCCACTACGTTGCCGTAGCGCGCGCAACTGAAACGGGTGTCGCGGGCGCCGGCATAGGCATTGGCCTGCACGAACATCTTCTCGGCGCAAAGCTTGGTGGCGCCGTAGAGATTGATGGGGTTAACGGCCTTATCAGTGCTAAGGGCAAGAATGCGTCGGACGCCCTGGTCGATAGCGGCATCAATGACGTTGCGGCCACCCATGATGTTGGTCTGGATGGCTTCGAAGGGGTTGTATTCGCAGGCGGGAACCTGTTTGAGAGCAGCCGCGTGAACGACTATCGTAACGCCGGAAAAGGCGCGTTTCAGGCGATCGACGTCACGAACGTCTCCAATGAAATAGCGGAGGCTGGGATGGTCGAAACCGGAGGTGCGCATCTCATGCTGCTTGAGTTCATCGCGACTGAAGATGACCAACCGATGGGGTTGGTAGTCGCGCAGCATGATCTCGACAAACTTTTTACCAAAAGAGCCCGTCCCACCTGTGACCAGTATCGATTCCTGAGACCAATTGACCATGCCAATCCTTCGCAACGACGAGGGAAGAAAAGACCTCTGCTGATGGGGTAGATAACTTGTCGGATCAGTATATCCGAGAACGATGAAGGAGTTGGCAAAGGAGGCATCAAGGAAGGCATAAAGTATTGGACGATGGGCGCAGTGTGGATGGTAAAATTACGCAAATTCCTCATAACTCCGTTTTTGGTCTGCCCGACAGCGAGGGAGCGGAGACAGGTGCGTGGGCGAATTGGAAATCTGGCGCACCGCGATAAGGCTGATAAGGAGTAACGATGGCATTGGGCCCGCTGGTCCCACGAAATGACGGATTGCGCGAGTTGCAACCGGGCGAACAGGCGGAAGTATTCAAGCCGCTCGGTTCTGCACTCTACAATGTTTTGCCGATGCAGGAATCGACGCTGCGGGAGTACATGCGTGTCCTGATCAAACGCAAGATTCTGGTTTTGTCGGTGATCGTCGGAATTTTCGCAGTCGTAGCAATCGCGAGCTTGAGGCAGACACCGATCTATGAGGCGCAGGGGAGTATCGCGGTCAATAAATCGGATTCGAACGTCATCACGTTCAAAGACTCGGTGCCCGTCGTGGATTACATGGAGCAGAGCGACCTCGACACCGAGGTGCGGATTCTGCAAAGCGATCTGCTAGCGCTGCAGGTCATCCGGCAGCTCAATTTCGACAAGCGTCCGGAGTTTGGTGGGCGTCCCGATACAAAGCAGTCCAGCCTAGTGGCGGATACGTTACAAACCGATTCTGCGCGCGTGACTTCCTTGCTGGGCGCATTTCACGGACACCTTCGTGTCGCGCTTATTCCGAATACCCGGCTGATCGAAATTCATTACACGAGCACGGACAAGCAACTGGCAGCGGACGTGGTGAACGCATTGGCCGCCACGTACGTGGAGCAGAACTTCAAGACGAAATTCGAATCCACAATGCAGGCTTCCGACTGGTTGTCAAAGCAGTTGGTGGACTTGCAAATGAAAGTGGAAACTTCGCAGGAGAAACTGGTCCGGTACCAGAAGGAACACGAAATTCTCGGGACCGACGAGAAGCAGAACATCACGACCGAGAAACTGGATGAAATCAACAAGGAACTGACGGCTGCGGAATCAGACCGCATGCAAAAGGAAGCGATCTACCGTCAGACCCAGTCGGGCGATCCGCAGGAGATAGCAGCAGCAATTATTGCCGAATCGGCGGCCGGCACGGTGGGAAACAGTTCGCGTCTTATGGATACTTTGCGGGAGCAGCAGGCGACCTTGCGAATTCAGATTGCGGAACTGAGCACGCAGTTTGGGCCGTCATACCCGAAGGTGGCGCAACTCAACAACCAACTCAAAGAGATCGACCACCAATTGCAACTAGAAACCACCAAGGCGGTAGATCATCTCAAGAACCAGTACCAAGCCGCGTTGCAGCGCGAAAACATGCTGAAGGAATCGTTCGAAAAGCAGAAACAGGAGGCGAACAGGCTCAACGAGAGTTCGATTGAGTACAGCCTTCTGAAACGCGATGTGGATTCGAACCGGACGCTGTATGAAGGGTTGCTGGAAAAACTGAAAGAGGCGGGCGTCACGGCGGGCCTGCGATCGAATAATTTCCGGATCGTGAACGCGGCGCGCGTACCAACATCGCCAGTGGAACCGAACATTCCGCGGAACCTGGCTTTTGCGCTGGTGCTGGGAGTGATTACAGGCCTTGGGCTGGCATTCCTGCTGGAAAACATGGACAACACCGTACGAACGCCGGAGCAGGCGCAGTCGATTTCGGCTCTGCCGTCGTTGGGCATGATTCCGCTGGGATCGAAATCAACCAATCGCGGGACGGCGGCGAACCGATTGGCGTTGACTTCTTCCAAGGAAGCGGTGGAAACGGTGACGCAGGTTCGGCCGCAGTCGCAGATGGCGGAATCGTATCGCGCGCTGCGAACTTCGTTGCTGCTTTCGAATCTCGGAGCGCCGCCGAAGGTCATCATGGTGACCAGCGCACGTCCACAGGAAGGCAAGACGACGACCAGCATCAACACGGCGATCGTGCTCTCGCAAAAAGGAGTGCGCGTTCTGCTGATTGATGCCGACTTGCGACGTCCAAGTGTTCACAAGACGCTGGGGATGGGGCCGCGCAGCGGGCTGAGTAACGTGCTGACGGGCAGCGCGACTTTGCAGCAGACGATCACGCCGGCTCCGATGCTTCCCAACCTCTTCATATTGCCGGCAGGAACGCCGCCGCCAAATCCAGCCGAGTTATTGGCTTCGGCGCACATGCGGGACTTGCTTACCGAGTTACGGGAGCAGTTTGACCACATCGTAATTGATACGCCGCCGACGCTTTCCGTGACCGACGCAGTGGTGCTTTCGCCGCGAGCGGATGCCACGATTTTGGTGATTCGATCCGGGCAGACAACGAAGCAGGCGCTTCGACGGGCGCGCGACATTCTGACCCAAGTGAATGCGCACGTGGCCGGCGTGCTGCTGAACGCAGTGGATTTGACGTCGCCGGACTATTACTACTACTACGAGTATCAGGGCAAGTACAGCCACTACTATCAGGAAGAGCCGCTTGAACCGGTGGACGGGCCCGAGAAGAAAGTCGTATGAGTCTCGGACTTTGGCGCGCGATTGAGGTTAGCCGCCATGTTGTCCGGAGCTACGTTCCCCGCCGGTCTTTCCTGAGGCCAGTCGCGTACAGACCAGGTCCGCATTTTTCTTGTAAATGATTTTCTTTCAACCGGCTTATACTGGCTGGCTGACTTTGCACATGACCACTACTATCCCAGGCCGCCGTGGCAAGCAACTAGCAATCGGTCTGGCGATTGTGGCATGTGTGTATGTCGTGTTAGCGGCCAAGGAATTCGTGGCTAGCGCGTATGCATCGCGGCCGGAATTGTCTCGACTCCAGCGGGCGGTATTTCTCTCACCGGGCAACGCAGATTACCGGCATCGTCTTGGGCGTTATATGGCGTTTGTCAGCGGTGATCCGCAGGCTGCCATTGCCAATTATCAGACCTCCGTTGCGCTCAATCCTTTCAGTGCGCATAGCTGGCTCGACCTAGCAGCCGCCTACCAAGTCACAGGAAACCTGGAGGGACAGAGGTCCGCGCTAGAAAGCGCGTTGCACGCCGAACCCACTACGCCGGACGTAGCGTGGGAAGCGGGCAACTTTTTTCTGGTGGACGGAAATGTTGATCGCGCGCTGCACGAGTTTCACGTGGTCATCGAAAACGACGTCGCACTGTCGGATGCGGCCCTAAAGGCGAGTTGGCGCGTGCGGCCCGATGCGGAGGCATTGCTGCGGGACGTGGTGCCGAATCGCAGCGACTCCCTTTTGCAGTTTCTTTCTCTCGTAACTTCGAAGCAGGACACGGCTGGCGCCATCAAGACGTGGGAACGACTAACGGAACTGCACGAAAAATTTGAACCTCGCTATTTATACGACTATGTCCGCTACCTGATCCAAGTGCGGCGTCCGGATGCGGCGATGGCAGCGTGGGAGCAGTCATCCGGCATTCTGGGGCTTTCCGGTTATTTGCCTTCCGAGGACAACCTGGTGGTGAATGGAGATTTCAGCCAGGACCCACTGAACGGTGGCTTCGACTGGACCTACGTGAATCGAACGGGAGTGAAGCCCTTATTGGATCCGAGCGATTTCCACGAGGGGCGCCGCTCGCTATCGCTGACTTTTGAAGGCCCGGGGATTTCCGATGCAGGGATCCAACAAATGATCCCCGTGCGAGGTATGACATCCTACGAGTTTTCCGCCTATTACAAATCGGCGGATTTTGAAGGAGCTGGCGGTCCACAGATTGTGTTGCGAGATGCCTACACGGGTGCACCGCTGTACACGAGCGATCCGCTGAACGACTCGGATTTCTGGAAAGAGGTGCACAGCAAGATTACGACGCCGGATTCCACGGTGCTGCTGAGCTTGGCGATCGAGCGCTTCCCTGCTGGAAGTCCGATTCGTGGCAAACTCTGGCTGGACAATTTTCAGCTTGCGCCGGACAGTTCGGGGCGAGACAAGAAGGAGCAACATTGAGCACTGCGTTAGCGTTGCCTCCTGATCCCGCACCCGTCGCGAAGGTACCCAAGCCAAAGCTGACGAACTCCGCGCTGTTGGCTGGCGCGGGAGGCATATTGCTGATCGCGCCATTGGCGTTTGGAGCGGTCGAGCCCTGGTCCATTTTCGCGTTGGAAACAAGCTCGGTCCTTTTGTTAATGGTCTGGGGTTGGCGGCAAATGGCTCTTCAGGAACTGGATGTCTCTTTTCAAGCGCTCTACTTGCCGATGAGTGCGTTCTTTTCGTTAGCGCTGTTGCAATGGGTACTCGGCACCACCGCCTACCGACTCGCGACTTACCAGCATCTCTTGCTTTATGCGGCCTATGGAATGGTCGTGTTCGTGACGACGCAGAGCTTGCGGCGAGCCGCCCATTTTACGTGGCTGGCAAAAGTGGTGACCATTTACGGAGCGGCTGTGGCCTCGTTTGCCGTGTTGCAAGGAATTGCGCCCAACGGGAAGCTGTACTGGATTTTTGCTGCCGATCAGGGTGGCGCTCTTTACGGCCCTTACGTGAATCACAATCACTACGCTGGCCTGATGGAGATGCTCATGCCTTTCCCGCTCGTGCTGGCGGCGAGCCGATTTACGGAAGGAAATCGGCGATTAGCCGTTATGGCGGTGGCGGCCCTAATGGCTGGCAGCTTGTTCTTGTCAGGATCACGAGGCGGGATGCTGGCGTTTGTGGCGCAGATGGCGGTGCTAACTGTTTTGCTGCGGCGCTCGCGTGGGGGCAATTGGAAGCAGCCTCTCCTGCTGGGTAGCTTTCTTGTTGTTGTGATTGGCTTTCTGCTGTGGTTAGGCGGAAACGAGCTGACGCGGCGATTGGCCAGCATTCATACGGAAACACAATCCGAAATGAGTGGGGGAGTTCGGGTCACGATTGACCGAGATTGTTTCCGAATGCTTAGGCAGAAACCAATCTTAGGATGGGGATTGGGAACGTTTCCGGTGGTGTACCCGCAATTCAGGAGTTTTTATTCCACGTTTTTCGTGAATCAGGCGCACAACGACTATCTGCAGACGCTGGTGGAAACCGGATTGGCCGGGATTGGAATCACCATCTGGTTTCTCGTCGTGGTATTCCGCCGAGCTGCGAGCAAGCTGCAAGACTGGACCGAAACTAGCACGGGCACGCTGACTGCTGCGGCTCTATTGGGTTGCATCGGCATTCTGGTCCACAGCTTTCTTGACTTCAATTTGCAGATTCCGGCGAATGCGTTGATGTTCTTTGTGCTCTGCGGACTCGCAGCGGCGGGTCCATTGCAGGAATCGAAGAGGCGGCGTGTGCTGCGACGGCACAGCCTTATCGTAGAGCGCGCATTTCCCGAGAATCCGGCCTCCGAAAGCTTGAAATAGCCCCATTTCTACCCTGAAAGAGCGTGAATTGCCGAAGCGTGAGGGTACGGGTATCTAGTTGTTACTTCATTACTTAGGTAACAATGCCCTTCTTTTCCGGCAGTTGTCCGTGATATAACGCGTTTAGCTGCTCTTCCTGGTGTGTTTTACCGGGGAACTCCGCGAAGGACCGAAAGTTGATCGGAACAGAAAGCGAGAGCAGAGGAGGCATCGTGACCGAAGCACGTACGGGAAAAAGATTTCCGCTGCATTTGCCGATAAAGATTCACAGAGAGGATTCCTCCACTGATACCAGCGGAGTGACTGGAGATGTGAGCGCCGCTGGCGTTTACATTCGTGCAGACGCCTCCCTAGATGTAGGATCGCCGGTGGAGTTTGAGATCACTCTTCCGCCTGAAGTCACTGGCGGGCAAGAGAACGTAGTAATTCAGTGTCGAGGCCGCGTCGTGCGGACCGACGAACCCAATGCCAACGCAACACCCGGGGACAATCGGGGAGTCGCTTGCGTGATTGATTCGTACGAATTTGTTCGAAACTAACGGGAGCGCCATCCATGTTGAAATTAATTTTGGCCGATAATCAGGCGATATTCCGAGCCGGCATCGCGAAAGTGCTGGCCGTAGAAGACGAAATGCGCATTGTGGCTCAGGCTCAAACGGCTGAGCAGATGTTTATGGCGCTCGACAAATTTCGCGCCGCTGTGCTGGTCATTGCCGGCGGTTTCCACAACGATTTCACTTCCGTGCTCTCCGCGTCCAACAAGAACAAGACTCGCGTCGTGGTTCTTGCGGATACCGGTGAGAGTGCGCAGCGTTACATGGCGGCGGGGGCGCACGGGGTGGTGTATCGCAACGTGACGAGTCCGGCGCTGGTGGACTGCGTCCGCAAAGTGGCACGCGGCGAAACCTGGGTTCAGGATATGGCAGTGCCCAGTGAGCTGACCGAGAACGATATGGTCGGGCTGAGAGTGCGCGACCGGTTAACCGCGAAAGAACTGCGGATTGTTGCGCTCATCGTGCAGGGATACAAGAATAAAGAAATTGCCACGCAATTGGGCACAACCGAGCAGGTGATCAAGAACTACCTGCGCAACGTTTACGACAAGATCGGCGTGTCCGACCGTTTGGAACTGGCGCTGTTTACGATTCACCACCGCATCCTCAACGAAGCGGCGGCGGCAACAGCGGCAGCGGCGGTCCCGCCACAGGCAATCCAGGGAGCGGGAGTCGCCAGCTAGTCGTTTCCGGGTTGGCAAGAAGAGTTTGCTATGCAAGAGTGAGGCCGCCTTTTCGGGCGGCCTTTCTGTTTTGAAGATTCATCGGGGAGCCGATTCGCTGGATTGGAAATTCCTGATCAACATGATGCGACTGCTTTCCTGGTCCATATGCTCGTAGAAGGCTGACTTGCCGTCTGGGGTGGCGGCGAGCCAGAAAGGCTTACCGGCTACGCTGGCGAGTTTCGAAACTCTCTGGTGATCGGCATCCAAGAACATCAAAGCAGCCTGGCCGGTGCTGTCACTCTGCACAAAGAAGATTCCTGACGGGGTTGGCGCCCAACTGGCCCAGGAGTCTGGACGCAGGGAGAGAAAAACAAGCTGTTCGGCACCTCCGGCGAGCGGCATCTGCCAGATTTCCGGGCTGGGCATATTGAACTTCGAATAATAAAGAATGTCGCCAACCTCGTAGGC
>Ga0302322_100004073_pt1 | contig 12634 bp, 12 predicted proteins | sample Fen_T0_2_FD_203757 | JGI IMG/M metagenome (GOLD analysis project Ga0302322, IMG submission 203757) | Peat permafrost microbial communities from Stordalen Mire near Abisko, Sweden - Fen_T0_2 | ecosystem: Environmental > Terrestrial > Soil > Wetlands > Permafrost | place: Sweden: Abisko...
ATCGAAGCGAAACAGCAGGCCGAGCAGGAAGCCTTAGCCATGAACTTCCGCCTGCAGAAAGAAACTCAGGAAGCGCAACGGAAACGAATTGAAGCGCAAGGCATCCGCGACTTCCAGCAGACCGTCGCGCAAGGCATCAGCGCGCAGTTGCTGGAATGGAAAGGTATCGAGGCCACCGAGACTCTCGCCAAAAGCCCGAACGCGAAGATAGTCGTCATCGGTGGGGGAAAGAATGGACTGCCGCTAATCTTGGGACAATAGACGAGTGCTGACAGCTCCGGACGTTCGCTCTCAGATCGGATTTTCAAAATCGTCGGGCTGGGGTACCCCCCCCCCCGGGTGCGGTCTATTAGAATCAATACTTTAGCGAAAATTTCCTCTCAAAGTATTCATTGGAAATGATTTAGAAGCAAAGTCTTGATTGCATTAGACTTAGCTTTGAAATTTCAAAGAGCTTCTTGTTTCGCAGCCCACTGGGGGCATTCTTCAAAGCAGATGGTTCTCGGAACTTGAATCTGCGCAGGCGGGCACACCCTCACCTGCCCCTAGTAATGATCTTCGCATTGAGCGAATTGGCTGTCTGTGATATTCCTAATTTTTTTGAGCTAACTCCTGCTACCAGCCCTGCCCCATACCGCCAGCGCCGATGATTTTCCGCAGCCACTCGGGTGAATCGTTCCGGGCGTTCGTTTTCCTTGCCTCGCTCAGGGCGGCGCGCTGTTGCTCTGGAGTTGTGCCGATGCCGAAGGAAAAATCGGTCTCTTCGATGGTTTGAATGCGACCTTCGGCGTAGAGCTGAAAGGGTTCGCGGAAAAGCTGGCGCGCCCGGGACAGCTTCGTTTCCAGTTCTTCCGTCGAATTGCTCTTGCACAGAAACTCGTCGCCCTGGTGATGATAGGCATCGAGGCCGACGGTGATGAGGATCTTTCCGAGCCTGCGCAGGAGCGCGTCGCCTGCGATGGGGCCGAAGTGGTTGTTGAAAGTCTTCATCAGATCTACATCGGCGATGGCGCCGACAGGAGCGGCTGCCCCTTCGTTAAAGGCTTGCAGGTTCGGCAAGCCGGTGATTGTCGAAATCAATACCACCGGCTCTCGGTGCTCGACGATCTGAATGGCGGGTTGCACGGGGCGATGCTTCGCGATCGCACTCTTGGCTTCCTCGAAGCTTGCAGCGATTCCGTTCTGCACCATGAAAGCGGCTAGAAACCCAGCGGAGCGGGAGATACCGTGCTTGCAGTGGATCAGGATGCGAGCACCTTGATCGGTCTGCTCTTGCAGCCACTGTAGAGCTTCTTTTACGTGCTTAGGAGAGAGGAAACCCGTGTCAGGCGCGGGGATGTATTTGTAAGCTTTGCCGGGATGCTCGGCGGACTGGTCTCGACCGGGTGGATAGTAGGCGTCGGGCCCGCGCACGTTGAGGATGGCGGTGATGTTCTCGGGATTCTTGTGGGTGAGTTTGTTGGCGTCTTGCTGATTGCCGAGCCAGAGGTTGTGGACGATGTGGTGCATGGGTGCGGCGCGCGGTCGCTAGTTCAGTTTAATCGTCGACTGAACGGTGAGCCATCACAACGCGGGCTGAAGGGCCGCTCCTCCACGGCTGCGCGGGCATTTCGGGTTTTCAGTAGTTGATATCGCCGCGACACGCCCGATCTTCTTTTCTACTGCAAGGGAGCCCACTCTTTGCATTCCGAAACAGTGACTGGAGCAGTCGCATCGGGGCTCGGATTCATGCGAATGACTGCGTCTGAAGCGGAGCAGAAGCTCCGGGTACCGGTGCTGGCGGAAACCGGAGTGGCGGCTACTACATATTGCCGGCACATACGCGCTTTACAGATTGTCGTGAGGCTGAAGCGGTAGCCGGACTTAATGCAGTTTGCGGCGGTGAGGCAACTGGCGCCGCCGATTGAGTCGTCAATCAAAGATGCGTGTTCTGGCGAATTGAACCTGGTGCCACGGGGGTCGGGGCCGAGCTTGGGCAGGTTGCGGGCATAGCCTTTCTCTGGATAGATGCTCGCATACGATATCTGCGCGGTATTGAGCGTGCGCAGGGTCCCGACTGAGGAAGCTTCGTTGGCGGCCATTCGTGCGCGCAACAAATTGGGGATCGCGACTGCGGCCCCAACCAGAACCACTCCGATATCCATACCGCCGCTGGCGCTCATGCCACGAATGGCGGTTGGTTCACCATAGGCTAAGTACGCGACCGGAGTGGTTTCGACATGAGAGAGCGCGTCGGCCAGTTCTGGCGACAACTGGCGGAGACGCAAGGCCATCATGGAAGTGGAAGCCTGATACAAGACAGCAGACGCGTTCGGTGAGGCGCCCGGCGGAAGGGACGCGAGGAATTTCGGAGACTTTGCCAGGGATAGTCCGGACTGATGAAGAGCAATCGCCTCGCGGGCGGTTTCGCGGCTCGATGCGATGACTAAATATCCGTCGGCGAAAACGTAGGCAACTTGTGTGGGCTTGGGCGAGGACGGGACCGTGATGGAGTGATAGAAGAAGCCGCCTTCCTCTGTCTGCTGTTTTTGGGCGGGCAGACTGGCGAGCAGCGTATCCAAAGTTTTCTGGAGGCGTTCAGGGTCGTTTACCCGGAAAATCACCTTCCAAGCGGGCGGCGGTTCGTCGACATTCTTCAGCTCGACTGCAATTTCTCCCTGGAGTTGACTGAGAACATCGTCGCGCAGGCTGATGTGCATCGCCTGCTCCATCTGCGGAAGAGCGGCAAGTGGGCTGGATTTCGAGTCAGCGGTCAGCGCCTTCACATCGTCAAAGATTTCGGCAAAGTTCTTGAATGCGATGGCGGCGACCATGATGGATTTCGGGGACGCGAAATCGAGACTACCGAGCGAGGTAGGTGCCGCCAGCCATGAGGCCACACCACGACGGGGCTGGATGAAACTCAACTCCGACTCACTGAGCGACTGGCCGCCCGCGGACTTGCGATCCCACACCAGATATTTCATGTCGCTGAACCCGGTGCGCTCCAGCATCTGATCGTTCTCGGCGGTCCCGTGGGGAACCTGACTCAGGATGGCGTGCAGGTCTCCGGCAGCGACGATGGAGATTCCACCCTGATAGGCTTGCGCAACGCGTTGTCCGAATGGAGTGGAAGAAAAGTCTCCGTTTTTGGCTTCGACCAGGCTGTTGAAGTTGCGCAGGACTTCGAGATCGGGCGAGGCTATGACGAAGTCTGGCCGTACAAGAACCAGGAAATCCTCCGACGATGGCTTGGCGCTGGGCTTGAGTTGCGCGAGATCCTTCGGATCCAGAATGCGCAGGCCTGTCTTCGACTTGTCTGGCAACTCCTTCAACATCTGTTGCAGGAACTCTTTGAATCCGGGCTTGCGCACTTCCGCGAAAAATACTGGAGCTGTTTTCAGACTTCCCTTATCTCCGGAGACGACGATTTCATCTCCCAGGTACTCCGAGACTTTGCAGAACCTTTCGATGAAATCCTCGATTTGCGGACCGCTTTTGGCGACTTCGCCTTGTTGCCACCAGTTCCGCAGGACCGAACTTTCTTTGAGTTCCTGGCGAAAAACCATCAGAGCCTGGTGGGCGGGCTCACCATAGTTAGGAACGGCGACATAGTAGTTCGTCGTCGGAGAGAGCAACGGCATGATTTTGCTTTGGTGGCGTTCCGGTGGAAATTGGACATGAGTTGAGAGTTTCTCGAACAAAATGCCGAACTCAGGGAGCAAGCCGGGATACTTATCGAGGGCCTTGCGAAATGCTTCGTCGGGAGACTGCGGTGGCGGGGTCTGCGAGGCTGCAAAGGAAACAAGGAGAACAATTGCTGCCGCGATGAACGCGGAATGAAGAAACTGACGGCGTCGTATTTTCATTGCAGACTGGCCTTTCCGAAAACTTTTCTTTGGATGATCCCGGGGAATCTCGCGCGAGCAAAATACTCTTGCGGGGCGTTCGAACTGCGCCAAGAGAAGTGCGAGGCCTTCAGTCTATCCAAAACTCCGTTGGGCTTCTTGTGACAATAGTCACCTGGGCGATGGTTTGGCGTATTGGAACTCGCGAGGAAAAGCGGGCAGCAAAATCCGCCAACGAACTTGCCGTTGGCGGAAGGAAGTTGCGTTAGGTGGTCGATGCGCGAGATCTTGGAATCGGAACTCGAGACGGGATACAGGACTCTAGCGCTGCGCACGCGCAGGGCGGGAGAGTTCCGCGGCAACATTGACGGTTCCGCCCGTCACCTGGATGGTTCGTTCCCAGTTGGAATACCCGGCTTTGCGAAGACTGATCGCATGACTGCCAGTTGGCACGGGCACGGAGGAAGGCGTGGTGCCGACAAAGTTGCCGTCGATCTGGATTTCGGCGCCGCTGGGAGTTGAGGTGACCGCGACCGATGTCTGGCTTCCTCCCTTGGCCACCGCTGCGGTCTTGTTTGAAGCCTGTTCTGACGCCGGTGGATTCACTGTGACCGAACCGCTGGTGTACACGCTGAACTCATGCCCCTTGGCCACGGTGACATCCTTGCCCTTTACAAACAGGAAGAATGGAGCTGCAGGCCAGAAAACGATCGCGGTACCAACCATGGCACCGGTCATGGCGCCAGTGTGACCGCCACCGCTCATATCTTTCACTCCGCGCAGGGACACTTTCTGTCCGCCAACTGTCTTGGTGAAATCAATATTTACAGCGAGTTTGCCGCCGCGGCCCATGTGACGCTTCGATTGTGCCTCGGTGACGGTACCGATGGCGGTAGTTCCGTGCTCGATGACAACAACGTCGCCCACCTTCACATCGTCCACCACTTCGAAGTCCACGCGGTCATCCGTATGCGCCTCCGCGGAAGTAATCGTTTGGGTGGTTCGCAGGCGGATGGGCGTGCCATCGTCCAACACGATGGCCGATGGGATTTGCGCGAACGTTTGCGCTCCGAGAAGTGCGATTGCGGATATAAGAACAATGAGTTTGCCAAGCATGATTCTCTCCAGGACAGGTGATCGGCAACTTCCTACCTGTACAGGCGCAAAACAGGAGAGAAAAGGCTCACCGGGATCGAGAGAAATCGTGCGAATTCTTGCGTTGTTTCAATGTAAGGCACCTCTAGTTTAGAGGCGCCCGGGAAAATGTAGGTGTGTTCCCAGCAGGCATATCCCAACCATGAACAGGTACATGGCTGACAGTCCCGCTCCGAGGACAAGACCTTGGGTGAGCCACGAGCGTTTCTTCAAATACACCATTTGCTGGTAGATGAAGTTCGGAAAGAAAGCGGATGTCCAGAGCACAGCCTGAACCGCCGGAGCCTCACGATAAAGTTTGGTGAGTACGATGTAGAGAATCGCGATGGCCAGGGAGCTCCCGATCGAGAGCCAGTAGGCGATCCGGCGATCGCTGGGCGAAAGTTTTGGTCCACCGGCAGCGCATCGTTGCAACATTTCGAACGTCATTGTGTCTTCTCCTTTGGTCTGATTCGAACTCTGAATTTGAGGGTGCAAGCGGGCATCAATCGCTCCGGCCACCACGTCCACGACAAGACCTGGAGTAAGGCGCTGGCGCACAAGCACGGCGGCAAATTCTTCACCGTAACGCTCACGCCACGGAGCCGGATAGAGACGCAGAAGCCACGTCATGCGCTCGCCAGTCTCCTTTGGCCAGCGCGAGCCACTGCCATCATGGAATCCAGGCGGGCTCGGAGTGCGCGTTCGCCCAAAGGGGTGAGGCGGTAGGGATTGCGGCGGTCTTCGCTCTTCAGGGGCTCGATGAGGCCGCGGGCTTCGAGACGAGCCAGCGCGCCGTAGAGTGTGCCCGGGCCCAAGCGCACACTCGCGATGATTTCTATGTCCTCGGTCATGGAATAGCCGTGCTTTGGGCCATCCGCCAGGCTCACCAGGATCAGCAAGGCCGGCTCGGAAAACCGGCCAAAATCATCAAGTTCCGCGTCATCTTTGGTCTTCTGCGTCATGAGTATCGCCCCGCGTAATACGTGATGCGTATTACGTATAGCGATATAGTACGTATAACGTAGTAACGTGTCAAGAGCTTTTTGTGGGCTGCTTCCGGGCGTGGAACAGAACGGGCTTTCAGACTAGGGCCAGCCTCGCTGGTACGATAGCCACGTGCTCCCACTACTGGATGTTCGAGATTTGACGGTCGGCTTCCCTGCTTCCGGCGGGGCGCGTGCCGGCGGTCGTCAGGCGGCTCCTTTACCCGTGAACGCCATTCGCGATCTTAGTTTTTCGATCGCGCCGGGAGAGGTTTTGGGTTTGGTGGGTGAATCTGGCTCAGGAAAGTCGGTCACGTCGCTGGCGATCATGGGACTGCTGCCACCGACTGCGACGGTATCCGGGCAGGTCACATTTCAAAACGGTGAAGGCAAACCGACCGAACTCACTGCGTTGTCATCTGAGCAGCTTCGTCACTTTCGCGGATCACGGATCGCCATGATTTTTCAAGAGCCCATGACGGCCCTGAACCCCGTGATGCGGGTGGGCGATCAAATCGCGGAAGCGGTGTTGGCACACGAGCAAGTTTCGAAGGCCGAGGCATGGAATCGCGCGGTTGAGGGAATGCGCGAGGTGGCGATCCCCGAGCCGGAAAGTCGCGTGCGCAGCTACCCGCATCAACTCTCGGGAGGAATGCGGCAGCGCATCATGATTGCGATGGCGCTCGTGAACCGGCCTCAGTTGTTGATTGCGGACGAACCCACCACGGCGCTCGACGTCACGATTCAGCAGCAGATTCTGGATTTGCTGAACGAGCTTCGGCGAAAGTTCTCGTTGTCCATGTTGTTTATCTCGCACGACCTGGCAGTGGTTTCGCATGTCGCGGACCGCGTTGCCGTCATGTATGCAGGGAGTCTGGTGGAGCTGGCACCGAAGACCGCGATCTTTGCCTCGTCCGCACACCCTTATACGCGAGGGTTGCTGCGGGCGGTACCAACGCTTTCCACGGAGCGGGCACGGCCGCTGGCCACGATCGAGGGATCGGTGCCATCGATTGCAGCTCTACCTCGCGGATGCGCCTTCGAACCTCGGTGCGAGTTACGGGTGGCCGCATGTGCGGTTGAACCGCCGCCGCTGGTGGAGATTGGACCTAGACACTGGGCGCAATGTCCCGTCGTTGGGGCTGCTGCTGTTCGCTCTTAAGCTTTAGCTCTTAGTCGTGCTCTGGAAACCTCGCAGGAGCCTTTCTCGGTACCCTTCCAGTGTGTTCGCTGAGGCATAAGTCTGCATAAAAAGTGTTAAGATTTTGTACAGTACCCACAAATCAAGCTGAAATCTCCCCCTTTTCTACGGCATTTCATATTTTGGGAGCGAAAACACATGTTTTCCTTGGACGAAACCGGCGACCGGGTGGCCGTGGTTCAGATGAACTCGGAACTCCGCCAGACGCAGCTTGAAATGCTGAGCGCGCAGTGCGCGACAGATCGCCTACGACTGCGCTACACGGCAGAAGAAATCGCCCGGCACGGGCAGCGGGATCTGCTGCGAAAAGCCTGGGCGTCGGCGAACGCGTTGGCGGAATATTACAACGCAATCGCCCAGCACTTACCCGATCGAGATTCATTCGAGAAATCGGGCGCGGCGCTGATGAACGAAGCGCGCATGGTAGATGCGACCGAGAGAGTCGCACGGTATCTTCAGGAGCAGCGAGAATACTTCCATCCGATCGGCCAGTTGCTGGAACAGCGGCAGCGGGAAATCGTGGAGGCGTTCTTTTCGGCTTCTCTTCTGGCACAGGTGCGGGTGGTCATGCTGGACCGGCAAAGGATTCCGAATCCTCCGTTCTACGCTGAGGCGCGGGCGCTCGGATTCACTAACCTGCCTGATATCCCGCATATGACGTCGGTGACATTTGGAGATACGCTGGTTTTTCACGGCGCCCTGACAACGCGGTCGATTTTTCACGCTCTGGTGCACGCTGTGCAAGTTGAGGTGCTCGGCCTGGAGCAGTACGCCGAGTTGATGGTACGTGGCTTAGTACGAACGCGGGCGTATGTAAGTGTTCCGATGGAAGCCCACGCTTTCCTGCTGGAATCCACGTTCGCGGAGAATCAGACGCGGGTGTTTTCCGTCGAAGAGAAGGTCCGTCTGTGGGTGAATCAAGGGCGGTACTAGCTCTCCAGTTCTCGGACTTGGAACCTTCCTTTTCCCTGATATTTCGGGGAAACCCTCATTATCGGCACTTTTCGGTCCAGGAATCAGTACCTTTCTGACCGGTACCTCGGTTACTTTCGGGGTGTCCCTGCGTGCCACTAGTATCAAAGTGGAATGAACCTCGAGTCCCTAGTCATCAGCTGCGACGCGGCTCTGCTCGGAGTGTTGCGTCCGACGCTGGAGAAGATTGACGTCAAGATCGAGGTATGCCCGGAAAGCCGGCCGGGCAATGAGATGCTCGCCAAACGCAAGTTTGACGCGGTGATCATTGACTGCGACGACTTGCAGGGGGGCGTGACGATTCTTCGCGACCTGCGGCAGACGCAGAGTAATGCCTGTTCCGTCGCATTTGCCGTTCTGAATGGCAAGACGACTACGCAGGAAGCGTTTCAGATGGGCGCAAATTTCGTTTTGCAGAAGCCGCTGACGCCCCTTCATGCGGCGCGCTGCTTCAATGCCGCACTCAATTTCATGGTTCGGGAGCGACGGCGCTATTTCCGGCAACCGGTCGAGATGCCGGTGCAGATCAAGAGTCCACAGCGTCCCGATCTGACTGTGACTTCGACCAACGTGAGCGAGGGAGGATTGGCGATCCGGACTACTGCGCGACTCCTGAAAGAGGTTCCCGTTGAGTTGCAATTTACGCTGCCTCAGTCCAACGCATCGCTCGAGTTGCGCGGGCGAGTCGCGTGGGCAGATGGAACCGGCCATGCCGGGATCCACTTTGTTGATGTTCCGCAAAGTTCGCAGTATCAGCTCGATCGATGGCTGACCGAGCGCTTGGAAAACGAATTGCCGCAATCCGCGAGAGACCACTTAGCCAAACAGTAATCGTCCCTTCGCCTCCCGGGCGTTTATCCCGCATCCAGCTTGAGACTTGTGTTTGCTTGCCACTGTGGCACTCTGGCATAAGCTGCCCAGCCTGTTCGCCAAACGGTACTGGCGATACGTTCGGGCCCCGGAGCCTAGTCAACCATGATCACGCTGGAAGAAAAAATTGCGCGTGCGGAACGCCTGCTGCGGCGTTTGGAAGAAGATCAGCCATATCTGCGAGCTCGCCTTGCGGCGCTTGGGGACGAACACCGACGGAGCGCTCATGATTTCGCAGAGCGGGTTCGGGTAGAGGCGGAAGCGGAACTGGGGCGACTACTCGCCGAGCGCGTGCCGGTACTCGAGTGGAATGCACCGCAACCGGCCGACTGAAGATTCCCAGATGACATTGAGTACAGGAGCCTACACTTTCCCTTAAGCAATTCCGCCACGCACAGCGGCATCTCCTAATCTGCGCTCGTGCTATCTTCAAACCACCGCATGCCTATCGCACCTCCTGAACAAAAGACCCCGCGTAATGTTTACGCTTTCGGCGTGACGTCGTTTCTCAACGACACGGCCAGCGAGATGGCGTATTGGGTGATGCCTGCGTTCCTCAGCTCGCTGGGCGCGGGACCCGCACAGCTTGGGATTATTGAGGGCCTCGCGGAGAGCATCGCGTCGTTTGCGAAACTGTTTTCTGGATATCTGGCCGATCGTGTATCGCGGCGCAAGCCACTGGTGGTTGGCGGATACATTGTAGCCAATGCCGTAAAGCCCTTGCTGGCGCTGGTTTCGTCGTGGTGGCAGATCCTAGGGATCCGATTTTCCGACCGCTTCGCTAAGGGAATTCGCGGAACAGCGCGCGACGTGATGGTCGCGGAGTCTGTGGACAAATCCACGCTCGGATCGGCTTATGGACTGATCCAGGCGATGGATTCGGCGGGGGCAATTGCCGGACCTCTTCTGGCACTCGCACTGATTACGCACTACGGAATGCGTGGAGTTTTCGCGGCAGCAGCCATTCCGGGGGCGCTCTGCATTCTGGTGGCATGGGTGGGAGTGCGTGAAGCCCGGAAAGGCAGTTCCCAGTTCCCGGTTCTCAGTTCTCAGTCAACTGTTCCGGCTGAGCTTTCGAGGAGCGAAAGCAAGAGTAGATCGCAGTTAAGTGTTCGGTTGCCTTTCGGCTTTTACTATGTGCTCGCGGTTGTTACGTTGTTTTCGTTGGGGAATTCAAGCGACATGTTTCTTGTTTTGCGGGCGGGGAATGTGGGGATTCCCGCTTCCCAGGCGCCACTGCTGGGACTCGTATTCAATGTGATGTTCACGCTGGCATCGTGGCCGGCGGGCAAATTCAGCGACCGGTTTTCACGCTCAACGATTGCCGCAGCTGGGTATGGCGTTTTTGCCATCGTGTATTTTGTGTTCGCGCTCGCTCCTTCGCGGCGTGCTATCTGGATAACGATGGCGTTTTATGGACTGTTCTACGCGCTGACGAATCCTGTTCTGAAGGCGCTCGTCGTGGAATCAGTGGGGACCGATGTTCGCGGGCGGGCGCTGGGGATTTACGCTTTCGTCACCAGCGTCACTACGCTGCTGGCCAGTGTGATTACAGGCGCACTGTGGAAACTGTACGGGGCGGCGGTTCCGTTCTATTTGTCGGCGGCGATTGCGGGAGTGGCAGCGGTCGCTTTGCTCGCACATGCTTCACGTGTGGTTCCGCGTGCGGCCTAAGCTCCCGATTCTTCTCATGGCGCCGGCAAAACTCCTTACCACAGAGGCACAGAGAACACAGAGAAATTCCTGCAAATTTTGCGTTTGCGGGCGGGAGCTATGCCGGTTGTTCTTCTGGCGGCGTTCTTCGCAACCACAGGTAGGCGATCAGCAGAAATACCAACCCTGCGGTGCTGTCGAGTAAGACATCGCGGGGCGTTCCCGTGCGAGACGGGATAAAGCTTTGGTGCCACTCGTCCAATGCCGCTACGAAAGCAGTGCCGAGCCAGGAAAGAAGAGCCGATCGAGTCAGCCAATTCCGCCACGGAAGCAGCGTAGCCCTCCAACCCCGCAACAACAAAAGGGCTAACATGCCGTAGCCGATCACGTGCCCGGTCTTGCGCAGATACATGTGAAAGATGAGGAAGTCGTAGAGGCTGATCTCGCCGTAAAAACGCACAATCAACGAGTACAGGATGCTCCCCGTGTTGCGCGAGGAGAGCATGTCGCTAGATTCAATGGTGATGAGGCCGATCCAGACCGCGGCTGGCCACCAGGCGCGAATGAAACTGGGACGAGCAGGAGTCAAACTTGAGCTCACTCCTACTCCACCGCGTAGTTCGGAGCTTCGCGCGTGATCATGACATCGTGCACGTGGCTCTCGCGCAGTCCTGCGCTGCTAATACGGACGAATCGCGCTTTCTGTTGAAGGTCCGGGATGGTCTGGCAGCCGCAGTATCCCATGCCCGACTTGAGGCCGCCCACCATCTGGTAAACGATCATGGAGACTGATCCACGATAGGGCACGCGACCCTCAATGCCTTCCGGAACGAGTTTGCCGAGACGGTTGGAAGCCTCACCTCGCGATGGGGCGGCCGAGGAAGGGTCTCCGTCGGAGTTCTGGAAATAGCGCTCGCTGGAGCCTTGCGCCATCGCGCCGAGAGATCCCATGCCGCGGTAGGACTTGAAGGTGCGCCCTTGATACAGGATCAACTCGCCGGGGCTTTCGTCGGTTCCAGCGAAAAGTGAGCCGATCATCACGGCGGAGGCGCCTGCTGCCAACGCTTTTACTACGTCTCCGGAATACTTGATGCCGCCGTCTGCAATAAGCGGGATTCCGGCTTCGCGGGCCGCACGGGAGGCGTCGGCGATGGCCGTGATCTGCGGAACACCTACGCCGGTTACGATGCGAGTGGTGCAAATGGAGCCGGGTCCGATCCCGACTTTGATGCCATCCGCGCCAGCTTTGATCAGGTCACATGCACCGTCGAAGGTCGCAATGTTACCGACCAGCAGGTCCACTTCCGGAAGCTTCGATTTAATCGTTCTCACTGCTTCGAGCACAAGTGCCTGATGGCCGTGGGCGCTGTCAATCGCCAGCACGTCCACTTTGGCCTTCGCGAGTTCCTGCGCACGCTCCAGGAAGTCACCCGTTGCGCCGATCGCGCCGCCTGCGCGGAGACGACCCTGATCGTCTTTGGCAGCTTGGGGATATTTCAGCTTCTTCTGGATGTCCTTAACCGTGATCAGGCCCTTGAGGTTGTACTTGTCATCGACGACCAGCAACTTTTCGACGCGATGTTCATGAAGAATTTCCTCGGCTTGTTCGAGCGTCGTTCCTACCGGAACGGTGATCAGGTTTTCCTTGGTCATCACCTTGCTGATCGGGATATCGAAACGGGTTTCAAAGCGCAGATCGCGATTGGTGAGGATGCCGACAAGCTTTCCGTCTTTCTGTGTGATCGGGACACCGGAAATCTTGTACTGCTTCATGACCTCGAGGGCGTCAGAAACCTTGGCGTCCGGGGACATGGTGACCGGGTCCACGATCATGCCGCTTTCGGAGCGCTTCACCTTGTCCACTTCATTCGCTTGCTGGTCAACCGTGAGATTGCGATGGATGATACCCATCCCGCCCTGTTGAGCCATGGCGATCGCCATATGGGACTCGGTGACCGTGTCCATGGCGGCTCTGATGATGGGAATGTTCA